>Ga0163153_10004415_pt1 | contig 17689 bp, 15 predicted proteins | sample OliLakLV19MP6IB1_FD_148629 | JGI IMG/M metagenome (GOLD analysis project Ga0163153, IMG submission 148629) | Freshwater microbial mat bacterial communities from Lake Vanda, McMurdo Dry Valleys, Antarctica - Oligotrophic Lake LV.19.MP6.IB-1 | ecosystem: Environmental > Aquatic > Freshwater >... | reverse complement strand
GCGAGCCACGTTCGTCCACTCGGTAAAGCCTTTGCCCCACCAGGCATCGTTTTCCGGTACTGGATGGAACTGCGGCAGGTAGAAGGTGATGAGGCGGGCCAGGCCGGTGGGGTCGGCTGGGTTCGGCGGGGTGCTGAGCGGTGGCAAAGGCGAGACAGTCATGGGCAGGTGGTGAACTGGTATACGATTCGACCGCCAGCGGGGGGGCGGTCGAGGCGCGCGGGCCGGCTCATCCGGCCGGCGCCGGCGGAGCAGTCCGCACAAAGCGGGTTAAACGGACCGCCGCCAGCGCCAGCACGAGAAGCAAGATCACAACCACAGCGGCCGATCGATAGTTGGGAAGCACAGCGTTGAGCCACAACAAATCGAAGGCCGTGACCACACTTAGCGGCTCCCAAGTGGAGGGAAAATACCAGCCGGAGATCAGGGTTGATCCCGCCCACATAAACCGCTCGCTGCCCACGGGTCCTTGATAGAGGCACTTGCAGGTCGAAAACAGGCGCAAGAATGAAAACAAAATGCCATTGAGGCTGATCAGCCAACTCGCGGCGACACCGCCAGCCACCCACCAGCGGCGAGCCGGGTGAGGCGTTTCGGCGGCCCACAACATGACGATAATGGTCAACAAGGGAACGAGAGGCACCAGGAAGCGCGGACCCCAGGCGTAACCGCCTGGCCAATTGCGCCACACGCTGTAGAGCACCAGGTGGCTAATGACGATGACAAAGACCGTGGCCGCAAACACCGGGTGGCGGCCTACGAGTGGCGCTAGGCTGAACAGGCTTAGAGCCGCCAACGGGAAGTGCCACAGCAGGCCGGCCCCGGGGCTAAACAAATGGCCGATCAGTCCACGCAGCATGGGCCAGACCGAGGTGTTCCAGGCGTTTGGATAACCAAATGCCAACGGCGAGCCAAGCCGAATGGCGTTGATGATGAGCACCACGCTGAGGGCTGCACTCACCGCCAGGCCGGCGAGCGCTAATCCGCTGATGAGCCTGCGGCGCTGGCCGGTCGGCGCAGTGACGACGGTATGCAGCGCCAACCCGACCAAGCCGGGAACCACGACCAACGTAAAGTCAAAGCGTGTCAATATCCCGGCCGCCATGCCCAGCCCAGCGCCGACGGCCGGTAGTAGCGTGGCGCTGGTTCTTGCCCTAAGCCAACACCATAACGCCGCCAGCAAGCACAACGTCGCCAGGGGTTGTGAGAAATCCAGGCGCGCATAGACAGCCAGGGGTGAAGCCAGGGCAGCCACCAAACCGGTGGCCGCGGCCCAGCGCTGGTTCAGCCCCAACTCGCGCGCTGTCAGGTAGGTGAGCGCCGCAATGCCTGCCACCACCAGAGCATTGAGCGTGGAGGCATAGAGATAGAGGTCATTGTAGAGCAATTGCTGATCATAGGGCAAGTTGGGATCAAGGCTCAACGAGAACAGATCGGGCCGCAGGTAGCGAAGGGGTATGAGATAGGCCAAATAGGCCACGGTCATTCCGAGGCCATACTTGCTGGTCTCAAATACCTGATCCCCCCAACGTAGCGGCGGTTCAAAGAAGAGCGTCCCCTGGGTCACCAGTATCCGCGCCGATTGAAAGGTGACGAAGCCGTCACTCGAGTATTGATGGCCGCTCATGGTGAGTACGCCGTAGGCCAAGACCAAGACACTGAGCCAGGCGGCGAGGCTGAACTCCCGCCGTGAAAGCCGAAAACTACCGTGCGCCTGACGCTCGTAGCCCGCCTGCCTGCCGGCTGGGCGCTCCGCCGCGGCTGAAGGCGCACGGGTAGCTTCGCTGGTCATGGCAGAATTTTAGCGCGTCGCCCGGAGGCCTCAATGACGCTAAACATTTCCCGTTCCAACCGGACAATCGAGTCTGACCACTGCCACCTTTCAAGCACCCGCTGGCGGCCGGCCGCGCCTAAGGCTTGCGCCCACGCTGGGTTCGCCAAAACGCGCTGCACCGCCGCGCCCAGGGCCGCGGGTTCATTCGATTCCACCAACAGGCCGTTAACTTCTGTGGTGATGGTTTCGCGCACGCCCCCCTCGGCCAACGCCACCACGGGGGTAGCGCAGGCATTGGCCTCGAGCGGGGCCAGTCCGAACGGTTCAAGGCGGGGCGTGTAAATCATGACGGCCGCTCGGTTCAGCCAGTCGACCAAGGCCTCGTCGCTAATGCCCACCAGAGCCGTAAAGCGCACCTGGCAGGCCCGGGCGAGCGCCTGCATTTGTTGGTAGTAGCCGGGGTTAACGAAGTTGGCAATCCATACCAACTCCGGCCGCATGGCCACGGCCATGGTGCCGATCGCCTGAATGGCATGCTCGACTCGCTTGGTCGGATGGAGCGCGCCCAGACTAATGACAAACTGCTCGCGCGTCGCGCCGGTCGGCCTGAAATGCCCAGTATCCACGCCCAGGTAACAGACCGTGGCTTCCAGGCCGTAGGCGCGCAGCAGGCTTTCACGGCTGAATAGGGAATTGACCAAGACGCGGTTAAAGGCCCGCACATTGGTCACTTCGGCCAGGGCTTTGCGCCGCAGGGTATGCAGGCGCACCGCATCTTGCGCCCACACTCTTACGTGGGGCGGTGAGCGCCAGAAGTGCGCGGGCAAATCCGGCGCAACCCACGGCAAGTCTGGATCGGCCTCGTAGAGCTGGCGGTCGGGCTCTTGCAGATAGAGCACGCGGGGCAAGGCCAGAAAGCGGCCAATGGCCGGCACGCGCTGATACATGCACGGATGGGCCAGGACCACCTCAAACCCCCCCGCTGTGATTTCCGCGGCACATTGCTGGGCGTGCGCCAGCATGACGCGCCGGATCGCCTCACTGAGCCGATAGGGGTGCAGCAGGCGCTGCCAGCGATGGCCGGGTGGCGGCCCATACAGATCAATCGGCGGGATGGGCCGCACGTGTTCAGGGATCAGCCGGTTGAGGGGTAAATAGGACTGATCGGCGTGGGAGGAACACCAGGCCTCGACGACATGCCCACGCGCCAGCAGCCCCTGCACCTGCGCGTAGAGGGCTCGCTTGCCGCCGCCGCTGGGCAGGTTGTGCCAAATAGCGATACGCATTACGGCACGAGCACAGCCAGGCCCCGCATCGTATCAATGTAGTCACAACGCTGGTACCATCCCAGCCTCAGCGCGCGGCGAATGGCGTCGGCCACCGGCGCGTGGTGTTTGAAGTCGTCAACCAGCACCAAACCGTCGGGGGCCAGCAGCCGGCGAGCCAGATCCAAGTCGACCAATTTGCCCGCCAGGCTGTGATCGCCGTCAATATGCACCACATCATACGGGCCGCAGTGTTCCAGGCTCACTTGTGCGCTGCGCCGCCAGGAATAACCCTCCCAGAGGGCATAATTAAAGGTGGGCAGTTGGTCGCGCAGCAGGCGGTAGGTGGCGGCGGCATACTCGAGGCCATCGGCCATGTACAAATTGGGGTCGAGGCCCACGTAATAGGCCGGCACCGACACGGCGCGGGCAAAAGCGGTCCCCAAATAGCCCGTCCGCACCCCGATCTCCAACAGCCGTAGGCGCGGTCGTTCGGCGCTCAATTGCCTAAACAGGGCGTAATACATGGGGTAGTTACGCGGATGAGTGAGCCAGTCGTCATACAAGCCCAGGTCGCTTTCGCGCCAGCACGGCAGCAAGCGGCCGTTAAACGTGAAGATATCGCGGGCCGCGGGCCGGTCGGCGGCCTCGAGCAGCGGAGCCAGCCGCGAGGCCGCCGGCATCAGGTTGGGCAACTGCGCCGCCGACAACGCCAGCGCTTGCTCGACAACGGTCGCCTGGGCGCGATCAATCTCCTGCCTGAGTTCGGCCTGCACGGTGTTAAGGCGGGCCTGCAGGCTGTTGATGGTGGCCGCCCTCGAGTCCACCAGCCCGGCGCGCACGACTTCGCCCCCCAACGGCTGTAGACCGGCATTGACCATCAGCGAAAGGGTCTTGCGCAAGCGCTTCACTGCTTGATCCCTCGCATCATTGGGATTGGGCAGCATGGTGGATACCATCGCTGGCCACCGTGCTGAATTGCGTTTCAGCCGGATAAACGAAGCGCTTATTTCTGAGAATCCCGTCACAAATGAGATCGAGGCCCGGATGCTGGTGCGGTTGCAGATCGCTCAGACTGCTCACCTGAATCCGAAAGGGTGGCCAACCGGCCGCCGGCTGTGTGACTTCCAGCGGTATCATGCGCCGGAAAAAGAAGTGGAAGGCATATTTGCGCGCCCGTTGCAATTGTTCGGCTGTCAACGGGCCGGAGAGCGGCAACTGCTCCAGGTACGAGCGATACTGCGCCGGCGAGGTCGCGTCATAGGTGAAGCCCTTGTTACGGATCCAGGCCTCGCCGGCCACGATAATTGGGACTCCCATCGCCGCTAGTTCCAGGCCGGTCTTGGTCCCATAGATCACCACTGCATTACACTGGCGCATCATCGCGTACGTGCTGATCGGGCTGTCGGCGGCGATGGTGAAGACGTTGGGGGGCAGGGTGGGAAAGTGTTTCTGCAGCTCCGCCAGAATGGGCTGGCGGGTAGGATTGCCGTTCTTGATTTCACCCGGATGCACGCGAATGATCAACTGGAGATCGGGCCGGGTGGCAAAGTAGGCGATAGTCTCCAACACCCAGTCCAGCATCGTCGGAAAGGCGTTGCTGGGGTAAAACAACTGCGCATCCCACATGAGATTGGTGAGCAAACCCACCCACGGCCGCTTCAGGTCCAGCCCCATCTGGGCCGCAATGGCCTGCACGTCTTCGTGCGGTTCGCGGTTCATGAAGATCCAATCGCGCGAGCCATGGCTGCGACTCTCGAGGTAATCGACCACGTACGCCTCGATGGCCGCATTCCAGGGCAGGTCTTCCCATAGGTGGTTGGGCTCGTCGCGAAAGGTAGATTGATGATTGCCGCTGTGACTAAACATGAAACATTGTTTGCGGTAGGCGGCGTTCCAGTTGACCACCCGCGCGCCAAATTGACGGGCCGCTTCGCCCACAATTCCCTGCGGCACATAAATGCCGTGATGAAAACAGGCCGCCTCAATCTTGAAGCGGTGCAGCACTCGCCGGGTAACCACCGCCGTGAGCAGGGCCGCCGCCAAATACCGCCGCAGCACGGCCTCGCCATTGGGCAACCCCTCCAGCGTGGAGCGCGCAAAGAAACGCACGGCGTTGGCATAGGCATGCTGGCCGATGGCCAGGCCGTCTAGCGCATAGGTGCGAATGTCGTCCACCGGCACGGCCCGGGCCAGTGTGTGAGCCTGCTGGCGGTCGCGGGCATCGATAAAATCGCTATACCGATGCACCGGCAAACCCAATTGCTGATACAGCCGATAGGCCGCCGGGAAGCACTTGTGGCAGAGTTCGGCCGCTGGCCCCGCCCGCACAAACGCTTGCTCGTCGGTGATGTCATTCACCGTGGCTTGTAAACAGGCCGGCAGGGCTTCGTCGCACAACAATAGGTGCACCTGCGCCCCGCGCAAGGTCAGGGCGACCGCCAGTAGCGACTCGACAAAGGTGCCCGGAATGAACCCGCCCACACTCGTGGCAATGAGCACCGGCGGGCCCCGGCGGGCTGTGCGGCGGGCTGCTTTCCAGACGCCGGCTTCCCGGCCCAGCAGGTCAGCCCAGTGGGGGTAGCTTTCAGGCAGCGGTGGCGCTGCGTCCACGGCGGGAGCGCGCAACGGGCGTAACATCCGATCCAGCCGACGGCGAATTTGGCTCGGCATCCGCTTGACCCTGCGTTTGAAGGCTGCCCGCCAGTCGGCGCGCGCCGCCCTCATCGGCCAGTCACCGGCGCTTCCGCTAGGTGCAAATCTTCTAGGCGGATTTGAAGCGGTGCGCACGGCAGAAAGGCGACCGTAGCCGCGCCGGGGTGGCGCGCCTGGAGGCGGGGCAGCAGCGCTTCCCACGTGGGGACGACCTGGACTTCCGGTGGATAGTGGTCTTGCAGGTCAGGTTGGCCCAAGTTGGGAGACAAAAAGTAGAGGACGCGGTTGGCCAGCATTTGCCGATAGACCGGATGGCGGTCACGGCGTTCGTGCAGCGGGGCGCCGGGATTGATCAGGCCGAGCCAGCCGTGCCCCTCGGACGCGGCCGTGATGACGACGATCGTGCCGCCCTCGCGCACCACATCTTTTTGGCCGGCGCCCGGGTTCCACGGCGTAAGTGAGTTGAGGGCCTGCATGAACTCGGTGTCTTTGGGAAAGGCGTTGAAGACACCGATGTCGGCGCCAATGGGCACATCGGTGGCGTACGCCTGCGCGGCGGCCGTCGTGGCTGCCCGCCAAGCGGCGCTCACCTCGCCGCAATACAAATCGGCCGTTTCGCCTTGTTCGTTGCTGACGAGGTTAATGCTGAAGGCCAAACCAGCCAGGCGGGCGGCCTCGTCGATCTCGGCGCGCCGGGTGTTGCCTTGCACCTGCCCGACCTGCCCGGAGAGTATCTTGCTGGCCGGTTTGTGATTGGCTAGGACGGTGTCCCAACTGGCCAGGCCCGGCAGAACAATCTTGCCGCCGGCGCTGAAACCAGCATAGGAGTGCGGCGCCACGAGCCCAATGCTGAGCTTGAGGTCGGCCGCAGCAAAGTTGGCGTTAATCCGCACTGGCGTGCCGTAACTGGTGACCCCCACATCAACCAAATTCAAATAGGGGTTGTGATTTTGCACACGCACCTGGCGCAGCACGTCGGCGCCCACTTTTTTCAACAGGTCAATGCGCGTCAGCGGCCGGTGGGTGCCCAAGCTGACAATTACGAAGATATCTTCGAGCCGCATGCCACCGGCTTGCAGCTCCGCCAGCACCGGGGGCAGCACCCGAAAGGTTTCCGTCGGCCGCGTGAGGTCGTCGATGGCAATGCACGCGGTGCGGCGTCCGCGGGCCAGGTCGCGCAGCGGCGGGCTGTCGCTGGGCTGCTGGAGGCGCAGCGCGATTTCGGCCGCGGTTAGGGTTGGCCCGCTGCGCATGCGGGCATCGAGCAGCTGCCAGTCGGCCGGCAGCTCAAACGCAAATTGACGCTTGTCGTACCACGAGTGCCACCACCCCCGCAGGACACCGCTCATCCTGCTTGACCACCCGCCGCATTGACCGCCAGGCGCGCCCGAGCCAGGCGCTCGCCCACGCGGCGCAGGTCGTTCAGTTCCGCCGGCAGCATGCTGCCCACGTGGCCTTTTTCGGTCGGCGAACCGCGCGTCTTGTCGAGCGTGAAGTGCTTCTCGATCAACCCCGCGCCGCGCGCGATGGCCAACAGGGCCACCTCGGTGCCAAGGGTGTGGTCACTGTAGCCGGCCAAGCCGGCCGTTTCGAAGCTCGCTGGGAAGTCGGTCAAGTCTTCGAGGAAGGCGGGGTATTTCGCCTTGCAGTACAGGTACCGGATCTGCGGGCTGTCACCAAACGGCTTGCCCGGACCCGCCCAGCTCCCCAGCGAGACGATCGTCTCCTTGCCGGTGGCCAGAATTGCCTCGCACAAGGCCGGGTCGCCCGTCACCGTGCGGCTGGCAATCTTGTGCCGGCGCACACCGAGCTTTTCGCACCAGTGCAGCCGCTCGCGATCAAACACGGACGCCATGAACTCGACGTCGTCTTGATCGCACCAGGCCTTGATCTGCTCGGTCTGGGCTTCGGTCAATTGCAGGTAGTTCCAGCGATCTGATCCGAGAAGCGCCATGCCATCATAGAGTTGAAACTTCGCCACATCCGCGCCATTGAGACTGGCCTGGCGAATCATTTCGCGAATCACGCCCATATCGCCCCCATGTTGGGGGTGCAATTCCGCGATCAGCTCGAGTTTTTTGGTCGTTGACGAAGGAGGCATAGGGCGTTAGGTGATCCATTCTAAGAAATTCGTCGTCGCGGGCGAACCGATCCACAGAATTTCGCCCAACATGCGGTGAGAGGTGAAGTGCGTAAAGGCGCACTGATAGTGCGGCCGGTAGGCGTCGTGCAGCAGCACTAAGCCGTCGGGCTTGGCCAGGGGGGCGGCTTCAATTAAGCAGCGCCGCCGCTTGCGGCCATCCACTAGAATCAGGTCAAACTGCCGGCCCAACTGCCTGGGATACGCCACATAATCATCTAGGTCGGCGAAGCGGTCGGCCTCATGGTCCGGCAGAAACGGCTTGAGCGGCCCCTGGTCGAAGGTGACCACGTCGAGCCTTACTGCGGGCGTCTCTTCCAGCGGCGGCAGCGCCGGCTCGGCGGCCGAGAGGAGGCGGGCGCGCGGATTACCGGCCACCTGCGGCGCAATGGTTTCAGCGACAAAAGACCGGTCATATTCCAGCGACAACCAGTGGCAGGCTTGCCCCAGTCCTTGGAGCAGGTTGGTGAAATAGAGCGTGCTGCGCCCCGCGCCCCATTCGAGCACGTCCAAGCGGCCTGTGACCGCCCGCGCCTTGCGCATGATCACCCGCTCAAACAGGTCCGCGTCAATTTGGCTCATCCACGCCTTGTGGCTCCACGCGCTGTCATCCAACACAAAGGGCGAACCGGTCGGCCGGGGCGGTGGAGTGCTCATGCCGCCCCCCGCGCGCTGGCCCGCTGCCGCAAGCGGGCTTCCACTATGAGCACGTCGGCGGCCGAGTGAATGTCGATGTAGTCCAGCACCATGACGGCGCAGCGGACACTCAAGCAGTGCTGGAAGAGGGCCGCCCGCGTTAAGGCGCGTACGATGCTGTTGGATCGGAAGCGCGCATCCACTGAGAATACCTCGCGCAGGTCCTCCGTTTGCAGCCGATCCACGGCCTGATCCACATCCGCCGCAGTGACCTCGGCCCCACACGCGTTCATCCAGACCACAAGGTCGACCGGTTGACCGCGCTCACTTTCGACCTGCTCCACGGCGTGTTGAATCACTGGTTCAGTCCAAACATGGTCTTGCGCCAGCTCGGCCGGCCGGGCCACCACCCCGGCGCCGTAGGCGCGCGCCACGGCGGCAATCTCCGCATCGTCGGTGGAAACGAACACATTGGCGGTCCCCACCGCCCGGCTGGCTTGCGCCGCGCCAATGGCCCAGGCGATCAGCGGGCGATCGAGAATAGGAACGATATTCTTGCGGGCCAGGCGGCGCGAACCGCCGCGCGCCGGAATGACAGCGATAGCGTTGAGCATGGGCCTAGTTGGTCGGCGGCTGATACATGTCGTCCAGCTTTTCCCGGAAAGTCTCGTAGTCGGGTTGCTTGGTCTTGTTGTGGTTGTGCATCCGGTAGCGGTAGAGAGGCATCCGGAGATAGTGCAGCTGATAATAATCGCCTACCCGCCGCCGGAGTTCCTCTTCTTCGCGATGGCGGAAATCGGGATTGTAGAGGCCGGCTTGCACGAACAAATCGCGCCGGTAGAGTATACCGCAGGATACTGGCGCCAGCTCCGCGTGCCGCCGCTCCAACACGTTTTCGTTGTCGTCGACCAACAAGTAGTCACACGCCACGCCGAAGGCCTCGTCGTTAAACGCCAGATACGATTGCAAGAAGAACAGCAACTTCTCGCTCACGAAATCATCGGCGTCCACGCGTAGGAAGAAGCGCCCCATGCAGGCCCGAATGCCGATGTTGGCGGCCTCGGCCACGCCAACGTTGGTCGGGCTGGCGATGACGCGAAAATTGGGCAGCACCTTGTATTTTTCGATAATCGCCAGCGTGTCATCCTGGCTGCCGTCGTCCACCACAATGACTTCATGCGTACCGGCCTCGACCAGCTTCTGGTCTAAGCAGCTGCGGATGCAACGCTCGATGTACCGCCCATAGTTGTACGACGTAATAATGATGCTCGATTTCACTTCAACCTCCGCCAATTCTATGCGCCCGGGGCGCGATCAGTGAGCGCCGGGGTCACGGGCTGGACTAGGCCCTTCGCCCGCAATTGCTCGACAAACTCCCACACCAGGTCGTAATCTAGTTTAACGGCCTCCGCAATATCAAAAATCGAATCGCGGCCCTCCAAGCGCAGCATGATTTGTTCCAGCGCGCGGTTCAACTCGCGGTTCACCCGCTGATCGACATGCAGCCCATAGCCTGACAAGAAAATCGGCCCTTGAAACGTGCGCTGCGGCACATAATTGGTCGCGAAGATGCGAATGATGGCCTCGGCCGCGTCGGCCGTGTCTATCAGCATGGCCTCGTCGACTAATTCCGGCCGGTCATCGCTGGTGTGGTACTCCTCGTACGGCCACCGACTGAGCGACAGGCAGGGCACGTTGACGCCCGGGCCGTTGATGACCATTTCGTCGTTGCGGATGATGTCGCGAAAGGCGCCCTGCCGAAAGGGCTGTGCCCGGCGGCTCAACACCGCCACGGCAATGCGATCGAGCACGTGCTGGTCCTGACGGGTGCGCTGGAGCGCCAGGCTATTGCGGTTGCCCGCCATCTCAATGAAGAGCCCCCCGGCCAACCGGGGCCACAAGTCTTCGTGATGCGCCAGGTAACAAATGGTGCCAATAGTCTCAGGGCCAAACAAGCAGCGCACCGACCGCGCGCCCGACGGCAGGGGCCGGGCTGCCAAGCGGCGCAGCACCTCCACGCACACCGCTACGCCCGTGGCATCGTCATTCGATTGGCCGGGGTGACAGATGTGCGCGCACAATAGCACCTCGTCGTCGGCGCGGTTTTCCGTGGGTCCAACCACGGCCACCCCGACCCGCAGGCCGTGGTCGGGCGCGGCCTCAAAACGTGTCCGAATCACAGCATGGTAGCGTTGGTCGTGCGGCAGGCGCTCGAACTGATCGCGGCTCAGGCAAAAGCCCCAATCACGCTCATAATACTTGAAGACCCACGGAATAGCGCCCGGACGCCGCTCGCTAAAATACAGATGCGGCCGCAGCTCATCCCAGGTGAGCACGCGGTCGACCGCCAGCGAGTACGACACGAGGTGGAGTGGGTTGTCGCGAAAATCGATCAGGCGCTCGCCCGTCTCGGTTTCCAAATAGGCCTCGTCCACCTTGAACCGTTCGGGCACGCGCCAGGTCCACACCCGTTTGGTCGGCGGGTAATTCTCGAGGTAGTATTCCATTTCGGCCGGCAGCTGCTCGCCAATCAAGGCCAGGGCGTCGTCGGTGCCGTCGGAGACGAGCGTGCGGTGGAGCGGATGCAGCTGGGCGACGAGGGCCTTGGGCGAAGCGAGTGGGCCGGCCGGCCGGGTGGCCGGCAGCCGTTGCGCCTCGCCCGCCGGTAGCGGGCCGGGCGGCTGCGCCAGCAGCGCGTAGGGGTCAGCCAGCCACATTGCGCGGGCGACCGCGGCCAGGTCCCGGCAGCGCACGGCCAGCAGCGGTAGGTCTCGCAGGGCGCCGCGCTGCATCAGACCGCGTTGCTCCAGACGTTCGCCCAAGGGGGTGAGCCGCGTCTGGATGCCGCGTCCCTGATATCGCACAAAGAACTCAAACGTGTCGATATACGCCTGGCCGCCAGCGCGGACCGGCCCGGTGAAGTACTTCGGAAAGCGGTAGTCGACATTGAGCTGCTGTTCCACGAAGTGTACGAAGGTGCTGCTTTCAATCGTGGTGTTGAAGAACACCAGCCGCGCATCGGCGGCATAAAGGCGCGCAAACACCGATCCCGCGCCAAAGGCTGATCGGCTCAAGCCGGCAAACAATTCGCTGACCCTGGGGCCGAGGCCCGCAAAGGAAAAAATTGGATGCAGGGACCGCAGCGCCCCCGGTCGGCGCCGCACGTAGTTCGTGAATAGGCCTACCTGCGAGGGCGTCTGGTCGGAGTCGTAGGCGTGCCCGCGGCAGAAGTCGTAATTGAAGGTCGGCACCAGCAGGGTCCCGTCGGGCGTCAGGGCCTCCTGGAACCCCTGCAGCAAGAATTCTAAGGCGTCTTCCCACCATTCGGCGTCCAAGAGCGGCATCAATGGGCTGACATCGCTGTGGACCAGCAGCACATCGCCGGGCCGCAGGCCGACGCCGCGCAGGGCAGCGGCCAGCTCGGATTGGTCAGGGGGCGCCAGGCGGGTCATGGCGGGCTGGCGGCCACGGCCGGCGCGGACGCGCTCCACTGCAGCCGGATGTGCGCGGGCAGCGGATACCCACCCGGCCAGGCCCAGCGGTATAGGTCGGTACCTGGCATGTGCTCGAAGCCTGACGCTGAGTCAAGAAGCTCACGGCACGGGTGGTTGCGCTCGGTGGGTTGAAAGAAAGCTGTCAGGTCTGCGCAGCCCCGCGCGCTAGCCTGTTCGGTGATGACATGCAAAATGGCTTGCTCCACGCCCCGGCCCATCACCCGGCAGCTCAACACAAAATCGGTCAGGCTGGCCGCCCCCCCAGCGGTCGTTAAGCTTGCCAGGCCGGTGAGGCCGTAGCGCCCAAACCGATCGCTGACATCGAAGGTCCACACGGCTTGACCCGGGCTGTGGGCCCAGTCCCAGAATTCCGCCTCGCCCAGCCGGCGGGTCGCCAGGTTGAGCTGGTTGGTCTTGTTCAACAGCTGCGTGGCGCGCACCAGGTTCACCTCGTTTAGGGCCTCGACCTGGATCACCAGCTCCAGCGACGCCAGCCAATCGTCGAGGGAGGCCACCTGCTGACGCAGGGCCTGGCGCTGTTGCTCCGACTGGTACATCTTCGTCCGCCGGGCGTCTTCGGCCGTCAGCGCCGGTGTATCGAAGTCGCGCGCCTCCAAGAGCGCGCGCGCATAGTGCAGTTTGTCGGCCGGCCACTCAGGCACGGTGACCTGCGGCAGGGCTGCGCGCACCCGCGCCCGCTCGGCGGGGTTATCGTCAATGAAAACGACGGCTTCCAGGCCGAGATTGAGCGCCTCTACCAGCTCGACAATGTTCTGCGCCTTATCCTGCCAGTTCACGCGCCAACCGGCGAAGTCGGCGCGCCGCAGCACCATCGCCGGATGCTGGTCAATCGCCTCCAACGCCACCGCCTCATCATTTTTGCTGACGATAGCCAGCAATATGCCCCGCTGGGTCAGCGCCTTGAGCGCGCGCTGGAACTCAACGAAGGCCTCCCCGGTTGGGCTGTGGCCCCCCAGTGTGATCCCAGCCGTCCCGCCTTCGCCGACAATCCCACCCCAGAGCGTGTCGTCGAGGTCGAGCACGATCAGTTTTTTCGCCTGCCCAGCCAGGCCGCGCAGCGCCGCCTTAAGATCGGCGGCGGCTTCTTGCAAGACCTCCAACCCGAACGCCATCTTGCTCATGAGCCACAATTTGGGATCGTGCGCCCGGCGCCCGGCCAGGCCGGTCCAGCGCGCCGCGTCTAGCACGTAGACGTTCGGCAGATCGGCCAGGGCTTCAGCCAGCCGCAGATTCAGTTGCATCAGATGGTGCGCCAGACCCAACCCCGGGCGCATGTTCAGCATGCCCCAGCCGCGCTGATGAGGCGGCATAGTCCATGTGGCGACGAAGGTGTAGCGCGCGCGGTCGGCCGCGCGGCGCACGTGCGCCGCGAAGGCCTCAACCTCTTGCCACAGGGCCTGCGGCGCTGGTCGTTGAAAAGCGGTGGCCTGGGCAAAACTGGCCAGTTGCCGCTCGGGCCGGGTCCAAATCAGCACGGCGTCGGGGCGGGGGTTCCAGACGGCCACTGTCGAATCAAGCAGCACTTGCGTCACTTGATCAAACGGCGCGGTGCGCACTGCCAGCGTGGGCGCCTCGGCCGGGCTGCGCAGGTAGTCGGCCAGCGGTTCGGCGGTGAAATCTGTAATCAGGGCGAAGGTGGATATACCAGTGGACATAGTGGCGCTGCCGGCGGGGCTAAACGCTAGGCGAGATCGGTGGCGCCGATCAGGCTGCGGAGGTGCTGGGTAAGCGTGCCGACCGTCCGAAAGGGGCTGTTCCGGCGCGTCAATTCTTGTTCATCAGCCACATTTAAATTGACGCTGGCGGCATCGTTGAGCCGCTGCTCCAAACTCACGGCAAAGGTGACCAGGCCCAGCGAGTCGAGCACCGCGCCGGGGCCGACCAAGGCAGTCTCCAGCCCGATGGCAGTCGCTTGGCCGGGATGACGCCGGTCTAGCTCCTGCCGCAGGCAGGCGAGGATGTGAGCCGCGATTGCTTCCTGGGTTAGTGACGCCATGCGGGTCTCCTCAATCGGGCCGGCTAGCAAAGGCCGCCCCAAGGTGTTCGATATAGCTCTTGGCCGCCGCGCGCAAGCCGGCCAGGCTGGCAAGGTAGCGCTCCACCAGCGCTGCGCGCTCGGCTTCCACGACCTGCACAAACTCGATGAGCCGGTCGCCGGCGTGGGGTTCGGCGGCGCCAACCGCATAGCTCGGCAAGTTGAGGTGGGCCAGCAAGCCAGTGTGCTTGGCATGCGAGGCGATCGTGATCACCGGCACCCCCAGGCCAATGGGGCAGATTTGGGCATGCCCGCGCATGCCGATAACGAACTGGGCATGTTGATAGTAGGCCAAGCCCTCGCGGGTGTTCTCGTCGCGCATCAGGTGGTGCCAGGGCCAGGTGCTCACACCGGCCGGATGTCCCAACGCTTCAAGCAACAAGTTCGTGGGCCGGCTGTCGGTCTCGACGTGGGGGGCGAGCACGACGGAGTAGCCGCGGCGCCGCAGGAACTTGATCACCGGCACCAAGGCGGCGACCAAAGCCACCTCCGAGAACTCGCGGATGCCCGGGATCGCGTAGGCCAATTGCACCACCACATAGGGCTGTGGCACCGGCGGCCGGGGATAGTCGCCGGCCACGAAGAAGCCCGGATCGGGCACCTCCGGCGCCTCGAAGCCGAGGCGCGCCAGCCGCTCTTGCGTGCCGTCGTTGCGCACCGAAAAGCCCAGCGCCTGCGCCTGTAGCGCCCGCAAGTTCTCGATGACCTGTGGCCCGACCTCGGGCTCGCTGGGGAAATTGTTGTAACCCAGGCCATAGCAGACTATTGGGACGGCGATGTCGAGCAGTTGCGCGGCGGGCAGCTTAAAGAGCCATTGGTCACCGCGCCCGCGAATGAGCCCGCCGCCCCCCACCAACATGAGCTGGGCGCTGGCATTCAGGCGCGCCACGGTCGCTGCGTCAAACACCAGGCTGTGCACGTCCACCAGCTCAAAAATCATCGGTCGTGGAAAGTACGCCTCGAATATATTCCTCAGGCCTAGCCCGAGCGCATAGTCGCCAAAATTATGGTGGCGGGCATAAACGTGCCAAGTGCGCATGTCGATCCTTGCGTGTGCCGTAGGGGAAGGCCGAGGCCCTAGCGGGCGCGCGCCGCCTCAGGTTGAGCGTGGGGGTGGGGGGCGTCTAGCGGCTCGAGTGTCCATTGCAGCAGGGGCCGCACCGCGCCAATCGGCCGGCCGTACCAGTAGCCGCGCATCTCGGGCACATCCTGTACATCGAACATCAACATATCTTCCAGGCGCACGATGACTTCGGTGTGATTGCGGACCACGCGCACCATGACCCGATAGATGCCCGTGTTGAGCAACAAGCTGGGGATCAGGCAGGTGCTACGATACAAACCAGGCCCGATCGGGTTGCGGTCCCACCCCAAGGAATGGCCCGTGTTAGTGCCAAAGGCCACCACCCCGTCTTCAGTGGTCAGGTGCAGCGTTACATCCAAGTGCGCGGAGGGCAAGTGGCTCCAAAACTGGACTTCAATCTCCACTGCGCTGCGCATGCTGATACTATCGGCCGGCTGGCCGCCGCTGGGCTGCACCGCCACGCGATGGATGCGCACGCTGTTATTGCCCGGCGCGGTGCGCGGGTCGTCCCAGGTCTGCTCAGTGAGCGCCGTCAAATTGGCTTGCAGGTAGGTTGACGCGATGTCCGACGGCTCACCATCGGCGATCACCTGGCCGTCCTTGAGCCAGATGATGCGGTTGCACAGGTTCTGCACGGCGGACATATTGTGGCTGACGAACAGCACCGTGCGGCCGGCTTGGCTGATGGTCTGCATGCGGCCGAGACACTTGCGCTGAAACGCGGCGTCGCCGACGGCCAAAACCTCATCGACAATCAAGATTTCCGGCTCCAGGTGGGCGGCCACCGCAAACGCCAAGCGGGTATACATGCCGCTGCTGTAGCGTTTCACCGGAGTGTCAATGAACCGGTCGATTTCGGAGAAGGCGATAATCTCATCTAGCCGGGCATCAATCTCGCGCCGGCGCATGCCCAGGATGGTGCCGCTAAGATAGATGTTTTCGCGCCCCGTCAGTTCGCCGTGAAAACCCGTGCCCACTTCGAGCAGCGAACCAGTGCGGCCGCGCATGACTGCCCGGCCCTCCGTCGGTTCAGTAATGCGCGACAGGATTTTCAAAAGCGTGCTCTTGCCGCTGCCGTTCCGGCCGATGATGCCTACCGCCTCGCCGGGTTGAATCGTGGCGTTCACGCCGCGCACCGCCCACAGCGTATCCTCGGCCGTGGGCGGCCGCAGCACTTGCTGCAGGTAACTGAACGGACTGCGCACCAGGCCCGCGATCGCTTCCCGAATGGTTTCGGGCCGCTCCACCGCCCGGCCGATGCGATACCGCTTTCCGAGGTTTTCTATTTGAATTGCAGGACGCATATGTTAAGCCAGCCGGCGCAGCCGGCCGCCAGCCCCTCCGGACAACGCCCCCGTCGGGCGCTGATTGCGCCGGAAGCGTGGTGAGCCGCTCAAAGCCATTCGGAATGAACCCCCTGGATGCCCGCACCCACAGTATACATTACCCATCTTTCGCTAAGGCAGCGTGTCGCAATAACATGACTTGTGGCTGCTTGCTCACCGCCCTATCTTCAGGGCAGCCCGCAAGAAAATGTGTCAACTGATTTTGACAAGGGTCCTAACTGCTGGCTGGCGCAGTCATTACGCCACATCCACAATCGACCGCTCGGTACGCCGAAAGTAGTACAGGCCGCCGATGAACACCGGCACCATCAGCAGGCTCCCCAGCGTCAGCATGCCCCAATCGGGCGCCGGGGCGCCCAGCAATGCCCAACGGAAGCCCTGCACCACACCCGCCATTGGGTTCAGTTGATACACTTGGCGCCACTGCGCGGGCACCTGCGTCAAGGAGTAGACCACGGGTGTGAGATACATCCACGTGCGCACCAGGTACCCAGCGACTTGCCCAAAGTCGCGGAAGCGCGCCACGATGCCGGAAAACCACAGCCCCACCGCCAGGCCAGTCATGCCGCCAATGACTAGCAGAAGCGGCAGCAGCAGCACCCCCCAGTTGGGGCGAATACCAAAGCCAATGAGCATCACAATCAAGATGAGGAATGAAATCCCGAGGTCGACCAGACTGGACAACATGCGCGCCAGTGGCATAAGCAGCCGAGGAAAGTAAACCTTCGCCATCAATTGGCGATTCTCCACGAAGCAGTTAGCGCCGCTAGCGACGGCTTCGGAGAAAAACCCCCACGGCAGCAGGGCGGCATAGGCAAACACCGCATAGGGCTGGCCGTCTGACGGCAGACCGGCAATGACCCCGAAGATGAGCGTATAGAGCACCATGCTCATCAGCGGCTGGATCAAGATCCACAGCGGGCCCAGGGCCATCTGCTGATAGCGTCCCTTGATATCGCGCCAGACCAAGAAGTACAGCAGGTCGCGGAAGTCCCACAGTTCCTGCAGGTCTAGCGCTGACCAGCCATGCGGCGGCTCAACGATGATTTCGCGCTCGGCCAGGACCCGTGTGGTGCTCATCGGCGCGCCGGACCTCCCCGCCGCCCAGCTAACACCAAGAGCACCAGCAGCACCACCGGCACCGCGCCCGCGGCAATCGAGAACAACCCTGGCCCAGTGACCATCGCCGTAGTGGGGGCAGCCCCGTAATCGGGCAGGGGGGTGGAGGTAGGCGTGGGC
>Ga0163153_10004410_pt1 | contig 17716 bp, 16 predicted proteins | sample OliLakLV19MP6IB1_FD_148629 | JGI IMG/M metagenome (GOLD analysis project Ga0163153, IMG submission 148629) | Freshwater microbial mat bacterial communities from Lake Vanda, McMurdo Dry Valleys, Antarctica - Oligotrophic Lake LV.19.MP6.IB-1 | ecosystem: Environmental > Aquatic > Freshwater >... | reverse complement strand
GGGTACTACCATCATATATTCCATGATGACATTCTGCACACTGGTTGGCTATCCCGGCATGGGCTCCCTCCAGTTTATATATCTGGTTATGATCCGGGAAACTCGCCGGTGTCCAATCCGATTCAGAAGTGGTATGACAACCCGCGCAGTCAGTAGACAAGTTTAAGGTTTTATGATTCGGACTTGTGGCAGCATTGAACTCTGAGATGTGACAATCCACACACTTCGTAGAGATTCCTGTATACCCCTGGGCATGGCATTCTATACAATTGACCTCGTGGTGTACACCGGTCAAGGGGAATTTAGTTTTGCCGTGGTCAAAGGTAGCAGAACCCCATGAGGTTTGGTTATGACAGGTTTCGCAACTGGTAGGGTAATATGAAATCTTATGGTTAGGATTGGTAGTTTCGTTATAATCGGTTAGATGGCAACCGAAACAGGTTTTTGGGGTTCCGCCATCATATAGCCCATGATGGCACTCCGCACATTGGTTGGCTATCCCGGCATGGGCTCCCTCCAGTTTATATATCTGGTTATGGACCGGGAAACTTGCCGGTGTCCAATCTGCTTCCGTAGTATGGCAACTCGCACAATCTGTAGACAGATTTAGTGTTTTATGATTCGGATTGGTGGCCGCGTTGAAATCTGTGGTGTGACAATCCACACATTTCGTCGATGTTCCTGTGTAACCACTGGTATGGCATTTGCTGCATGCCTCTACCGCATGACCTTTCGTTAAAGGGAAAAATTCATGATTAAAGGACGCAGACCAATTCAAGGCCCGAATATCATGACATTGGGAGCACTCGTTTGAAAATCCGGCTTTTTTATGATCCAGTTTTGCTGTATTGAGGTAATCCGATTCGTGGCAATTTATACAGGCTGATCCGACCCGTTCAAATTTGTGCGGAACAGCACCCAAATGGCAATCCACGCAATCCGCAGAAGCATGATTTCCCAACAATGGGAAAGAAGCCAGTTCATGCAACCTGGATATGTTTTCAATAATCCAGGAATTGCTCGTGTGGCATCTGGCACATTCATTTCCCAGTGATTGGCTGTGGATGTCCTGATGGCAGCTTATACACGAAGGTGAGGCATCAGAAAAAACCAATGAAGTGTGGCAGGCTCTGCAATCGACCGTCTGATGTTGTCCGTTCAAAACAAAAGACGTGGAGTCATGCTCAAATGTAATGGCTGCCCTGTTTACTTTCCAATTGTCAGCCGTGTGGCACTGACTGCATTCAATTTTAAATTCCTGGCCATGCGGAGACTGTGCGGTTAGTTTTATAACCGCAAATACCATTAATATTATAAATAACCCACCACGCATAAATTCTTTGACTCTTTTCCCCTGAACGCAAGTAACGTCTCTTTCTTCAATTGGTCTGTGACATTTATCACAGGAGTACATTTAATTTAGCTCAACTTTAGTTAAAATTTTACACTGATTTTCTATATCCCAGATTAAAGTCCATTTGTCAAATTTTCGGTATTGCATTCTCCAGAATTCTTATGAATTTCAAACCATATAAAGCAGGCAATATTGTGTGCTGATACACTATTAAGAATAGGAATAATCGGAAAAAAACAATTCTAATGGTGATAGTTTCAGTTGTTTGACACCCATCACCTCATTGACAAAGAGATTTCCACTGTTATAATTAACCTGATGTCCATTTGTTTCCTACCATTGGCTATTCATTCCTATGACAAGTATAACAGGAGGTACCGGTGTAGGAATATCCACTTATATTTTTATGTTCTTTATCTACATTACTTTTGTTGTTGTGTTCATGACAATCGATACAGCTAAACGAAGAAAAATTACCCGGGCTGGTGTGACATTCTGCACAGAGAGACCATTCTCCTTTATGTTTTCCACTATAAATCCGGAAATACTGGTTGTCATGATTGAAAGTAGCTGGACTCCAGGTATTCTGACTGTGGCAGTTGTCACAGTTGGTAGGGAAATTAGCTGATTTGTGATTTGGATTTTTGGTGGCATTATAATCCGTGGAATGACATCCAAAACAGGTTTTTGGTGTATTTCCTGTATAATTCCCTTGATGACATTCGGCGCATTGGTTGATAATTCTGGCATGGGCACCTTCCAGTTTATGAATTTGATTATGAATTGGGAAACCCGCTGGTGTCCAATCCAGCGCTGTAGTATGACAGCTTGCGCAATCCGATGAAAGGTTCAATGTATTATGATTAGGGTTCCGGGCGTTATTGAAATCCATCGTATGACAATCAATACATTTTGCTGAAGTTCCTGAATATCCATTTGTATGACACTTATTGCAATCTTGTATGTCATGGCCCTTGGTTAAAGGGAAAAAAGCATGATTAAAAGATGCGGCCCAACTCGAAGCTCGTAGGTCATGACATGGAGCACACTCGGTAGAAAAACCTGCTTTTTTATGGTCGAGCTTGTCGTTTTGGAGATACTCCATTTCATGGCAATTTATACAAGCTGTACCTATACGTTCAAATCGGAGCGGAACTGAAGACAGGTGGCAATCCATACAATCTGCAGCGGCATGATTCCCTAACAACGGAAAGGAAACCAGTTCATGCATCCTGGACACATTTTCTATAATCCAGGAATTGCTATTATGGCATCTGGCACAATCGTTTCCCAACGATTGCCCGTGTAAGTCCTGATGACAACTTAGGCAATCTGAAGGAGCTTCCGAAAAAACCAACGTCGAATGGCAGGCCTTACAATCGGTACGCTGGTGTTGTCCCCGGAGCCGAAATGAAGTGGAGTCGTGATCAAATCTAATCGCTGCTGCATCTAACGTCCAACTATTAGCCGTATGACACTGACTGCAGTCTATCCGGAGTTGTTGTCCATGCGGTGATTGTCCGGCAAGTTTAAGTCCTGAAAGAACTACTATTAAAATAAATGGCAATCGATGCATCTGAACCGGATCAATTTGTACTGGGTGTAAGTAACACCTTTTTCTTCAACCGTCCTATGACATTTGTCACAAGAGACATTTTTATGTGCTCCTTCCAACTGGAATTTAGCCTGATTATGGTCAAATCTGCTCGCCGTCCAATTTTCAAAGGCATGACAAAGGGCACAATCGGTTAATCCATTTTTTTCAAATTGGGTAAGATGTACATTTTGATGACAGGATTCACAGGTTGCGGAAGGCAGGTCAAACACGATTTGCTTTTTACCTTTTACAATAGATGCAGGTTGATGACAGTTGATGCATTTTTGGATTTGATGCTTTCCTTCTAAACCAAATCCGGTCTGTTCGTGATCAAATTCGACGGCAACCCAGGACTCTTCTGAATGACAGTTTTTACATTCCTGCTGCACATAATATTTTTTGTTAAGGTCTCCCAGGTGTATATCCTGATGACAATCAATGCAACGTACGCCCAAATTTTTAAAATTCCAGGCAGTATCCTTTTTATGACAATCCAGACAGGACACTGCCAGGTGGGCACCCTGGAGAGGAAATGAATTAGACTGGTGCTGTTCGATAGAGTAAGTGGATTCACTGAAACCTTGGACGACGTGGCAGGCGCTACAATCAGTAGGCAGACCTGCCCGGACAAATTGTTTCTGATGATAATCGCTGTGACAATCTATGCATTTGTCGTGATGGAGCTTGTCCATTAATTTATTTTTATGGCATCCTTTACAGTCCACTTCCCGGTGTTTACCTTCCAGTTGGAAATCGGTTAAATCATGGTTAAATGCCCCAGGAGTCTTAGCAACCTTAAAAGACAGTTCAGTATGGCATTGAACACAGTTTTGTCCAAATTTATTTCCATGAACGTCCTCATGGCAGGTGGTGCAGTTTTCCACTTTTTTCCCGGTGTATTCCTGGAAAGCGGTGGTCAGGTCTTTGGTTCCATCCTTGTGACATGCTTTGCAGTCGATAGACCTGTGTTTACCCTTAAGCGAGAAATCAGTAACGTTGTGATTAAAACCGGCTGAATATTTTATTTCCTCAAACGATTGTTCAATATGGCACGACGAACAATTGGGTCCAAAACTTTTCCGGTGTACATCTTCATGACAGACACTGCATTGGTTAAATTTATTAAGCGCAAATTCCTGATATTTTTTCCCTTCCTTTTGATCTACTTTATGGCAATCTATACATTCTACGTCCTGGTGTTTGCCGATCAATGGAAATTTGGTGTCCGTATGATCAAACAACGAGGCCGGCTTAAAAGCATTGGTGGTGTGACAACTTGCACAATCCATCGATAAGGTATTCTTATGAACATCTTCATGACAGCTCAAACATTTTGTGTCTAAACCTAAATACGTGAATTTTTTATCCCTTATTTTTTCCGCCGAAATAAATTTGCCCGTATGACATGAAACACATTCTGACTCCTGGTGTTTCCCCGTCAATGGATAACCCGCCAGATTATGATCAAATTTGTTTTTATCAAAATGAACGATTTCAAATTTAACTCCATGATGGTCACTATGACAGGAAACGCAGCTTTTACTTTTTACTTCAGTTGATGAATGGTAGCCCTTTTTTGTACTGATTTTATCCTTAATTTCCAGATGGCAAGCCAGGCATTTTTCTTCGGAAACTTTCCGCCCAATCTCATGGCATTTTGTACAATTGGAAATCCCTTCCAGGTGAGCATGGGGAGCAGCCAGGTCACCAGGAGAAATCTGTCCGTTTGATCGCACGAAAAACAGCAACGTAATCAGAGTGGCCAACCGATATCGGATTTTCATTTTATTTCCTTTTGTGTGATAACATCGTATGTCCGAATCGTTTGGTAATTTCAATTCCGGTTTTTTGTAAAAACTGGGTGGGTAATTCTCCACCGGCAAAAATGTAAACCAGATCATTTTCAATCCGCTCCATGGTTTCGGTGGTCTTATTTTCCAATTCAATAAATTTTTCATGAATGGATAACAGGTTTGAACTGAATCGCACATCAATTAAACCTTTTGACATGGCTTCTTTTATTTTTTCGCTGTTTTTCGGCTTAAGCCGGTTAAAATTCTCACTTCTGTAAGACAATAAGACTTTATTCTGCGGAGCAAGCAATAAAGCCGATTCAATCGCAGAGTCCCCACCTCCGACTACGATTATTTGTTTGCCGTCCAGGTATTCCGGTTCAAGCAACCTGTAGGCAACCTTTTCCAGGCTTTCTCCTGGTATGTTTAATTTTCTTGGGGTACCTCGCCGTCCAATGGCCAATAAAACTGCATTGGCGCTATACTGTTTCCCATTCAAGGTGGTGATCAGAAAATGACTGCCTTGTCTCTCTATCGCCTCTACTTTGCAGTTTTCGGTAATAGTTATATTGTTTTTTTGGAGTACAGTATTCCACAAGTCGATCAATTCATTTTTCGAAGTTTCAAACAATTTGATCTTGCCATATAAGGGCAGGTCCATCGGTGCAGTCATCACAATTTTTGACCTTGGAAATGAATAAACGGTACCGCCCAGGGTGTCCTGGTCCAGGGTTAAAAAACTCAAATGGTGTTTTCTGGCCGTCAGAGAAGCTGAAATTCCTGTAGGACCCGCTCCGATTATGATCAGGTCAAAGTCGCCGGTCCCATTTCGACCGGACATGGATTGCACAATGTTTTCAACGGCTTGTTTCCCTTGTTCCACACTATTTTTGATCAAACCCATTCCCCCTAATTCACCGGCGATATATATGCCGGCAACATTTGTTTCAAAATTTTGATTTACGTGAGGAAGCTCAACGCCTCTTTTTTCAGTACCTATGACCAGGGATATGGCCTGGACCGGGCAGGCATGGAAACAAGCCCCATGGCCTATGCACTGTGAGGCATTGATAATGGTCGCCACACCATCTTTAACTCCAATGATGTCTTCTTCCGGACAGGCCGTCACGCAGGCCCCACTTTGAATACATGTATCTGGATTGATTACCGGATGGAGGGAAACCGGTTCATGCAAACCTTCTTCTTTGGCCTTATTTATTTTTATACCTACTTCCAATGATCCCGTTTTAAGTTTTTTGAGGTATAAATAAAGCGTTAGTATACAAAAAATAAAAACCAGGCTGTAGATGATAATTTTTTCAGTTAATGCTTCCATAACGAGCTAGAAAATCCATTTGTATCCAAAAGATAATGTAATAATGACGTGAATAATCATAATAACCAACATAATCAGGGCAAATGGTAAATGAACCACATGCCATGACCGGAATAGCTTTTGCATAGTCTGCAAGCGGTTGATCTTCCTTCGGAGCTGCAATTCGCCCTTTACCAGTTTCATCACGCGATATCTTACCGCTGCAGATAAATCCAGATTTGCAATTGTTTTCTTTATGGCACGGTACAATTGAATCTCTTTGCGGTAGTCATGATACAGATTTTTTATTAAACTATTTTGCTGCTTCCCGGTATCCCGGCTGGAAAGCTGGTCCAGAATGGCTTCAATACTTTGCCCGGAGGAGTTTCTGATGTGGGATAGCTCCTGTGTGGCGTTATTCTTCATCCCAATCACTTCTTGCAATGTCAATTCCCTGCCCTGTATGGAGCGGGGTATTTGATTGTAAATAAATCTCCCGATTACTCCGCTCAGCACGACGGCCACCATACTCCAGAAGCTGACCGCAACGATACCACCAAACTTGAATGCGGTATGAAAAAGCACCATGATTGGCCCTATGGTACACAAGAAAATATGAAACTCCAGCCAGTTTTTTAATACGCCTACCCGCGACAGGCTTTTTTTACGCTTCCTTACCATGTACGAAAAAACCCCTACCGTCATACAGGCAGATCCCACAATACCTAAACCGTGGCCGAGCAATCCACTTGGTTTTAGAAGTTCGTGACCAGGATAAAAAAACCGTTGCTCCAATGGTATGGTATAATATGTAAAACCCAGGTAGGTCAGCACCAAAAATGTCAGGACCACCAGGCTAATCATCAGAAGTATAAAGATGCGATGTACAAGTGGGTTCATTTAAAAATGGTATTAAGAAATAACTTCAATCTGGCTTCTGTACAATTTTACCTTGCCCTTTTGTTCCATTTTTTTCAATAACCTGGAGATGACCTCCCTGGAAGAGCTCATGTCATTTGCAATCTCCTGATGTGAAAGCTGCAAACAAGGGCTTTCCTGTGTTTTACACTGGGTTTCCAGGTAATGTTCAAGCCTTTCATCCATACTTTTAAACACCGTAAAGTCAAGCACCTGCATGAGCTGATGGATATGTAATTGAAGGTTCCGGATTATATAATCATTCCAACTTTTATGTTTCAACATCATTTGTTGTGCTTCCAACTGTGGAACCAACCACACCTCAGTCGTTTCCACGGCTTTAACTGATATTTTACTGGTTACACAAAGCATGTCGGACAAAATAGTACTTGCGCAGGCTTGTCCAGGCAATAAATAAAAAAGAAAATATTCATTTCCATTTTTATCCTCCCGGTACAATTTGACTTTACCACTGCGTACCAACAACATGGACCTAATGGCTTGACCAGGGTGGAGGAGGAATTCCCCCGGATTATACCTAACCAGAGAAGCTACGTTAAATAACTGCCTGACCAGGTCCAAGGCAAATCCCGGGAAGAGATTTTTAATTGAATTCATTTTAGAAAAGAAATTGGAAGATTTAGCAAGTTTGATCCTATCCATTAGGGGCAAACTTGTATCATCGAAAAAACATTGCAGGAATTCCCAATAAAATACCAACCTGACTACTTACTTATGGGAATTAAGCAAGTATATTGGTTTCAGTTAAACCAACTTGACAATGAATATTTAGTGTCAGGCAGCGGTCAGCGGATCGGACTTTGGAGGTTGCCAGATGGCGTTTAGATAAAAGGACGATCGGCACCAGGTGTCTTTTATGATTATCTGATTGAATTGAATCGGTTTACGAAGATCATTTTTAGGTAACTCCCTCAAATTGTGGATATAATAAGGCAGATTGTTCACGCAGTTCTGTGGAATCTTGAAGGGCAATTTCATATCCTCCTCGTAATCCATATCCTTAAAATCCCCATTGCAGTAATGGTCGTTTAAGAACCCCAAAAGATCCATACTGGCATTCAGACTTTTATGTAATTGATAGTGTTTGAAGAAAAAAGGGATTTTCATCAATTCACTCGGGTGAATAATTGAGAATAAGTACAATATGAATAATGCGCAAGAAGCCAGACTTTTCACAAGAATAAATAAGATTAATATCCAGATAGATTAGGTATCATTTCATCATTGGGTCGTCCATTGGAAACGATTTCGCAAATATTTTAGTATTCTGTATTAATTTTTTTTTAAAGAAAACTCAATTCAATGGACAATGAACAATTATCAATGAACAATGAACAATTATCAATTATCAATTATCAATGAACAATGAACAATGAACAATTATCAATTATCAATTATCAATTATCAATTATCAATTATCAATTATCAATTATATCGGAGTAGCAATAAGGATGGCAATAGTTACTAATTTTAAAAAATTTTTGGACAATAATGAAAATAATATTAGTTTTTTGTCTTGCCGTTCTCCACTACCGGCTGACTAAATTCCAGCACTTTTCTTGCTGAAGCCAAAACCCCGGTAAGATCAGTGAGGTTGGCTGGTAATATCATGGTATTATTCTTCTGTGCCAGTTTGCCGAATTCCTGAAGGTATTGTTCAGCGATGCGGAGTGAAACAGCTTCTCTTCCATTTGGGGTATCCATGGCCGTAGCTATGATTTTCAGACCATTTCCTGTTGCAATGGCCAGCGCTTCAATTTCCGATGCCCTACCCTGTGCTTCATTAATTCTTTTGAGTTTTTCACCTTCCGATTTTTTTATTGCTTCCTGCTTGTCCCCTTCGGCAACATTGATTTTAGCCTGCATGGTACCTTCCGATTCTGCTATGATCGCTCTTTTTTCACGTTCTGCCCGCATTTGTTTTTCCATTGCTTCACGGATACTTACAGGGGGGGTAATATTCTTTACTTCATAACGGGTGATTTTTACACCCCAGGGTTCGCTGGCTTTATCCACCGCTTCGACTATAGATCCATTTATAGTTTCCCTTTCTTCAAATGTTTTATCCAATTCCAATCTGCCAACGACTGAACGCATGGTCGTTTGAGCTATTTGAATGGAAGCGAATCGATAATCCTCAATACCATATGATGCTTTAGTAGGGTCCACGACCTGAAAATACAACACACCGTCTACCTCAATCGAGACATTATCTTTGGTAATACAGGTTTGGGGATTGACATCTACTGCCTGTTCCTTAAGGGAATGTTTGTATCGAACCCGGTCAATAAATGGGATTAAAAAATGCAATCCCGGGGTGAGGGTTGCGAGGTATTTCCCCAACCGTTCGACGATAAAAGCTTTGCGCTGAGGTACGATGACGACTACACTGGACAGTACCAATAAAGCAAACAAAGTAAAGACGACATAGCTGATGGTAGTTGCGGTTATCATTATAAATTATTTTAAAGGTTTTACATATAAAGTTATACTTTCCTGACCTACGATTTCTACTTCTTCCCCGGCAGGTATTTTATCCAGGCTAAGCGCCGGCCACTGCGTGCCTTTAAATTCCACCTTCCCTTCTTCTGAAGAAATAGGAGTCAGGGTCTTCGCTGTTTTTCCGATAAATTCATTCTCCGGATCCTCTATAGTCCGGGATCTGAATAACCGTTGAACATTTTCACGCAGTAAAAACAAATACATCACAGACCCTAGAGAAAACAAACCCATTTGAGCCAGCCAGCCTAAATCGAAGAAATAGGTCAGGATACTCAGGGTAAAGGCACCCATGCCGAAAAACAACAAAATGAACCCGCCTGGAATAACGATCTCCAGAATAATCAGGAGGAAACTGGCAATAAGCCACCCAAGTGAAACATATTCTGTCATAAAGTAGAAATACTACTATCTAAACAGAAACTGGTTTCTTTTAGTTTCCACGTATTTCGTTAACTGCAGGCAAAAGGCCTTTAATGAGTCTTCTTAAATTCGGTTCGCCGGATTTGGCCACTGCAATGACTTCTTCCATAGACGTTTCTTTGTTCAATTCATTGCTGATTATGGAAAACACATTGACCGGCAATCCCATATGTTTACATACAATCACCTCCGGCACAGTCGACATTCCCACGGCATCTGCTCCGATAATTTGCAAAAACCTGCGTTCCGCCTTGGTTTCCAGGCTGGGTCCCGGCATAGATACATATACCCCGGTGTGGACCTTTAAATTAGTTGACCGTCCGAGTTGTTCTGCTTTTGATATAATTTCCTGGTCATAGGCCTGGGTCATGTCCGGAAAACGAGGCCCTATCCGTTCATCATTAGGACCTCTCAGTGGATTTGATGGCAACAAATTAATATGGTCTTTCACGATGAGGATATCCCCTTCTTTATACTCCTGTCGCAGCGCCCCGCTGACATTGGTAATCATCATCCTTTCAACGCCCAGGTATTTTAATACTCTTACGGGGAAGGTAACTTCCTGCAAGGTGTAACCTTCGTAATAATGAAACCTTCCAGCCATCATGACCACGGGAATGCCATCCAGAAAACCGAAAACCAATTTTCCAGGATGCCCTGCAACAGTACTTTCCACAAAATGTGGTATCCGCCGATATGGAATTTCCTGTTTCTCCGTCAATTCCTCAGCAAAACCACTTAGCCCAGTTCCGAGTATGATGCCCACCCGAGGGCTTATACTGACCCGTGCACGGATAAACCGCACCGCATCGTCAATTAACTCAAGCTTGTGCATTTATTTGATCTATACTTTAATAACCCGGGTCAGACTCTCATAATCTCCTCTTCTTTGGATTTGATGAGTTTGTCCACCTTGTCCACGTGAAGATTTACCATATCCTGTACCTGAACTTCTTTTTTCTTTCCAAGGTCTTCTGCTAATCCGTCTTTTACTGATTTTTTAATGACATCCAGGTATTTGTGCCGTATGGTGCGTACGGCAACCTTGGCTTCTTCCCCCATGTGTTTTGCCTGTTTGACCAGTTCTTTTCTGCGCTCTTCCGTCAGCGGCGGCACATTGATCCGGATCGTTTCACCATCATTCATTGGCGTAAGTCCCAGATTGGCTGCAAAAATGGCTTGCTCAATAACAGCGAGCATTGGCTTCTCCCAGGGTTGAATGGTAATCGTGCGGCTATCACCCAATCCAATGTTGGCTACCTGGTTTAATGGAGTCGGGTTACCATAATAACTGACCCTCAGATCATGTACGATTGCCGGATTGGCCTTGCCCGTCCTTACTTTGATCAATTCATGGTGAAGATGTTCCAGGGCCTTGTCCATTTGTTCCTGAGCGGATGCAATTTGTGTGTCTATTTCAGTTGACATGATTTATTTTTTTTCAATTTCGGAAACACCTGTTAATCATCACTTCGGCGCAAACCCATGTATTGTAAAACCAAATATACCAGCATGACAATTGAAGATAAAGCAGCAACGACGTAAGTCATTGCAGCCCAACGCAATGCATCTTTGGCACCATCTGATTCATCACCCGAACGCAAAACAGCTTGCTGGTTGAGCCAAACCATGGCCCTCTTACTGGCATCAAATTCCACCGGAAGGGTAATGATACTGAATATCGTGGTCAGCGCAAACAATCCGATAGTCAGCAACATCAGTTGAGGAAAGCGGTTGGCCAACATAAAAGAAAGCAACATCATCCATTGCAAGCCAAAACTCGCTACCTGTACTACCGGTACCAGCTTCGAACGCATTTGGAGCATACTGTAAGCCTGGTCATGTTGTACGGCATGTCCGCATTCGTGGGCAGCTACTGCAGCAGCCATGATGCTGCGGCCTTCATACACATCCGGGCTCAGGTTAATAGTCCGGGTGGCCGGGTTGTAGTGATCTGACAACATACCTTGTCCGGCTACTACCTGTACACCAGTGATGTTGTAATAACGCAACATCGCTTCAGCCACATCTTTTCCGTTCATGGCGCGTGACAAGGCCATAGCCCCATATTTTCTCATCTTGGAGATTAAAATCCTTTGGACAATAAAGCCAATGGCGGCCAAAACAAGACTCAATATTAAATAACCGTTTGAAAACATATTCAATTTTTTATATTAACAACAAAATTTATCAAAAAAGATTCATTCTATAAAAGAAAAACCGGTGTAAGGAACCAGGGCTGAAGGTATACGAATTCCCTCAGCAGTCTGATGATTTTCCAACAACCCTGCAACTATCCTCGCCAATGCCAATGCACTGCCATTCAGGGTGTGTGCCAACTGGGTTTTTCCTTCCTGGTTGCGGTATCGCAGTTTAAGGCGGTTGGCCTGGAACGTTTCGAAATTAGAAACTGAACTGACCTCCAGCCATTTTTTTTGAGCGGCAGAATAAATTTCAAAATCATAAGTCAGTGCTGAAGTAAAACCCATGTCACCCCCGCAAAGTTTTAATATCCGGTAAGGTAACTCCAGTTTATCCAGTAAATAGGAAACATGAACCAGCATTTCTTCTAACGCATGGTATGAATTTTCGGGTTTTTCAATCCTCACGATCTCTACTTTGTCAAACTGGTGCACCCTGTTGAGTCCTTTCACATCTGCTCCATACGAACCGGCTTCCCTTCTAAAACAAGGGGTATACCCACAAAGTTTAACCGGAAGGTTTTTTTCTTCCACGATTTCATCGCGGTAAATATTGGTGACCGGTACTTCTGCGGTGGGTATGAGGTAGAGTTCATCCTTTTCGCAATAATACATCTGCCCATCCTTATCCGGTAACTGGCCGGTGGCGGTTGCAGTGCTGCTATTTACCAATAAAGGAGGAATAATTTCCTCGTACCCGGCAGCAATGGCCTGATCGAGAAAAAACTGGATCAGACTTCGTTGCAATCGGGCCCCTTTTCCCCGGTACACCGGAAAACCTGCCCCAGTAATTTTCACCCCCAGTTTCAGGTCAAACAACTGGTATTTTTCAGCAAGTTCCCAATGGCACAAGGCCCCGGGAATCAGCTCGGGAAGGCTTATTGGCCCGGCTTTATAAATTTCATTTTCTTCCGGCGAAACTCCGGCTGGGACGGAATCGTGGGGGATGTTGGGAATTTTATACAATAACTCCTGGAGCGTGTCTTTGACTTTTCTGGATTTATCCTCCAGCAAAACAATCTGTTCTTTGTGCAAACCCACGGTTTGTTTCAAGGATTCTGCTTCAGTCTGCAAGCCTTTTTTCATACAAGCCCCGATTTGTTTGGAAGCCTGATTGACCTTCATTTTCAGGTCATCCAGCAAGGTCTGTACATCCTTTCTTTCCTGGTCCAGCACGGCTATTTCATCAACCCAAGCCAACCGATCCTGATCCCAGTTTCTTTTTTGAAGACCAGCCAGTGTTTTAGCTTTTAATTCGGAAAAATAATTGAGGGTTAACATATTGGATTCTTGAAAAAAAATTCAGGCAAATATACGTATACCGCAAAATATCTATATATTTGCAGTGTCAAATGAAGAGAACTTATACCGGTTCTCTCCTTTTCCTAAAAAGTGTTCCCATTACAAATTTGGTTTTTTAAGTAAGGTTTTAATTTGGTTTAACGGTTCATTTTTAGATTCATACCAAAACATAGTTTTTAAATTTTAATTTATCCGTTTTTAATATGATTTATGATATACTTCGTCTCAATGAGATGTTAGTTCCGGAGCTTAGGGAGATTGCAGATGGGTTGGAAATTAAGGGAAGCCGCAAGCTCAATAAACAAGATTTAGTTTTTCAGATCCTGGATCGGCAAGCCATGGGTGGTTCTACACTGAAAAAATCAGAGTCTAATCAGGCTACCCCATCCCCTGAATTGTCAGAAGAAGATAAAAAACAAAACCCCCATAATAAATCCAACGGACATACAGGTTCAAAACAACCGCCACAGCGTCCCAGAATGCGTAAGGCCATCCAGGAAGATGCTGAACCGGTCGAATTGCTGCACCGTGAACAACCTGTACATCGCGAATTACCGCGTCACCAGGAGGCTCCGAGGAATCAAGAACCCGCAAGACAACAGGAAATGCCCCGTCAACCTGAGCTGCCCAGGACACCGGAAACACCAAGACAAGCGGATGCTCCCAGATACCAGGATCAACCCTCCAGACAACAAGATCAACCCTCCAGACAACAAGATCAATCCAGACAACAAGATCAACCCAGGCAGCAGGAGCAAGCCAGACAGCAAGAACAATCCAGACTTGACCCATCCAGACAACAGGATCAACATCCCAGAAGGCAAGAGCCTCAAAGACATCAGGATCCTGCCAGACATCAGACCAATCAAAATAATCCATCCCGTCCACAACATGCCCCAAGGCCGATAGAAGAATCTAAAATAGAACCGGCAACCACAGAATATATCCAACCCACTGAACCAGAAACAGAACCCATACCGGCAGAAGTATTTAATGTCGATATGGACGCTATGATTGAAGGACAGGGTGTTCTGGAAATGATGTCGGATGGTTATGGATTTTTGCGTTCCGCTGATTATAACTACCTCAGTTCACCGGACGATATTTATGTTTCTCCATCTCAAATCAAATTATTTGGATTAAAAACCGGAGATTCCGTGCAAGGAGCGATCCGACCACCAAAAGAAGGCGAAAAATATTTTGCTTTACTTAAAGTTTCATTAATTAATGGCCTGACTTCAGAACAGATCAGAGACCGGGTACCCTTCGACTATCTGACTCCGCTCTTTCCAAGTAAAAAATTCAAGCTTACTATCAATCCGGCAGGTAAAGATTATGGCAACAGGCTGATCGATTTATTCACTCCTATCGGAATGGGGCAAAGGGGATTGATTGTCGCTCAACCAAAAACCGGTAAAACCTTTTTGCTAAAAGACATAGCCAATGCCATATCGTACAATCATCCGGATTGTTATCTGATCATCCTGTTAATCGATGAACGCCCGGAAGAAGTCACTGATATGCAGCGCAGTGTAAATGCCGAAGTGATATCTTCTACATTTGACGAGCCTGCAGACAACCATGTCCGGGTAGCCAATATCGTTTTAGAAAAAGCTAAACGTATGGTGGAATGCGGTCACAATGTGGTCATCTTGCTGGATTCCATCACCCGTCTGGCCAGAGCTTACAACACGGTGGCGCCTTCAAGTGGTAAAGTCTTGTCCGGAGGTGTAGAAGCCAATGCCCTTCAAAAACCAAAGAAATTTTTTGGCGCAGCCCGGGCTATTGAACACGGCGGTTCTTTGACCATCCTGGCTACTGCCCTGATCGATACAGGATCCAAAATGGACGGGGTCATATTCGAAGAGTTTAAAGGTACCGGAAACATGGAATTACAGTTGGATCGCAACCTTTCTAATAAAAGGCTCTATCCTTCCATCGATGTCACCAAATCCAGCACCCGAAGGGAAGAATTACTTATGGATAAAGAATCATTGCAACGAATGTTTATCCTGCGCAACCACCTCGCCGATATGAAACCGGATGAAGCTATTGAGTTCATGCTCAAACACATGCAACATACCCAATCCAACGAGGAGTTTTTGCAAACGATGAATTCCTGACCCCATTCAAAATCCTATTTGGCAGTATAGAAAAGAATCTTTATTTTTGCGTCCCAATTCAAAATAATACGTCATGAAACAGACCTTTCAACCCTCTCGTCGCAAGCGTTCAAATAAACATGGATTCCGTGAGCGTATGGGTTCAAAAGGTGGCCGTAAAATAATTTCCAACCGAAGAGCGAAAGGCCGGCATAAATTGACCGTGGCAGACGAAGTAAAAGGCAAATAACACCTCATGAACCCCGAAACTACTGGTTCGGGATTTCCAGCAAAGGAAAAACTAAAATCAAGGAAAAAGATCCAACACCTGTTTGAACATGGTTCATCCATCGTTCAGTTGCCATTCAAAATGGTCTATTTATTTAATAAACCCGAGGGTGACGATCTTCCTCTCGTCCAATTCAGTGTCAGTGTTCCTAAAAGAAGTTTCCCCAGAGCCCACGACCGGAACAGGATAAAACGAAAAACCAGAGAAGTATACCGACTTCAAAAATCCTCCCTGCTCACACTTGGTCAATCCAAAATGATAGGCCTGGATATGATGTGGATTTATCTGGGAAAAACGGAGCTGGATTATCATAACCTTTATACCGCGGCCACCAAGCTCATCCAAAAAACAATATTGGCAGCAGAAAAAAAATTCAGAGTTTAGGCGTTTTACGAAAAATATACAGCACCCCCGCCTGATCAATCGAGGCATATCCCTTCTCAAGAATAGTCAGCCCCTGCATCCCGGGGGAAACAACTGGAAAGACGGATTGAAGTACAGTTTGGTAATTTGCTGCATTTCGGGTAACTAACTGTTGATTCAAAAAAAATCCGGTGATCTGATCTTTCCAATAAATCCATTCTCCTGCCTGAATCGCAAGGTCTTTTAAATTACCGTTTAAATCCATGGTGATCAAATGGGAGCTGTCACACCATACTTTCACTTCATTTTTTTGCGCTCTGATTTTATATACCCTGCCCGGCTGATAGATATTATCCAGATTCGATTCCAGGATATGCCGGCCATAAATATTTACTTTTTTAAATCTTTTGAGCTGATCATCAAAAAACCATAATTCCCGCTCAGGGCTATAACCCAACGTAGTTACATAGGGAATATTCAGTTGCGACATCGTTATCCGTTGTAACTCATTGAGGCTTTTATCGAGTATAATCAGGGTTTGAAACCCCGGATAGAACAATACAATCTGAAATGGGTTGTGAATACTGATCAGTTGGAGTGTCCCGAGGTAGTTGTTGGAATATTGCCTTATTATACCTCCTGTGTCATTCATTTTGATGAGTTCATTGAACCGGGTAATCACGTATATCTGACCTTGAAAGTCCGCTTCCACGGAGACTGCCTGCAGGGCAATTTTTCGTATCATCAGGATGGAATCCGATGGGGATTGGGCCGCTAAAGCAAGGATACCCGGACCCCAAATTAATGCCCAGAAGAAGGTATATTTTTTAATGGTGTGATGGTTTAAAAACAGATTCAGTTTCAATAAATTTCCAGATTTGCTCAACGGCTAAGGACATTTCCAGAGGATCAAAGTTGCCATGTTTTTTACCCTGTATGGTCCATAATTTATTTTTAACCTTGTTTTGATCCAACAACCGATGCAATAACAAAGCCTGCCCATAGTCCGCTGCTTTATCTTCATTACCATGGATGGTCAGGACAGGGACTGTACTGCTATCAATATAAGTTACCGGCGAACACAACCTCAATAGTTCTTGCGCGTTGGTGGAATCTTTTCCCACAACCAGGCTGCGGAAGGCGGCGTCCCAATCTGAAGAAGCTTCAATGAGGTCTGCTACACCAAACCAATTGATTACTCCTGCAACCCGAAGTGAAAAGCTTTTCAAAGAATCCTGTAAAAACAATCCGCTCTTGTTTAAAACCCCATTCATCAAGGCCAAATGTCCCCCCGCCGATTCGCCGGATACCAAAATACGCGAGGTATCAAACCTGTATTTTTCCTGGTTGGAATAGATCCAATGTAGGGCAGCCCTGGTGTCCTCGATGATTTCAGGCAGGCTGGCCTCTTCTAAATACCTGTAATCAGCAGTGACTATAGCAAAACCCTGTTGAATGTAGGGCATCAAAAAAAGAGAACGCGAGATTTTATTTCCACTGGTCCACCCACCTCCATGGAAGAATAATAAGGTGGGCTTT
>Ga0163153_10004408_pt1 | contig 17720 bp, 21 predicted proteins | sample OliLakLV19MP6IB1_FD_148629 | JGI IMG/M metagenome (GOLD analysis project Ga0163153, IMG submission 148629) | Freshwater microbial mat bacterial communities from Lake Vanda, McMurdo Dry Valleys, Antarctica - Oligotrophic Lake LV.19.MP6.IB-1 | ecosystem: Environmental > Aquatic > Freshwater >... | reverse complement strand
CAATGATTGGACTGTGAGCTAATAAAATAGCCAACCTTCAATAATCAAAGTTTTACTTTTTCAGGAACGGAGAGCGAAATTTCATAGGGTTCCCACCATGTCCTGCCCCGGCCGAAGTGACCCCACCGTGCCCACTCTCCTTCGAGCAGCGGCACAAATTCCTTTTCCGCCAAGCCGGCCAGCACGGCCTGCGCGACTTCCTTGGTGGAGGCGATCTTCACCGATTTCGGCAGCGGCGCCGCGCGTCCGTCGGCCCACACCTGGACCGAGGCCGGCGCCGGCGAGTTCGGCCGGTATTCGAGCTGCACGCGCACGCGTCCGCCCAGGCCGAGCTCCACGCACTCGAGCGCCATGCGCCGCGCAAGCAGTCCGCCTGCGCGGTCGGGCTTGTGCACGTCCTTGCCGCACCAGGCGCCACCGCCGATCGGCACCGTCGGGCCGTAAGCGTCCATGACGAGCTTCTTGCCGGTGCTGCCGTTGTCGCCGGTCGGCCCGCCGCAGACGAACATGCCCGCGCCGTTGAGTTCCAGTTCCGGCAAGGGCGCGTCCCCCATCACCGAGCGCAAAGCCGTGTCCGCGTGCCGCCGCAGCGCGAGCCAGTCGGCGTCCTCCGCGTGGTGCAGCGACATCGAGACGCCCGTGACCCGGAAGCGGCCGTCGGTCTGTTCCTCGCCTCGCACGATCACTTTCCCGTCGGGGCCGATGTCGCCCTGCGGGTCCGCCTGCTGCTGCGCGTGCAGCTGCATCGCGAGCGCTCGCGCGAGCCAGTGCGCCCCGGGCAGGTAACCGGTCTCGGGCGTGGCCTGCGCGTAGCCGACGCAGATCGCCTGGTCGTCCGACAGGTGGCGCAACGCCTGCCACTCCTCCTGGCGGCTCTCGAAGCGCAGCGCCTCCAGGTGAACCTCGAGCGACTGGGGCAGCGGATCCCAGCGCCCGCCGTAGCCTGCGCTCGCGTACGTCTCGCGCACCCATTGCGCTACCTGTTCCTGGGCTTGCGGCCGCCGCTGCAGCATGAAGCCCAGCAGCCCGGTGACGAACACGTGGCCGAACGCGCATCCGGCTTCGATGCCGCACTGGCCGTGGGGGTCGGTTTTAAGGACCTCGCCGACACAGCGGTCGGCCAGTGCATCGCAGAGCTTGTCGGGGTGGCCGGGCAGCACCCACTCGGCAATGGTCAGGCTTCGGGACATGGTTTTCTCCTGGGTCAGAGTCGGGGGATGGCGTGCGTGCGCCAGTTGAGTTCCTTGCAGAAACTTCCACTGCAGCCATCGAGCAGCGCCACCTCCACGCGCGGGCGCAGGCGACGCAGCGCGTCGTGCTGCGCGCGGGGAATCCGTTGCACGTCGCCGTCGGTGATCACCACCGCGCGGGCGAACTTCTTCGCGAGCAGGTGCCGCGCGACGCATCCGATGTGCGTGCCGCCGGTGGAGCGGAATTTGCCTTTCGCAAGGTCTGCGTTCGTGACGGGGTGCACCTCGGTCGAGAACCCGTAGAGCGGCCATTCGACGAGGTCCGCATGATCGGCCAGCGTCTTGATCAGCACGGGCAGCCACGGGCCCATCGAGCCCGACACGTCGAGGTACACGGCCACGCGCCCGGCTCGCGCCAGCGTGGCGTTCTGCAGGCTCCCGTTCCACAGCAGCGGCGTTGCGCCCGTGCGCATCCACAGGTGGGCGCGGCGGTCACCCGGTTGCGGCAGCACGGTGACGGCGGGAACCTCTTCTGCGCGCCGCACCAGGGGGCCGGCGCTGGCGCCGAACGCCGCTTTGCGCAACACCGCGCCGATCGCCCGCCGCGCTTCCCGGTGTGAGACCAGGGCGCTTCGCCTGTCGGTCGCATCCGCGCCGTCGTCCACACCGCCGCGCTCTTCCGCCATCGGCCAGCGCGCAACGATGCCGCGCACCTCAGCCATCAGCGCCGGGTCGTCCCAAAGCGGGTCGGCGCTTTCCTCGGGCGAATGGTTTCCCAGCAGGCGCGCGCTGCCTTCCTCGCCTTCGCCAATCGCACCCTCGGCGTCCCCCAGGTCCTCCAGCAGCCTGAACAATTCCACGCTGGTGACGGTGCTGTCGTCGTACAGCCGCCGGTGCAGCAGCGCGAGCGGCGTCGGCGCGCAGGGGCCGCACGCGGGCCACAGCGCAGGCGGCCCGAGCAGGCTCCAGGGCCCGTTCTTCGCGGCGCACGCCGCGAAGAACGACGTGTATTCGGGATAGGGATACAAGCGGCATAACTGCGCGTTGATGATGCAGTCGAACGCCCAGTTCGCGCGCAGGGTCGAGCGCTTGTACATGCGCGTGTGGCCGAGCAGCACGTGGTAGAGCTCGTGCATCACCAGCATCGCGAGGTGCTCGTCGGTCCGGCAACGCTCCGCGACGAATTGCGGGTTGATCAACAGCCGCGACCGGGTGCCGAGCGTGACCGCCGCGGTAGGCACGTCCCCGGTTTCTTCCACCGAGACGAGCTGCAGCAGTTTTCCGAACGCGGGATGGCGCAGCGGCACGCAGTTGCGCACGCGCTCGGCGAGTAGTCCGGTCGTTTCCATCAGCGGTCTCCTTGGTTGGCCGTCGCAACTCGAACACTTCCCGGCAGCACCGGCAGCCAGAGCTCCCACGCAAGAGCGGGTATCGGGAAGCGCCGGATTTCGAGCAGTTCCGCGATCGACGGCGCGCGGTCGCGCAGGAACAGGGGCCCGTGGATCGCAGCGACGAGCCGCGCCGCCATCAGCGGGCAGGCCTCTCCGGACGACAGGTAGCGCGGCGGCCCGACGCCCATGTCGGTGGCATGGGTGATCGCCACGCAGCGCGCCATCGCCACCGGCGGCACCCACGCCGGCCACGGCGTGCCCGCGATCACCTCGAAGAGTTCGCCGAGCAGGCTCTGCTCAGGCAAGGCCTTGAGCCCGTCGAGCGTTGCGAGCAAGTTGCCGGCGGCGCAGCCAGGATCGCCCGGCGCGTCGCGGTTCCGGCCGATCGCGACCAGCGCCCGCGCGAAGCCCAGGCGCTGCGTGAGCACTTGTGCGCCCATGCCCATCCGCAGGCGCGTGCAGACGGCGACGGAGACTTCGACCTTTGCGATGCACAGCGCGTGCGTGAGGCGCCGCCCGCCGCCGGGGCCCACGGCCACGACGCGCGCGTGCGTGCCCGGCACGGCAGGCGCGTCCGCGGGTTTGTCCGGTGCCCGCAGGCGCGGCACCTGGACGATCGAGCGCGGCGGGGCGGACATGTTGTGCCACGGGGAGAATCCGGGGTCCCCGATGCTCACCGCGCGCCCCCGTCCGCCAGCTCCGCCGCGATCGCCGCCTGTTGGCGAACCAGTTGCGCGGGCCGCGCCGCGCCCTGCTCATCGCTGTACAGGGCCGCGCCCAAGTTGCCGAGCGCCGCCTGCGCGGGATCGGCTTCGTCGAGCGCGCCCATCGCAGCTACCAGCTCGTTGAAGGGCGCCACCTGGCTGCGCGGCACGTGGAGTTGCAGGTTGTCGCGGGTTTCGAACTCGAGCTGCTTCGCGAAGGGCTCGGCCAGCATCTCGAGCGTCGCCGCTTCCACGCAGTCGAGCTCGGCCAGCGCCGGGAGCAGTTGCTGCGCAAGCACCCAGCCGCCCTGCTTGTCCTGGCTGGCCAGCGCATCGCAGACGAGGAGCGACATCGTCTGGCGGGGGACGCTCGCCGGTTTCGCCCGCAGCGCAGCCAGCGCCATGCCTACGCGCTTGACCGGTTTCGCCTCAGCGAGGATGCGGCGCACGGTGCCATCGCCCTGCCCCGCGGCGTCCACGGCCTTGCGATGCACGGTCGTGAGCGTACCGTTGTCGACTGCTTTGCCCTGTGCGCGCTGCGGCATCGAGTGGCGCAGCGCGCACAGCGCCGCGTCCTCGATTTCGCCCTTGATTTCCAGTTCCGCGAAGGCTGCCGCAATGCCTGCGATGTTGGCCGCGAGGATCGCCGCGCGCCGCCCCGAGATCGCGAGGCCCGCCTGCACCAGCGGCACGATGAGCGCCTCCACGTAGGCTGCGATCCACTCGCCGTGCAGAGACCCGATCCCGGGCAGCGCGGCGCGGCAGCGTTGCACGCGTGCTGCGAGCCCGGGCGCGTACGCCGGTTCCTGCAGCGCGAGCCCGCTCCGGATCACCGCGAGCCGCGCCTCGGGTGACAGGTCCTCCAGCGCCGGCAGCGGCAGCACGAAGCCGAAGCGGTCGGCCAGCGCCGGGTCGAGCGGCATCGAGCCCAGGTACACATCGTGGGCGTCGTCCGAGTCCGCGGTGGCTGGCGGGTTCATCGCCGCCCAGCGGTAACGCAGGCGGGGGAGCTTCAGGCCCTGGACGCGCTTTTCGTGCACGATCGAGAAGAGCTTGTTCTGCACCTCGGGCCGGCAGCGGCTGATCTCGTCGAGGAACACGCTCTCGGCCTCCCACAGCGTGCCCGGCGTGCGCAGGTACTTGAGGCCCTCGCCGTCCGGCACCGGGAAGCCCACCAGGTCGTCGAACGAGATCAGGCTCGCGTTGTAGTGGCGGTGCTCCAGTTGCAGCGCCGCGGCGAGGCGCCCGAGCAGCGCGCTCTTGGCGCTGCCGTGCGGGCCGACCAGGAGGAGCGGCGTCTCGGTGGCCAGCGCCGCGAGGACGGGCGCGTCGAGGTGGGCGAGGCCGTGGAGGCCGAGGGTTTGCAGCAGGGGGCGCGGTTTCGCCGCGGTTGGGGACTTGCGTGACGTGCTGGACATGGCCGTCGACTCCTTGGACAGTCGGCGCCCCGGTTTAGTGGTGTTATTTAGCGTCGCCCACAATCGGGGCCAACTCGCGACGGCCGGGCTCGGGTGCCCGGTTTTCCTTTGGGGTCAGTGCGGCATTCGCCCCTCCTCCTTTGCGCGCTCCGCTTCTTCGCAGGCGCGCCTCTGCTCCGAGACGTAACCCATGTGGTGTCCGAGCCGGCGCAGGATGTGGCCCGTCGCCTCCGGGCCGGACCCGCAGGCGATCACCGCCAGCTTCCAGGCCAGGACATCCGCGAGGATGTGCCGTGTCCTTCGGGCGTCCGAGTCCTCGAACATCGCGTTCACGCTATCGACGTAGCCCTGCTCGACCTGCTTCTCCGTGAGCGCCTGCGTTTCTGCAGGCGCCTGCTCCCGCCCGGGCGTTTTGCCCGCGCAGCTCTTCTGGTCATCCATGGAAAACTCCTTGCCCCCGGTTGGTTCACCGTCGGGCAGGCCCCGGGGGAGCGGGGACCGCCAACGCTTTAGCGGGATTTATGGATCGCCCCGCAAGTTGTGGCTTAAATCGGCGATTAAATGAAAACGGCCCTCTGGAGCGAGGGCCGCGTGCCTGCTTTCGTTGCGCTCCTTCGCGCCACATCCCCGGGGGTTCCGGGTGCCACCTTGCCGCAGATCGGCAGGTTGGCGACAGGCAGGCGGCCTGTGCTCTTGATGAGGTTCTAGTTTAAACCCTGTTGATGTCGGTGCGAGGTTATTTGTTGGATGTGGGGAGTATGGGCATGGGGGTGGCTCATGGGGTGAGCCTGAGGCTATGCATACTGAAACGAGAGGAATGTGTTGGTGGTTGCGATGGAGCGGGGTGGGGCAAAGGAGCCAGAGCAGACGCTGAGGGCGGTGATTTTTCATGAGGACGGGCGAAGGACGGAGTTGCTTTTGTTTTGGATAGATATTCCAGAATTGATATTCAAATTGCCTGCAAAGCCGCTTGTTTATTACCTCTTGCTAAATCAAAGTTTTACTTTCATTAACAAAGTGCGTGCAATTTTGCTACACTGAAGGCTTCATCATCAACGCAGGCGCCAGACGCTTGGGTGTATGTCGGCGGTGCGCCAAGACTAGGCAATGGCTACTTCCCTCTGGACCAAAGAACAACTAAAGCTCGCGTTCCATTTGTATTGCCAATTGCCGTTCGGCAAATTGCATAGCCGCAACAAAGAGATCATCCAGCTTGCGTCGCTGATCAAACGAACTCCATCGGCGGTGGCAATGAAGCTGGTCAATCTTGCGAGTCTAGATCCCGCAATTACCAGTAGCGGTCGGTCCGGACTTGGAAACGCATCAGCACTAGATCGAGAAGTGTGGAACGAATTCCATGCGGATTGGGAAGGTCTTGCAATCGAGTGTGAACGGCTAAGGGAAAAGCTGGGCGCGGCCATTCCCCGCGACGTACTCCAGGAATCTGATGACGCCAACTTGCTGGGGCTGAAGGACTACTCCGGGAATACTCGCCGCGTTGTCATAGAACAGAGAATCAAGCAGCATTTCTTTCGCCGAGCCGTTCTTAGCAGCTACAGGCAGCGGTGCTGCATGTCTGGCCTATCCGACTCCAGGCTGCTGATCGCAAGTCATATCGTGCCCTGGAGCAAGGACAAGTCGAACCGCCTCAATCCGAGCAATGGATTGTGCCTTTCTGCGATTCATGATCGCGCGTTCGACAAGGGGCTCATTACATTGAATGATGATTTTCAGGTTGTCCTTGCTGAGGAACTGCGCGCGTGCAACGAAGACTTCGTGAAAAGCGTCTTCCATCCTTTGGACGGAAAGAAGATTGAAATGCCGGAGCGATTTGTTCCTGATCGGGCCTTTGTCGTCCGGCATCGGAAGAGTTGCTTCGTCGATAACAAAGAGACCCAAAAATCTCAATGACTAGACGAGCCGGGCTCTCCAGTTTTCACGAGGATGTCTTCTACAAACACTTCCGTCCCTTTCGCCATCCAGATGCCGCGTTCGATATATGGGGCGGGCACGGTCTGGAAACGTTTGGAAGTGATCTTGCAATCGCAAGAGAATATGACTCCAATTGTGTCTGGACTGTGATCGATGGCGAAAACGACGAGTGGATTGTTCCTGGGCTCCGTTTCGTGAATCGGATTTGCTATCTTTTGACTGAAGTCCCTCACCAAGGAGTGGCAATCGAGTTTCGAGTTGCGCGATCCGGCGGCTCCCTTACGCCGTTAGGTTTGGGGCGCAGGATCGCCACTCTCCGTCATCTGTTATCGCAATCTGCAGAAAATCCATAAGACTCGCGGATTCGTTCAGAATACGCGGATGCGACTCACACTTTCTTCGGCGGTGGATATGAGTCTTCTTAGACGAATACATCTAACGTCAAGTTCGCGCGATTGTGTCTAGCGAGTTAGATGCGGCCATGCGTGCCGCGGCGTTTGACGCCGTTAGGCAGCTCATGGAAGTACAAGGCGACTTATCGTCGCGAGCTCTCGGTTCGGGCTTCGCATTCGAAGGGCAGCGCTATCCGCTCGTGAATCCACAACGAGGGATATTCAAGCCGAGGCAAATGCGTTTTCTGCTTTCAATCAGAACGGTGTTTCCTCGCAGCGGCGCCCGAATTTGGTACGACGATCAAACCAAAGTTCATCAGCAAATTTACGACGGCGATGAGGCGGTTGACTATGCGTTTATGGGTAACAACCCAGACGCGGCTGACAATCGCTGGCTCAAAGAAGCGATGGAGAACCGAATCCCAGTGATCTACTTCCTTGGGGTATCGCCCGGTTTGTATCAGGCATTTTTTCCGACATTCCTCATTGGTTGGGATGCTAATGCGTTGAAAGCGCGTGTGGCGTTCGGCATGCCCGGTCAGGCAGAGGTTCAAGTGCCGGACACATCGAGAGAGAGGCGATACGCGTTGAGGGAAGTTAAGCAAAGATTGCATCAAGCCTCGTTCCGCGAGGCGGTTATCGCTGCTTACAAGGGACGATGCGCACTTTCCGGGCTCCCTGAAGTGCGCCTTCTTGACGCTGCACATATTGTCTCTGACAAGCACGAACAGTTCGGGCAACCGGTAGTTCCGAACGGTATTCCTCTATCGAAGATTCACCATGCCGCATTCGATGCGCACCTTCTAGGGATTGATCCAGATTTCCGGATTCACGTGTCGGAGCGGCTGCTAAGTCAGAAAGACGGGCCGATGCTTGAAGCCTTGAAGCTTCTAAACGATGGCAAATTGCACTTGCCGATTCGACCGAAGGATTTGCCGGATCGAGATAGGCTCGCGATGAGATATGAGGTATTCAAGCAGTCGAGTTGAAGTGCAGAGGGTACTGGGGGGGAATCCCCAATTCCGCACCTAAGCCCCCCGCCCCGGCTCCTTGAACACCTCCCGCCGGTGCCACTCCAAAAACTCCGGCTGTGGCAGGTAACCCTCGCTCTGGGGCCGGACCAGCGCGGCCCCGTGGTACGCAAGCATCCGCGCAGAGGTCTCGTCACTGCCATTGAGGTGCTGGCTGAACACCATCTGGTAGCTCCCCGGCAGCACCGTAAACGCGCCGAGGTCGAAGACCTTGTGGTGCAGCGAGCACAGGGCAATCCCGTTGGGCACGATGTCCGGCCCGTGCGCCTGGAACCACTTGATGTGCGCAGCTTCGAGACCGATCGTCTGGCGGCCGAGGCGCAGGTCGTGCCCGCACACGCCGCAGCGGAACTGGTAGGCGAGCAGCACGCGCTCGCGGAAGGCGGGGTCGCGGCGGCGCGCGGCGTCCGCGCCGGCATCGTCACCGATCGAATCCGACGGCAGGCCCACGGCGGCGAGCACGTCGTCGCGCAACGTCCCGGGGAAGTGCGCGTCGACGATGCGCCGGGCGATGGCGGCGACGAGCACGGGGTCGCGCGACAGGGCCGCCTGCAGCGCAGGGGGAAAGCCGCCCGAGACGTGGTTGACGCGAAGCTCGGTCAGGGTCGGGGTTGCACCCGCAGGCCGGTCGAGGATGCGAGCCGGGCCCTCCAGTTGCCAGAGGTTGTCGGTTCGCAAATGCCAGAAGGGATAGTGGCGGCTGCCGGCCGACCCGGCCGGGCCGAACTCCTCCAGCAGCGCCTTGAGCTTGGGCTCCGCTTCGACCCAGTCGATCATCGCCGCGCCGCCGCTGCCGACCCTCGCGAGCGCAAGCAGCACGAGCAGCGGCTTGTGCACGGCGCGCCGGTCGCCGCGCTGCCAGACGCGCATGCGATCGAAGGCCCCGATGATCTCGTCGCGGGTCATGGCCAGTACTTTGCTTTTTCCGGCAGTACCCAGCGAACGCCGCCGCGTGCGTCGGCGCGATCGCCGGCATAGCGGGGGATCAGGTGTATGTGCAGGTGCGGGACCGTCTGCCCCGCGGCGGGCCCGTCATTGATGCCGATGTTGTAGCCATCAGGGGAATGCTGGTCACCGACAGAAGCCCGGGCTCTGTCGAGCAGGGAAAGCACGGCGGATCGTTCTGCTTCAGTGGTCTCGAAGAATGATCCGACGTGGCGCCTGGGAATGACGAGGCTGTGGCCGGGCGATACCGGGTAACTATCGTAGACCCAGACCGCCAGATCATTGCCCTCGACGATGCGGGCAGCCGGGAGCGCGCAGAAAGGGCAGGCGGCGGGTGCGGTCATTTGAGCGTCTCAGCGCTTCAGTTCATAGGCCAACGCAATGCGTTGGACGATTTCCGCAACGGTGCTTGTGAGCTTGATCGACTTCGGATCGATAGAGCGATCCGCCGCGAGACCATCGAGAAAACGATTCAGATCCTCGCCGATCCTTGCCGCAACGGGTATGCGCCCTTCCGGCGCAAGCAATTGCGAAAGGCGCATCACGTCGTTGGCGTGTTTGCGGATGTTCTTCGCATCCACGGCTTCGCCCTTCCCGTGGCGGGCAGTGAGGTCCAGCCACGCATTGGCCTTGAGCGGGATCAGCCGATCCTCGCCGACCCAGGGGAGACCGTCTGACTCCCTGCGGCCGGCCAGTATGAAGGCGTAGTAATCGTCGTCGAGCAGGATCGCGGACAAACTTGCCACGGCCTCGTCGATCGGGATCGGCGTGAGGTGGCTGCCCTCTGCGAGCTTGATGTTATCCGGCGCCCGGCAGAACAATTCCAGCATGACGGGGAAGCGCTCATCGGCCGGCTTTTGAAAGCGATAGAACACCGGCTTGCCGGTGTTGCCCGCCTGGCGGATTTCGTAGCGCCCCTCCTCCACGAATTTCCAGAACACTGCGCCGAACGCCGCGTTCAGCGCTTGCACGTGGAGAACGATGTCGAGGTCCTTTGTGGCGCGGAACTCGAGACCGGCATCTTCCATGGCGAGGGTAGCGGCCGTACCTCCGATCAGGACGAACTGATCGGCGCAGCCGGCAAAGTACTCTCGAAATACATCGAGCCCCGTCACCAAGGAAAATGCTCCTTCAGCTCGCCCAGCGCGAGTTGAACGCGCTCGTCAGTTTCGTCCTGCAGACTGAGCGTGAGGGACAGCGGGTCGACTGTCGCGCTGCCTGGAACAAGTGCCGGGTTGTAATGCCACAGCTGCCACTCGCAAGCATCAGGCAATTGCTCTCGCAGTGCATCAAGGCCTGCTTGCGCCGCTGCTTTCCATTGCGCCGGGCTCAATGCGTAAATCGGCCACTGCGGTCCGGCCAGCATCGAATATCGCGCCAGGGCGCTCAGGCCAGCCAGCCGTACGCGGGGCGGCTTCAACTTCGGGATGGGGTACGCCCAAAACCGCTTCCTCAGGGGGCTGCGCAGCAACGGCTTCGCGTGGTCCCATGCCTCGGCGGCAGTACGCTCCATGTGCAGCCATCGCGCCCTGCCTTCGTTGCGCAGCGTTCCGATACCGGCGGCGGTCAATTCCCTGACCGCCCGGGAGAGCGTCATCGCGGTATAGCCCAAATCTGTGACGACGTCGGCAGGCTGCCAATCCGCCCGCCAGGGTTTGCGCAGCAGGACGGTGATGAGCATCGCCTGCGTCGCCGGGCTCAGCGCGGTGTCGGGTACTTGCGGGCGCTGGCGAAAGTATTCGCGCAGATCGATGGCGAGCTCGGGCAGATAGAGCTGGTTGCCCGGCACGATGAATGGCACTTTCTGCTCGATCAGGCGCTTGCGTTCATAGGAAGCCAGGGCGCCGGTGACGTAAACGACGGGTTGTCCGGTGAGCTGTCTCAGCTTTTCCAACTGGACGCGGACAGTGGCCAGGGGGGGCTTGTCCGGCCGCCGATCGATCGCGAGGAGCATCGTGCGATCCAGCAGTTTCAGTTCCCGGATTTCAAACGCATCCTGGAGGAAATACGCCAATTTGACGGCGCCTGCCCAAGCCCGGACCTTGGGGGCGAACCCCAAGGTGGCGTGGAGATACTCTTGCACGGCGGTATCCATGGCGCCTGCTGGGGTGACAGCTTTTAACATTATATTAGCACGATAACACAATGACTGTTATCGTGCAATACCAAGTTAATAAAGCTCTGGTTCAGAATATCACTTGCGCCCATCGCGATCGCGCCGCCGCCTGATGCTCGAGGTGATGCACGAACCCATGAGCATCAACGAGTTGTCGCAGCGCCTGCATCGCAATCGTTCGGCGATCACCAAGGACGTCGGATTGCTGGAGAAGATGGGGTTGATCGTTTCGCGGCGGCAGGCGAATCCCGGGCATGGCATCCAGAAAGTCGTGCGGTCGGTCGCGCCAAAAATCGAAATGGTTACGACGCTCGGATAGCGCGACCTGGACCGAAAGGACTTCAGCTCCGCATACGCATCATCGCCTTCAGGTCCTTGAGCAGCAGGAACAAGTGGAAGGGATGGGTCGGGCTTGGCTCGAACTCCCAGTTCAGGTACCACCGGCGAGCAGCGTCGTCTTTGGCGTGAACAACGAGCGCACGTATGCCGGCGATATCAGCAGCCTGGGCGGTACGCAGCAAAGCATCCTTGAGAAGCGCTTGTCCGAACCCCACACCCTGATGTTCCAGGTCGACCGCCAGCCTGGCCAGGATCATCGCAAGGAACGTAACCCGGACCGGATGGGGGGGCATGCCCTTGATGACCCTGGGGGCGACGTTGGCAGGCTCCGCGCTGCCGACTGCAAGGCTGTAAAACCCGGCGACCCGCGCCTGCCGGCAGCTCACATAGGTCTGTGCACTGCCGGCCTGTTGGCTGGTCAGTGCAAACCGCTGCAGGAACTGGTTGAGCTCCGCGTGGCCGCAGTCGAAGGCATCGACATTGTCGTCGGCGGCAAGCTTGCGGACCGGGCCATAAGCAGCCGGGCCCGCCCCGGGCGAACTCACCCCAGGAGTCCGGGCCTCGTGAGCAGCTTCCTGAGCCTGGGTTTGGCTTTGACTGGGCGGTCCAGCGCAGCCTGAAAAGCCGCCCACTTGCCCGGGGCCAGCTCGAAACGCCGCAGGTCGGCCAGGGTTTGGTTCGCCGCGGCGATGCCGGCCTCGAGCAGGAACTCGCTGACATTCTTGTGGGAGGCGCGCGCGGCCGCCTGCAACAGCTGCTTTACGGGCGCGCTGGCGCGCACATCGATGCGCTCGGACTTGGACTGGGTTGCCATGGGACGGGTCCTTTCTATCGCCGGAGGGGGCATCATAGTGTCCGGACGTTGTACTGACAAGCGGCATTCGAGGCAGTGAGTGCGGCGATAGGGCGGGGCCCGCGCGGTTCTCAAGATTGGCGTAAGAGCCGCGCCATTACTGGCTCTGCAGGAATGAAAGCCAGACTTTCGCGAACATCAAAGCCGCCCGGTCTAGGTCGATGAGGGCCGGCGTCAAACGTAGCGGGGTCATTTTTGTCCCCGGTGTGAGGCGTCACTTTACCGCTACGCGGCGCGCGTGCGTCAACGCGGCCGGCCAGAGGCCGTTAGGAGGGTTGCAGCAGCAGCGACGCGATTCGTGGCCAGACCGCACGAGTCTGCGTCCCCATCCGACAGGAAGGCACGGCTTTGGAAATCACACGGCAATTCGGCATATCCGGCATTGACTGCGGCTATCGCAAAAGCGATAATCTGCGCACTACTTCCCCAGCGGTTTCGACCTTGGGCGCGGGGGCCTTTCGGGGCCCCCTGTTTTTTTCCGGCTGCGGTTGATGCGCACCGCAGTCTACGTCGACGGGTTCAATCTTTACTACCGGGCCGTCCGGGGTACACCCTACAAGTGGCTTGACTTGAAGAAAGTCTGCCAGCGCCTGCTGCTTCAGGTACATGTCATCGTCGCTATCAAGTACTACACCGCGCCTGTGTCCGGCAAGCGGGACCCCGGTCAACCGGTTCGCCAGCAGTCATACCTGCGCGCATTGCGCGCGTCGATTCCCGAACTGGTCGTCCACCATGGCCACTTCCTCACGCACGAGGTTAGCGCGCCGCTTGCACAACCGGTTCCTGGTCAGCCGCCGACGGTGCGCGTGCTCAAGACGGAAGAAAAGGGGTCGGACGTCAATCTCGCGGTGCACCTGCTGAACGATGCCTGGCTGGACCTCTATGATTGCGCCGTCGTCATTTCGAACGACAGCGATCTCGCCGAATCAATGCGGCTCGTACGCGCACACCATCCCGGGAAAAAGATCGGCCTCGTCTTCCCGCGGCAGGGCGGGGCGGGAACCCGGCATGCCCATCCTTCGCGCGAACTGGCGCAACACGCGCACTTCGTGAAGCACCTGGGCCGAACGGTGCTCGCGGATTGCCAGTTGCCGGACCCGATTCCGGGAACCACCATCCACAAGCCTGCCGCGTGGTAGCGAGCGACCACGCCCGCTTGATCGATGTTGGTAGTTCTGCCAACATAGGTGCAATGAAAAAGGAAAAGCCCGGGGTCGTCCTAGGGAGCGGGAACATCTACCGGGATTTCAATTCGCCCGACGCCGACGTGCGCCAGTTGAAGGCAATCCTCGCAGCGGAAATCATAAAGGTGCTGGACAACAAGGGGTTGAGCGTCAGGGCCGCGCACGCCATTACCGGGATCGATGCTGGCGACTTTTCGCGCGTGCGCAATGCCGATTTCCGGCGCATCAGTGTTGAGCGCCTCATGGCGATGATCAATGGGCTGGGATCGCGTGTCGAAGTGGCCGTGAAGGTGCGCCAGGCGCAGGCGGCGCGCGCCGGGCTCGCACCTTGATCACCGAAGATCGCGGCGGCTGAGCGGACTACGCGTTCACTTCCCCGGCCCAAGCGTCAGGTAGAGCGTCAGCGGCGAATCCGGCCCGGTCGTGGCGGCCGGGGTCGAACGCCTGCTCTTCAAGCACGGCGGACTTTTGCCCTCGCTTCGGCCAGCGCGCCCTTGAGCGCGCGGTTCGGGGCGAACGCGCCGTTGAGCGCTTTGCTGAACGCAGCGAAGTCCCGCTTCGACAAGGTCACGCGCGAATCGCGATCCAGCAGCGCAAGGGCCTTTTCCTTGGCAGCGGCGCGCACAAAGCCGGCCATCGTCTCGCCCATCAGGGCCGCGGCGCGGGCAACGATATCCTTTTCCTCGGCATCCATCCTCAGGTCGAAACGGGCGCGTGCGCTCATGGTTGGGGCTCCTTCTTGCCATATCAGGCATACCAATAGACTTAAGATCGGCCCTGCATGCGGTTCTCCGCGCGGATAAAAGTCAGACTTTGTCGAGAAACGCGATGACTGACCGGCCAAGTTCCGCGAGGTCGCGTGTGCCCGTGCGCAACACCTCCATTACGATCTTCCAGTCGACTTTGGCATATTCATGGACCAGGACATTGCGGAACCCGACCGCACGCTGGAGCCTTTGCGCGAGGCCCCGGTCAATGACCCCCCGGTCAGCAAGGGTGGCAAATGCCAGGGCCGACGTGGCCGGCACATCTCCGTAGGCCGCGCAAAGGTGAAGGGCGATATCCGCGCATACCTGGATCGCCACCTCCAGGTTGCGCGCAAGGATGTCCTGCAGATCCTCGTCTGCGGTTAGCGCCTTGATGGTGGCCGGGCGTTTGGCCTCGATGCGCTTCAGGCGGCGAGACAGTTCGGCGAGTTTCGGGTCGAGGACCGTGGAGTCGATCTTCCCCGGCGCAGCGGGTTTCACGCGAACAGCGCTTTCCGGGCATGACGCGCTGCGATCGCCACGCTGCGACGGTCGTCCTCTGTCCGGTTCAACCGAAGGGCCATGCGGTGGCGAGTCGAAACGCTGTCGCACAGGATTTCACTGCCACCGAGAGCCTGCGCGAGGATCGTACCTTCGGCTTTTTCAAGATCGATCAGATCGACGCTGCGCCCCGCTATTTCAGCAACCAGGCCCGTAAGCGCCATCCGAAGATCGCTCGTCATCGGCTTTCCGAAGCTGACGGCGACGTCGATGTCGCTGTCCGGGCGTGCCGCTCCCCTTGAGACAGATCCGAAGATCGTTGCGTAATGCGCTCCCGCTGCGCGAAGGCGGGCGGCGAGACGCTCCTCTATTGGCGCAGGGGCGGAGGGAACCTCATTGGGCGCGACCACGTACGCGACCACCCTTCCGTGGCGCTCTATGGCGACGGGACCCCGTGCAGCGGCCTCGAGCACCTGCCCGAAGCGGTTCTTGGCCGACGTGGCGTCGAAGGTCGAATGTTTCATGGGTCAGATTATAGCTAAATTAGCTAATATTTGGAAACAGACCAGTCACCGCAAAACCGACATTCGTCAACGACGCAGAGTGTCGGTTCGTTAGTTGGCCTGCAATCAGGAAGGTTGTCCGGGTCGCGCTCAGGCCAATTGCACTTTATATCAAAACGGATAAAGTATGCGAAAGCCCGTGACATGGCTCGGTGGAAGTCTGGAGGCGGTTCGGGCATTTCCGCCATTGGCGCGAAACCGAATCGGCCACCAGATTGCGCGTGTTCAACGAAAGGAAGCAGCGATGAGTGACAAGCTGAAAATGAAGCGTGGAAGCGCGAACGTGTTCCGCGACCTCGGATTTCCCCCGGAAGAAGCGCAGAACCTGTTGCTGCGCTCGGATCTGATGACCCGTATCGAGCGGTACGTAAAGGCCAGCGGACGCAGCCAGAAGGACGCCGCCACCCGGCTGGGCGTGACGCAACCGCGTCTGAATGATCTGCTCAAGGGGAAGATCGAGAAGTTCAGCCTCGATGCGCTGGTCAACATGCTCGGGCATGCGGGAATGCGGGTGGAGCTGAGCGTAAGAAAGGCAGCGTAGAAATCACCATTGTGGATGCGGCAATGGCAGCATTTCGGCCGTTTCGTCAGGCCAGTCCATGACTCTTTCTAAAAAATGGCAGCATTCCAGGCTGGTACAAATCGAGCCTGGCCCCATTCAGAGGACTTCGTTCCAGAGGTAGATGACGTTGTCCTTCAGCTTGTGCCACCAGCCACGATTGGTCCATTCCTCCAGGTTGATCTCTTCGGCCCTCGCCACGTACTTCTCGAAGACCGCATCGACTTCCTCCGCAATCGCCTTGTCGCGGATGCCGAGGGTGATCTCGTCGTTGGTCTCGAAGGACCGGTCGTCGAAATTGCTCGAGCCGATCGCGGTCCAGATGCCGTCGACGGTCATGGCCTTCTGGTGCAGCAGCGTGTGCGGGTATTCGAAGAGCCGGACGCCGTTACGCAGCAGCTTCTCGAAGTTGCGATGCCCTGCGTGCTGCACCATCGGGTTGTCGGAGCCGCTGGTCGAAGGCATCAGCACGCGCACGTCGACGCCGCGCTTGACGGCCGCGCCGAAAGCATCGATCGCCTCGGGCTCGGGGATGAAGTACGGGTTCTGGATCCAGATCTTCTTGCGGGCGAGGCAGATGGCGGTGTGATGCAGGATCTTGACCGCGGGTGCCGAGCCTTCGGGCTTGGCGAAGGCGGCGTGGATCATGATGTCGCCCACCGGCTTCAACTCCGGGAAGACATCCGCGCCAACGAACAGCTCCCCGGTTTCGCCGGCCCAGTTCTCGCTGAAGGCCGACTGGATGCTGTGGACGATCGGCCCGCGCAGCCGCACGCTGAGATCGGTGAAGTGCTTGCCGTCCTCGCCGTCGCCCATCCAGTTGTCGACGATGCAATGGCCGCCCACGAAGGCCTCGCGGCCGTCGATGACGACGAGCTTGCGGTGGTCGCGGTCGTTCAGCACGCCGATATTGCGCCAGGCCTTTTCGTGGAAGAGCGCGAGCCGGCACCCGGCGTCCTTCATCTGCTTCCACGCGGTTTTGCCGATCTCTTTCGAGCCGGTGGCATCGACAATGACGCGCACCTGCCTGCCCGCCCGGGCTCGCTCCGAGAGCGCGTCGGCCAGGCGCTGGCCGAGCACGCCCTCCTTCCAGAGGAAAGTCTCGAAGTGCACCGAGTGCTCCGCGGCGCCGATGCGCTCCATCACGACGTCGAAAAAGGCGCCGTTCGCCAGCAGTTCGACCGAATTGCCGTCCACGGCCGTCCCAAGCGACAAGCCGGCGAGGGATGGCATGAGGTCCTCGATGGGGAAGTCGCATTCGATCTCCAGGTCCGGGTCGCGGTGGCGCTTGATCGACCAGATGACCACCAGCAGCAGAACGACCAGGCCGATGAAGAGCACGGTCGCGAGCGTGGAAAAATTGTCCCAGAGCTCGAGGTCCATCATGCCGGCAGCCTTCCGGCGGGGCTGGTTGCAGCAGAAACGAAGTTGGTCGATGGCAGCATTTCGTCGTCTCGTCGGCTCTGGGCGGGGGGTTGGTGTTAAAAATGGCAGCAATCAACTGCCAAAGCGCCGCGGATGCGATCCGTGCTGCGCGGGCTTGCGGAAGATGTATCACGATCGATCGGGCAGCTTCTGTGCCCTCGGGCACCAAGAGGCGCTTAATCGCTTTCTTCCCGGCTTTCAGGGTTGCCCGTTACCTCAGCCTGAACCTCACCGGCAGCACCGCCTCCCTTGGCGTGCTGGCGGGCATCGCCCGCAAGGTGCGAGCCGCCCGCACGGCGGCGGCGTCGAGCAGCGCGTGTCCGCTCGAAGCCTCGATCCTCGCAGCGATCGCGTTGCCCGACTCGTCGAGGAAGAGCAGCACCAGCGCCTCGCCCTCGAGCCCGCGCTCGATGGCTTCGGGAGGGTAATAA
>Ga0163153_10004405_pt1 | contig 17743 bp, 14 predicted proteins | sample OliLakLV19MP6IB1_FD_148629 | JGI IMG/M metagenome (GOLD analysis project Ga0163153, IMG submission 148629) | Freshwater microbial mat bacterial communities from Lake Vanda, McMurdo Dry Valleys, Antarctica - Oligotrophic Lake LV.19.MP6.IB-1 | ecosystem: Environmental > Aquatic > Freshwater >... | reverse complement strand
ATCTGTCTTGAGCAGCGGCCCCGGCAAACTCTCCGTCATAGATGTCATAGCCGGCCATCCTACGACTCTTATGATCCAATCATCCAGTGGTGCCACCAGTGACGCTTACGAAACAACATCAGCGTTATGAACATCACCGGCATACTGGCTCTGGCCATCAAGGCGAAGGATGGTGCAATGGCCCATCCCGAAATCGCGCTCACCCAAAACACGGCGGCAAGGATCCAGATAGATCTTGCTGCGGCACAGGCCAGGGAGGCGGAGTATCAGGGAGCGATCACGGCCATCGTGCCACTTCAAGAGGCGTATCTCGCAGCGATCAATGATGCCTACACGTTTGCCCAGCGCGCGAAGGATGTGTTGAAAGTGCGCTGCGGCAGCCAGCATGGCGCGCTATGGAATACAACAGGTTTCACCAGCTCTCTCAAAGTGCCCGTCAACTGGGATGGACTGCGTGTCTTGCTCGGTTCGCTCAGCACTTATTTTTCTGCCAACGCATCGCACGAGGTCGCAGCCATGACGGTGACGGCGGCGGATGCGGCGACTTTGGCTGCCGCGCTCGATGTCACACGCAGCGCGGTGACGGGCGCGCGGCAGGCGGCGTCCAACAGTTACACCGCGCGTGAAGCGGCGTTCGTGACGCTGCGGGTGCGCCTGCGCGGGCTGGCGGATGAACTCAAGCAGCTTATCGGACGTGTGGATGTGCGCTGGCGTGTCTTTGGCCTGAATGTTCCGGGGGAAGCGGCTGTCCCAAGGCAGCCGGAGCATCTGGTGGTGATCAACGACACGCCGTTGCAATTACTGTTGCGGTGCGATGCAGTGGCGTATGCGGATCATTATCGCTGGTGGCGTCGCCCTCACAATTCTCCTGCTGAACCAGAGGTGGTGGGCACCAGCGAGCTGCCGATGTTCCTGTTGGAGAGCCTTCCCAGCGGCACGCAGTGGGACATCTTTGTGTCGGCGGTGAATTCGTCCGGCACGGAAGGCCAGTTGAGCGTCGCCGCTCAAGGCAACGTGCTGGCCGCAGCAGCTTGACGGGATTTGAGAAATGAAAAAAACGGCGCGGACCACACAGTCCGCGCCGTTTTGTTGTCTTGTTTGTCTTGTGTCCCGAAAGCAGGAGCAGCCGGACGAGGCTGGTGCGTTACTTCGTCGGCACCGTGGCAATCGTCTGCAGGATGCGGCTGGAGATCTTGTACGGGTCGCCCTGCGAGTTCGGACGGCGGTCTTCGAGGTAGCCCTTGTAGTCGCTGTTCACAAAGCTGTGCGGGACGCGAATGGACGCGCCGCGGTTCGCAATGCCGTAGTTGAATTTGTCGATGGACTGCGTCTCGTGCAGACCGGTCAGGCGCAGGTGATTGTCCGGGCCATAGACGGCGATGTGCTCGTTCTTGTATTTGTCGAAGGCCGCCATGAGGGCTTCGAAGTAGTTCTTGCCACCGACGTCACGCATGTGGGTCGTCGAGAAGTTGGAGTGCATGCCGGAACCGTTCCAGTCCACGTCCTTGCCGAGCGGCTTGCAGTGGAAGTTCACATCCACGCCATACTTTTCACAGAGGCGGATGAGCAGGTAACGTGCGACCCAGACTTGATCCGCCGCGTTCTTGGAGCCTTTGCCAAAGATCTGGAATTCCCACTGGCCCTTGGCCACTTCGGCGTTGATGCCTTCGTGGTTGATGCCGGCGTCGAGGCAGAGGTCGAGGTGCGCGTCCACGATCTCGCGGGCGATGCAGCCGACGTTCTTGTAGCCGACGCCCGTGTAGTATTCGCCCTGCGGAGGCGGGAAGCCGCCGCCCTTGGGGAAGCCCAGCGGCACGCCGTCCTTGTAGAGGAAGTATTCCTGCTCGAAGCCGAACCATGCGCCGGGATCGTCGAAAATGGTCGCGCGGCTGTTCGTGGGATGCGGGGTCTTGCAGTCCGGCATCATCACTTCGCACATGACGAGCACGCCGTTCTTCTTGGTCGTGTCAGGATAGACGGACACGGGCTTGAGCATGCAGTCCGAGGTGCGGCCTTCGGCCTGGCGCGTCGAGCTGCCGTCGAAGCCCCACATCGGGAGCTCTTCGAGTTTCGGGAAGCTGGCAAATTCCTTGACCTGGGTTTTGCCGCGGAGGTTCGGAACGGGTTCGTAACCGTCGAGCCACAGATATTCGAGTTTGTATTTCGCCATGTGCGTTTGATGTATGAGTGAATTCAGTTTTTCGATCAAACTGAGCCTGAAATTCCAGTTCTATCGACGGGATTATTTTGAGCAGGGCCGATGCCACGTCGCAAGAACTTTGCGGGCCGATGTCGGCAACCCTCGGATCGATGGCTCCGGGCCGCGCTTTTAACAATCGCGACGTGAGATCAAGTTTGATGGTTGAACTGGGCCGGGAGGAAATGCTCTGCTCCTTTTTGAACACCATGAGTGAAACGGTTCATTGGAATGCGAATCATGCAATTTGATGCCGCCACCCGCGCCAGCGTGGGGTTGCCGCAGGCCATGAAGATGACGTTCAGTTCCCTAAGCCATGCTCAAAGTTAAGGATACACTCCGGGCGACGGTCAACCTGACCTTCGATGGACGCGTGATAAAGAACTATCACGGGGCCGATGCGCAGATACGGTTCGAGAACGAGGTGCGCGTGCTGCGGCATCTTCAGGAACGCGGCTGCGCGTTCATTCCGCACCTGCTGGAGGCGGACGCCACGCAGCCACGCATCATCACCTCCAACTGCGGCGGACGCGTGCAGCACATGGACGACGCGCGCCTGAAGGAGCTGTTCGCCGAACTGGAACAGTATGGCGTGCGTCACGACGACCCGGATCTTCGCAACGTCACTTACCGGCAGTCCGACGGGCGCTTCTGCCTGATCGATTTTGAGTTTTCCACCATCCTGCCGGCGTCGGATAAACCGCCTGCACCATGAGTGAATCACCGGCAGCTCCCAGCAATTTGAAATGGTTTGGATGGACAGATCGCGGCAAGGTCCGGGCGAACAACGAGGACTCCTTTCTCGGCCTGCGCTTTGACGCGCATGAGCTTCATCACCTCGGCAAATACGGCGAAGCCTCCGTGGCCAAGAGCGACATGGCCTTCGCGGTGTGCGACGGCATGGGCGGCGCGCTGGCGGGCGAATACGCCAGCAAGATTGCCGTGGAGAAGATCACCAAGCTGCTGCCGCGCTCGTTTCAGCAGTCCGCCAGCGGGCTGCAAGTGGGCTACACAGATGTCCTCACGGAACTCTTCACGCAGGTGCATCGCGCGCTGGCTTACCTCGGCAGCAGCTACGAGGAATGTCGCGGCATGGAAACGACCATGAGCCTGTGCTGGTTCACTCCCGGCTGGATGTATTTCGGGCACGTGGGCGACAGCCGGATTTATTATATTCCCGCGAACGGAGGAGGCATCAAGCAGCTCAGCGACGACGACACTTATGTCGGCTGGCTGTTCCGCAACGGGAAGCTGAACGAACGCGAGGCGCGGACGCATCCGCGCCGCAATGTCCTGCAAAAGTCTCTGGGCGGAAACAATCAGTTTGTGGACCCGCAGGTGGGCGCGGTGGGCTGTGAACCGGGTGACATCTTTCTGCTCTGCACCGACGGCCTGACGGACGGGCTTTACGACAGCGCCGTGATCGATCTGCTGCGTCCCGCGACGCCCGATGGATCCGAGGTGAATCCAGCCCAGCGACTGGTGGATGCCTCCGTGCTGGCTTCCGGCCGGGATAACACGACCGCGCTGGTGATTCAGATTGGGTGAGCCAGTGCAGTGTTGGGAGAACCCGGTTTGCGATCCCGCTGAATCTGAAAATAGCAGTTCAACTGCGGATGGACACGGATACGCACGGATGGGGAATGAGACACAAATTTCACGAAGCAGCACGAAGGCTGAAACCCGAGTTCGTGAACATTCGTGGCATTCGTGTCTTCCTCCCTTCTCTTATCCGTGTCCATCCGTGGTTTCCAGCTTCTTCCTCCATTCCGCACACGAAAAAGCCGTGCCCGACTTTCGCCAGGCACGGCTTGAGAAGGCCAGTTCGGACTAGGAGTTGTGGTAGCCCTCTTCGCCGTGTTCGGCGAGGTCGAGGCCCACGGTTTCGACTTCCTCAGTCGGACGGAGACCGATGACCGCCTTCACGATGAAGGCGATGATGGCGGTGCCCACCACCGAGAGAACCAGGGTGACCAGGATTGCCATGACTTGAGCGCCCAGCAATCCGCCCTTCAATCCGCCGACGATCGCGTTGGCTTTTTCGTCAGCGAGGATGCCGGTGAGCAGCGCGCCGAGCGTGCCACCCACGCCGTGAATGCCGAACGTGTCCAGCGCATCATCGTATCCGAGCCAGGCTTTGAGCTTGGCCACGGCGAAGTAAGGAATCAGGCCGGCGGCCACACCGATGATCATCGCGCCTGTCGTGTTGATGAAACCGCACGCAGGAGTGACAACGACCAGGCCCGCCACGATGCCGGAGCAGAAGCCAAGGACGCTGGGCTTGCCCTTGATGATGTATTCAGCCATGCCCCAGACGAAGCCTGCGGTGGCGGCGGCGAGAGTCGTGGTCGTGAAGGCGTTCGACGCGATGGCATCGGCACCAAGGGCGGAACCGGCGTTGAAGCCGTACCAGCCGACCCAGAGCATGCCGGTGCCGACCATGCACAGCACCATGCTGTGCGGGGGCATGGGCTGTTTGCCGAAGCCGAGGCGCGGGCCGAGAATCACGCAGAGCACCAGCGCGGACCAGCCGGAGGACATGTGAACCACCGTGCCGCCGGCAAAATCAAGGGCCTTGATCGTGGCATCCGGATTCAGCGCACCGCACATGAAGCCCGTGGTGGACCAAACCATGTGAGCGAGGGGGAAATAGACGACGAACATCCACAGGGCGACGAAGAGGAGGACGGCGGAGAACTTCATGCGCTCCGCAATCGCGCCAACGATCAGCGACGGAGTGATGATGGCGAAGGTGAGCTGGAACATGGCCCACATGCTGTCACTGATCCAATAGTAGCCCGCACCGACATTGCCCGGGGAGACGCCCTGGAAAAACTTGTAGGACAGGTCCCCGATGAAGGCGTTGCCCGCGCCGAACGACAGGCTGTAACCGCAGACCCACCAGAGAATGGTGACCATCCCCGCGATGCCCATGCATTGCGCCATGACGGAGAGGATGTTCTTCCGGCGCACCAGGCCGCCGTAGAACAGGGCCAGACCGGGCAGGGTCATGAAGAGCACCAGCGCCGTGGAAGTCATCTGCCACGCGTTATGGCCGGGGCCGGGGCCGGCGATGTTTGAGGGGGCGTTGGTCTGACGTGCGCCGTTGTTCACGTACGCTTCGAGGTCAGCCAGACGATCCTCCACCGAAGGAGGCTTCGGTTCGGCATCAGCAGCCATGACTTCAAGCGGGCCCGACAAGAAGGCCGCGAAGAGGGTGATGGTAAACAGGAGTTTTTTCATTGAGTGATTAGTGTGGGTTTCAGGGATGGTGTGTTTATACGGCGGCGTCTCCTTTTTCCTCCGTGCGGATCCGGATGGCTTGATCAATCGGGGACACGAAGATCTTCCCATCGCCAATCTTCCCTGTTTTGGCGGACTTGATGATGGCTCCGATCGCTGCTTCAACACTGCTGTCGGGCAGGATCATCTCGATTTTGATCTTGGGCAGGAAATCGACCGTGTATTCGCTGCCGCGATAGATTTCAGTGTGGCCCTTCTGGCGGCCGAACCCCTTTACTTCGCTTACGGTCATCCCCTCGATGCCGACATCACCCAAGGCGTCTTTGACTTCCTCAAGCTTGAAAGGTTTGATGATGGCTTCAACTTTTTTCATAGAGATATCAGGGCGGATTGATTGCAGTTAATGGATTAAATGTGCACGACGCTTTCCTTTTAGCAGCGCAAGTGCCACAGGGGTTTGAATCTCGAAGATCGCGGAAAACCCCTTTATTTATAGGCTTTCTGCGATGGATGAATATTTTTCCATCAAAGCAGGAGCGTGTTGCGATTTGCTCACGGTGTCGGGCTTGAACAAAAGCCTGACGCAAAGCAGCACCGGACCAGGCCGCTGGGGACGGCAGGAACGGAGACATGCCCCAGCAATGCAGCGCCTTGGCCCAGCCCAAGGAATACGCTGCCGTCACGATTCAGATCGTCCCCTCCAAAATCCCGTCGGGACGCCCTGTTTATAGCTTGGCCGCCACCAAAAGACTCCAGCCCCAGCGGGGCGAAATGTTTGGTCAACTTCCCCTTCCCTGCATCGACCGGATGTGGGGCCACAGAACATTCCGCCCCGCTGGGGCTGGGTGATTTCCAAGGGCGTGCAGGGCTATCAACATGCCATCCCTCTGGGACTGACACGGCTGGCGCTTTAACCATCCCCTGCCCTTCGCTGAAGCTGCGGAGGCAAGGAAGGCTCTGTCCGCTGGATGACTGAACGGATCAGCGGTAGGGCTGGTGCAGCTCGACCTTCTTCGCGTGCTTGCGCATGCGGATGTTCAGCATCTCGACGACGACGGAGAAGGCCATGGCGAAGTAGATGTATCCCTTCGGAATGTGATGACCAAATCCTTCGGCCACCAGCATGGAGCCAATGAGAATCAGGAAGCTCAAGGCCAGCATCTTGACGGTCGGATGCCGGTCCACGAAGTCGCTGATCTGGTTCACGAAGATGAGCATGACAATCATCGCGATGATGACCGCCGCGATCATCACGCCGATCTCCTTCACCATGCCGACCGCCGTGATGACCGAGTCCAGCGAGAACACGATGTCGAGCAGCATGATTTGCACGAGCACGCCGTTGAAGGTCGGCGCCATCCTGTTGGTCTTCTCTCCGTCCTCGCCCTCCAGCTTCTCATGAATCTCGTGGGTGCTCTTCCCCAGCAGGAACAAACCGCCGAGGATGAGGATGATGTCCTTGCCCGAGACCGACAGCTTGAAGGAGAAAATGGTGGGCTCCCAAAACGGCCTGTCGAGCTTCACCACCCAGGCGAGGCCGCACAGCAGGATGATGCGGGTAATCAGCGCGAGGCCCAGCCCCAATTGGCGGGCCTTGCGCTGCTGGCCGGCCGGCAGTTTGCCGCTGAGGATTGAGATGAAGATGATGTTGTCGATGCCAAGGACAATCTCCAGCAAGGTCAACGTCAACAAACTGATCCAGATTTCAGGATTACTGGTCCATTCCATAGCGCGAAATGAAATGCCGCCGGAGGGATCGAAGTCAACTCAAGGTTCGGCACGGGGCTTTCCGCCCACTACCAGTTCGCCGCCACGGAGAGCTTCGCGCCGAACTTGTTCGTGTAGAAAAGCTGCTTGTTCGCCACACCATACTCGTAAACCAGCTTGGTGATCTTCACGTCGTAACAGCAGTACTCCGCAATCTCCATCATCTTCCCCTCCCGAAACCAGCGGATGGCCTGCAACCCTTCGGCGGTCTTCTCAACGCCCATCGTCGCGTGCGCGATGGAATCGAGCGAGAGACGGTGCGGCAGGATTTTTTTGATCTCCACGAGCATGTCGAGCGTGGGCAACTGCCGCAGATCGAGGATGGTGTAGGCGTGCAGCACCTCGTAGTCGAAGCCGAGGTTGTTGAAGCCGACCACGAGATCCGCGCGCTGCAGTTCGGTCAGCAGCTCGTCCACGTCCTTCTCCCCGTAGATGCGGTAATCCCCGCGCGCCGTGCTGTAAGTCACGCCCACGCTCATCCGCATGTCGCGAATCTTGTCCCATCCGCCCACCTCGTCGGCGGACTTCTGCGTTTCGAGATCGAAGTAAACAATGTTTCTCATGCGGCACCGTGAATGACCGGAAAAATGTTGGCGCGAGTTTAGTCACGCGCTCTTTCGAGGCAAAGGAATTGTCGCGCCCAAGCTCTCGGGAGGGATCAAAATGGTTGAGGCTGCAAGGTGCTTTTAAATGACGACTGGTGGAACGGGCCACCGGCCCGCCACCCTGCAGCCACCCTTTGGTCAAAAAATCCTGCCGAGAACGGGCGGCGGCCCGTTCAACCAGACCCTTTCAAATCCTTCAGATTCATGGCCTAACCCACTTTTAATGGCATTCTCCATTTTCCCACGCTGTGGCGCGCTGCTCGAAATCAAGGATTCACCTCAAGCCCGCCTTGGCTCGGATGATCGCGCCGAGGTTCTGGTTCAGCTTCTCCTGATCGCCCACGACATCATTGATGCTCCCCAGGAAATCACTCGCGCGGTTCAACAAGTCCGCGCGCTTCTCGGCTTCGCTGACGATCTTGATCAGTTGCCGGTCCGAACTCCCGATCCCCGGCCCCGTCACGTTGTTGTTGTCCTCTGCCTCCAGCCAATACTCGATGACGCTCCCCTCCGGCAAACCCGGCAGCACCTCCGCGATTTTCCATTCGTAACGCCGCTTCAGCTTCGCGGCGCGCGCGTTCTCCAGGTCGAGATCGACCGCGCCCTCGATGCCGCCGCCCTCGGAAGCGACCTTGTATTTCAACCGTACCTTCGCGATCTGAAAATCATCCGCCGCCTCGAAGCCGATCAGCATCGCCGCCTGCCGCGTGACCAGCTCCTCCTTGCGATCGGGATGCGTGACGCGCACCACCGGCATCTTGTCCGGCAGCACGTCCACCCGATATACGGCGCTGTCGCGGCTCTCCATGCCATCGCGATCAATCATCTGCACTTGAAAGCCCGTCAGTCCTTTGGCCGCCACCTGGAACTGTCCCGACAACATCCGCCGATTCGCCGCGTCCAGCCGGAGCGCCACATTGGATTCGATCCCAACCTGCCGCGCCTCAGCGAAACGAAGCTCCTTGGTCGCCGCGATTTTCAACGTCAGCGTGCTGCCCGCGAGCAACGACAGATCGCCCAGGCTGCGCGTCACGCCTTTTAATCCGGTGTAGGCGGGAAACTCCTGCACGCATTCCATCGCGGCCACCGTGGGACGGGGCACCGCCTGCACGTTGAACGCCTGGCTTACGCCGTCGCCGAGCGTGAACTGATACGTGAAGCCATCCTGCACATTGTCCAGCGTGCGGCCAAACTGGATGCGGCTGTCGCGGTTCTGTTCCAAAGAAAAATCCTGCACACGACGGGTCCGATACTTCACCTCCACCTTGCCGTGGCGCGGAACAATCCCCTGCACGAACGCCTCCAGCCGCACGTTGTCGCCGATGCCTACCAGCCGGTCTCCGTCTGGCACCACGATGCGCGTCTTGCGCGGAACCGGCTCGGACGAAAGCATCCAGCGGCGCAGCAATACACCGCACGTTTCGCGGCCGGCGACCAGCCCCGCCACCGTCATGAAGAGGACGATGAACGCCATCACGCTGAACATTCGCAAACGATCCTTCGGCACCACGCGGCGAAAGTCCGTCGCCCCCGCCAGCGCCTCCGTCTCCTGCACCAGCGCGTTCACCAATCCCGGTGACGTATTCGGCGCCGCTGCACCAGAGCGGCCCAGTTGAATGGCGGCGATGAGACGGCTGCGAAACTCCGGACGCGCGCGCTCCACCATCAACGCCAGCTCATCTTCATTCGGCTGACGAATCAGCGGCGCGATGACCATCGTCAGCAACACGTAAGTCGCCAGCGCCGCCTGCGCGATGATCGAGCCGAGCCGAACGGCCCAAGGAAGTTCCAGCCACCAGTCCACGAACAGCGCCAGCGCCAGCAGCTCAACACTCACGACCAGCAGAATCGCCAGACCCGTCAGCGCCAGCACGCCCACATGCCGGCGGCGCAAGGCGTCGAGCTGCGACGCCAGCGAGCTGCGCGGCCTGGAGCCGGTCGCCTGGTTCGTCTTCATTGTGATGGAACTCGTCTGGTTCATTTGAGATGCGACAGCTTTCTCAACACCCACTCCGCCGTCACCACGCCGAGCAGCAGCAGGAAGTAAAGCGGCGAGGCCCAGAGCTCCACTTCCATCGGCGACTGCACGCGCTCGGTCTTTGCCGCGATGGTTTCCGGCAGCTTGTAGAGAGTCTCTTCGCGGAAGAACTGTCCGCCCGTCGTCGCCGCCAGCTCCTTCAGCAACGGCTCGTTCATCGCCGTCTCGCCGAACTCGAACTTCGGTTCCGTGACATTGAAGTCGAGCACGGTCTGCGGATCGTTCTCCACCGAGAAGCCGTACCCGCCCGCGCCCGTCGCGATGAATTCCCCGCGATACATCGCCGGCTGATCCGGGACCGGACGCAACGCCACCTCGGTTCGCGGCCCCTGCCCGTTCTTCAGGCCGAAGCTTCCCTTCACCGCCGGCTCCTGCACCGGCTCGAATCCCGCGCCGCTGTAGAGCCGCGCGTAAACGGCCACGCGATCTCCCGTCATGTAATTCTGCCGGTCAGTGTTGAGCTGCGTGCGGCGCGAGACGCCGAGCAGACGCTGGATGGAAACGCGCTGCGCAATCTGCCCCCATACCGCCGTGTAATAAAAATCGCCGGCATTCTTGCGCCAGCGCCAGAGGTTGTCCGTGCCGATGAACATCACCTGCCCCAGGCCATACTGCTGCACGGCGATGACGGGCATCTTGCCGAAACGCGATTCCTTCGAGACGTCCGGGTCCACCACCAGGACTTCCGCCGCCGGCTTCGCGCGGGTCACGCGGGCCGCCCAATAGATCGGGGGAAGCTGCGCCCACATCTGCGCGTTCTCGTCGTCGCGATCCGAGAGCCGCAGCATTGCGCTGGCCCGCCCCGCCGCCGTGAGCTGGAGCCTGATCGGCTTGTCGGCAATCACGTCCGCCCTGGAATCCGTGGTGGGCGGATCGAACTCCACCGGCAGCAGCTTCTCCAGCGTGCTGCGCCGATACTGCGCCGGCATGTGACGCTTCCCCGCCAGCACCACGAGCGCGCCGCCGAAGTCGCTGACCAGCTTGTTCAAGTTCTCCTGATGCAGCGCGGTCAGCACCTTCGGATCGACATCGCCGAGAATCACGAGGTCATATTTGAAGAGCTCATCGCGCCGCGCGGGAAACTCCGGGAGATACGGCGTGTCGGCCGTCCGGCTGATCGCGTTGTCGCCTTCCACCAGAAAACATTTCAAGTCCACGCGCCGATCCCGCAGCAGCATCATCTGGAGATACTTGAACTCCCAGCGCGGCGACTGATCGACGAGCAGCACCTTGATCTTGGAATCAATCACCTTGATCCGTTGCGAGCGCAAATTGTTGTTCTTCACCGCTTCATCGGCACGCGCCTCCACACTCACGGTCAGCTCGAACTCGCCAAGCGTTTGCGGCGTGAACTTCAGCGGCACGACCTGCTCCGCATCGTTCGTGAAGGTGAGCGTCTTCGTCGCGATGACCTGTCCGTCGAGCTTGAGCTGCAGCACCGCGCTTTCGCCGTTCAAGCCCTGCCCGCGCACACGCACCGTGAGCGGCACTTCGTCCTTCACGAACGTCACGTCCGGCGCGAACAGATTCTGCACGATGATGTCGCGCGGACTGGTGATGCCTACGCCGTAAATGTAAAGCGGCACGCCCTCCGCCCGCGCCGCCGCCGCCGCATCCCGGGGCTGGCTGCCGGAATTGTTCACCCCATCCGTCACGAGCACGATCCCGGCGAGCGGCTGGCCGCGCTTGCGGTTCATCACTTCGCGAATGGCATCGCCGATGGCGGTGGAAGGCGTGGCCGCCTCCATGCGGTGAACCCAGTCGAAGCTCTCGACCGAAGTCTTCCGGTTGCGGCCGGAACTCGCCGCGTTCGTCTCCAGCTTCCGCGCGGACAATTCCGCCAAACCTTGCCCAAAGCTGAACGCCGACAGATCAAACTCCTGGTCAAGTCGCGGCAAGAGATCGATCCGTTCGTTCTGAAACGCGGCCTTCGTCAGCTCCAAGCGCGACACCTGCTCGAACTCCCGTGAGCGGCTGCGGTCGAGCGTTTGTTTCAACTCACCTTTGGGATCGAGAACTCCCTTCGCAATCGCCGCGCGCTTCTGGTCATTCGCGTCAAGCCGCGGATCGGCGATCTGCATCGACGCGCTGCCATCCACCAGCATCACCAGCACGCGCCGGATGCTGCCCTCAACGGTGAACGCCAGCACCGGCCGCAGCAGCAGGGCGAGCAGCAGCGCGAGAAACACGACGCGCAGCCCGGCCAGCGTGTAGCGACGCCATGGTGCGATGGCGACCGGAGTCGCCTTGTAAATCCATGCGACCAATCCCACCGCCACCAGCACAATGAAGACATACCATCCGACGCTCAGCCCGCCGCGAAACGCGACGGTGGCCTTCGCGATATGAACAGCGTCATTCGCCGGCACCCCGAGCAGCTTGAGGAACAGGTCGGTCATTTGCTTCTGCTAAACCACTGGCCCAGGAACGTCTCCACCGCTGCGATCGCCAGACACGCGAGGAGGATGGGCATCCAGAATTCCAGGCCCGTCCGGCCGCGCTCCATCACGCTTTGCAAGGACAGGCTCGGCGTCCACACCACGACGTTCGCCGCGTTCTTCAACGTCGCGAGCTGGGCGGGGCTAAGTTCATCCAGGCTCGATTCGTCGGCGTCCGGCTGCGCGGCGAACTTCAATTCCGCGCCCGAGTCGCCGACCTTCGCGTCATAAACTCCAGCCAGCTCCGTGTGCTCGAACTGCACCGTCGGCCAGCCATTCACCAGCTCGACGCGGCGCAGCTCGCGCACCGTCGTCTGGCGCGGCGGGAAGAACGTCGCGTCCTTGTCGAGATTCTCGGCGGGCACGCGGCGGACAAATCTGCCGCCCACGCGGATGTTCAATCCCTCGTCCTGCCGCTGCACGATGCTGCCCAGCGTGCGATGCAGCAACGGCACCCACGCGAGCCGCACCGGCAGATCGTTCCAAGCCGTGTCCGCCGTGCTGCTAAACTGAATCACGCGCCCGAGTCCCCAGGGACGTTCCATCACGGCGGCGGAGCCGTCGGCGTATTTGAGGACGATTTGGGGAACGCCAGCGTCCACTGGGAGTGAGGGAGTAGGGGAACGAGGGACTGAGGAAGCTGGAGCACGCGATGGCTCACTCCCTCGTTCCCTCACTCCCTCACTCCCCCCCGGGCCCCGCTTCAACTCGAACCAGCGGAAGAACCGCGCGCTCCCCAGCTTCCCCGATCCCGGATCATTCCAAATCTCGACGATGGGATGTTCATAGCCTTTCTCCTGCAACGTCACGAACGCGTCGTCCTTGTCCACCGCGCCGCGAATCTCGCCAAATTCCGCTGGCAACATCTTCAACTTTTGAAAGAGCTGCTCGTTGTAAAACGCCGCGTTCAACCGCGCACCGGGGAAGACCATCAGTCCCCCGCCCCGTCGCACATGACCGTCCAGCGCCGTGACCAGCGCGTCACTGAAGTCCGGCACATTCGCCAGCACGACCGCGTCGTAGTCATCAAGCCGCGCCTGCGCCAGCTCCGACGGCGTGATCGTCATTGTCTTGATGAAATAATCCGCCGCAGCATCAGCAGCCACCGGCACCAGCGCGTTCTTGAGGAAGAACACCTCGCTGTCGCGCGCCTCGTTTCCCGCCTCGCCATCCACCAGCAGCACCTTCACCTCCTTGATCGCGCGCACCGCCAGCGAACGCCGGTCGTCCGCCGGCAGACGATCCTCCGCAATCCGAGCCGCCACCGAATGAAAGCCCTCGTCGCGCAGCTTCGCGAACAGCGTCACGCTTTTCGTCGCGCCCGCCGGCAGCGCATCGATGGTGAACTCGTCACTCGGCGTCTCGCCGTTCACGCTCAGGCTGACGCGCGTGTTGCGGGCCTCTTCCTTGCCGTGATTGCTCACCTTCGCCTCGAACCGCAGCGGCTGGCTCACCGGACTGAGGCCGCTGGCCAGGCGCAGGTCGCTCACGCCGAGATTCTTTTCCTCGTGTTCGTTCACGAGGATGACGTGCGTCTTGATCTCGCTCTTCGTCCGCTCCAGCGTGCGCTGGATTTCCGTGAGCTGACGCCAGCCCGCCGCCTGTCCATCGGTCACGAGGTAAATCTCCTTCCGCAACGCGAGCCGGTCCTTGAGCGTGTCGATGGCCTTGCCCAGAGCGGGAAAAATATCCGTGGCGCGATCCGTCAGCGGCGCTTCGCGCACGGCCTTGCGCGCCAGATTCAGATCAAACGTTGGCTCAGGAATCACCGCCTGCACCACGTCACTGGCGAGCAGCACCGCCGTGGCACTGCCGGACGGCATGGACTCCAGCGCCTGCTCCGCCGCACGACGCGCCTTCTCGAACCGCGTTCCGGTGCCGTCGCTCATCCCCATGCTCATCGAGTTGTCGAGGATGATGACGCCCGTGACCTTCGACTGGCCGAAGACCGCCGAGGCATCCGAGAGAATCGCCGGACGCGCCAGCGCCAGCGCCAGCAGCGCGAGGAGCAGGCACCGCAGCGCGAGGAGAATCATGTCCTCGATCCGCATCCGGCGCTGGTTCTGTTCGATGGCGTTTTGCAGGAACCGCATCGCCGCCCACGTCACCTTGCGGAACTTCCGCCGGTTCAGCAGATGGATGATGATCGGCACCGAGACGGCGGCCAGCCCGGCGAGCATGATGGGATTCAGGAAGCTCATGCGCAACGCGGTCTTAATCTTAATCCTGCTCTTGCTCTTAATCTCCGAGACCCAGTTACCACGCAGGGCTGAGTAAGATTATGAGCAGGATTAAGATTAGGAACAGGAAGCCGCATGTTCATCGCGTCGTCGTCCTCAACCGAAACGCCAGATACGCGCTCAACACCTCATGCAAGGGCTGCGCCGTGTTCACCAGCGTGTAATGGCAGTTGTTGCGCTCACAGCCTTCGCGCAGGCGATGGCGGAACGCATCGACCTCGCGCAGGTAGCTCTTCCGAATCTCGGCCGGGCGCGTCTGGATCTTCGCGATGCCTTCCAGCCCGTCGAACTCGACCTGACCGGTGAATGGGAATTCCAATTCATACGGATCCATCAGGTGGAAGACGACCACCTCACTGCCGCCGAAGCGCAGATGCTGGATGCCTTCAAGCACCTTCGCCTCGTCGTCGAAGAAATCGCTGATGACGATGACCAGCCCCTTGCGCCGAATCTGCCGCGCCATCTCGTGCAGCACGGCGGCAATGTTCGTCTGCTCCTTCGGCTCGAACGACGCGAGACGCGCCATGAGATTGTGGATGGTCGCGAGATTATCCGAGCGCGGCGCGTAGTCGCGCACCGTCGTGTCGAAGAGGCCGAGCGCCGTGGCGTCGCGCTGATGCAGGATGAGATAGGCGAGGCACGCCGCCATCATCTTGCCGTAATGCAGCTTGGTCAACTTGCCCGAGCCGTAGCGCATCGATTCGCTGCCGTCGAGCAGCAGGTTTGCGACGTAGTTCGTCTCCTGCTCGTACTGCTTGATGTAGTAGCGGTCCGTGCGCCCGAGCACTTTCCAGTCGAGATGCCGCGGGTCATCGCCGTGCGTGTATTCGCGATGCTGCGCGAACTCGATGGCAAAGCCGCGATACGGCGACTTGTGCTCGCCCGCCATGTAACCCTCCACGATGAACCGCGCATTCAGGCCGAGCGATTCCGCGCGTGAGATGGCGACGGGGTCGAGAAGTTGATCGGTGTGCTGTGGGTCCATGAAAACGTGGAGCGGCAATGCGACCGCGGCGCTACACCAGCTTCTCCTCTTTGAACATCAAGCCGAACCGCCTCAGCAGAGCGGATGGCTTCAGCAGTTCGATTTCATTCAACAGCAACATAAGACGCCGCGCAGCCTAGCCACGCGGCGGCACGATGCCAAAGAAATCCTCACATCCCGCTTTCGTAACTCTTGTACCTCTTCCGACATTGCGCGGGTCACTGGCGGATGCGCGGAGCTGTGACCAGCATTCGCACATCGCCAGTGTGAATTCGAGCGTCTGGTCAATTGCCGTGAGCGTCAAACAGGTGCCCCGTCAGGTCGAATACCTCCGTGTTGGCTCCGGTTTCGAGGAACGAAACCGCGATGGTCACGCCGGCATATTGGCCGCGCCCTTGGAGGATCATCTGGCCCGAGGCGAGCAGGCCATTCGCCCGCCCAAAGAAACGGCCGTCGAAGATTACGGCTTCTCGATTCCGAATTTTTTGAGTGACGACCAACGGGCCGGAGATGGGCCCGCTCAGGGTGGGGTCAAAGTCGGCGCTGAGAACCCCCTTGATGGTGGCGTCAATGGCAACGCCGTCGCCGGTTAAAACGAATTTTCCGACCAGCGGCATGCGCTCAATCGTCGCGCTGCCAACGTCGTGGAAGGTGACATACTCGGACGGGATCACGACGGATACGATGGACCAATCGGACTGTCCAATGACGGCGATGACGTTGGGATGCCGGTCGCGTCCTCCGTGGGCGAGAACTGCGGCGGGCAAACCGACGAGCAGCGCGAGGCCCAACCCGGCCAGCAAGGCGAAATGTTTCTTGGCGATAGTTTTCATGATGTGACTCCTTCGATGTTTGTTGTTTTTGTTTGTTGGCCGCCTGCGTTGTGCAAACCGGCTCTCATCTCCTTTCCAAGGAATTCTTGTTGGCAGGTTACAGGAGATTGATTCGGTCGAGTTTGCCAACCGTGTTCACGGCCCCGTCACCGTCAGCGAAGTGAGGGGGCTGGCCACGCCGCTTGGTTTGAAGGCGTTGGTCACCACCACACGGTAGTTGCCGGCGTCGTTGGTGCGCGTGTTGAAGATGGTGAAGGTAGATGTCGTTTCGCTTTGAACGATGTTCGTCAGCACGGTGGAATCCTTGCGCCAGGAGAAGCCAAACGGCGGCGTGCCGGCGACGCTCACACTGAAGGTGGCATCGCCGCCCAACGGCACGGTCTGTGCCACCGGCTGCTGAGCGATCACGGGCGGGTCGCCCACCTCCAAACTGGCGGGCTGGCTAAGGATCGTTTCCGCCAGATCCCTGATTACGACTGTGTAATTGCCCTCATGGACAGACTGCGCGTTGGTGATGGTAAAACTGCTCGCGGTGGCGCCGGAGATATCCGCACCGTTGAGCCGCCATTGGTAGGCGATGGGCGGAGTGGGACTGCTGGCCGTGACGCTGAAGGTAACGCGGCTCCCACGCACCGCAGTGGCGCTGCGCGGTTGAGTGTGCAGCGTCAGCATTTCCGCGTAACGCAGAAAATCCAGGAACATCTCGTCCGTGGTCTGCAGTCCGCCAATGACGGTCTGTGCGGGATTGGGATTGTTGAGATTCTGCGGAGAATTATCAAACGCGCCAGTGATGACCATGCGCGTTCCCGCCGGAAGTCGCTTTGGCGTTTCCAGCCGGTAAAGGGTCTGCCAGCGGAAATCGTAGTTCGGCACGGACAGGAGAACCTCCCGGATTCCATCAGGGTAAGTCACCTCGAACTTCATGCGCGAGCCGCGCAGGTGCATGTGCGGGTTCATGCCGTACACCACCACATCTTTGCTGAAAGTTGTTTCGATCAAAGCCGGCACGTCTTGCGCGAACGGTGGGATATTCAGGACGGGGATGGTTCCCCGGCTGCCAACGAGCAGGGCGCGGGGTGGCTGATTGGTGTGCAGCCACAGGCCCAGGCGGGGCGCATCCATGCCTGCGGTTCCGTTGGGGGTGTAGTGCAGTTCGAAGGTCACATCGGTTCCCTGCGGCAACAACTTGCCCGTGCCATCGGGATAAGCGACCTGCCGTTGGCCGGGCACATACAGCGCCAAGGACTCTTCCATTGCGCCGGTCACCCGCGTCGGTGTAAAAGTCTTTCTGTAAATTGCTCATCATCCGTCTGTGTTCACCCTCTCGGGGTGAGGCGCAGCGATGGTGAGCGGAGCGAGCCGGGCGCAGCCGAACCCCGAGAGGGTGAAGACGCGCC
>Ga0163153_10004403_pt1 | contig 17746 bp, 13 predicted proteins | sample OliLakLV19MP6IB1_FD_148629 | JGI IMG/M metagenome (GOLD analysis project Ga0163153, IMG submission 148629) | Freshwater microbial mat bacterial communities from Lake Vanda, McMurdo Dry Valleys, Antarctica - Oligotrophic Lake LV.19.MP6.IB-1 | ecosystem: Environmental > Aquatic > Freshwater >... | reverse complement strand
CCCCGGCACCCGAGGCGATTCAGCCTGCTTCATTCGCTTCGGCTACGCCTCAGCGAACGAAGCAGGCTGGCGTTGGAACAGGTCCAACACTAACTTAAGGATTGGTTCCCTACCCGGGGGCAGGTCATAAAGCCGAGTTTGTTTAGATGGTCGCAAACTTCCAGGTGAGTCAAGTTTTGCGCACGAAGCTCGGTAGCCGTCCTAGCAATTTCACCATAAATTGAGCTAAGTTCCGGTGGTATAATACTTTTGGGACGCTTAGGGGTTGGTTTTGGCGGCGATGGTTTTCTCCGAGAAATCAAGAGTATCCCAAGTAGGTTTGGTGTTCACCAACACCAGCCCTTCCTGGACACCACTCTCGGCGACCAGCCGTATCACGTCTTCATGAATCGACACAATCGCACGCCGTTCGGGCACGTTCATCCAGAGTTCTTGCGTCAGCGATTTCATAACTTCCATTGTTATCAAATCGCAAAGAAATGCCAACGCGTTAGCCGGCCTCGCCCCGAGGCCGTGTTTCTAGCCGTCGTGGACTGACTAACGACCGAGATCATGCAAAAGTTGTTTTAGACCCACATTCTCGGGTTCCAACTTCAACCACGCTGATGCCACACGGCGGGCAAACTCCGTGTCCTCAAGTTCCTGGGCCAATTGCAACTGCTCCGTGTAAACCAAAATCAGAAACTGCCGCACGTGACTTGCGGGCCAAGTTGACGGCAAGGGCAACTCCGTGGCCTGTGCCAACTCCTGACGAGACACTTGTACATTCCCATTCCGGCGCGCGATCTGGCCGAGAAAGCAATGCGGCACGGGATCGCTCGGATACTCTCGTGCCGCTTCACCTAGCAATTGTTCAGCTTTCGCTTCATCGCCGTATTGATAGCAGGCTATGGCAAGCGAAGCCTGGGGCGAATATACAAACGGTGCCAACTCTCGCGCGGCTTGGAAGTGCTCCAAGCTTTCGTCGTAGCGCTGCTGTCGGGCATATATATTTGCCAGCTTCAAATGCGGCTGCTGCTCGGTGGGGGCGAATTGAATCGCAGCTTCACACTGCTCGATCGCTTCGGCCCAACGCTCCTGGGCCACTAACAAGTCAACTAAATCAAGCCGTGCGACCATCAAGCGCGGTGCTAATTCCACGGCACGCCGAAAAGCTGTTTCTGCTTCTGCCGGTTGTTTGCTCGCAACCAGCACTTGTCCCAAACCAAGCCAAGCCAGCGGCGATTCCTCATCGTCCTCCAAGGCCCGCCGCAATTGGTCTTCCGCAACCTCGGCATCGCCCACTGCCAAATGGGCCATTCCCAAGATGACCGTCGCTTGCGGCGAATCCGCGAGCAATTCGGTTTGCATTTCTAGCAGCTCAATTGCCTGCCTTGGCTGACCAGCGGCGACGTAACACGAAGCGAGCGCCTCGCGACTCCAAGGATCATCGGGATGCAATTCGAGTGTTTTGCGATAACCGACCAGCTTCGATTGCAATTCGTATTTGTCGTGATGCTCGGCCAGCACGGCCCGCTGCTTGGGATTAACGGAAGTCACTTGCAAATAAACGTCCGCCATTTCGTCGTCCGCGTTTGAACCGTAGACGACACGTTGGGGTGGATTGTGGGGATTGCGAATATTCTCAGATGTGTTGTCGTAAACAAATTCGGTAATTAACTTTGTCCCTCGAACCAAACGAATCGGTTTTTGAAATCGATATTTGTCGTGCCAATTCTCGTCGAACCGTCGAATGGCAATCAGCGTTTGCGCCGGTCCCTCTGGTGGCTCTGCACGCACCAGAATCTCGCGGCAGAGCGAATGGGCATGGGGAAATACAAAATTCGCATCCACGTCGATCGGCAGTTCATACGAATCGCGGACCAAGTGCCGTGACTCACCAGCAGGGATATCAATGTCCTGGCTACCGATCCGCAAGATCAGCGGCTCCACGCTCGGTGGGCCCGCGGCAAAATAAAATCTCACCCGAAAGCGCACGGTTTCTGGTTTGCCCGAGGGTTGCAGGTGTGTGTGCAACACCAACTTCGCATCGGGGGTGAGTTGCCACGCGGCTCCCTCGGTTCCTTCATCCGGCAACATGCCGGGCGTCCAAGTGATGAGTTGCCCCGGCGGGTCTTGGCCCCAAGCCATCCCCACGTAACCAGGCACGGGATCGGCGGCATCGCGTCTTGCCGATTCATTCGTCGCATCAATTCCCAACCGCGCATGATGCGTGATCTGCGGATGCTGGGGACGCAGCTCCACGGCACGCACCCAGCGATCCAGGCCCGCTGGGACAGTCAGCAGAAAATTGCGAAACTGGTCGGCCCCGGCCGCGGGCAGTTCAAACGCCGGGCTTTCCAAAATGAGATCGGGCTGGCCCAACTGCCAACCCATCGCAAACTGCGGGGGTGCGGGAGCATCGCTGGGATCACCCGCCGGTGCGCCAGCGCCAGCCCAAGCGGCGAGCACGACGAGCTCCTCGTCGCTCAAGCGCCTTTCACCGTCAAACACGGCATGACCAACTTCCGGCAACCACGGCGGCATGAAGCGGCTGGCCGTCACCTCGGCGATTTGACCCGCGCGCGTTTGCGCGTCTTCATACGTCAACAAACTAAACGGGGCCGCTTCGCCAGGACGATGGCAATTCGCACAGTGCTCGGACAGCAGGGGTGCGATGTCGCGATAGTATGTTACCGACTGCGCTGGCGTGTCAGCGGAGTTCCGACAGCCCACCAGGAGCGGAATTGGCAAACACAATAACCAGGCGTGGCGGCAGCACATGCAGTTCAGTTTACTTCCGCGGCGCGAGGTCGCCGATAGAACAGCCCACCGCTTTGGTCACCGGCTCGGCCACGGTTTTCCCGGCCAAGACGGCTACCAGGGCGTCGGCCAAGTCGTGGGTGGTCACCGCGGGCCGGGCTTGGCCAAAACTGACGTACAGATCGTCGATTCGGCCCCGATAGGCGATTTTTCGCTCCGCGTCGAACACAACCGCCTCGGGGGTCACGGTAGCCCCCGTCATTTTGACCAATTCATGCCAGGGATCATATACCCCCTGACATGGGTATTGGTACTCTTCCAGATGCTGCCGGATTGAGCTGCTCGTTTCCCGTGGATTAATATAGATAAGAAAGAAATCCACTCCCCGCTCTTGATACGTACTATGCAGGGAGCGTACCGTAGGAGCATAGCGGTTGGAAATGGGGCAATCGGAACGTGTGAAAATCAAGACCGTAGCGGCAGCCTTCTCGCGATTTCCCCATAAATCAAAAGGCCGACCATCAGCATCCGTGAGCTTATCGCGGACGGCATCGCACCCCACCACGAACATGAGCGACCAACAAATGAGCAATAAAACGCTACGCATAAGTTTAGTATACACGACTTGCCGTGTTGTCATGCTCTTAATGGTGGGTAATTTGTGTATCGCCACTAATTCTGCTCAAGCAGCGTTTCACTTGATGCAGATCGAGCAGATCATCGGCGGCGTCAACGGCGATACCACGGCCCAAGCGATCCAGTTGCGGATGCGGAGTGGTGGACAAAGTGTTCTTAGTAGTTCAGCCATTCGAGCATACGACTCGGCTGGCGCGACCCCAGTGCTGCTTGACGACCCAACGACAAGTGTGGCCAACAGTGCCTTGGGAAGCCGCGTGCTCATAGCGACCCCCAACTTTACTAACTATACCGACATCCCCGTAGTCGCGGATTTCATTATGGATCCGATTCCCACCTCTTATCTCGCTGCTGGACAGGTTCGTTTTACGAACAACAACGGCAGCACCATTTACTGGAGCTTGAGTTGGGGCGGCGCTGGCTTTACTGGCTCCACCACGGGTAACACGGCCAATGACGCGAATGGAATTTTTGGACCACCGGTGGACATCGCGCTACCAAGCACAACCCTACAAGCACTCCTCTTCACGGGAGCGGCAAGTGCGCAAAGTACGACCAATCTCGCCGACTACGTTCTCACAGCCGGAGCCGCGACTTTCATCAATAACGCCGGCACAAGTTTCACGCTCGTCGCGCCCGAACCCCCATCAGCCGATTTCGACGGCGACGGCGACATCGATGGCAACGACTTTCTCAAATGGCAACGCGGCGAATCTCCCAATCCCTTCACGAGCGCCGATTTAGAGTTGTGGCAGGAACAATACGACACCACGCCACCTCTGTCAGCCATTCTGGTGCCTGAACCTGCCTCGCTGACTCTTGGAGTTTGGGCAATGGCATCGCTTGCGATTCTTGTCGCGCGGCGGCGGTCGGCTGTTTGCCTCCTGTAATTTGTCGCATTCGCGTCAGCACACGCCCTCCGCGCACTTCTTTGGCGGTTTTGCGCAAGACCATTTGTGCTCAACTCCACCATGAACGACAACTGAAGATAGCCGACAGCTTTGTTTATTGCTGCTTGGTAATCTGAATTCCATGGATCGAGGCAAAGTATGCAGTTGCGTTTTCATTATGGGTTCTCGATCGCCATGGGGCTTGTGCTACTGGCGGGAAGCCGCGCGCAGGCTGTGGTCACGCTCGATGCCAACTTTGATTCCGCTTCACTCAAGAGTTACACGGTCACCGGCAGCACCGTCAATCTCGTCGGACGTGATTCGTTCGCTGGCGGTGGCTTCAATTTGGGCGACGATCATTGGCGTTGGCTCTACTTCAAAGCTAGCGGCGTTCAGAACCAAAACCTGACATTTTCAGTCAACGGAGAATTTGCCGGCGACGGCTCTTGCTGCGACGACACAAGCATCGAAACCGATCACGAACTTTACGATCACGAGATGGTCTACTCTTACGATGGCGAGAACTGGCAGTATTTTCCGCGCGCCAACAACACACTCAGCACCGCGAACGCCAATCCGGCCAATGATCGCTACACTTTTCGCTTGAATGCACCCTTCACGCAAGACGAAGTCTATGTCGCCTATGCCTTCCCTTACAGCTATAGCCGTAGCGTGACGCATACTCAGAATGTCCTCGCTTCTCCCTGGGCCGCGCCGACGGCCTCCGGCGATTCGAATGGGGTGATCGGTCAGGCACCGGCCGGAACCGACGAGCTCGGCCGACCCCAGTCAGCCCGCGACCTGTTCGCTTACCGCATCACCAATCCCGCGACCGACTCAGCCACTCCCAAGAGAAAGGCCATGTTCGTCACCGGGCAGCATGCCTCTGAAACTCTCGGCATCTATACCTACGAAGGTCTCATCGATTGGCTAATCTCCGACGATCCGCGCGCAGCCGCGCTTCGTGACCAAGCCGAGTTCTTCGCCTATCCCACGCTCAACGCTTCTGGACGAGCCGCGGGGCTCACCCGTTCGATGTTGCAGCATCCCACGAACGACTCCAACGGCTTCTGGCGTCCGGGGCCGGTGAGCGGTGCCGATTGGGACAGCCCGCTCCGTACCGAACAAAAGCTTAACGGGGAAGCGATGAAAGACGATGCCGCCGCGACCCCCGGCAACTCACTCGACCTGTTTGTCGACTTTCACTCCTCGGTACCCGATTACAAAATTGTCGGCCCCAACGGCCAGGGATCGGAAAGTCCGCTCGACGGCTACGAAGGCCAGTACCGCGACGACTGGGGTTATATCCGCAACGGCTATTTTGATAACGCATGGTGGCAAGCTTTTCGTGCGTTGCAACCTAATATCTTGGAGGAAACTTCAGGCAGCGGGCCAACCAGCCTCAACGCCACTGGCTACGCCTGGAACGATTTCTATGGCTTGAACGCTGACATGTCGGTCACGTTCGAGAATCAGTTCGCCATTTCCCGCCCCATCTCGTATTACCATGACCTCGGCAAAAACGCTGGCTTGGCTATGTACGAAGCATGGATCCAGGTAGAAAATCCCCTAGCCGCCGACTTCGACGAAGATGGCGATGTCGACGCGGGCGACCTAGCCGCTTGGCAACTCGGCTACGGCACTCTCGCCTTTGCTGAACACTACCGAGGCGATGCCGACGGCGATAGCGACGTGGATGGCCGCGACTTTCTCGTTTGGCAGCAACAATTCGGCGGTAGCAATTTGTTAACTTCTGATTCGCACGCCGTGCCTGAACCAATCACTCTGGCTAGCTTACTACTCACGCTGCCGGCGCTACTGAGGCGGTCAAAACGCAAACGATAATCTCCGCCATCAATTCCGCAAATCTTGCCCGCCTGGTCGTTCCCTCAAGCGGTAACCGACCCCTTGCTCGGTGATCAACAGTTCCGGACGGCTGGGATTGTTCTCCAGCTTCTTACGCAGGTTGGCCATAAACACGCGGACGTAATGCGGCTCGTGAACGGCGTGTGGCCCCCAAACTTCCTTGAGAAGCTGCCGATGCGTCACCACTTTTTCCAAATTTCGCGCCAGCACCGCCAATAAATCAAACTCGATCTTCGTGAGCTTCACTTCTTGCTCGCTCTTGGAAACAACATGTCGCTCGAGATCAATTTTGAGATCGCCGACCGCCACAACAACATCGGCAGGCTCTCCAGCAAGCGACCGCGCGGAGTGGCGCAAGGCGACTCGCATCCGTGCCAGTAATTCGCCGACACCAAACGGCTTGGTGAGATAGTCGTCCGCGCCCGCATCAAGAGCCGCGATTTTGGAATCCTCCTGGCCACGGGCTGAGATGACAACAATCGGCAGTGCCGACCACTCCCGAATCTGCCGCACAAGATCAATCCCATCGCCATCGGGAAGCCCAAGGTCAAGCAGCACCAAGGCTGGCATTTGCTGCGTCACGACACGCAGCCCCTCCTCGATCGTGGTCGCTTCAATCACGCGAAAACCTTCGACCGACAACGACGCACGCAGGAAGCGCCGAATCGGCGTTTCGTCCTCGATGATCGCGATCAACGGGTCGGACAAACTCATGGCGCGGCGGACTCCATATTCCGTTCGACGACTTGTGGCGGTGCTTCCGTGCAGGGCAACGTCACGCGTACCACGGCCCCGCCATCCGGGCGATTCTGGGCTTCGATCTTACCACCATGGACCTCGGCAATCGCACGACAGATGGCCAAACCGATCCCCGTGCCACGCTGATCCGGTTTCGCGCTGCTACCTCGATAAAACAAGTCAAACACGAGTTGCTCATCACCCGCCTCGAAGCCACGCCCATGATCGGCAACTTCAAAGACGATACTTGTGCCACTGTTACTTGCCGACACCTCAATGGTCGAGTCTTCAGGAGAATACTTGGTCGCATTGTCGATCAGATTCACGAGCAATTGCTCCATGAGGATCGAATCAACGTGGACCAGCGGCAATTGCTCATCCAAATGAGTTTCTATCTCACGACCGGCGAGCTGTCGCTCCATCCGCGTCAATGCGGAACCTATAATCTCATCCACGGGATGCCACTGGCGATCGGTCTCGACCTTGCCGCTGGAAAGGCGGGTCATATGGAGCAGATTCTCCACGAGCCGCGAAAGTCGTTCGGCTTCTTCATTGATAGATGCCAACAAATCCGCCCGAGTCTCCGCTGACAAAGAGTCCGAGGCGGTGGCCAACGTGCTGCTCGCCCCGGCGATGCTGGCCAGCGGCGTGCGAATGTCGTGCGACACCGCGCTCAACAGCGAATTACGCAGTTTTTCGGTTTCGATCTGCAATTGTGCTGAATGAGCTTGGAGAATCGACTCGTCGCGCTCCAGCGACAAGGCAATCAGGCTCGCACATGTTTCCAGCAAGCGAAGCTGATCGGGATCGAGAAAGCGATGGGCATCCTTGGGTCGCACGCCCATCGCACCCACCGTTCCCCGCGACCCGATGAGCGGCACAAATAAGGCCGTGGCATTCGGCAGAGTATCGGTCTGGGCACCGGCAATTTTGCCGTTGTCGGCCACCCAGCGCGCAACGTCACGATTAATTTCCTGCTCGACAAGTGCGCTCCCTTCGCCATGTCTCAGGGAAAGAGTTCCGTCCGTCTCGCGGACGTAGAGCACAACCTCTCCACTAAAGATTTCCACGATTTGGCGGGCCGCCGTGCGAACGAGAAACTCTGTACCCGAAAGCTCGCTGAGCTGGCGCGTCATGCGAAACAGTTGCCCCGTGCGGTGTTCCTGCCGCTGAGAAGCTCGGAGTTGACTCCGTTGTCGAGATGCGAGTCCACTAATCAACAGACCGATGCCCAACATCACGATGAAGGTAATGACATACTCCGTATCGCTTACCGCAAACGTAAAATACGGCGGGACAAAGCAAAAGTCGAACAGCATCACGCTCGCGATGGCCGCCGCGATGGCGGGGCCTCGGCCCCAGCGCGTTGCCACCAGAGCCACACCGGCCAAAAAGATCATAACGATGTTGGCTTCTTCTAATGCAAAAAAATACGCTGCCCACCCCAAAAGTCCACACGCAGCCACAACACTGCCAGCTAAGAGATAGTCGCGCCAGGAATAAGTTGATCGGGATCGTTGCTTAACGTTCGGTGGCGCTTCGGTCGCGGAGCCAGAGACAACATAAACGTCGATCTCGCCTGCTTTTTTGAGCAGCTCGTCCACGATGGTGCCGAAAAACTGGCGTTTCCACCATGGCATGGCCGTTTTGCCCACGACGATCTTGGAAGCATTCCGCTCGTGAGCAAATTCCAGAAGGGTATCCGCCACTGATCGTCCAATCAGCGTATGCGTCTCGGCCCCCAAATTCTCCGCCAGCCTGAGATTGCGACCCGTGAGTTCCCAGTTGCGCTCGGCGTCCGCTCCCTCGGCACCTACATTTACTGCAACCGCCAACCATTCCGCTCCCAGCGACACGGCAAGCCGCTTGGTGCTGCGCACGATGTGGGCACTCGACGGACTCGGCCCCACGCAAACCAGCAGCCGTTCCGAAGTCAACCAGGGCGTAATGGCGGAGCGCTCGTACCGGGCTTCTTCCACGTCGCGATGGAGCCGGTGGGCAGCTTGTCGTAACGACAGCTCGCGGAGCGCGACCAAATTCCCTTTCAAGAAAAAATTCTGCAGCGCCCGCGCCGCTTGTTGCGGCAGATAAATCTTGCCTGCTTGCAAACGCTCGACAAGTTCTTCGGGGGTGAGATCAATCAACTCAAACTCATCGGTGCGTTCGAGCACGGCATCCGGCAGCGTCTCGCGGATGATAATCCCCGTGATCTGAGCGATCACATTATTGAGACTTTCGATGTGTTGAACATTGAGCGTTGTCCAGACGTCGATGCCCGCTTCCAGCAATTCCTCGACATCTTGCCAACGCTTGGCGTGCCGCGAGCCTTCGACGTTGGTATGTGCCAACTCGTCAACAAGAATCAGCTCGGGGTGACGCTGCAAAGCCCCGTCGAGATCAAACTCGCGGAGCGTAACTCCCCGGTACGGCATGGCACGAGTAGGGAGGGCTTCCAATCCCTCTAGCAACGCCTCGGTTTCGGGCCGGCCGTGGGGTTCGACATATCCCACCACCACTTCCACGCCAGCAGTTTTTTCCCGCTGGGCGGCTGAGAGCATGGCAAAGGTCTTGCCGACCCCCGCGGCATAGCCAAAGAAGATGCGGAGCTTACCCCGCTTAGCGCGAATCTCCTCCTCCACCACACGGGCAAGCAGGCTGTCAGGATTGGGGCGTTCGCCGTTCATTCATTGTTCGCGTGAAGTTTGAGAATCGGTGGGCTCCTCTAATATTGTACTTTCTTCGCCGCGATTTATTCTCCGGCCATTTGCCGGGAAAGTCGATCCGTTCGAGGAACCAAGCCTTGAGTTTTTGCCAGACATCTGGAAAACACCGTTCCTCAGGTCTTTCTTCGTGTGGTGAGGTATCGTACCGCGAGTTCGTCAGGCCGCATTGAGAAAACATGGCAAAGAAGCGTTTAAGTCCACATGGTGATCATGGCGCGAGACTGTCTAACGCCAAATTGAGTTTCAGGACGTTGACCCGTGGCTCACCGAGCAGACCCAACGTACGGCCTTCGGTGTGCGTGATAACAAGATCACGGACTTGCTGTTCGTCCAACTTGCGAGCATCAGCCACACGAGCAATTTGATACTTGGCCGCCGCCGAGCTGATGTGCGGGTCCAGCCCACTCGCTGATGCGGTCACCAAATCGATGGGCACTAGGGCGTCGTCGCCTGCGTGAGCTTTCTTGAGATCAGCAACGCGCTGCTTCACCGCGTCAAGCTGCGCAGGGTTAGTTGGCCCCAGATTGCTGCCCGTCGATGCCCCACCGTTATAACCAGCCGCCGACGGCCGACTCCAGAAATAGCCCGGACTGGCAAACGTCTGTCCGATCAATTCGGAACCTAACACCTTCCCATCGCGTTCAATCAAACTGCCGTTGGCCTGATGCGAAAAAGCAACCTGCCCGATGAGCGTGATCGCCAGTGGGTAGGCAACACCGGTCAGCAACGTGAGGATCACGAACACAACCAAGGATTCACGTAGAACTTTCATAACTAAAAACTCCTTAAGCCAATCCACATGTCACCAGCAGCATGTCGATGGCTTTGATACCGATAAAGGGAACGATCAAACCGCCGAGACCGTACACGAGCAAGTTGTCGCGCAACATTCGCGCGGCACCCACCGCCCGGTAAGGCACTCCACGCAAGGCCAGCGGCACAAGCCCGATGATGATGATCGCGTTGAAAATCACCGCCGACAGAATCGCACTGCTCGGCGTGGCCAAGCCCATGATGTTAAGCCGTTCCAAAACTGGATAAGTCGTGGCGAATGCCGCCGGAATGATCGCGAAATACTTGGCCACGTCGTTCGCCAAGCTAAAGGTCGTGAGCGCACCGCGCGTCATGAGCAATTGCTTGCCAATCTCGACAATCTCGATCAGCTTCGTCGGGTTGGAATCAAGGTCGACCATGTTGCCCGCTTCCTTGGCCGCTTGGGTGCCGGAGTTCATCGCCACGGCCACGTCGGCCTGTGCCAGCGCCGGCGCGTCGTTCGTGCCGTCACCGGTCATCGCTACCAACCGTCCGCCAGCTTGATACTCGCGGATCATTTTCAACTTGGCTTCTGGCGTGGCTTCAGCGAGAAAATCATCGACCCCCGCTTCCGCGGCAATGGCGGTGGCCGTGAGCGGGTTATCGCCGGTGATCATCACCGTCTTGATGCCCATGCGACGAAGTTCGCCAAAGCGCTCTTTAATGCCCCCCTTGACTATGTCTTTTAGATAAACCACACCCAAGGCGTTGCTTCCTTCAGCAACCACCAATGGCGTTCCTCCCAGCTTGGCAACCTGCTCGACGGACTGCCGCACGCCAGTCGGCAAAGTGCCGCCGTTCTCACCCAGAAACCGCTCGATGCTGTCGGTCGCACCCTTGCGGATTTGGCGGCCATTCAAATCGACTCCGCTCACGCGGGTTTGAGCCGTGAAGGGGATGAACGTGGCGTTAAGGTCTTGCATGCTTTGGCCACGCAAACCGTATTTGTTTTTCGCGAGTACGACAATGCTACGGCCCTCGGGCGTTTCATCGGCCAGCGATGCCAATTGCGCCGCGCCGGCCAGTGTCTCGGCCGTCACACCGGGGGCGGGAATCAATTCCACCGCCTGGCGATTGCCCATCGTGATCGTGCCGGTCTTGTCCAATAGCAGGACGTCAACATCGCCCGCCGCTTCGACGGCCCGGCCCGACATGGCGATCACGTTCGCCTGAATCATACGATCCATCCCGGCAATGCCGATGGCCGAAAGCAGGCCGCCAATCGTGGTCGGAATCAAGCAGACCAACAGCGCGACCAGCACCGTGACCGTGATCGGCGTCCCCTGTCCCGCGGCAAGAACGCTGTACTTGGAGTAGGGCAACAAAGTCGCGCACACGACGAGAAACACAATCGTCATCGCGGCGAGCAAAATATTGAGCGCGATTTCGTTCGGCGTCTTTTGCCGTTTCGCACCTTCCACCAGCGAAATCATGCGGTCCAGAAATGTTTCGCCCGGGTTCGCCGTCACGCGCACGACCAGCCAATCGGAAAGCACGCGCGTGCCGCCGGTCACGCTACTGCGGTCGCCGCCACTCTCGCGAATCACCGGCGCACTTTCACCCGTGATCGCGCTTTCGTCAACGCTCGCCACTCCTTCGATCACTTCACCATCGCTGGGAATCAACTCGCCGGCCTCGACCAACACCACGTCGTCTTTTCGCAAAGCCGATGCCGAAGTTGCATGATGCACGGAACTGTAATAGGGACTATCAAGTTTTTTGGCCTGCACATCCTGCCGCGTCGAACGTAGAGTATCGGCCTGGGCCTTGCCGCGTCCCTCGGCCATCGCCTCGGCGAAGTTCGCAAACAACACCGTGAACCAGAGCCAAGCGGACACGGCAAAAATAAAGCTGGCGGGTTCTTCTCCCTCGCCCAACAGCGCGTGAATGCCCAACCCGGTCGTCAAAATGCTACCCACGAACACGATGAACATCACCGGGTTGCGGAGTTGCCGGCGCGGATCGAGTTTGCGAAACGAGTCGAAAATCGCCCGCCGTAGTATTGCTGGGTCGAATAAAGGTCGTGCTTTATGTGTGTTAGTCATGGTTTGGCGTGTTTGTACGCCAGTTCTTTCTAAAGGGTAATCATTTGCAAATGTTCGACAATTGGTCCAAGCGCCAGGGCGGGAACAAACGTCAAAGCGCCCACCAACAGCACGGTGCTCACCAACACAATCACAAACAGCGGTTGATGCGTGGGCAAAGTGCCGGCGCTGGGTGGCGTATACTTTTTGCGAGCGAGTGAACCGGCAATCGCCAGCGTGGGAATCATCAGCCAAAATCGCGATGCGAGCATCGCCAGCCCCAACGCCGTGTTGTAAAACGGCTCATTGGCGGTGAGTCCCGCGAACGCACTACCGTTGTTGTTGCCCGCTGAGGAAAACGCATAGAGCACTTCCGAAAATCCATGGGCACCCGGATTATTCAGGTTCCCCTTCATTTCCTCGCCAGAGGTGTATTCCAAACCTGGACCCGACACCGCCCAAGCCGTGCCGATCAGCACCACCAACGGAGGAATCAGAATCACGAGCGAAGCCATTTTCATCTCGAAGGCTTCGATTTTCTTGCCGAGATATTCCGGAGTGCGACCAACCATCAGCCCCGCGATGAACACGGCCACAATCGCAAAGATCAACAACCCATACAGCCCGCTCCCCACACCGCCAAAAATGACCTCACCGAGTTGCATCAGCCACAAGGGTAACAGCCCGCCGAGTGGCGTGAAGGAATCGTGCATCGCATTGACACTGCCATTCGAGGCGGCCGTCGTCGCCGTGTCCCACAGCGCGGAATTCACGATTCCATGGCGGACCTCTTTCCCTTCCATGTTGCCGCCGGATTGCCCAACAGAAGCCTGATCGTCGATACCCATCCCGGCATACTGCGGCACGCCGGACTGCTCGGCGACGATCGCACCGACGGTAATCGGCACGAAGATCACGAACATCACGGCCAAGAGCGCCCAACCTTGCCGCCGGTCACCGACCATCACGCCGAAGGTGTAACACAACGCCGCGGGAATCAGCAGGATGGCCAGCATCTCAACGAAGTTCGACAGCGGTGTCGGATTCTCGTAAGGATGAGCGGAGTTGACATTGAAGAAACCGCCGCCGTTGGTTCCCAACTGCTTAATCGCAATCTGCGAAGCCGCCGGACCCATGGCAAGTTGTTGTGTCGCGGGTTCACCGTCAGCATTCGTTGCCGATTCAACCAGCGCAACATCTTGATAGGGTTTGAAATTCTGAATCACCCCTTGCGACATCAACACCACGGCCACTACCACCGACAACGGCAAGAGAATGTAAACCGTCGATCGCACCAAGTCCTGCCAAAAGTTGCCGATGGAATTGGTCGTGCGCCGCGTGAGTCCACGAATCAGTGTTACAAGCAAAGCCATGCCCGACGCCGCCGACACAAAATTTTGCACCGTCAGCCCCAGCATCTGCGACAGATAGCTGAGTGTCGTTTCACCGCCGTAACTTTGCCAGTTGGTGTTCGAGGCAAAACTCACCGCCGTGTTGAACGCCAAATCGGGCGTCGTATTGAGAAACTCCTGAGGATTGAGCGGCAATGATTCCTGGAATCGCAGCAACGCATACACGGCGACGAATCCCAACGCATTGAATGCCAATAAAGCAACCGCGTATTGCCGCCAACTCATTTCCTCTTTGGGATCGATCCCTGCAACACGGTAAATTCCGCGCTCGCACCAGCCCAACCAGCGGTCTAGCCCACACGGTTTCCCTTCATAGACCTGTGCCATAAAGCCGCCCAAAGGCTTCACCAGCGCGACCAGCACACCCAGATAAATCAAAAGTTGAATCCACGCATTTGCGTTCATGCGAACCACTCCGGCTTCAGCAGCGCGGCTGCCAGGTAAATAAAAGCGCCCAGCGACAACACCAGCGCGATGACCTCCACACCGTTCATGACTTTCCTCCCATCAAGCGCTCACAGAGCACAATCAAAAGCACGGAAAGTACGGCAAAGCCTGCCGCCAGGGATAACACGATAAAATCAGACACTGCGATTTCTCCTAGAAAGATGGCCAGCAACTTCTTGGCTCGCCACCTTAAATATCGCAGGATCAATCTCAAATGGGCGTCAAATGATGGGCCGCCCGTATCAAGATTTCATCAAGGCGAGAGATCCGTAGCGACAGGCGGCCCGCCTGTCACGAGTCGTTAGATAAAAATCCACAGGCGAGCCGCCCGTGACTACGACAGATCGAAAGAAAAGTAGCGGCGGAGGGATTCGAACCCCCGACACGCGGATTATGATTCCGCTGCTCTAACCAACTGAGCTACGCCGCCAAGGGAAGCTGCCAGCAAACCAACTGACAGCTATCGGCAAAGACCCGCAAGCGTTCAAAACTGTTCGCTGGCGGACCCTCTAAATTACCCGCTTTCGCCTCGTTGACAAGGGGCCACCGCATCCTGCCATGACAGCAGTGCATCACTCTCCAGGCACGCTCACGCACCTGCCGATACTTTTCCTGATGTTCCGATTTTTCTCACTTTACCGTTTGTGAGCCCGCCATGTTTGCCTTCGTCCTTCGACCAGTCCGCCAGTTCGCGCAGGCCCTGGTCGCCAACGATTCACCCAGGCAAGTTGCCTGGGGCTTCGTTATCGGCATGATGATCGGCCTTGTCCCCAAGGGTAACCTGACGGCCATCTTGCTGGGCATGATGCTTTTAGGGCTGCGGGTGAACAAGCCCGCCGGACTCATGGGAATTGGCGTGTTCACTTATCTCGGTTTGTTTGTCGATGCCTTCGCCCATCGCGTGGGCTCGGCTTTCCTCGCCTGGGAACCACTGCAAGCCACACACACCCAACTCTTCGAATCCGCCGTGAGTCCAATCTTCGGCCTGAACAACACCGTCGTCGTGGGTCAACTCTTAATCGGCCTCTATCTCGTTTATCCCATCTACTGGCTCTCGCATCGCTTCGCCGTGAAAGTACAAGCACCGCTGAGTGCCTGGCTCTTACGCTACAAAGCCGTGCGTTGGCTTCGTGGGGCGGAGCTTGGTTCGCAATGGGGGATCGAAGGTTGAAGCCCAATTTCTTGAAAATCCTCCGTTGGAAATACGTCGTTCCGCGATTGCTCATTGCGGCAACACTCGTGGCGACTGTGCGGTTCGGCCTCGATCCGCTGCTGCACTACGTGATCGTCACCGCCAGCCAATCCGCCACCGGTGCGAAGGTCGAACTCGCCGCCGTGGAAACTTCGCTCCTTGAAGGCCGTGTCGAGTTGCGCGGCTTGCAAGTCGCTAACCCACAATCGCTGCTCCGCAATCTCTTTGAAGCCGAGCGAACCCAACTCAGCATCGACACCAACGCCTTATTCCACAAGCGGCTCGTGATCGAGAATGGCGAAATCACTGGCCTTGCCATTGATACCGCACGAACCGAGTCAGGCGAACTCGAAATTGTTGTCGATAGTGCCGAACCCTCGGCACTCGACCCTCTGCTCGCCAAGGCGAGTGATTGGGCCGGCGATTGGTTTGAGCAAGCCGGAGATCGCCTCGACAGCGATTTTGCCGACGAATTGCAAACACCCCAAGTCGCCAAAGCCCTCGAAGAGCGTTGGAAACAGCAGGCCTCGAATCTCCGCACGCGCGCCGAGGAACTCAAATCCCGCGGCAAACAGCTCGAAGCGGAATTCCGCGAAGTCAAAAGCAATCCGCTGCGTGGCATCGAGCGCCTTCCCGCTCTGCAAGCACAACTGAAAACCGTCCAACAAGAGTTGGCCTCGCTACAAACAGAAATCAAGAACTTTCCCAACCAAGTCAAAAAAGATCGCCATTCGCTCAACGTCGCGCGGCAAGCTGACGAAGCGTTTATCAAACAACAACTCAAATTCGGTCGGCTCGATGGTGACAACCTCACGCAAGTGCTCCTCGGCCAATCGGTCGCTGCCGGAACCCAAGGGGCTCTCGACTGGATCGGTTGGGCTCGCCACAAAATGCCCACCAACTCGACCAAACAAATCGCCAAACAGCGCAGCCGTGGCACGGTGGTTAGCTTCGGCACGTCGCAGCCCCAGTTACACATCCAACAGCTTGGCCTCGAACTCACTGCCCCGGTTGCCGGCCAGTCGATGCAGTTCACTGGCTCGCTCACCAATATTAGCGACCAACCACGCCTCATTTCCGAACCGGCCCGTTTGCAGTTGATTGCCAGCGGCGACATTCCCGTCACGCTCGAAGTCCTCTCAGACCGTCGCTCGGACACGCCACGCGAAGAATTGTTCCTAGTTTGTTCAGCTCTTCCCCTGGCGGGACAAACGCTCGGCAACCAAAACAAACTCGCGATGCAACTCGCCCCCGGCACCGCCAACTTGCGTGTCGAACTCACGCTCACGGGTGATGAGCTTAATGGTCACATCACGTTCCAGCAACCAAACTTCCACATCACCCCGCTCGCGAATGCCAATAGCAATCAAAACTTGGTGGCAGCGCTCACTCAAGCCCTCGACAACATCCATGATGTCTCGGCCGAAATACAACTCACCGGCACGCTTAAACGGCCTGAAATCAAACTTCAATCGCCACTCGGCAAGCAACTCGCCGACGGCATCAGCACGGCCGTCGTGAATCTCGCCAGCCAAAAGAGCGAAGCTCTCCTCGCCAAAGTCTCGGGCCAGATGAACGAGCAACTCGCCAAGCTTGAATCCACCAAAGCCAACCTCGAACAAGAGCTCCTGGCAAAGCTCGGCGAAAATCAACAACTCTTTGAAAGTCTCGCCTCTCTCGGCGGCAGCGGCAATGGAATCTCCGTGCCGCAATTAGGTTCCCTTGGCAGCGGGGTGTTGCGGAAGTAAGGAACGACTGGCTTTGACCAACTTGGCAAAGATAGCGGCGGTGAGAAACGAAATTTCACAACATGTAGTGGGTCGTTGTGTCACACCCACAGTATGATGTGGTTTCGCTGAAAAAAACTCTGATTTTTTATCGCGCTGGCAGCAATTGCCACAATATGTTGTGGCGCGACTCTCCGAGTCATGAAGAGACGACTTGGAGAGTGGTAAAACCATCAGCGCATACAAGTAGCCAACCGAAGTGGTTGGTGGCGAGTGGCGAGTTGTATGTGGGCCGGAATGAGTCGCGCCCCAGAAAATCATCTCTAGCAAAAGCGGAAACGCTAAGCCGCAAGCGGCTTCAAAAACCGTGGGCGCCCACGGGTGCTAACTGTTCGTGACTCGGGACTGCTTGTGGCCTGTTGTCGCTGACGTTTCGTTCGTGACATCACTTCTCGAGAAATCGGTGCCCAAACACCTGCGTTAGAAACCAAGTGCAGATGCCCAGACGATGGCCGGCCGATTGGCGAACGTACCTA
>Ga0163153_10004402_pt1 | contig 17749 bp, 16 predicted proteins | sample OliLakLV19MP6IB1_FD_148629 | JGI IMG/M metagenome (GOLD analysis project Ga0163153, IMG submission 148629) | Freshwater microbial mat bacterial communities from Lake Vanda, McMurdo Dry Valleys, Antarctica - Oligotrophic Lake LV.19.MP6.IB-1 | ecosystem: Environmental > Aquatic > Freshwater >... | reverse complement strand
TCGCGCCCGTGCCCATGACAACATGTGTTATCTGTTAGGTTCCAACTGGGGTACGGTAGATTATGATTTCTACCCCAAGGCTTTCTGCCCCGGCCATTCCTTCATCATCGACTACATTGGTGTGGTGAATCGGATTGCGCCTTATCCTGCCGAGCAGGTACTGGCTGCGCCCATCGACATCGAGGCACTGCGTGAACACCGCTCGCGCATCGCTCACAATACCTGGGTGGATATGCGCATGGAGGTGTTCAAGGAAATGTATGAGAAGCCCATCTATCCGGCCAACCTGTTCCCTCCGGGTAAACCGCCGCGTAACCTCACCGACAAGATTGAAGGTGCCAAGCAGGCGCTGGACGTGCTTTACGCGCAGGGGACCTTCACCCCGCCATTTGGTATGAAGCCCGAGCAAATGTCAGCGGAACTGGAGGCGCGGGTAGCTTATGCTCACAAGATGGGTACCTTGCGGAAATCCTGATGCATCAGGGCAATGGAGTTCGGGTCCGGACGCAGTTGTGCAGACTTGAACACCGACGAATAAAGAGGAGCACCGTAGAGTGAAGGTAGTGAGCAAGCTGGTCGATCTGGATTTTGAAGTTCATCGTATCGAGAAGCACAAGAATGGTATCGTGGTTTTAAATGATCCGAGTAAATCCATGGCGACCAAGGTTCAGATCACGCCGGAAGATGCTATGACCATTGCCAAAGCCATTTTCAGCAGCGGTCCGGCGTTTCTCTTTGTGCTGACCTTTCCCTTTCGCTATTGGTTTGGTGGGAATAAAGAAACTAACAAGAACAGCCGACAGAGAGGACGTCCATGACCCGGGCTGTGGAAGAGTTCCTGTCAACCACCCGACCAATGCTGATTGGCGGGGAATGGTTGTCGGAAAGTTCACAGGAAGCAATCGAAGTGATCGACCCCGCCACCGAGTCAGTGATAGCCAGGGTTGCAGCTGCAGGACAGCAGGAAGTCGATGCAGCCGTGGCTGCCGCGTCCGCCGCTTTCACTGGCGATGCCTGGGCGGCTATCACGCCTTATGAGCGCAGCAAGATGCTCTGGCGCATGGCTGAGCTATTGGAAGAAAATGCTGCAGACCTGGCCTGGCTGAACACGCTGGAGAATGGCAAGCCGTTAAGTGCATCAACGGCAGGCGATGTGCCAGCCGCTGCCAAGACCTTTCGTCATTACGCCGGGCTCTGTACCAAGATCGAAGGTAAAACCCCGCAGGTTTCATCATCACCCTCTGACTTTCACGCTTATACCCGCCGCGAGGCCATTGGCGTGGTCGGCCAGATTGTGCCCTGGAATGGCCCGATTGTGTCGGCCTCCTGGAAGCTGGCACCGGCACTGGCAGCGGGCTGCACCACGGTGTTCAAACCGGCTGAAGAAACGCCATTGACTGCTCTCTACATGGGGCGATTGTTGCAAGAAGCGGGCATACCCGCAGGTGTGGTGAACATCATTCCCGGCTATGGTCACGTGGCAGGTGCCGCTATGTGCGCTCATGACCAGATTCGCAAAATTGCTTTCACCGGATCGACCGAAGTCGGTCAGCAAATCGTGCGCAACTGCGGTGGTAATCTGAAGAAAATTTCGCTGGAGTTGGGCGGCAAGTCGCCGGTGATTATTTGTGCCGATGCCGATTTGCAACGCGCCATTCCGGCGGCGGCCAATGCGATATTTTTCAATGCTGGTCAGGTTTGCATTGCGGGCTCGCGCTTGTACATTGAAGAACCGATTTACGATGAAGTGCTTGCAGGCATTGCGCATATCGCTGACGCGATGCGCGTGGGTCCGGGCTTTGATGCCCAAACGCAAATGGGTCCGCTGGTCTCACGCAAGCAGTTGGACCGGGTACTGGCCATGGTCGAACATGGTCACGGCCAGGGTGCAAGGGTGGTGACGGGCGGCAAACGCTTGGAGCAACCCGGCTACTTTATGCGGCCCACCGTGCTGGCTGATGTGGATCACGATATGACGGTGGTGCGCGAAGAGATTTTCGGGCCGGTGGTCTGCGCCATGAAGTTCAACGATATTGGCGAGGTGATGCAGCGTGCCAATGATACGGACTACGGCCTGGCCGCGAGTATCTGGACCAGCAATCTGGCCCGCGGGCATCGGCTTGCCGCACAGGTTCAGGCCGGATTGGTGTGGATCAACTGTCACGGAGTTGCTGATCCTGCCATAGCTTTTGGGGGTTACAAACTTTCCGGCTGGGGACGCGAGAACGGCTGGGAAGGTATGGAGCAATACATGGAATTGAAATCCGTGGTTGCCAGTCTGCAATGAGTTCGGCAGCGTGAGGGTGGAGATATGAGCGAGGAAAGCAGCCCAAGGGTGGTAGTGATAACCGGCTGCAGTTCCGGCTTTGGCAACCTGTGTGCCCGTGAGTTTGCCCGGGCAGGGGAACAGGTGATCGCCACCATGCGCGACCCCGCAAAGGCCGATTTGGCTCCTCTTGCTGCGGCAGGCGATGCGCAGGTAAATCCAGATGTACGCGCGCTGGATGTGACTGATGCGGATTCCATCGCCCACTGCGTCGCTGCGGTGATTCAGGATTACGGTCGCATTGATGTGTTGATCAACAACGCCGGCATTCATTTGCTGGGTGCCATGGAAGACATGTCTGAGGAAAGCTTTCGCCAAGTGTTTGAAACCAATTTCTTCGGCCCTCTCAACCTGGCACGCGCGGTGCTGCCGCATATGCGTGCAGCCGGCCAGGGCCGAATCATCACCGTGTCGTCCATCGGTTCACTGGTGGGCAGAGTGATTGATGGCGTGTATTGCGCCAGCAAGTCGGCTGTCGAAACCGCTTTTGAGGCGATGAAATACGAAGTGCAGCGTTTTGGTATTCAGGTTTCGGTGGTCTGCCCCAGCGCCTTTCGTACATCCATCGGCGATAAAATCAGTGAGCAGGCAACGCCGGGTGAGGATTCCCCTTACGCTTCATTGCTGGCTTTTCGCCGCGACAAGGTGCATGAATCACTGGCAGCGGGTGGTGACCCTCAGGAGGTGGCCAGCCTGATTCGGCAAATTGCTGCTGAACCAGATCCACAATTCCGCTACGTAGTGGGCGACAAAGCTCAGTTGATGCAGCAGACACTGACCGGTTTGGGCGATGCTGAGCGCCAGCAGTTGATCAAACGTCTGGCGGAAATTGATTGGTGGGTGAGCGGCGCCGACCGCCCCCAACAGGGGCCGCAAGAGTGAACAGAGGTTCTATGCAATGAATCAGCGGACTATACAGATAACCACTCAGAACTTAGCGGAAAACCACAAAGGCGACGCAGCCGCTATACCGGTGGTGGAAATCGACGGCCTGAACAAATGGTATGGCGACTTGCATGTGCTCAAGAACATTCACCTGCAAATCCGCGCCGGTGAGAAAGTGGTGATTTGCGGACCTTCGGGTTCCGGCAAGTCCACCCTGATCCGCTGCATCAATTCATTGGAAAAGCATCAGTCCGGCAGTTTGAAGGTTCACGGCAAACCAGCTCAGACAGCCAGGGAAATACGCCTGCTGCGACAGAACGTGGGCATGGTGTTTCAGCAGTTCAATCTGTTTCCGCACCTGACCGTGCTGGAAAATCTGACGCTGGCACCACGCGTGGTGCACAAATGCTCCAACGCGGTGGCCACAGAACGAGCGCGCTATTTTCTCGACAAGGTCAAACTGACCGGCTTCGACTCCAAATACCCCGCGCAGATGTCAGGCGGGCAGCAGCAACGAGTCGCCATCGCCCGCGCCCTGTGCATGGAACCCAGCATGATGTTGTTTGATGAACCCACCTCGGCGCTGGATCCGGAAACCATAGGCGAAGTGCTGGAGACCATGATTGCCCTGGCTGAGTCCGGCATGACGATGATCTGTGTCACGCATGAAATGGCGTTTGCGCGCCGCGTAGCCAACCGGGTGTTGTTCATGGATGAAGGCTGCATTGCAGAAGACTGCAGTCCGGAGCGTTTTTTTGATGCCTCCAGTAACGACCGGGTCAAACGCTTCCTCTCACAGGTATTGGATCATTGAGTGCAGATGAAATATGAGTTTGTTTGATGCTGTGAATTCCCCGCTGCCGCAGGATGCCGAAACAGCATTGCTGGTCGGACGAGTTTGGTGTGCGGAAGCTGAAGGCCCAACACCGATCGCCGTGATCGGTTCCGTGGTTTACGACATCAGTCGATTGGCGCCCACCGTGTCGCAATTGTTTGAACTGCCTGATCTGGCTGTGCAGTTACGCTCCTTCAAAGGAAAAAAGCTCGGCGCCGCAGTGGAGATATTCGCAGCACCAGACTGGCAGGAACCCGCAGCAGAACAGAAGCCGACCTTCAAATTGCTCACACCCATAGACCTGCAATGCATCAAAGCTTGTGGCGTCACCTTTGCCGTATCGGTTATGGAACGAGTGGTGGAAGAGCATGCTGCCGGTGACTGGCAACTCGCCGAGAAAATACGCGCTCAATTGAAAGAGTCATTTGGCGACCGCCTGGCAAATGTAGAGCCCGGAAGCGCTAAAGCGGCGGAGATCAAACAACAACTGATTGCCGAAGGATTGTGGTCGCAGTATCTGGAAGTGGCCATAGGGCCGGATGCCGAGGTGTTTACCAAGGCGCCCACGCTGTCCGCCATGGGCTGGGGTGACTGGATTGGCATTCGGGAAGATTCCGCCTGGAATAACCCCGAACCCGAGATGGTATTGGTCTGCAACAGTCAGGCGCGAATCATCGGTGCGGCACTGGGCAATGATGTCAACCTCAGGGACTTTGAAGGTCGCAGTGCGCTGTTGCTGGGCAAAGGCAAAGACAACAACGCCTCAGCCAGTATCGGCCCGTTCATCCGTGTGTTCGATGGGGATTTCGATCTGGATTCCGTGCGCCGTGCAAAAGTTTCCCTGCAGCTGCAGGGCGAGGATAGTTTCGAGTTCCGCGAAGAAAGCAGCATGGAACTGATGACCCGCGATGCCGAAGACCTGGTGGCACAAACCTGCGGGCGTGATCATCAGTACCCTGATGGTTTTGCCTTGTATCTGGGCTCATTGATTGCACCTACACAGGATCGTGGAGAGCCTGGTAAAGGCTTTACCCATGCTTCGGGCGATGTGGTTACCGTGGCTTCAGCGCAATTAGGCAGTTTGGTGAACAAGGTGACCTGGTCGGCAAAAGCGCCGCCCTGGCAGTTCGGTATCACCGCTTTGATGAGTAATCTGGCCAAGCGTGGCTTATTGGGCCAATAAGCAATAGGAAAGCCCTTACTCCAGTGGCAAAACCTTCATTCCAGAAGCAAAGCCGTTATGGCCCAGGCCAGCTTCTCGACCGGTTCCCGGTCTCACCTTCTTCCATAATCGAGCGCAGCGAGAGTTCTGGAATCCAGATGTGTTGGCTTACCTTTCTGGATACCAACAAGCGAATAGATCCGCTTTAGACGACCGCCCCCACCTGCCAGGGGGTAAATTCATTGCTGCCGTAATCCAGCAATTCGCTTTTGGTTTTGCTGCCGGAAGCGACGTCCAACACCGCCTGAAAAATTTCCTCACCCTTGCCCTGCACGTCGATTGTGCCTTCAAGAATATCGCCGCAATTGATATCCATGTCTTCATTCATGCGCTGGAAAATTTGTGAGTTGGTAGTGAGTTTCAGCGACGGTACCGGCTTGAAACCAAAGGCCGAGCCGCGACCGGTAGTAAAACAGATCACATTCGCACCTGAAGCCACTTGGCCGGTTACCGAAGCCGGATCAAAGCCCGGGCTGTCCATGAAATTCAGACCTTTGCGCTGGATCAATTCACCATAACGCACCACGTCACTAAGCTCGGTACTGCCGCCCTTGGCCACGGCGCCCAGCGATTTTTCCAGAATGGTGGTAAGGCCGCCCATTTTGTTGCCGGGTGAAGGGTTGTTGTCCAGCGCATCACCCGTCGCCCGAGTATAGCGCTCCCACCATTCGATGCGTTCGATCAGGGCTTCGGCTACTGAGCGGTCACGGGCGCGGCTGACCAGCAGATGTTCGGCCCCATAAATTTCCGGAGTTTCAGACAGGATGGCGGCCCCGCCTTCACTGACCAGCCGGTCCACTGCGGCACCGAGGGCCGGATTGGCCGTGATACCTGACAAGGCATCCGAGCCACCACACTGCAGGGCCAGGGTCAGCTCGCTGGACGGGCAGGTTTCACGCCGATAGCTGGCCACCTTTGGCATCATTTCCTGCAGCATGCTCAAGCTGCTTTCAACCGCCGCTCGAGTGCCGCCGGCTTCCTGTATGGTCAAATAACGTAAGCACTCGGACTGTTCCAGGCCAAATTCCTGCAATAGGGAGTTGAGCTGCATCACTTCACAACCGAGGCCTATTAACAACACACCGCCGAAATTGGGGTGCAGGGCATAGCCACGTAATATGCGCTGCAAATTGTCAAAGCATCGCCGCTGGAACGCATGCCGCAGCCAGTGCCATGGACCAGCGCAACCGCCCCATCGATGGAAGATTCGGGCTGCAGACTCAATGCAGCGTTGAGTTTGTTGGCAACTTGATGCGCTACTGTTCCTGAACAATTCACTGAGGTGAGGATGCCCAGATAATTGCGCGTGCCGACCTTGCCATTGGCCCGGCGATAACCCTGGAAGGTGGATCTTTGTGACTCGGGCAGATAGTTGGTTGGCTTGACTACGGAACAGAAATCGTAATCCTTGCTGATGCTGGCCACCACGCAATTGTGACTGTGTACGTGCTCGCCTGCCTTGATCGCCTGGGATGCTATGCCTATGGTCTGCTGATATTTGATGATTCGGCCACCCGCTGGAATGTCGGTCAGAGCAACCTTGTGCAGGGCGGGGATATCCGCAGACAAGGGGGTTCCGGTCACATTCAGGCCGGTGGTCAATAACTGTCGGGCCAATGCAACATTGTCCTCGGGATGCAAACGGATCAGGTGTTCTTCGATGCTTGCCATGATCCTTTACCAGGCCACGATGGGGTTGCCGGGCGAGCCTGTCGCACCGACCAGCTTGAGTGGTGCCCAGGTAAACAGGAACTCATAAACCTTTTCCTGTGACAGGCCTTCCATATCAATGCTCTCAAACAAATAAATACCACGACGCACCACCAGATTCATATGGCAATAGCCAAATGGTGCGTCAGGAGACTGATTTCCCCCGCCTAATGGCTCCACAGCGCCCTGGTCTGTGACCAGCATGGAGATTTTTTTCCGCGCCAGATAGTCGCAAAGCTCGGCTGATACACCCGGTTCACCCGACATGAATTCGCGATTAGCCGCTTCAACTTCATCGGCCGAACCATTGATGTGACCGGTTGCATCCAGATAGCTTTTCCACAGTTGTATCCAACCGGTGCGGATCAGCACCACATCGCCCTGGCTGGCATCAGCAATACCTTGTTTCTCCAGCGCCTGCTTGAAATCCGCCCGCGTAATTTCCTGGCCTTTTTCCAGCCGGTCCACGCCTTTCAGCAGCGGAATATCGAGCATGATTCCACGGGTGAAGAAGCCAACTTCCGCCACGTGTTCAATACCATTAACCTGCATGCCGCGGCCATGGCCGTAATCTTCCAGTCGGCGACGGTTGTACATGTAATTGCCGTCTTTCCAGCCACTCTGGCCATTCACTTGAATCATGGGATGGGCCAGGCCATCAAACTGCGTGCCGACCTGGCCCAGTTCGGAAACCAGAAATTCGTCGTTGAACGTGTGCTTGAACTCGTCACCTTGCCAGGGTGCCGGACCATGCATGGGCTGGCCTGCGCCGGGAATGGTCAAACTGTAGGTGCGGCCAGGAACCATTGGCATGCCATTGTGGTAAGGCATTCCTAGGGTCAGAGTCTTTCCCTGTTTGACCAGCTTTACTGCTTCCAGGCGCTTTTCCGGCGTGATGTAGTTGACGGCACCGCGTTGGTCGTCTGCACCAAATTCACTGGGCCACCAGTTCTCGTCAACCGGATTGTTGGCAGCCATGGCTGATGAGCCCAACCACATCCACAAAGCGCCTGCACATCGAGTTCCTTTCAGTTGCATGAACACTTCCCTTTTGACCGTTGATTCACAGTAACCCCAGCTGGCATGCGATTGAATAAGAATGCATCTGTATCAGCATACATCTTCGTGCAAAAAATGCAGCTCAAAAAAAACCGGGTTGGGAGTTTTTACACTCGTCAACCCGGCAATAGGCACAGTCTGGATGTGCTCAGGTAAAGGCCCGAGCTTAACGAGTTTTGAAAGTCACTTTGATACCAAACTCACGGAAGTGGGGTTTCAAACGGATACCCGCCGCACCAAAGTTATCTGCGGTACCCGTGTAATACTGCTCATCCAGCGCATTCTTCATAAAGGCCACCACGCGATAACGGTCACCTTCCATTCCGGCAAACAGATTGACTACCGTATAGTCAGGAATCTGGTATGGGAAGGTAGGCAGAATGAACGGATCTCCATTGACAGTTTCACCTACCAAAGAGCCGATTGCTTCAATATCGCTGTACTGATTGTCGGTGTAGGCATATTCACCACGCACATAGGCGCTGTTGCTGCCAATATCCCAGTCATACTGCAGGGACGTGTTGAAGGTCCATTCAGGCGTTCTCGGCAGTGGTTTGCCAGAAACGTCAATCATATTGGGAATGCCATTGGTTCTACCACGCAATACGGCATTCTTGTAATCGTCAAATTGGGCATCAACGTAACCGAGGTTTGCGGTCCATACCAGGCCCGGGGTCAACAGGGTGCTGAATTCAAGTTCCGCACCTTTGGAGCTGGCAGAGTCTGCGTTCTGCGTGGTTGATATTGAAGATCCGATGTCATTCGGATCATCCAGGCGAATGGTTTGTACCTGGAAATCTGACCAGTCGAGAAAGAACACGGCGCCAGAAAGTGTGGTTCTGCCGCCAGCAAACTGCGACTTGAAGCCTACTTCATAGTTCCACAGATCTTCCGATTCAAATGGAGCCGGCTGAGTTCTGGAAGCACCAGAAACATCTACGCCGCCAGCCTTGTAACCCTTCGAAACAGAGCCGTACCAAGTGGTGGAATCGGTCATATGGCGCAATACAATCCGCGGCGAGAAGTCGGTAAATGTTTCACTGCCGGACAGGGGCTGCGTTTGTCTTATATCGAAAGCGGAGGTAGATACCTTGTCCTGCGAGAAACGAGCACCCACGGTCAAATCAAAATTTCCGACCACGGGGAGGGTTGCTTCACCGAATATAGCTGTGCTCTTGAATCCATAATTCTGCACGTCATTGTTGATATAACCTACTTCCTCGCCGCTGGGCATGTTGTCAGGCATTCTCTGAATCTGGTTGGAACGGTTACTGTCATCATCGATATAAATCGCACCGATGGTCCAGTCTGCCTTGGAGTCACCACTGGACATCAATCGGAATTCCTGGCTCCAGGTCGTGGCATCGTAATCATTTTCGCGTCGCAAGGGCAGCGGGCCAAAAGTTAATGGAATGCCATCAAGGTCAGACTGGCGGAAGAATGTGCTGTCGATGTAGCCCGTGACGGAAGTCAGCTGAACATTGCCCAGATCCCAGTTGATCCGACCATTAACGATGGTGAAGTCTTTTTTATTTGCTTCGATGGTATCCCGATCGATCCTGTCATCATTGGTCGGATAGAAACCCAGGCCTGTATCAATACCGCCATAAGGCCCGAAACCAAAGATGGACTGTGTGTCCAAATCGACGATGCCTGAAGGAATCGCAATGTCTCCGCCCTCATCTTCGTTCGTCATAGTGACTGAAAGATCCATGGTCACATTGTCTGTCGGCAGTGCCCGGAACGAAATACGACCAGTGGTGTATTCATAAAATGGGTCGTTGCCCAGTTCGTTCACATTCTTGATGGGCGTATCTGATTCTTCGTAAGCAAACACACCGCGTGCGAAGAAGCGATCACTGAAGGGGACGTTGATGATGGCTTCGGCGCCATAAGTGCCAAAATTTGCACCCGTCAATGAGCCTTCAAAGTAAAACTCTTCATTGGGCTTGACGGTGGTGATGTTGAGTGCGCCACCGACAGCATTACGGCCATAGTAGGTACCCTGCGGGCCACGCAGTACTTCGATCTGTTCTACATCCTGTAGCTGTGGGTTGATTGTGCCCTGAGCCATGGCGCCAACAGATAATTCATCAATGTAGTAGCCAATTGAGTTGGCCGAGGCAACACCATCCAGTGTCACGTTGCTGACGCCGCGGATACTGATGTTGATGCTGCGGCTGCCACCTTCGCCGTCTTCTGAATAGCCGACGTTGGGTGTCATGACCAGATATTGGGCAGCATTGGTTATGTTGGTTTTGACCAACTGCTCATTACCAAACACGGAAATACTGATAGGAACATCCTGCAGAGACTCCTGTCGACGCTGGGCGGTCACGACAACCTCTTCCAGCATCAGAGCGTCATCGTCTGCAGTTTGCGCAGCACCGCTGAGTGGAGCAACAAGAAAAGAGGCAAGTGTCAAGCAGGATAACTTCGACAACGGAGAAAATTTGTTCATCAAGCAGGTCTCCACATTTGGCTGGCTGGAACTGACGACTCTTTAGAAGAGTCTGTTTTGTCAAAATAAGTTTAGGAGTGAACAGTTTTCCCTGTGGTAAATTTGCGCACAATGTATTTTTTCTAATCCTTCACATTAGCGAAGGAATGAAAAGCGTTAGCAAACACATTCAAAACGGTTTTTTTGTTTTTACATGCCGCTGTTTGCTGATACCAAGCATGCTCAGCAAGGCGAACAAGGAACTGACCGCCAGCACGACGGATATAGTGATTAACGAGCTCGCGAAAGAGTGGCTGACCAAAAAGTTGATCAGCGCAGATCCTAGCGATTGCACGCAAATAAACAAAGCCGAAGCGGTGCCGGCATTGTAACTAAAGGGTATCAAGGCCTGGCCAATGGTGAGGCTGATCACCATGCCGGTACCCAGGCAAGCCAATGCGATGGCAATGAGGGAAAAACCGGGAGCAGATAAGGAATTCATGCTGATGCCCAACAAGCCCAGCCAGCCGGTTAAAGCCAGGATCAGCCCGGCCAGAATACTTTTGTCCACTCCCAATTGTGGTACTACGGCTCTGGCAACATAAACGCCTACCGAGAGACTTGCGTTGAAGATGGCCAGTACGTAGCCGCTTTCACTGGCGCCAAGTTGGTAGTACTTTTCTATCAGGTAGCTGTAGTTGGACAGAAACAGCAGCATGGTGGTCAGACAAAAGGTGTTGGTCATCGAATAGCGCAGAAATATCGTGTTCGACAATACGGAACGCCAACTGCCCTCTCTGGATGAAGTATTTTCAGGTTTGGCAGGTTTGGTTTCGGTTTGCCACAGCAAGCTGCCCATCAAAGTGAAAACTGCAATCATGGCCATGATCAGGAAACTGAGTCTCCAGTTGAAGCTGGCACTCAGGTAGCCACCCAGTATCGGTGCGGAAATGGGAATCCACACCATGATCATGTACATACCCGATATGGCTTTGGTTGCGCCTGCGGGGCCATAAATGTCCCGCAAGACCGCACGGGCTAATACCACACCACAGGCTGCGCCTATTCCCTGCAACATGCGCATGAAGGCCAGCTCAAAAACTCCAGATGCGAAGTAGCAACCCAGAGAAGCAACAATATAGACCATCAAACCGCCCAGCATGATTTTGTGTCGGCCCATTCGATCGGCCAGTGCACCCCACATAAATGGGGCCAATGCATAGCCAATCAGAAACATATAGAGGGTGGACTGGACTGCAGCGGCAGTTGAGCTCAGATCACGGGTTGCATCCGGCATCGCGGGCGCAAAGAAATCCATGGACATCGGGGCCAAGGAGCTGGCAATAGCCAGCACGACGATCAGCTTGAAATGATTGGCGGGCGCAGGGATGGACATGGGTGCTTTGTAATCTCAGGCCCATAGGCTCAACAGGCTTGCAGGCTTGTGTTTCAGGGCACGTATTCGACTTTGCAGCTGCCACCGATTTTCTGCATGCTTTTCTCCGTGTATTCCTGCAACTCGATGAAGATTCCATTCGGGTCGTGACAGGTAATCATCCAGTTATCATCGCCGGCGTATTCCTTTTCTGTCACTTCAATTCCCGCCTGTCGCAACCGCGCCTGCCAGGCATCGACCTCATCGATCTCGATGGCAAAATGTCGCACTGCGCCTTCCGGACGAGGCTTGCGGACTTTGATGACCTCAACATAGGTGTTGTTGCTAAAGGCCAGATAGAAACCCACCAGATCACCGTGTTGATTGTGGAAGTCAAAGCGGCGTTCCAAGCCGAGAACAGCATAAAAGGCTTCTGTGGCATCAAGATCAGCTGTTTCGATGCAAACATGAGCCAGCTTACTCTGCATGATTTTTGCCCTCGCTCCACCAATCCGTTCCTGAGGCCATGCGCAGGAAGTCATCGCGCCCCTTGTCGTCATGGCCAAACATGGCAGCAACGACATGCACTGCGACTTCATCGGCCTGCCAGCGCAGTTGGCTGCCGTCGGATTGCGCAATCTGCACAAACACATCTGCCACAATTTTCGGGTGGAAAGCCTTGGACAGGCTGTTGCGTACCTCTCGCAGCTTGCTTTCGACCAATGGGCGGTAGGGCGAATCCTGTGGATAGTCTGCCGGCAGCTCAGCATCATCGGCCAGTGCCGAGTCGAAAATGCTGGTGGCGTACATGCCAGCCTCGACCAGAGCGACCTTTATGCCGAAGCGATCGACTTCATGCCTGAGGCATTCGGTTGCGCCTTCAAGTGCGAACTTGCTGGCTGAATAGGGCAGGTCACCTGGTAGGCCGGCAATTCCGGAAAGTGAGCTCATCATGATAATCATGCCCTTGCCCTGTGCACGCATGAACGGCAAAACGGCTCTGGTCAACAACAAAGGACCAAAGAAATTCGTTTCCATGACTTTTCTCAGGCCACTTTCCGGCACGTCTTCCAGCGATCCGGGGTAAACGATGCCGGCATTGTTGACCAGCACATCGATGCGGCCTGCCTCGTCTACTACTTGCTGCAAAAAAGCCGCAAAAGTTTCCGGCCGGGTCACATCCAGTGCCTTGATATGAATATTGAGATTTTCGGACTTGGCAGCCGTGAGCAGACGATCAGCCTTGTTCACGTCCCGCATACTGGCGTAGACGGTATCGCCATTGCGGGCGAAAGCCAGTGCGCCTTCATAGCCAAAGCCGTTATTGGAACCCGTAATGATGACAACGGACATTTATTTCTCCATCGGGTAAGTTAGATCGAGTTGCTGGCGGATTTCATCCATGGTTTGCATGATAGCCAGAGTTTCGCTCAACGGCATGATGCTGCTTTCGGTGCGGCCAGCGAGAATGCAATCGGCCGCTTCGATGGCCTGAAAGTGATAGCCGTTGCCCTCGTAGGGAAAGTCCAGCACTTGTTCAGGCAGACCCTTGAGGCTGAGCGTAAGCCTGGGAGGCGCAAATACTGGGGCGTGCAGGTAAATCTTGCCGCGATCGCCGAGCAGGGTAAGGTCCGGCGACGAATTGGCCCGTAGCGATACAAACATCGAAGCGATGGCGCCATTGTCATGCTCAAGCACAAAAGCATCGTGCTCATCCACACCGGTTTGGCCCTTGCTGCCGACGGCGCATACTTTGCTCGGCGCCCCAAATACCATCGAGGCCATGGATATCAGGTAGACACCCGCATCCAGCAACACACCGCCACCGAGCTCTGGGCGGAACAAATAGGCGTCGGGGTCAAATGGCGGCATGAAAGCCCCGCCGGCCAGCAGCATCTGCACATTGCCGATGACTCCGTCCGCCAGCAGTTCGCGCAGCTTGATGACGGATGGAAGATAACGGGTCCACATCGCTTCCATCAGAAACAGATTTTTCTGCCGCGCTTTATTGAGCACAAGTTCCGTTTCGCTGGCATTGATGGCGAACGGCTTTTCACACAACACGCTCTTACCGGCATCCAGACACATCAGGCTGTTTTGCATGTGGCAGGAATGCGGTGTGGCAATGTAGACCAGTTCGATGTCCGGATCAGCGGCCAGCGACAGGTAATCAGCGTACTGCCGGGGTACCCCGAATTCGCCAGAAAATCTCGCGGCTGATTCCTGCGTGCGCGATGCAACCGCCAGCAGCTCGATGTTGTGAGCCTGACTTAAGCCCGTCGCAAAAGCACGTGCCATATTGCCGGTGCCCAGGATTCCCAGACGTATCTTTTTATTCATAAGTAATCAGAGCTTCCTAGGCGCGTCCGGTTATGGAAAATCCACCGTCAACGATCAGGTTATGGCCGGTGATAAAAGAGGATTGATCACTCGCCAGGAAGTGTACCGCATTGGCAATTTCTGCAGGTTTGGCAACCCGCCCCAGCAAGCCGTAGCCTTTGGTCATTTCGTTGATTTGATCGATGGTAATGCCCTTCTCGATCATCGGGTCGAGGTGAAATTCGGTCAGGGTATTGCCCGGCGAAATCGCGTTCACCCGAATGCCGTCGGCACCAAACTCCACCGCCAAATTGCGCATCAGGCCCAGCAGGCCTGCTTTGCTCATGTCGTAGATGGCCATGCCGGCAGAACCTACCACGGCATTGATCGAAGCAACCATCACAATCGCCCCAGCACATTGTTGCTGCATAGCGGGGATGACTGCTTTGCAACAATAAGCGACACCCTTGAGGTTGACGGCCAGTATGGTGTCCCAGTCCTGCTCAGTCGCTGCCAGCAAACTACCAGCAATTTGCACGCCAGCGTTGGCCACCAACATGTCGATTTGGCCCCATTCCGCCAGCACCTGTTTTACCACTTGCTGGCTGGAGTCTTCATCGCTGACATCGTGGATAAGTTGCATGGCAACACCGCCACTGGCAGCAATTTCAGCAGCAGTACGCTCCAGCTTCTGCGCGTTGATATCAGTCAGGGCAACCCTGACCCCGGCGTCGGCGAAGCGGATGGCGCAGGCTTTGCCTATGCCAGAACCGGCTCCGGTGATAAGGGCAACCTGGTAGTGCTCAGACATGTTGGTCAGCCATTTTTGTTCGTGTTCTCCGGGCAATGAATTCTGTACAAGATATTTAGTTTATATGTTTACTAATCTGCCAGCTATGCTAACCTCTTGACTATTCCAATTCAATCCTGAGGCCGGACTCATGCCGCAGCGAATAGTTTTTCCAGATAGAGGAAAAGTGGAGTTGCAGCATTTTGATTTGCCTGCAACAGGGCCGGCAGAAGTGCGGGTTAAAACCCACTACAGCCTGATCAGTATTGGTACCGAGACCACCATCCTGCACCAGCGATACGCACCGGATTCACATTTCGCGAAGCGCTTTTCTTTCCCGCAACTCAAGACCGGGGTTCAGGCAGTTGGGGAAATTGAGCAAGCTGGAGCAGAGGTCAGCGGGCTCGCTGCAGGCGATCGGGTTTTTTTCCGCATGGCACACGGTTCTCATCAAGTTTTACCGGCCAGTGCAGTCACATGCATCCCTGCTGGCGTTGATATGCCATCTGCCTGTTGGTGTGGTTTGGCAAAAACCGCATTCCGCGCAGCCTGGGCCGGAAAATTTGCAGCCAGTAATCAGGTGCTCATCATCGGTGCAGGCCCGGTAGGGCAGATGCTGGTGCGCTGGGCACATGTTGAAAACATCCAACATATAGCTGTAGTGGATCAGTCCGCTGACCGATTACAGCATGCCAGTAGAGGTGGGTCGACTACATTGATCCTGGGTGATCTTGGCCAGCACCTGCAGCAGGTCTCACAGATTGCTGCAGGCCTGGGTCCGGCTTTGGTGGTAGACACTACGGGCAATCCGGCGGTTTTTCAAAACGCGCTCGCAGTTGCTGCGCGTTTTGGCAAGGTAATTTTATTGGGAGATACCGGTTTTCCGCAGCGGCAATGCCTCAGTTCCGATCTTATGACCAAAGGATTGACCATTCAGGCCGTTCATGAAAGTCATGACCGCGATGGCTGGACTCAGGGTAAGGTTGATGAGTTGTTTTTCAGTTATGTGCTGTCTGGCCGTTTTGATCTGTCCGGTTTGATGACCCATGAATTCACTCCTTTGGAGTGTCAGCAGGCTTATGCGCTTGCAGAGCTGCATCGCGAACGGGCAATGGGCATTTTGTTCAACTGGACCGACTCAGACATGACTGCCGATAAGTGAGCAAATTGTGGCTGATCAAGCCAGGAAGGCGCTCACGGCCACGCCGATAAAAGTGCCAATGACATAGCCGAATATTCCCACCATGATGGCTGGCGTAACCAGCGAACGCCAGCCCTGGGAAATAGCGATGGCTGCGGTCACTGCAGGGCCCACCAGTGCTGCACCGGAGGCCACCACTGCTTCTGACAGATCTGCTTTCATGAGTTTCGCCGCAACCAGCACGATGACGATGTGTACCAACACCATGATCATGCCGAAAACAAAGATGGACAGTGCAGTGCCGGCAAATTCCGTGAAGTTGGTGGAGGATCCCACCATGGCGAAAAACAGGTACATGAAGATCATGCCCAATTCAAATTCGCCCTCCAGATTGGCCATCACTTTGGGAACCAGGTTTGCGACCACAAGGGAAAATACAGTGACGTACAGAATGTTGAATTGTGGATGATTGGTGTAGTCTCCAATCGCGGCAGACAACGCACAAATGGCAAAGCTTAACGCCAGCACACCGGTGATGTGACGCAGGCGTAAATGCGGGCGCTTTTCCTCCTGCAGAGCCAGCTTGTCCTCCTCGGAAATATTGTCATGGATGCGCAGGGGCAGGAATCGCTTCACCCAGCCCAGGGACGGCAGGGCAATCAGCATCATCAATGCCAGTATGCTGACGATGCTGCCGGCACTGATGGCCGCGGCGAATTCGGATTCGGTCATTCCCACTACCTGCGAGACGGCCAGGAAATTGACCGCACCACCGATATAGCCACCGGCATACACGCCCGCCACCTTCGAGCCTACATCACCCATGTCGACCAAGGAGTAGCCGACCAACACGCCGATGACGACGGCCCCACTGGCGACCAGAAAGGTGAGCATGATCTTTCCGCTTTCGCGGAATATCTTGCGGATATCTGCCTTGAACAAGAGCAGGGGAATGGCCAGTGAAACCACGTAGCCGCCGATGAAATCGTAGGTGGGCGAGCTGTAAGGCGTGATGTGAAGATTGGACAGGATGATGGCAATGGCCAGCACCCACACCACGCCTGAAGTCTTTTTGCCGATGGGGTGTTTGTCGATCCAGAAACCCAAGAAAGCCAGACCAAAGAGCACAGCGCCCATGGCGAACACATTATCTGCAGCAATCAATGACATGGTTATCTCCCGGGTGGTGGCGGTTCAGGTTGGCAGTGTAATCGCCTCCAGCATGCGCAGTCTGCGCTCTGGTTTATGGCTATGTCCGCACTGTGCTTTGTGCCCAGCTTCAGGCGCACAGAGATTTTCGATTCTGCGGCATCAAAATGAACTGCCAGGGCGTGGGCATCCGCGCGGTCAGGCTGACTTCGATGATGCTCGGGCCTTTTTGCTTGAGCGCAGTGGGCAGCACTTTGGCCAGCTCTGCTGGTGAATTCGCCCGGTAAGCACCGGCGCCAAAACTCTCGGCCATTTTTACGAAATCCGGATTGGTGAGGTCGGAACAGATACGACGACCGTCGAACCATTCGTCCTGCTGGCGTTGAACATTGGTGAAAGTATTGTCATTGAAAATGATGGTGACCAGGTTGAGCTGATAGTGCACCGCTGTTGACAGCTCCTGCATGGTGAACATGAAGCCGCCATCGCCGCTGACCT
>Ga0163153_10004401_pt1 | contig 17761 bp, 14 predicted proteins | sample OliLakLV19MP6IB1_FD_148629 | JGI IMG/M metagenome (GOLD analysis project Ga0163153, IMG submission 148629) | Freshwater microbial mat bacterial communities from Lake Vanda, McMurdo Dry Valleys, Antarctica - Oligotrophic Lake LV.19.MP6.IB-1 | ecosystem: Environmental > Aquatic > Freshwater >... | reverse complement strand
GCGATGGAAAGCGTGAGCCACACAACCACGACGGTCTTGTAGATATTCTTATTGGCTTTTCGATACATGCGCCGCCCGGAGTCCGAGGCTTTATCCTTCGCCTTGCTGAAGCGAAACACTACAGCCCATAAAAAGTGTGTCCACGAATTCCCCGTCCATGAGCGGAAAGCCGGTTTGGAAACGGGCGTTCCGAGGACTGCCCGGATGCGGCTTAGTTTTCATGCAGGGAAAAGAAACGCGTTCGTCAGCCTGCCTGCTGAAGCACGATCTGCGAAACTTCCGGCACGGTTTCGCTGCGTTGTTGCCGCTGCTGCGAGATGAGGTCGTGGACGAAGCGCAGCTTCTCCTGCGCGGCCGGCGTCAGCACATACGGATAAAGGTCCGGCAATCCCACGCTGCGGTTCAGGGAATTCAGCGCGTAGGTCAGCGGGAACCAGTGCTCCAGCATCGTGTCGAAGGAGACGCCGGCCAGCATCGCCTTCTGCGGCTCGGCCGAAATGGTTTGGGCGGAGGGATGACCCGGACGCAGCGAAATGCCAAAGCTCGCCGCCGTTTCGAGCAGGTTCACCATCTGAAGATAATGCGCCCACGTTTCCGCCCAGTCCTCCCACGGATGCGCGCTCGCATACGCGCTCACACAGCGAGAAGCCCAGTCCGGCGCGGGACCGTTCACGTAGTAGGCCTTTAGCGCATCGCCGTAATCCGCCCGTTCGTCGCCAAAGAGAAAACGAAACCGCTCGTGCCACGGAGAATTCGTGATTAACGCATCCCAATAGTAATGCCCGGATTCATGGCGGAAATGTCCGACGAGCGTGCGCTGCGGCTCGTGCAGTTGAGCGCGGCGCTTCTCGCGCTCCGCGTCGTCGGCCTCCGCAATGTTCACGGTGATGACGCCGCTTTCGTGTCCGGTCAGAACGGGAGCCGCGCCGGGTGAATCGGCGAGGAACCGAAATTGCAGGCGCGGCCACATCTTGGCCGGGAAACCTTCCGTCGGCAGGCCAAGCTGCCGGAGAGTGTAGATGAGCCGGCGCTTGGCGATCTCCACCTTGTGCCAGAGCGCGTGATTTTCCGGGACACTGGCATCGGGAACAACCGCGTTCAGCCGGCAGGCGGCGCAGAACTCCTCCGGGTCATCCGACGGCACATACCAGTTGCACACGGAACCATTTCTTCCGTTGCCGCAGGCGCGGTAGAGCTGTCCACCAGAGGCTGCGGCCAGGCTTTTCCACTGCTGATCTTGGACCGGCTCCAGTGCAGCGAGGTCCATGATGTCGGGTAGAAACCCAAGCGTGTGCCCGCATTGCACGCATGACACATTCTCAAAAAACACAAGGGCACCGCACGAATCACAGTGGAAGGTTTTCATGAGATGTTTGTCATTTTGTCACTGGGCGTTGCGCCGCCAGTTCTTGTGCTGTTCAAAGTCGTATTGAAACAGCAGGCCGACGCTGTGCGCACCCTTGTCGCCGTCGTCGCGAATCGCGCCGAAGCCATAGCCGTAGCGGAGGACGACGCGGCAGATTTTGTTTTGGGGAGTGAAGGTCAAACCGCCGCCCACGCCGGTCTGCCAGCGGTCCGGCTGCTCGAATTCTTTCAGGTAATCCAGCAGCGCGCTGGCGGCTTCGACCCGGAACTGGAGCCGCCCTGATGGAACGAGCGGGAAGAGATAGCTGGCGTGCAGATGAAGAAAACGTTTCGCAGTGATTTCCTGATAAAAATAGCCGGGCAGAATCAACGGGAACTCCGCGACCAGCGGCAGCACGCCGCCGAGCCGCCACGCGCTGAAACGGTCCGCATCTTCTGAACCGCCCGCCGTGCCTGCGAAGGAAACTTTGTGGCCGCTGTTAGTCCACGAATAGTCCATCCCGGCGTAGGCCCAGTAAAGATCGCTGCGATCATTCACGCGGCGATCCTGGTTGAAGCCATACGCTCCGTCGTTCAGCCGCCATTGGTGCTCGTACCACGCGGAGACTTCTAGGCCGAGGTCGGGATAAAGGATCGGCTCCTTGCCCGCGAGCCGCAGTCCGGCACGCACAAATGGCATCGGGCGGTCATCGGGCGTTTCAAATTCATCGGTCGTATCGCTGGTGTGCTTGTAAGCCGAGTAACGGAATCCGCCCCGCGTGACCGCGCTCAACGGAACCAGCATTCCCGGATTGATCAGTTGATAAACGCTCAAGGAGGTTCCGCCGCCGTGCCCGTCGAAGCTTTCCGTGCGGCGATAGTTGCCTTGGCGCACTTCGTAGAAGTTGTCGCCATACGCGCCGCCGTAAAGACCGAGGCCCACGTCCGTGGTGGGCGAGAGCAGTTGCCTGAAGCCCAGCTCGCCATCGACATAGACCGGTGCGATGGCGAGACGCAGCGCGATGTTGGTTCCGGCGATCTTGGGATTGTTGTAATAATAATAGGCGTAAATCCCCTGCGGCCCCTGGCCGTCGATGGGCTGGTCGTAGCCGAGTTGAAGCAGGTTGCGGTGATACGGATCGATCTGGCTGAAGCCGGGTTGAGCCGTGAACAACGCCGCCGTGGCGACGACAAGCCGGCAGATCGCTGAGAACCGGCGCGCGCAGCGGTGCCACGCGACGCCGGTTCCCAGGACTGGGTTGGCGGAAGAAGCATCCATGCCGTATGCGTTTAGTTGCGCCGGGCGATAATCATGCCCAACAACGCACCGACGCCGAGCGCGATGCCGAGCGTTTGATAAGGATGCTTGCGGATGGCGTGGTCGGTCGCCTTCGCACCTTCGACGGCGCGATCTTGAACCTTCGACCAAGTGGCCTTGCCCCGTTCAAGCGCCTCGGAAAGACGTTCGCGGGCTTCGATGACCTTGTCCTCGGCCGCATCCGCCGTGGCGGCGAGCAGCGCCTTCGCGTCTGCCGCGAGGCTTTCGATGTCGGTGATGTGAGCAGTGTTGTTGTCACGTTTCATGGAGTGTCCTTTGGTTGATGATGGGTGTGAATGACGCTCCGGAATTCCGAAGCAAATTGCCGCGCGGCTGACGGCGGAGTCAGTTGATTCGCTTGCCTTGAATGACCCGGACGAGCACGACGACGAGGGCGACCACGAGCAGGACGTGGATGAATCCGCCCATGGTGTAGGACGAGACGAGCCCGAGCAGCCAGGCGATGATGAGAATGAGGGCCAGTGTGTAGAGCATGGGATGAATGGTTAAGGTTGCATCGAGCGGGGCGTCATTTCTTGTCCAGATGCGCCTCGAGAATCCAAAGCTGCTTGTCCAGATCGCGCACAATGTCCGTCAGCAGATCGGCGGTGCCGAAGTCGTCTTCATCCGTGAGCTTCTTGATGGCGCTGCGGACATGGTCCGCAGAAGCGGCATGAACATCCGCGAGCTCCTGAATCCAATCGCGCTGGCCGGACTTCGACGCCGGCTCCTCCTTCTTCTTGAGCCGTGAATGTTTAACACTGTCGCGCAGGGTTCCCTCGACGATGCCGCCGAGCGCCGTCGCACGTTCCGCCGCCGTGTCGATGTGTTCCTGAATGGTCGCGGCGAATTCATCGAGCAGCTTGTGGAGCGCGAAGAAAGACTGGCCACGCAAGTTCCAATGCGCCTGCTTCGTGCGGGCATAGAGGTCGAACAAATCCGCCACCGTGCCGTTGAGAAGTTTGACGGCCTTTTTCCGCGTGGCGGCGGGAAGCGTGTTGCGAGTTGAGTTCATGAGGCCTGGTTTGTTCGCCAGCAGGGCGGCTTGCCCGGTGAGGCAGTTCTTTAGCGAAGATTGTGCCGCAGGACTGAAGGTGCGCGATCCCTGTAAACAAAGGGTTTCTTGACGTTTCAGTTGTACTGAGGGAGGAGCCGTCCTTGCACTCTGCAAGTTTGGTCAGGGCTGGCTTTGCATTCTGCAAAACGAGCACGGGATGAAGGAGATTTCGGGCAGAGGAATTATTCCATGAGCCGTCTTCATTTGAAAACGAGCCGCTCCGTCACCAGCCCGTTGCAGCCTGCAACGCCGTTTAATCGCCCGACGTGCAATCTGCATTTCGTGCTGGATTGCGCCTGCCATTGCTTGGCGCGAAGTCGTTGATTTTCAGTAGAAGCCACTCGTCGTCTCCGACGGCACGCTCTTTGCGAAGAATCATTTGCTGCGTCGAGTGGCGCGGTGGTAACAGCGATCTAAATACTCTGGGCATCGATATGAACACATTCCAACTCGAAGGAAGCTGGAACGTCATCAGGGGAAAACTGAAGCGCCAGTATGCCGGGCTGACCGACGAAGACCTCCGCTATGCTGGAGGCAAGGAGGAGGAGCTGATCCGCCGCATCCAGCAGCGCACGGGTCGGGCCAAGGAAGAGATTGAAGAGGTTCTGGATAACGAATGCTGTTACTGCGGAAACTGATTTATAAGACTCACAAATCACACTGACCAGCCGGGCGTCCTGCGCGCGGCCAACAGGAAAGAACCATCATGAACAAAGGCATTGGACTGGCCCTTCTGGCCGTTGGAATCGCGCTGCTCGTCTTCGGCATCAGCGCTTCGGAATCATTCGGATCAGAAGCCAAGCGCTTCTTTACCGGCACGCCCACGGACAAATCCATGTGGCTGCTGATCGGCGGCATCGTGGCCACGACCCTTGGCGCGATAATGACCTTGCGCAAAGCGTAACTCTTCTCTGCAAAACCAAACCTCAAACCAACTGACACCATTATGAAACAAAACATCCAGCGTATCGCCCTGAGTCTCTTTGCCGCAGTCCTCCTCATGAGCGTCGTGACGGGCTGCAAAAGCACGGCCAGCGGCGCCGGCAAGGACATTGAAAAGATGGGGGAAAAGATTCAGGACAAGACTGAATGACCGGCCTGGGGCGGTGAGACATCATCACCGCCCTGACGTTTGCTCCTGACTCCTTGTCTGATGCCGCCAGCTTCGGTGGGTGAACAGGAGCGTGAAAGAGGAAACGTGAGCGATGGAATGCTCCCGTTTCAATTCTGCTGGGGAACTTCGCGCTTCGGCTTCTTCAGGACGACCAGGCCGTTGGCGACGGGCCTTTCCTGGCCTTCGGACGGACTGCTGATGACTTGGCCGAGCAGCCACATGGAGGCGGAACCACCACCGTCCAAGTTCACCGCGTGGGTGCAGCCAGTCTTGATGAAGTAGTCGGCCATTTCCTGAAAGCTCATCCCGACGGAGTGCCCGGCCTGCCGCCCATCGACCGACATCAGGAAAATGAAATCGTCGTTCCAACCGAGCGCCGTGCGCGGATGACGTTGGTTCGGGGACTTCCAGCCGCTCATCGGTTTTCCATCCACCACCAGCCGGGGACCGCCGCCGATGGCCATCTCGGTGCCCTCCAGGTCCGGCACGGTGGCGGTCGATAGCTGCAACTCATCGCCCACTTTTACGATGGGGGCGTCCACCAGCAGTTGAGGCCCGAGCGACAAGACCATGATGTCCGCCGTCAACGCGGTGTCGCCTGCTTCGCGAATTTCCCGGACGCGGGCCTTTATTTTTACGCCGACGCGCAGCGGCGACCATTTGTTTGTTTCCACCGCTTCGAGCACGAACTCGCGTCCGCCGCTTTTAGTGCCGGTAGTGGAGCCCATGCGCGGAGTGTAAAGCACCGCGCCGTCGCCAGTGCGTTCCTCGTTCAGCCCGAGCGGAGTGGTTGAGCCATGCGGCCAGGTGGCGCGGAACAGGGACTGAACCAGTCCGGTCTTCGGCTGGCGCGCTGAATCGATCCAGAAGCACGCGTGCTCCGTCGGACCGCTGACAAGTTCGCCCTCGATAATTTGCAGCCCCTGCGGATCGCCGTTGTAAGCCCTTGGACTGGTGAAATAAAAGTCGCCGTTGATGGCGGCCATCGGACGGCCCAGTGCTGGCGGCAAGGCCTTCACCTGCTCGCTCAAGGTGGTCATCCCTGTCACTGCGCCATTGGCCAGCATGGAATGAAGTTCGTAATCGGTATTGTCGCGGTCGATCTTCACCAGGTGAACGGACCACGGACCCTCGGGCAGCTTGTCGTTCTGATAGGAGAAGGCGCGGTTCGTCCGGGATTCCTCGCCGCCTGGCGCCGCTTGAGAAGCCGCGCTCGCCAGGGACAGGCCAAGTGCCAGCGCCCAGAGTCCGATTCGCCGCGAAAGCGAACTGTTACGGGTGGCAGTCATCCTTGCCTTCAAGCTGTTTCCTGAGAACTGCTGCATCATGATTTTGCATCGTCTGACTCCGGCCAGCGGGCACTCTATGTTTCATTCATCGGTCTGGCAAACGTCGGCTCTTGCACCAGATAGACACCGATGCCCCGTCCAAGTTGCCAAAGTTTTTTGTAAATTTCGGACGGGAATCCGGACACCGTAACAGGCGACATCAAGCCCGCATTAAGTCCCGCCGCACGGCCGGGCTTCACTTGCTGGCGGCGGTGGCCGGCTTGCGGATGACCACCAGTCCGTTGGCCACCGTTCGTTCCGTTCCATCGCACGGACTGTTCACGACCCGTCCGCGATACCAGAAGGTCGCCGAGCCGCCGCCATCGAGATTGATCGCCTCCTCGCAGCCGGCCTTCGCCATGTATTCCCCCAGCTCTTCCAGCGTCATGCCCGCCGACAGGCCGCGCTGACGTCCGTCCACTTCGACCAGGTAAATGTGTGTCTTGCTGAAGCCGACGGCCGCACGCGGATGCCGCTCAAACATCGAGCTCACCGAATAAGAGCTCACCAGGCCGCCGGTCGCAGGCCGCTCGATCTTCGCCTTCTTCCCGCCGCGTGTGATGATCGATCCGCCGCTGATCGCGGTGCGCGCCGTGCGCAGGCTCGGCGTCGTGGCGGTCGAAATCTTGATCTCCTGTCCCGGCTCGATCACGGGAAGGTCCGGCAACCGGCGAGGCCCGAAGGACAGCACCGCGATGGACTTGTCGAGCTTGGTGTTTCCCGTCTCGCTGACCTCGCGGACTTTCGCCACGTAATCCTCGCCTGCGCGAAACGGCGTCCACGCGCCCTGGTCCGTCTTCTCCAAAATCACCTCACGCCCACCAGTGGTCCGCGTGGCGCGTCCGAGAGCCGGCGTGTAGAGAACCACGTCGCCCGCGCGGCGTTCCTCGTTCAGGCCGAGCTTGAAACTCTTGCCATCCGGCAGCGTCGCCTTGAACTGCGGCACCACATCATCGATGTGCGGATTCCCGTCCATATCGATCCAGAAGGCGCAGTAGCTCGAATTTCCCGTCGGTTCGCTGACCAGATCTCCCTCCACAATTTGCAGGCCGCGCGGGTCGCCTGCATAGCGGCTCCCTTCGCGCTCGTAGAAATCTCCGTTCACTCCGGCCAGCGGCGTGCCGGCGGACGCCGGGATGTTCAGCGCCTGCTCACTCAGCAGGCTCAAGCCCAGAACCGTTCCCTTCGCGAGCGTCGAGCGCACCTCCAGCGTCGGGTCGTTGCGTGGAATCTTCACCACATGAACCGACCAAGGCACCGACGCGATGCGATCATGCTTGTAGGAAATGCCCTTCTCGCCGCCGTCTTCCGCCGCGATGAGAGGAGCAGCCGCGGCCTGCATCAGGCAGATCCCCAGCATCGCCCACAGCACGTTCGCCAGCCTGGAAGGCGCGGCGTGAGGGACGGCGGATTCAGTCGTGCTGGCAGGTGAAGCGGTGATCATGAGCGCGGATTTTATAGCCAATGCCGGCTCCGGTTGGCAATCCCCGAAAAGTAAAGGGACGTGGGTTGTCCTGAATTACTGGGAAGTTCCTTGGGCGGTGTTCCTGTGGCGAAGTGGGGCACGCCATCACCCGTCCCTTCACCCGGACTTCGTGATTGCCAAGGCCGCTCGGCCCTCCGCTATTCTCTACGCACTATGCCAGCATCACTTGCCAGCCAATGGATCCTCATCACCGGCGCCTCCAGCGGATTCGGCGCTGCCGCCGCACGAGCGTTTGCCCGCGCCGGCGCGAAGCTGCTCCTCGGCGCGCGCCGCTTGGACCGCCTCGAAGCAGTGGCCACTGAAGCCCGCCAGCTCGGCGCGGCGGACGCTCAATTCGCCGCCCTCGATGTGGCCGACACTGCGAGCGTCAACGCCTTCGTCGATTGGGCGCGGCGTCACACCGGCAAGCTCGATGTGCTCATCAACAACGCCGGCGGCGCGAAAGGTCTGGAGAGCGTCGCGGACGGCAAGGACGAGGACTGGGAATTCATGATGCAAACCAACGTCCTCGGCGTGCTCCGTGTGACGCGTGCCTGCCTTCCGCTCATGGTAAAGAATCCCGGCAGCTCCATCATCAACATCGGTTCCATTGCCGGACGCGTTGCTTACGAAGGCGGCTCCGCCTATTGCGCGGCCAAGGCCGGCGAACTGCAAATCACCAAGGCGCTGCGCCTCGAACTTTCCGGCACCGGCGTGCGCGTGAGCACCGTCGATCCGGGTCTCGCGGAAACGGAGTTTTCCGTCGTCCGGTTCAAGGGCGACGAGGCGCGCGCGAAGAAAGTGTACGAAGGCGTCGAGCCGCTGACCGCCGAGGACATCGCCGAAACGCTCGTGTGGGTGGCGAGCCGTCCGGCGCATGTGTGCATCGACGAAATGGTCATCAAACCCACCGACCAGGCCGCGATCCACAAGCTGCACCGTCGGACGGCAAAGTAGGACAGGCATCCTGCCTGTCCCAACAAGTAACAACGACAGCTACGAAGCGACGAATACCCGTCTCGTTTGAGACGCGTGTTGGCGTCCGAGACAGGCTGGAAGCCTGTCCTACTTTTCTGGCACCTCGATCTTGTCGCCGTCGCGCAGCCAAAGATCATTCCCGGCGGACGGCTCCTTGCTGAGGTCGAACGTCCATTCCTTGAACCCGTTCCCCCCGTCCGAGCGTGTCACCTTTACGCGCGTCGTGTCGGAGGATGTCAGCAGCAGTCCGCTGTCGAGCACGATGTGGCGCAGACGAAAGGGACGTTCGGGATAGTAAACAATGTTAGCGCCCGCGCCGTGTGAGGAGCGCCATGAACCCACCACCACCAGCGGCACCTCCTTCGATTTGCCCTTCACGGTGAGCGCGACATTGCGAGTGAGACATTTGGTCATTGCCTGGATGTCCACTGATGGTAGCCCATCCCACTTCTCACCCAGCTTGTGTTCGCCTTCGGGAATATCAATCAAGTCGCCCCACTCCAGCCATTGGTCCGCCTTGCAACCGTCCGCGGCGATCTTCGCCTGCAAATCCAAACTGAACTCCTTGGTCGTGCCGGTCGCCGGATCGATGCGCGTGATGGTGAGCTTCGAGAAGTCCGGAAACGGAAAGCCCGTGTTCTGGCCGAAGTAGGTGAACCCCATCACCTCCAGGAGCGAATGGCGGTTCCAGTCGTTCGTGCCTTTCGTGAACGTGGCGATGCTCGCGCCGGTGCTGCGGCGCGTCACGGTGATCTGGCCTGGACGCGGAGCCCAGTCCCGTGCGCCCGCCTTACGTAGACGATCAGCAAGTTCCGATTGGGAAACTTCGCTGCGCTGCGAAGTTGGTTGGCCGGGGAAGTTGGGCACGGCTGAAGGCGGCGATATCATGCGAATACCTCCCGGTGATGGAACGGAACGCGCAGTCTTCACATAATCCAGAGCCGACAAGCCCTGGGCATCGAGTGCGTTCGGATTCGCGCCCGCCGTGAGCAGCAAGTCCATCAATTCAAGGTTTCTATTCCCAGCCGCGAGATGGAGCAGTGGCCGGCCGTCGCCCGTCTTCACATTGGGGTCGGCCTTGTGCTTGAGCAGCAGCTCCACCATTTCTTTCATTTTGAAATCCACCGCCACCGCCAGCGGCGTGTTCCCGATCTCATTCCGGCCCTCGATGTCCGCACCGCGTTTCAAGAGTGCCTCCACATACGGAGCCTTCTCCGCGAATGACTGGCCGCCTGTACCAATGGCCAAGTAGAGCGGCGGATTCCCATCGCCACCGGGAAGGCTGGGGTCGGCTTTATTTTCCAGCAAAAGGTTCACCAGCGAAATCGACCGTCCATTCTTCGCGAGCGCTTGAATCAACGCCGTCCAGCCCTTCTGGCTGGAGTTCGGCGCAAAAACCTCCTTCGCATTCGGATTCGCTCCAGCCTTCAACAACACTCCCGCCGCTTCTTCCAAGCCCTCCGTCACCGCCCGAAACAACTGAGGCGCATAACCCGCCGTCACTAGGTTCGGATCGGCCCCACCCGCCAGCAACGCTTGCAGGGTTTCGACCTGAGCCGTTCGGTTGACATCCCTGATCTGTCCGGAGCCGAAAGGAATAACCGCGTCCAACGGCGCTCCTCCGTACGAGTTGCGCTCATTCGGATTCGCGCCCTTGGCAATCAACGGCGCGACGACGCCCGCCTTCCATGCGCCAGCCGCGTGGTGCAAAGGCGTCTTTCCCTCCCTGTCCTTCAGCCGAGGATTCGCACCCGCGCTCAACAGCAGCTCCACCACGTCCGCCTTGCCGGACGACGCGAAGCGATGCAAGGGAGTCTGGTCCTCCTTGTTCAAAGCATCCACCACCGCTCCATTGTCGATCAGAATCTGGGCGATGTTTGTCGTCTCGGCGTTGTGGAGAGGAGTGGAGGCCTTCTTTCCCGACGGCGGATTCACGTTCGCGCCCTTGGCCACCAACAACCGCAGGATGGCCTCATCACCGGGCGACACGGCGTAGTAAATTGGCGGGGCCCCAGATCCGTCACCCAGATTGGGATCCGCCCCGCGCGCCAGCAGGGTTTCGCAGACCGTGCGATAGCCCTTCTTCACCGCGAGATGCAGCGTCGTCAAACCGCCATCCGTCCAGCCTGGTGAAATCTTCGCGGTCACATCCGCCTTGTTCGCCAGCAGCAATTCCACCATCGCCTTGTGGCCATTCTCCGCCGCCCAATGCAGCGGCATCCGCCCAACCTGATCCCGCACGCTCAAATCCGCGCCGTGCTCCAACAGATGTTTCGCCACCTGAAGCTGCCCGAGGCTCGCCGCCTTGTGCAATAACGTGCCGTTCTTCGGCACCATCAACTCGCCGGACCGCACCTTGGTCACCTCGACGTTCGGCGCGTTGATCAAGTCCGGGCTGTCCTTGATGAGCGCCTGGATGCGGCGGATTTCCTTTTCCTCCTCGTCGGTGAGAACGGAGATTTCGCGGTCACCTCTGCCCTGCCCGGCGTGAGGCACGGCAGCCATTTCAGTCGCCACCTGCTCGCGCAGTATCGCCGCCCGCTTCTTCAACATCGCGACAATCTCGTCAGCGCGACGGGTGAGGCGATCCTTCCTCGCCGCGTAATCCTTTTCCATTTCCGGCGACAGGTTTGGTTTGTCCTGGCCAGCGAGGACAACGCGGCGGACCACGTCATCAAACTCCTTGAGTTCCTTGTCCAACTGGTCGAACTCCGCATCAGGCACCAGTTGTGGAATCAGCCGGCGCAACTGTGACAAATCCCATCCGTTCAGTTGGGCCAGAATCCGCTCCGTGCGCGCCAGTTCCTCGGCTTCGACCGATGGCGCTGGCGGGATTTGACTGGCTGCAGCATCGCTGCGGAGAGGGCTGCTTTCAAACGCCACCAGCTCGCGTTTCAAGATCAGCACGTCACGCTGGAGGCGCGCCACTTCGCTGGCGGCGGTTCTACCATTCTCCATTTTTCGTCGCTCAAGGCTCACCGCCTTTTCGGCCAGGGCGATCTCCTGAAGCAGCAGCTCGCGCCATTCGCGACGGTCCTCGGTCAAAGACAGTCCGTCCAAGGCGACCAGTTGCCGTTTCAGACCGAGGACGTCGCGCTCGAAACGGACTTCCTCTCCTTGCGCCATTGTTCCCGTTTCAATCCGTTTGCGCTGCTCCGCCGCGAACTGTTCGGCGATCCCGATTTCCTTCTGCAGCAATTCCCTGAGCCGGGTTCGCGCTTCCGACGTCATGGCCTGCGATGCGCGCGGATCGTTTCCTGATGTCGTCACCGTGGGCGAGACGCCCAGCCCGCGCAGGTTTTGTCGGCTCAACGTGGTGAGGGTCGATTGATCGCTGAAGTCGGAAATGAGGCGCTGGTATTGCGCGATGGCGTCGTTGGTCTGGCCGAGCTTGCGGTAGCATTCGCCGAGACGGAAGAGCGCGGTGGCGGCGAGCTTGCGCTGGTCATCGCTGGCCGAGAGCAGCGCCTGATACGCCTGGATGGCGGCGGGCAGATTCTGGTTCGCCTCTTCCTCGAAGAGACCTTTTTGCAGTGCGCTGCTCAGGTCGTCGGCGGCGTGAGCCGCGAGCGAGAGGAGGACGGTGAGCAGGAGTGTGAGTTTGGTTTTCATGAGATTGAGTGGTTGAACTGGATTTGCCCGCGAAACACGCCAAAGGACGCTAAAAACACATGTTCTGAAATGGAGCGCCGGCCTCCGGCCCGGCGTGTTCCAACGTAGCCGCTGCACGCCGGGCCGGAGGCCGGCGCTCCAACTTGAAGGAGGCATGGACAATGATTTGTTCGCCACAGGTCGAGTTTCATTCTTACCCCTTTCGCGCCTTTTCGTGTGTTTCGCGGAAATCTCCCAGTTCCAGCCGGTAGCCGACGCCATGCACGGTGTGGATGAAGCGCGGCTTGTCCGGGCTTTTCTCGATCTTGCCGCGCAGCGTGGCGATGTGCATGTCCACGGTGCGCGTTGTCGGAAAGGCGGTGTAGCCCCAGACGGCATCAAGGAAACGGTCGCGCGAAATGGCCTCGCCTTCCGCCTCGGCGAGCAGGCGGAGGACGGAGAATTCCTTCGCCGTGAGATGCAGAACCTTCTTCCCGCGCCGCGCCTGCTGCTGGATGAAATCGATCTCCACGTCGCCCAGTGAAAGCGTGTGGAGCGGCTTCCGCGCCTTCAGCGAACGGCGGAGCAGGGCGCGCACGCGGGCGAAGAGTTCCTCGGTGCTGAACGGCTTCACAAGGTAATCGTCCGCGCCGACATCGAGACCTTTCACGCGATCTTCGATCTGGCCTTTGGCGGTGAGCATGAGCACGGGCACGGCGTTGCCGACGCGGCGCAGCTCCGCGCAGACGGCGAAGCCATCGAGCCTCGGCATCATGAGATCGAGCAGGATGAGGTCGGGCTTTTCGGAGAGCGCGCGGCTGAGTCCGGCCTGGCCATCGGCGGCGGTGAGGACGCGGTAGCCTTCGCCAGAGAGAGCGTCGGCCAGCGCGGTCCGCATGGGCAGTTCGTCCTCGATGATGAGAAGGCGGGGGTTCATGGGAGTCCTGATGAAGACGGGCAGGTGTGAAAGTGGGAAAGTGAGAAAGTGGGCAGGTGGGAAAGCGGGAGTGGCTGCCCATTGGCGCCAGCCTCCCACTCTCTTACTTTTTCACTTTCCCACCTGCTCGTCTTCATGCTTTCCACCGCTTGGGTTTCAACGGCAGTTCCAGCACGAACCGGCTGCCGTGGCCTGCTTCGCTCTCCACAAGCACGCGTCCGCCGTGGGCTTCGACGATGTGCTTCACAATGCTCAGCCCGATGCCAACGCCCTGGGTCTCGCGGCGCAGCTCGGAGCCGCGCCGATAGAAACGCTCGAAGATGCGTTCGTGTTCCTCCGACGGAATGCCGGGACCGTGATCGGTGACGGAGAGATGGACGGCAGGAGTTGGCCCGCCCTCACCCCAGCCCGCTCCCCCAGGAGAGGGAGCAGCGTCATTGGTGTTCGGGTTGTTTGGATTGCCTGCGCCTGTCGAACCTCTTGTTGAGCTGCGTCGCAGTTCCACGTTCACCGTCTCGCCGGCGGGCGAGTGCTTGAGCGCGTTGTCGATGAGATTGATGAGCGCCTGCTGGATGGCTTGCGCGTCGCAGGCGACTTGGAGGTCGAGAGTCGAAAGCTGCGGGTCGTCGAGATTGGTGGTGAGGGAAATCTGTTTCTCGGCGGCGGCCGGCGACATGAGCTTCAACGTCTGGCGGAGGAGCGCGGCGAGGTCGGTCGGCTCGAACTCGTATTCCTTGCGGCCTTGTTCGATGCGGGCGAAGTCGAGCACGTTCTCGATGAGCGAGGAGAGGCGGCGGCATTCCTGCACGATGAAGCGGAAGTATTCGTGCTGCTTCGCCGGCTCGGAAATCTTGCCTCGCTCCAGGCTTTCCGCGAGCAGACGCACGCTGGCGATGGGCGCGCGGAGCTCATGGGAGACGCTGGAGACGAAGTTGGATTTCATCTCGCTGAGCTGCTGCTGGCGCAGGAAGGAGCGTCGTGCGGAGATGAACCCAATAATCGCCGCCAGCGCCGAGGCGGCGATGAGTCCGCCGAAGAGCAGGCTGCGCGTGCGCTGCCGGGCGAAGAGCAGGTCGGGACTGGTGAGATGGATGTTCACCTTGAGGAACTCGGCGCCTTGCTCGTATCTGGAAGAGGTGGCGAGGGATTCCAGGGAAGAAGAAGGAGCGACCTTTTGCCACGATTGTCCGCCTCCCTTTCCAGCCGGCCGATAGACGAGGGTCTGGAGATCGCTGGTCCCGAGCAGCGGTAATCCGGCAAGTTCTGCGGTGACGCCGAACCAGGCCGGCAATTCCGGCAGCACGCTCCGCAGGTGAAGCCAGTTTGGCGAGCCGATGGAGGCTTTCGATTCACGGTCAATCCATGCACCCATCACGCGGCAGACAATATTGTATCCACCGGCACCGTCGTCCTGTCGTGAGGCCAGCCAGAAACGAGGAATGTCTGGGGGCGGAAAAACTCTGGCTGGAGCGGAGATGCCGGGACCGGGCAGGGGATTCGTAGGAATTTCCAACCTTGGGTATGTGTTATCGATGTAGTTATTTACCTTGCTCATGTTCCGCCATTTACCTGAGTTCACCATTCTGGCTGGTGGATAAGTCTGCTGCGGATGGTCACTCAAATCTCCTGCATGAAACCAGAAGAGCTTCGGAACGGGCGGCGTGTTCGTGAACAGCAGGGGCGCGGACGTCACGTTGCTGAACACGGGCGGCCTGGTCTGGGCGAGCGCTGCGTTGGCCAGCTCGCGCAGTGCGGTCTGGTTTTCCCATTCCTCCTGCCAACGTGCGGTGACGTTTGTCTGAGCGGAGGCGGCTTCGACCCGCGCCGCTTCGGCGAGGAGTTGCGGCGTCAGGAACGTGGGCCGGTGAACGAGGTTCGAGCAGAAGGTTTCGAGAGCGTTGCGGTTGGGAGAAAGTTTAAGACGCCTCAGTTCCGCCAGCGGCGCGAAGGGAAGCCCGCTTTCGCTGCGAGCGTCGGGATGGTGTTGGGCGAGCCGCTCGAAGGCCGCGCTGGCTTCGGCGGGCTGGCCGCCGGCTTCAAGCAGGAGACCGAGACGATACTGCGCGGCGGCGGCAAAGTTGGTCGGCGCGTTGGAATCGAGAAACTCACGGCAGGCGGCAATCGCCTTGGAACGCTGGTCCGGTTCGGAACCATCGGTGTGAGCGATGAGCCAGAGCCGACGCGGTGTTTCGTTCAGCGTGGAGAGGTCGAGGGGCTGCGGCACAGGCACGGTGGGGGCGGGCGGCGGAAATTGGAGGCGGCCTTCGTGGTCGATGCGAAAGGTGTGGTTGGTGAACTCGCTGAGCCGTGCGGGATCGGTGAGTTCGCGCCAGAGGATGTCGGCGATCTGGTCGGCGTGCGCCTGGGCTTTCTCGATGGCTTCGCGCTGGGCCATCGCGCGGTCCTGACGGATGGAGAAGAGGCCCGCGCCCGCGAGGACGACGACCGGCAGCACGATGAGCAATCCCTGCCAGAAGAAGCGCGGCGCGGGTTGACGGGTTGCTCTCATTGGTTCGTGGCGATGGGCCATTTGTTAGCAGAGAGTAGCCGGCGGGCGGAGCAGAATTGTCACGGGCATGTAAAATGGGGGAGTAGTTTTTGGCTCCCATGCTCTGTCTTGGATTCAAAACTTCGCAGGAGACGAGGTCACGAGACTCAAACTTAAAACTGGGGTTTGCCCACGTCGTCTCCTTCGCAGATTTAAGGCTGCCTTGAATCGGCCTGGCCAGGAGGCAATCATCGCCGAAGGCAAAGGAGAAACCGACGCCACCCCTGCCCTTCGGACATCAGGCTTGATGTCGCGGCTGCTCAAACCGGCAGCGTCACGCTCATCGTCGTGCCGTGGCCGACGCGGGACTTCACCCGCATCTTGCCGCGATGCGTCTCAACGACGCGCGTGACGATGGCCAGGCCGAGACCGGTGCCCTTGGCCTTCGTGGTGCTGAGCAGCGAGGTGAACACGCGGTTGCATTGCTCCTCGCTCATGCCTTCGCCCGTGTCCTTGAACTCGATGACGACCCGGGCCGGCTTGTTCGCGCCGGTGGCGGCGACGGCGCGCGTGGTCAAGGTCAGCTTGCCGCCCTGCGGCATCGCCTGCACTGCGTTCAGGATGAGATTGAGGAACGCCTGCTCCAACTGCATCGCATCGCCCATGATCGGCGGCAGATCCGTGGCAAGCTTGCGCACGAGGGTGATGTCCTGGTTCTTCAGCTTGTGCCGCGTGAGCAGACCGAGATCGTCGAGCAGCTCGTTCACGTCCAGGAGGCTGAGCTTCGGCTCCGTGCTGCGCGCGAAGTCGAGGATCTGTTCCACGATCTTGTTCAGATGATCCATCTTCTCGCCCATGATGGTCGCATCCTTGGTGCGCGGATCGCCGGGAGGAAACTTCAGATCAAGCGAGTGATAAAGCATCTTCATCACGGTGAGCGGATTGCGGATCTCATGCGCGACCTCGGCGGCGAGCAGGCCGAGCGCGGAGAGCTTCTCGTTCTGGCGAAGCTGCTCCTCGACATCGACGATGCGCTCGTAGAGCCGCGCCTTCTCGATGGCGACGGCAGACAGCTCGGCGAGCGCGGAGAGGATGCGGATTTCCTCATTCGAGAAGCTGTGGTGGTTGCCCGTGTAAACGCTCAACGTCCCGATGGCCTGGCCGCTGAAGAGCAGCGGCACGCTGAGCAGCGAGACAAGCCCTTCGCGCCGCGCGATCTCGATGCTCTGATAGCGGGTGGAGGTCTGCACGTTCTCGACCTGCACCGGCTTCTTCCGGCGGACAACGATGCCGAGCAAACTCTCCTCGACGCTGAGGCGCGGCTTCTGGAGATAGGCTGCACCGGCGCCGTAGCTGGCTTTGAGGTCGAGCCACTCGTGGCTGTCGTCCAGCAGCAGGAGCGAGCACATGCGCGCGCCCATGAGCAGCGCGCCTTCGCGGGTGATGACCAGCAGGGCGTCATCGACGTTCAACGTGGAATTGATGGTCTGCCCGACGCTGACGAGGGATTCAAACAGCCGCGCCTTGAGCCGAAGCTGTTCATACAGCCACGTCGTGTGAATGACCTTCGAGGCCTGGATGGCGAGCGCCTGGAGCAGTTCCTGATCGGCGGCGCTGAAGGCGTCGAGCCGATCCGAATCGACGTTCAGCACGCCGCGGACTTCGCCTTCGACTTCGAGCGGGACGGCCAGCTCGGAGCGCGCCTTGGAATTCACCGTGACGTAGCGCGGGTCGGCGCGGACATCGCTCACGCGCGCCGTCTGTCCGGTGCGGGCGACCCAGCCGGTGATGCCTTCGCCGACGCGGAGCTTGAGCTGCTTGGCGGAATGCGGGAGTCCCTGCGACGCCTGAATCTCCAGCAGGCCGTTCGTGGGATTGATGAGCACGGCGGAGCCGCTCTGGGCGCGCATGACGCGGACGGCTTCGCGGAGAATGAGGTTGAGCGCCTCCTCGGGATCGAGCGTGGAGTGGATGACGTTGCTGATCTCGATCAGCAGGCTCAGGCGGGCATTGCGTTCCTTCAGCTCGGCCAGTTCGTTGCTCACGGCGCGAAGTCTAGGGTTCCAGGTTGAAAGTCCAAAGTCGAAAGTCCGCCGCGATCCGGTGCATCCGGCTGCCCCGGATCGCGGCGGACTTTCGAC
>Ga0163153_10004400_pt1 | contig 17763 bp, 14 predicted proteins | sample OliLakLV19MP6IB1_FD_148629 | JGI IMG/M metagenome (GOLD analysis project Ga0163153, IMG submission 148629) | Freshwater microbial mat bacterial communities from Lake Vanda, McMurdo Dry Valleys, Antarctica - Oligotrophic Lake LV.19.MP6.IB-1 | ecosystem: Environmental > Aquatic > Freshwater >... | reverse complement strand
CATTCACAGATTGTCGTTCTTCCTCCTCAGATAAATTTAGACTCTCTGACAAGAGAGCCTATGAATAATCTTGTTAGCGAAGATGACATGTTTAGCGTTTACTGTCCGGATTTTTCGCAATGGCCATATGAGATATGGATTACACCAAAGCTGGAGTCAAAGGCCTACTTCGGAGATATTGAGGATGGTCAAATTCCACACCTTGCTCAGCTGATGCAAAAAACCATAAGGCAGCTTCATAAGTTATATGAGCAAGGTAATTTCCACGTCGCCTTTGGATATAATTATTACATTTCCCCTAAGGAAAATTGGTATCTGCGTATAATTCCGAGATTTGTCCATAGAGCAGGATTTGAGCTGGGAACAGGTCTGTCGGTTAACGAAATTGATCCAGCCACAGCAGCTATGGGCTACAAGGAAATGGACGCACGTGTAAGCGATATAATGTCTAAACTTAAGAGCAAGATGTAACCCCTGCAAGCTTAACTTCGTATATAGCATCCAGATTAGAGGAGTTTAACTTTTTATATCGACTCTTTTATTTCAGTACTCTGTACGGCGCTATTACCGAAAGAATTACTACATATATTGAGCCACGTGCTTCTGCGCTAGAGAAAAATATAATAAATCGTGAAGGAGGTAGCAAAACAGTATTTATTAATTCCTGAGCCAATAAATCTTTATTTGCCAAAATTCCTCAAATTTTTCTAGCTAACTTTATTATAACGCCTTGTTACTTACTTTACGTAAAAAAAAGTATTTCTGACTGCGGTAGAGCCTCAAATCAGCGAGCGACAAAGGGTTAAATATCCGAATGACGACACGTTTGTGTATCTGTTCACCATAGTCCGAGTTCTGCTATAGTGAAGTAATGAAGCAAAACGCAGATGAATTTCGAAAGTTTATCGAGTCTAACGTTCTTGATGTTATTCAGCAAATGTCGGGTAAGCCAAATCTCAATACAGAGACTGTTCAGAAAATTGCCGAGTTGACACTTGATTTAATTCGCCCAGAAATGACTGTAGAAGAGCTTTATCAAAATGCCGTTAAACTTGATGACTCAATTCCCGAACTTGCCCCGGTTGTGTTTGCGGTTATGAAGGAGTACGAAAAAACCCACGAGGCTAAAGCATTACATTTGGTTTCGCAGTTAATAAAGGCGGGTAGCTTTGAAGATGCCGGAAGCGTAGTTAAAAAGGTATTAGCATTTAAGTCACAATAGATGAAAGCACCTGAGGGAGTTAGACCAAAGTTTATAAGGGCTACTAAAGGGCCAGAGGGCAAACCAGACCGGAAAGCAGGAACATCAACAGTTATAGATAAAGAGACCGGAAAGGCAAAAGATGCCACTCCTTTGGAAAAAAGTACAGATAAGGCTTCTGGAGCAGACACAATAGAGAAAGTCAAAATCTTAACCGATGCTGAGAAGGCAGGGTTGATCGACAAAAGAGGATTTTTAGAGGTATTAGCGGGGCCAGGAGATGCCGGCACGTTACTGGAAAAACAGGGAAAAAGATTAAGCGAATCTGCAAAGGTAGAGGATCAAGCTATGGGTCTTGATATGCGGTACGAGGGATTAATCATTCAAGCAGCCGAGATTCAAGACCCTTTAAATCAGGATGGCAAACCTAAAACCGAAGAGGACAAGCGGAAAAATCTGCCTAGGCTAACTGAAATTCAAACAAGTATTTTAGACATAAAGATCAAGCGGCAAAAAATTACTACGGAAAATCCTGCATTAGCTGGAAATCAATTTGAAGATATGGCTCGCGCCCTAGTGCCAGGAGAACCTCAACGCGATGGCGATGGAAATGTTTTGGCTATTAAGACCGTCCACGACGATTTTGACCGATTAACTCACTTAACTCTAGAGCAGAGAGGTGAGGTAGATCAGTTCTGGGAAAAGCAAGGCGTTCCTACTGAGGTGCGCGAACTCTTACAGGCTATTCTTTTTAAGAAAGAATTCCAGCTGGAAAAGCAGGAAAAGAAGGATAAGAGAAACAACCGAGTTAAAAAAACAAGCATGATTCTCGTGCTTCTATCAGGTATGGTGGTTTGGGCAGCCGCTAAAAAGGCAGGCGAGGGTGGGCAGACGGGACGCTGATAAAATGAGGTTGCATTAGCTGGCGTATCTAGTATTGTTAAATGTATATGCAGATTCCAGCAGAAGTTAAAACATTTCTAGAAGGACTTCTTAACGACGCGAATGTTCAGTTCAAAGATGATGCTGTTCGCGAGGAAATGATAAAAGAATTATTTGCTCGTCTCGATCAGTATCTGGCAAGCGCCATAGTTGAGTATATGCCGGATGAGCATCTGGAGGCTTTTATGAAAATGAATGATGAAAATAAGCCACGTGAAGAGGTTGAAGCATTTATTAAAGATAAGATACCGAATGCGCAGGAAGTTTTTGCAAAAACTTTTGCAGACTTCCGAGATCTTTATCTTGGGAACATGACCATTGCGCGAAATGCGCCTGAAGAAAAAAAGAGTGACCAAGTCACAGCAAATTAACTCACTATACATGAATGCCAGAACTACCAGCATCACCACTACATGAGCCCGCTCCAAAAACTAGGGCTGAAAAATATACACGCGAACAGGTAGTACAAGCATTTACAGAATCATTCGATAGTTTTAGCACGTCACCAGGTCTTAACCCAGAACAGCAATTGGCATTGGGTATTATTCAAGGCGCTAAAGAGCGAACTTTAGATAAAGGAAAAACAACAACAGCCAATAGATTCTCCAACAGCGAAACTGGGCAAGAGTTTGTAACTCAGGAAGGCATTCCTGTTGACAAGCTAATTGCATTTCTCTCGGAGAGAATAGACTCAGGAAAGTTATCGGAGGCTGAAAAAGCACAGTATGAAAAGAATCGGGGAATTCTTGCTCTACACAGTCAAAAATTTTTAAGAGGGTCGCGCACTGAGCCGGGATTGCATTTTGCAAGAATTCAGCAAGAGGCATATTTAATCAGTCAGGATCCGAGAAATGTTGCTGGTGAAGTTGGAGACTGGTATAAAGCGAAATCTGAGCTTGAGTCCCGGAGAGAGCTTGTACTGCCACCTAAAATAAAAAAAACAGTTAAACCGCCAGAACCACCAGAAGTTCCAGAGCCATTACCACCAGTTCCTCCTATTGAAATACCTCCACCACCAATTCCACCCGATAATCCTCCCCCAGAACCACCAGAAGTTCCAGAGCCATTACCACCAGTTCCTCCTATTGAAATACCTCCACCACCAATTCCACCCGATAATCCTCCCCCAGTACCACCGACAGTTGCCGATGTTCGTTATGAGGTGGCAATTGTAAATAGAACCATCGATATTAGTAAAAGAGCGCGTGAAATTGCAGAAGAACATTTACGTGAAAAATTGAAAGGAAGAAATATTTTCAGAAGGATTAAGTATCGAATTGCTGAAGAATATTATCGCCAAAAATTCACGGAGCAAGCTTATAAATCGATGGTAGAAAATGGCAACTCGTACCTCACGATGAAGGCGGTTAAAAGTCATTTGGAGGTTGCAAATGCACAACAAGGTAATGGGCAAGAACGAGATGCAGGACGAGCAAAGATTGCAGAGCTACGACTTCGAGAGGAAATGGGACAGCATACACTTCATATTGCTGACGGAGCACTTAAACAGCAGCTTCTTGAAACTATTATCAAGCCAGTGGCAACGGGAGAAGTTACTCAGCCAGATCAAGTGAGACGGTTGCTAACTGCGTTCATGACATCAAATCAGACTAATCCATTAATTCAGGAATTATTTGGTCAAGATGAGAGACAGATTGCCAAAAATGCAGAGTATTTCGCTACCGATCTTCTAGATATGGGTCAGCGATTGAGCGCTGATTACACCGCACATGGAAAGTCAATGGAGTGGTTAGATCAACATGTAGAAATTCAACTCGCAAACACACAGTGGGCAGCGTCGACCGAACGGCAAAAACTAAGTAGAACAGATAGATTTATAAAATGGGCACAAAATGGAAGAGTGAGGGGAGCCATCTTTAACCCTGCGGTAGTTGGCGCGATGTCCTCAATTGGAACGTTCGCGTTTCTGCGTGCACCGATGAAGGCGCTTTCAATATCCGCAAATATAGGCGCTCCTGGAGCCGGCATGCTTACAGGCGGTCTTTTTGCAGCGTTTCGACGTAATTATGATCTCAAGGTGGATAGAGCGGCACATCAGGTTGAGCGTGCATATAACATGCAGATCCCCGAGGGAGCAAAACGAAGAGAAAAGCTCGAAAGGTTTTCCTATGCCACGGTATCAGTACAGGATTTGTTAAATGGTGGAGGAGTCGATAGGCAGAGGAATGATCAGCCACGAAGAAGTCTCCGTGAGATGTCTACAAGCGACCTTTCAAATGAATCAAACAGGCTAGATCTCATAAGCAGAGTTGCTGAGATTGAACAACGTTTAGATTATTCTACGGCCCATAAAGTAGATCTCATTACCTTTGGTTCGCGAGAATCAGTGGAGCAAGGAAGATTACAGCTTTTACAAGCAGTGGTTGAAGGGCGAAGGGCACTACGTGATGCGGGTATTGATCCGACAAGAATAGAATTAGCAAAGGCCGCTTTAACAACTCATTTTGAAAAAAATCAGTCAGAAAAGGATAAGGCATTTAAAACCTACCGACTAAAAAGTTCACTAGCGAATGGAGCATTTGGAAGCGCCGCTGGACTGGTAAGTGGATTGGTTGTGCAGGAAGGAGTTGCGCTTGGCATGCGTGCCTCAGGTCATGGAGTAGGCCAGACAGTTCTTGAGAAGACATTTGGATTTGATGGAAGCAAACCGCGAAGCAATACCAATTCAATTGATGTGTTTCGAGATCTTGCAGGACGTGGAGGGTCTTACGATGTGAGTTCTGATTTGAGATTTAATATTAACTCTAGCGCTCATACCGCTCAAATTATCGACATTTCCACTGGGCAATCATTGACCAATACGCCTATTCGAATAGGTCAGGATGGACATATGGTCTTTGATGGAAAAATGCCTCCTGACCTACAGGACAAGTTACAGGATGCTCATTTTAATATTCTCGACACGTCGACACCTTCACAGGATATTACCAAGACTATACCAGGGAAAGATGTCCCCAAAATTGTGGAGATTCCTGGACAACCTACATATGTAACCGAGATAGTTCATGGACCGCAGTCAGTTGAGCAATGGAATAAGGTAAGTACTCACATCGACCAACAGCAATGGTATGGATACAACACTCCCAAATCAGAACTTAATGAACTGCGCGCATATACCATAAAAGATGGAAACACGCTAATTCTAGATATGAGCAGGATGAAGATGGGAAGTCAAACAGGACTTGTGCCGAACCCCATCGATGTACAAAACGTCATTAATAATGGCGAAGGTGGATTCTCGTTTAGACTGCCTGGTATGGCTAATCAGACAGTCTGGATTCCGGAATCTGCTGATGGTGTACAGGATGGTTTACTACATCTGAATCCAATGGACACAACGCATTTTGTGAGAATGGGTGATGGATCGCAGATGAGTATCGGTGATCTTTCAAAGATGATTGTGAATCCGGATGAATTGGCGAAGTTGAAGGACGGAGATATCGCAACTGAGCTATTTCATCATAGAGAAGTATTTCAGTTGGGAATGGATGGAAAAAAAGGGTATTGGGAAGTCGGAAGAATGGTAGATCACGATGGTAAAAAAGTCTTACAGACATTTGCTACAGGAAGAGGTACGAGCGATGCGGTCGGACTTAAAATTACAGAAATTCCAGGTACTCCAACTACAAAAACAGTTGTCGATCACATACCTGGAAGAACATTTGTGGAAACGATTCCAGGTAGCCCTCAAAGTGAAATTATCCCTCCTACCTATACAGAATTTTCTGTGAATCCGGTCGATACAATTCCATTAATCCCAATTCCATTCGCCCCACGTCATCCACTAGAAAGACTTCTGTTCACATATGGCTATGGCGGTGAATATACACGAGGCGAACTAGGTTTGATTCCAATGGACAAATATGTAGATCGCTTGTCTGAAAGTCTTAAAAATAATTCGGATGCAGATTTGGATGAAGATGTAGAAGTAACACGTTATATGGAAAGTATGAGTCCCGCGTATAAAAATGAGCTTAGTGTTATGAATAATAATGCTGGTTTTGGAATGTCGGGAACTACGAGGGTTGTAATAACCGTTCCTGCATACGGAGAAGAACAAAATATAGAAAAACTCCTGAACCAGTTTTCAGGGCAGGTTGGCAATGATGGGAAAGCTATCGATTTCAATCTGTTCGAGGTTCTTGTCTTTGAAAATCATCCTGATACGGTATCTAAAGATAGAACCGAAGAGTTGGTCCGTAATTTTCAAAAAACTCATCCTGAATTGAAGATAGTATACGCACATAAAGCGATGAAAAAAACAGAAGCTGGCGTTGGACGTGCTCGTAAATATGCCGCTGATCTTGCAGTTCTGCGTTCACAGCAGCGATCTGGAAAAGACGGAGAACTAATTTTAGTTAGTCAGGACGCTGATCTAGAAAAAATAAGTCCAACCTATGTTTCGGAGCTAGTTCAGTCGTTCGACGATAGTCCTGAGGTTGATGCGCTAGCTGGAAAGTGGAATTTACCAGACGAAGTACTCGAGCGCCCAAATATGAGAGCCGCTCAGAGGTTATGGTATATTATGGATCGAGTAATCTCTCGTGACGCAGTTGGCAAGCCTGATGAAAGACAGTTAAGAGCTCCTGGTTTGGTGGGTAGAAACGCTGCATTTAGAGCCTCGATTTATTCCGCCATAGGTGGATATAATCCCGAAGCAAAATTGGCAGAAGACCTCGAAATTGGTTGGATGATTAATGCTGCGCGGAATTGGGATCCTCTTAGAATTCAGTACAACAACCGACTTGAGGTAGTCTCCAATCCCAGAAGATTCCTGGCTTCCATGGCTCAAGGAATTCCATTGATCCAAATGTATGGAGGATTTCATGAAAATACTGATATAAGACAACAAGATAATTCTCAATTGCTAAGCATAATCCCGAAGACATTCAGAGTTGCAAGTTTTGAAAGAGAAGCTGATGCAATCTGGAGATCCCATATAGATGGCCAGTATGTATTTATGGGCGACAGTTTTAATGGTTTATTTGATAGAGCAATGACATTCCTTGGGGTGAAATACACGATAGAGAATGGTCACGTAAAGATACTAGATGCTACTAAGTTGACTAAGTCTTTGAACGTAAAGGCATCACCGTCAACTCCTTAGACAACTTCGTCACCACTCAAGCCACCAAAGCCAGCGCCTACTCCAACTCCCGCCGAAGTAACCCCTGTGGCAGCATCAACTAAAACAGGAGAAACTTACTTATCTAATTCGGGGATCACGTATGAAATAACAGGGTTTACAGTAAAGCCAGATGGAAGGAGACTGGTTCTATACAAAGGTAGTGATGGGAGGAAGGGAAACTATTCTGAAGAAAGGTGGAATGAATATATTCGGGAGGGAAGAGTTGCACTGGTGCCCACTGAGACGTCCACAGCTGAAGCAGCCGTTGATTTGGGAGAGAAAGCGGCGGTTAGTAAAGGAGCGTTTGCCACAGAAGCAAGTATTATGCACCCTGATGTAAATCAAGATTCGTTAGTTGTTGATGCTGAGAACAGGTTTATTGGTGTTTTTGATGGTGTGGGTGGTGAATATGGAGGTGACGTAGCAAGTAGGATTGCCATGGAACAAGCGAGAAAGGCACTGTCGGAATTACCGAAAACCGCTTCCAGAACTGAAATTCATGAAGCGGTCAACCAAATCATGACGAGTACATATGCCGACATGCAGGCGCATATTAGTAGTAACCCAGACCATCGCAAGATGGCGACTACAGGAAGCATAGCTAAAATTTTCGAAGAAGATGGTAAGAAAAGAGTCTTGGTGTTGCACGCTGGCGACAGTAGACTTTATATTGTCAGAAAAAATGGTACTGTACACCAGATTACAAGAGATCATTCGAAATTATTAAAGGACGTTGAACAAGGAAAAATAACAGCGGAGCAAGGCGCTAAATTAATGAGGGAGTTAGAGTATATACAGGATATTTCCTCCGACCCAGAAGGTATAAAAAAAAGCGAGTTGTGGAAATATTTCGAAGACCGCAATGAAGTTACTAGGACATTTGCCTCAGGAGAAGCTCCCGATTATAATTTCTACGATTTGCCCGATGACGTTCGATACATACTGGCAACGTCAGATGGGGTACATGACAATCTAACAAAAGACATGATTGAATTTGCCTGTGCAGCTATGCCAACTCCTCATGAATTGACCGACTGGCTTGTTCAAGAAGCGAAAGCAAAATCGTCTCAACCAAGGACCAATACCAATATTCGTGTAAAGCCCGACGACATAACGGCAGCAGTACTGGTGGTATAAGATTTTTACGCAGCGATTGGGAGGACGTGATCGAGATCGTATTCGTATAGAACCGGAATTTCATCATGAACTATATTCCCGTTTCTATCGGGTTTGCTAAGGAAGATGCGCATGCCCAACTCATCGCGAGACTTGGTTACCACACCCCAGATAAAGAAAGGAAGGTCTCGGTTGCGGATACTGTTTTCAGCTACTTGGTAATCTTGCCTCGATGGCTGTATATTCAAACGGTCGCCTAAAGCTGCATGATGGATGTGCAAAACACCGGTCATATCGCCCCTACCTTGGCCAGTAGTTTGTAAAAAAAAACTGATCCAAATTTGTATTTTGTGAAAGTTCTTGTTCTTCTTGCTCATGGATCTGTGGATCGAGGTTTACTAGACCAAACTGAGCATTTCAAACTGAATTCAAATTAAAAAATTCAAAATTCAAATTATTACGGAGTTTACTCTTCGTTTTCAACACCAAGGAGTCTATTTACAACTTCCTTTTTATATCGTCTGTCGCCGCGCGAGTTAATTCTAATTGCGGGGAGCTTTCCTTTTTTGCCCCATCGTTTAATTGTAAGAGGGGAGACTCGTAAAATTTCTGCCACTTCACGGATTGTGAGAAGGTCTGGAAGATCGCTTAAGGATATGCGGTTTGATTTGAGTGGGTTTGACACAGAACGCATTATATGAACGATATATATAATTGTCAAACGATAATTAATACTAGAGATTGTTGCGCCAATCTATAACCAATTTTTAATTGAAAATTTTTAATTTGAAGTCAAGGTCCAATGAGTTAACCCGAAATTAAAAGGAGAATGAATGATGAAAGATTGGTAATAGTATATTACTATTAGGTATTCATGAAGAAGAAGACTTCGATTTTTACCACTTTTTTTCTTTTTGTAGTGTTGGTTTTGACTCTTCTCCTTGTAAAACAAAACGGACTCCTCACATTTAAAAGCAAGGCGGCTCTTAATGATGGGGGAGTTAAGCCGATGTTATTTATCGGCGACTCTGTTGGCACAGGATTTAAGACTGAGGTTTTAAATATTCTCGCTAGTGATTTTCCCGTTGCGAAATTTGATGCGGTAGTTTGTAGAGCTGCGGGGTATACCTCAAAATGTTTGGGTAAAAAAATCTCTAGTGGTCTAACGGTAGTGAATGAATCGTCTGGGCAGGAGCTTGCTGTTATAGAGCTTGGGTACAATGATTATCCTCATACCTTTGACAAGACCATCGATAAGATGATGACTGCACTGGTAGCGAAGGGAAGCGAGCGTGTGTTGTGGATCAATATCTCAGAGCGTAGAAAGGACTATCTGGATTATCCAACAACGAATAAAAAGCTAAATGAAGCAAAAAGCCGATGGCCGCAGCTTATTGTTCTTGACTGGAAGTCAGCGTCTGACGGGTCTGATAAAAACGATTGGTTTGCTGATGGAATTCATCTAAAAACTAAGGGTAGTACCAAGTTTGCAAACTGGTTCCGAAGCGAGATGGTCAGACTTCGTACAGAAGGAAAACTACCCACATTTGGCAGTGGCAATGTTCCTTCAGTATCTCCTACGCAAGGAGGTCCTTCTCCCACTTCTTCTCAACAGCTTACGCCCACTACCGTTGATTACGGCCAACTGTTAAACGGAGTTCCTAAGTGTGCGAATACGTTTGGCTCTGGGGCAAGCTGTATGAGCACAGCCTCCTGTACAGGAACTGTAAAAACAGGATACTGTCCAGGGCCTTCGACCTGGAAGTGTTGTGTTGTTTCAGATCCGACTACAGTTACACCTACAAATACCTTAACTCCTATCCCAACTTCAACCGGTACTGCGATGCCAACACCAACAGAAACCAGTACTTCTGGTGAGACAGGGGATGTCGAGCTTAAGTTTGCAGTTAGCCTCCAGGGAGTAACTGACCAACCAGTAGGGGATCAAACAGTACCATTTAAGGTAAAACTGAAGGGTTCAACCAATACAGACTATAAAACAGGAAAATTAACCGCTGATAATGATGGAACCTGGACAGGCTCAGTAGCCTTCTCCAATATTCCAACAGGACCAGGTACTAAGTACACTATTTTTGTCAAAGCAGGTAAGCATATTCAAAAAAGAATCTGTAGCTTTGCTCCCTCTGGGTCCAAGGGTGGTACCTACAACTGCAGTGACAGTGCTATCCCACTTTCAAAGGGCGTAAATAATCTAGACTTCTCAGGCATCCTGCTTCTGGTTGGAGACCTCCCATCCTCATCTGGTGTACAAAATGGTGTTATTGACTCCTATGACATCTCCTACGTCCTTAATCATCTTGGATCGCAGGAGGAAGATCAGCTGGCCATAGGAGATCTTAACTTTGATGGAGTCATCGATACTCAAGACAGATCTCTCATAATCCAGTCACTGAATATTAAGTACGATGATGAGTAATGTCATTACGAGCTTGTTTACCATGAGCAGAGCCGAAGGCTGAGGGAGCCAGCGAAGCGACGTTTTGTCATTCCCGTGCCATTCGGACTCGTGCTCATGGCCGAGAGGAAAACGGGAATCTAGAGCTGGATACCCGCATTCGCGAGGATGAGAGCGGGACACTCAGAATGACAAAAGAACGATTTCAAATTGAGCATTTCAAGCTGATTTCAAATCTCGAATTCGAAATTTCAATTTTTTTATTTTCTCCCTTGACGTGAGGCAAAGGAAAGTTTATAGTTTTCATATCATTAAAGATGCCTCGAAGTCCCGATAATATTGTGGACGAAGTGGTATAGGTATTATACAAACTTGATTTATGAAGGTATTTCCTAAGGGATTTTCATTTGTTCCATTTCTTATTGTCCTATTCCTTCTGCTTGTATCTGCCGTAACGAGCTATGTCGTGATAAATCAAGGCACAGGAGGGTATAAAAGCAGAGCAAGCGGGAGTTGTACTATTGGGCCAAATGGTTGTTTAAGCGGTGAAATTAGTTGTAAAGACGAAGTTGCAAAACTCTGTCCTGATAAACCAACAAATCCTAACGATGTTACACTAATCATAGCTTACGCTGATTGTATAAGGTCAGAGTGTCCTAAATTGGGAGGATATACAAAAGATGGTAAAGAAGGAAAAAAATGTGAGTTATACATCCCAGCTTCAACAGATTACCATCTTAACGAAATTATTCCGGTTTGTAGGAAGGTATACAGAGTTGCAATAGCGTGTAAGTGTAGTGATTTAACTAATGATGGATTAACTAGTTGTAACGGAGTTAAAGGTTGCTCTTGGGTACCGAAAACTTCGCCACGAGGCAATGATACGTGTAACGGCGCGCCTAATCCGCAATTTATAGGTGTACCAAATGCTGCGTGTAATAATACTTCCGGAGGCGGTGTAGTAAATCCTCCTTCTACAACTATACCATCGCAACCAAAAGTTGGAACTACTGGGCCAGCCTGTACAAAAGACGCTGACTGCGGAACGTCCGGTCGAAAATGTGAAAATAATAAATGCGCTTTACCAGCAGGTGCTTCTTGTTCAATAGAGGCAACTACCACTCCTTGTATACCGGGTTATAAGTGTACAAAAAACGCAAGTAATAAGTTTGTTTGTACCACAGCATCTCCCTTTAATCCGCCGGCAAATAAGTGTAGTGGCAAGCTTGAGAACGCGTGTGATAGAACCTCAGGATGTACGTGGAATGGTGCAAAATGCATTATTACGCCGGCAAATAAGTGTGTAGCTGCAAGTGGTAATACTTGTGGCTTCATTAATAAAGTTGGTTGTCCTGATGGGTATGTTGAATGTTCAAGTGGTAATAAATGCGTCGATAAAAATAATAATCCAGTTTATGATGGTCAAGCAGGTAGTTGTGCAGCAAAAGTGCCTACCTCTCCAGACACTGGTGGTGGTGGATCAACCGGGGGTGGAGGTTCAACAGGTGGAGGTGGAGGCGGAGGAATTACGCAAGACTCTAAATGTACGAGTATTGGTGGAGCATGTACCAACGTGGGTACTGCTCAAGTATGTCCAGATCAAGCAAAACCAAAATTACTAATTGGTTATTGTCCATCGTCGCGAAGTTCTTCAATTCGGTGTTGTGTGCCAAATGTAGTACCACCGGACCCAATAACCCCAACCCCAACTGCAACGCCAACTGGTGATGTTACGCTAGCATTTACTCTAAAACTGCAGGGTGTTGCAGGTTATCCTAAAGGCGACAAGACAGTTCCATTTAAGGTTAAACTGAAAAGTTCTATGGGTACAACGAACTATGTCTCGGGAACCTTAACTGCCCAGTCTGACGGAAAATGGAAAGGCTCGATTCCATTCCCAGGCATAGCGGTAGGCCCAGATACCGGATACTCTGTGTTTGTTAAGGTTGGTAAGCATCTTCAAAAGAGAGTTTGTGTGTTGTCCCCGACTGAAGATTTAGATGGAACATACAGTTGTAGCGACAACACAGTAACTCTCACAGCTGGAGAAAACACACTGGACTTATCTGGTATTTTGCAACTTGTGGGAGATTTACCATCATCTTCGGGAGAACAAAATGGAGTGGTGGACTCCTACGATATTTCCTACGTTATTAATAACCTAGGTAGTACAGAAGCAACTAAATTGGCCATAGGAGATCTTAACTTTGATGGAGTCATCGATACTCAAGACAGATCTCTCATAATCCAGTCACTGAATATTAAGTATGATGATGAGTAAAACGTTCCAAAAAGGATTTGCCATTCTCCCAATACTATTAGTAATAACACTGCTTGCAGTCTCGGCAGTAAGTACATATTTTGTGATAAATCAAGGAACAGGAGGCTTTATTAGTCGCGCAAGCATCTCTCGAATGGTTCCACCCGAGTGTTCGGGTATTCGACTGGCTAAGGGAACAAGCGCATCTTCTTCTGTGAAAAACTGGCAAACATACCTTACGAAGGATCTTGAAGAGAAAGTTGTAGTAGACGGTGTGTTTGGTAACCAAACGTTAGCTGCGGTAAAGAAATATCAAGAGAAATATGAGGTTCCCGTAACAGGATTTATAGATTTGGCAACATGTCAAAAGAGAAATGAGTTAGAAGGGGGTACCAATGTTTCTGTAACGCCACCAGTAGTAACAGATACGCCAACGAGCGCATACGTATTACCACCCATCTGTGATAAGGGAAAAAGTTTGCGCTCAGGTATGCCACAGGATACAGCGGTGACCAATTGGCAGAATTTTTTCAACTCTGTAGAAGGCGAAACGCTTACCGTTGGGACAACATATAATGCTCAGACTATTGAAGCCACTAAGCGTTTTCAAAAGAAATACAAAATTACGGTCGACGGTATCATTGGGCCCCAGACATGTGGACAGCGGGTAAAGGTTGAGGCAACTATTACACCTTCTGTTACGGTGACCGTGCCACCCGATGAACCAAGTCCGACCGTGACCGATACTCCTCCAGACATAACTATTCATCCAACCATACCAGTTAATCCAGCCGTAGGTAAGGTTGAGCTTAGTTTTGTTCTCTCTACACAAGGGATTACCAAAGAGCTTACCAATTCTCAGGAACTTCCGTTCCAGGTCAAGCTGAAAGGCCCGACTAACACGGAATATTCATCAGGCATTTTAACAGCTAAAGCAGATAAAACTTGGTCTGGTGATGTGACTTTTGAAAATGTTAAGTCTGGTACAGGGTATACTATCTATGTCAAGGCAGGTAAACATATACAAAAAAAGGTCTGTGTGGTAGCTCCTAACGAGTCAGTAGCTGGTACCTACAACTGTAAACTAGGCTCAATTACACTACAACAAGGAAAACAATCTTTCGATTTCTCTCGCATATTGTTGCTTGCGGGCGATTTACCTATAGGTGACCAACAAGATGGTCAAGTAAACGCTCAGGACATTGCGTTTATTCTAAATCATAAAGGAAGCACGGAACCGGACGATCTTGAAATTGGAGATCTTAATTTTGACGGCATTATTGATACTCAAGATATGTCGCTTATTGTACAATCATTGAATGTGAAGTATGATGATGAATAGGGAGTAAATTCTGTAGTTATTAATTAATTTTAGTATATGGAAATACAAAATAATCAAGCACCGATGACGCCAGTGCCTAAAAAGAGCGTTCATTATACAGTGTTAATCGTTATTGCATTGGTCCTGGTGGCCGTGGTTGAGCTTGTACTGCTCATGAACAAAAATGGTGGCTTTCCTTCTGCGGTAACCACCGATAGTAATCGGGTTGAGGAGGAAGCACTACGAGAAGGTGCATCTGAAGGTGTATTTACTTTGGTAGCCAGTTCAGGAACCGTACAGGTTGGCGTACCGGTTGTATTATCGGTGACTGCAGATTCAAATAAACATGGTGTAGTTGGATTCGACGCGGTCTTTGAGTACGATAGGACGGCCTTTAGTCTCGGTTCGGTAACGTCTTCGCTCCCTGGATTTACCGCTGTTGGAAGCGCTCGTAAGCAGTATCTTGAGGTGACCTCAGCAAAAGATCCTCAGACGGTCGTTACGCCGGTTTTGAATGGTACCGAGGTTCTGAAGATTACTCTAAATCCATTAAAGTCAGGAAGTTACCCAATAAAATTAGTTGATAAAGTAGGCAGCTCAAGTACAAAGTTTGTAGATAGTGAGACCGACGTATTTAAGCCACAGACAAATAGTGTTACCGTTACGGTTAAGTAAATACAATTACTAATTGGTAACGCTTGATAGGCTATAAAAGAATGAGTAATTTTATTAAACGATTTATCACTATCGTAGCTGTTTTTGTGTGGGCAAGTGCTACGCAAGGCGTCGTTCATGCTGCTTTTCAAAAATTCGATAAGACAAGTTACAGTGTCGCCAAAGATAAAACATTTGACGTTCAGATTATAGTAGATCCTGGATCTGAGCAGATTACCTCGATTGATTCGTATGTGACCTATGATAGCTCAATCGTTAGCGCTCAGAGTGTTACAGAAGGCGCATATTTCCCCACTGTTTTAAATGACCTAACCTCAGGCAAAGCCTATGTTGCAGGGCTCGTTGACAGTCCTTCTGACTTTAAGACGGGGGTAGGAACAGTAGCCACAATAACCTTTAGGGCACTCGCAAATGGGGAGACCGATTTAGTTTTCGACTGCGACTCACAAGCAACAGTGACCTCAAAGGTGATCAAAAACGACATTAACGCAACCAATATAATTGAGTGTGGTCGGAACGGTACGGCGACCGTAACCATTGCGGTTGGAGGGACAACTTTGCCAACTTCAACTCCGAAAGATGAAACAGGCGGGGTAGGTGATACGCCAACACCCACCACAAAAGTAGTTACTCAGCTTCCCGCTAGTGGATCCACAGAGAATATGATCGTGCTTAGTATGCTTGGGGCGGTGCTGGTAGGAATTGGAGGACTTACAAAATTAATTCGATAAAAAAATATGAAAAGAAGCAAATTAATAGCAATCGTTATAGGGTCTGTCTTGGGACTGGGCTTGATAGCTGGTGGGTTCTTGCTAATGCAGACCTTCACCAGAGCATCAAGTGAAAAACCTCTGGAGGTGAACCAGTCAGAAATTACCAATACCAGCGCCAAGATAACCTGGAAAACTGGAAACGAGACCGTTGGAACAATTGTTTCTTACGGAACATCGGTTGATTTAGCAAATCCGCAAATTCAGACCGCCGACACACCGCTTGGAAAGGACCATTCAGCCGTACTCACGTTGCTGTCACCAAACACTACATACTATTACGTTCTTGGAACTGATAAAGAATATAATAACGAAGGTGTCCCGTGGAGCTTTATCACAAAAGCCGCGAACGAGACCACTGCGGACTTGATAGTGAGTCCAGCACCCACCGCAACTAACTCCGGTGCTCTAGAGTCTGGGCAGCCAGCACCAACGGTAGCGGTCAGTAATCGAATAAATACCTGTAAAGAAACTAACTGTGCAGCGATTAAAGCAAAACTAGGCAAAGAATGTAGCACGCAGGAGTATATAAAGTGTATTAAGGCCGCAAGCAACCCCTCACCTTCAAATTAGTTCAAAGTTCTTATTTCTTAGTTCTTAAACGCCTAGAGCATAACCATTTCATTCTGAGGATTTAGCTATTTTGGAGAAAATAAGAGTTAGTTCATGTACTTCTTTCCATAAAGATCTTAGTTCTTCTCTATGTGCGTCTTCAGCATGAGCTATTAGTTCTAACCAATACTTTGTTTCCAATGCTTCTTTTTTGCAGATTAGAATCTTTTGACGGAATTCTTTTCTTGATGAAGCTCCATTAGCTTCGTAGTAATTCGCACCAACGCTTGTGGCTGAGCGAATAATCTGCTGAATCAGAGGTCTCAAGAGAGTGTTTTTTTCTTGTTTTTTACAGAATGTAATTATTTTCTTACTAAACTCGATAGTCCTTTTCTCTAGAGGATACTGCATGTTCTAACATATATCAGAAGCTTTGGTTTTTGTCAGTCGCTTATGGATTCGACCCCGCCGAGTCTGACTCGGCTTCGCTCACCACTAGTATGCTACAAAAGTGCCAAAATGGCCTATTAAGACAACGCAATTAATGAGAACTAGTGGCTTATTAGAAACTAAGAACTGATTAAGAACTTTGAACTAAGAACTAAGAACTAAATCAGTAGGCCCATCACAAACGTTATGGCTGGACTGATTATAGAAGAGATCATCGAGCCTTTGCCTATTGGAAGGATTAATAAAATGAGAAATAGGATGCCGTATCGTTCTAACTGATACCATTCTCTAGCCTTGTCCTCAGGCAACAGTCCGCCAACTATCTTGAAGCCGTCTAAGGGGTGAATTGGAAGTAAATTGAATATCCCAAGCATTACATTAAGCTGTACAAAAATTATAAGAAACTGAATCCCCGTTACTCTAAGTAGAACTGCCAAAATTATTGCTAACAAAAAGTTAGAGACAGGGCCAGCAACCGAGATCAAAGCGGCGTCTCTTCGGGGGTTCTTAAGGTTGAAAGGGTCAAACTGCACCGGTCTTCCCCAACCAAAACCAAACATGAACAGGAACAGTAGTCCCATAAGATCGATATGGGCTCGTGGATTGAGTGTGACGCGACCCTGTCGTTGAGGAGTTGAGTCTCCGAGTTTGTCCGCCACAAATGCATGACTAAACTCATGAACGGAGATCGCAACCAGAAGCGCGAGAAGATAAAGAATAAAAACTAAAGGAGACTGAGATAATAAGTCAATCATAGTTTGAAATTTGAATTTATTAGACCGTCATCCTGAACTTGTTTCAGGATCTCATCTGGGATGCTGAACTAAATTCAGCATGACATTTTGATTGAAAATTGAAAACTGAAAAATGAAAACTACTTTCTATTATATAATATCTCCATGATTAAGGTT
>Ga0163153_10004398_pt1 | contig 17771 bp, 7 predicted proteins | sample OliLakLV19MP6IB1_FD_148629 | JGI IMG/M metagenome (GOLD analysis project Ga0163153, IMG submission 148629) | Freshwater microbial mat bacterial communities from Lake Vanda, McMurdo Dry Valleys, Antarctica - Oligotrophic Lake LV.19.MP6.IB-1 | ecosystem: Environmental > Aquatic > Freshwater > Lake... | reverse complement strand
CGCGGCGCGTTGGGCAGCGGCTGGGCATCACGTCAAGTTCGTGTCTGTGACCAACGGAGATATTGGACACTGGCGCGACGCGGGCGGTCCGTTGGCCACGCGGCGCGCTGCAGAAGTGGCGGAAGCGGCCCGCATCCTGCGGATCAGTACCGAGGTGCTCGACATTCACGACGGTGAATTAGAGCCGAATCTTGAGAATCGCAAGCAAATCACTCGCCTGATTCGCGAGTGGAACGCTGACATCGTCTTAGGGCCGCGACCGAACGACTACCATCCCGATCATCGCTACACCGGCGTCCTCGTGCAGGACTCGGCTTATATGGTGATGGTGCCTTTCATTTGTCCGGATACGCCGCCGATGAAAAAGAACCCGGCGTTCTTGTTCTATTCGGATCGATTCCAAAAGCCCACGCCGTTCGAAGCCGACGTCACGGTGAGTATCGACGACGTTCTCAATCAAAAGCTCGACGCCTTGGATGTCATCGTCTCGCAGTTCTACGAGGGCGGGGCGCTCGGCTCGGCGGAACTCTTGCCTGCCACCGACGAAGGCCAGGCAGCCCGGCGACGTGAAGTACGCGCCGCGCATGCCAAGCGTTTTGATGCGGAGCCTTTTCGAGCGGCGCTAACAAAATGGTACGGCGCCGACGGCGCGAAACGTGTCGGCCATGTCGAGGCCTTCGAAGTCTGCGAATACGGTCGTCAGCCGTCGGACGACGAATTGAAAAACCTCTTCCTCATCGATGCCGAATGAGCCAGCATATGCGACGCTTGAAAATGTCACTTACTGGCCTGACAACTTTGCTCGGGCTAATCAATGATCGGTGCGCTGCTGAGATGCCGCGTTTCGAGGTCCATCCCATCGCGGCGTGGGGCAACGAGTTGGGGCAGACTTCGCTCGCGGACGTCGATCGCGACGGCGATCTCGACTGGATCGTCGGTCAGCACGGCGAAATGCGGTGGTATGAGTTTCGGAATCCCAAGGAGTGGATTGCGCATGAAATCGGCGCAGGGGCGAAGACGGACGTCGGAGGAACGGCCTTTGACGTCGATGGCGACGGCTGGGTCGACCAAGTCGCTGGCACGGCCTGGTATCGCAATCCCGGCAACCCGCGCGACGCGCGTTTTGAGTTTTTCCAGAACGGCGCCATCAGTTGCCACGACAACGTCGCGGCCGACCTCAATGGCGATGGGCGGCTCGACGTCGTGGCGTTGAGCAACGATGCCGCGCATCCGATCCTGGCCTGGTACGAGATTCCGGCAAATCCGCGAGATCGCTGGCAACAACGACTGATTGGCGACGGTATCCACGGCGGCGTCGATCCGCGGGGCGTCAGCGACCTCGATGGCGACGGAGATCAAGACGTCGTGCGCGGCAATGCCTGGTTCGAAAATCACGATGGCCGCGGCAAAAGCTGGCATGAACACGCGGCATTCGAGCTCCCCGGAGGAGGTCGGACCGGGCCGTTTGGACTCTGCCTCAAGACCTGGGTCATCGATCTCGACGGTGATCAGGATCTCGATGTCGTCGAATCCGAAGCCGATTTCGAGGATTGCCGCGTCTTCTGGTTCGAGAATGAAGGTCGGGCAAAATCATGGACGTACCACCCAGTCACCGCCGAGCACACCGGGCAAGATTTTCACGCGTTGGCGGTAGCGGATTTTGATGGCGACGGAGATGCGGATATCTCCAGTGGCAGCGGTCCACTGACCAAGGCCGCGCAGCAGCGCGCCTTCATTTGGGAAAACCGTAACGGCCATGGCGGGGCGTGGACCGAACACGTGATCTGCGAGGGGATTCCCAGCCACGAGACCAAGGCGGCCGACGTCGATCAAGACGGCGACGTTGACCTCTGCACGAAACCGTGGCAGGGAAATCAGCACTACTTTCTACGCAACCGACTCCGCGATCCCCCGCCGGCCAAAGATCAATAGTGGGCTCCGCTTAGTTGCAGGTGTTGTCTCGCGGCGTCGACGATCTGCGATCATCAACGGTCGCCTTCGCTTGCACGTCGTTGCCGTCGAAAGTCACTTCGCCCGGCTGTCAGCCGGCATCTTCCTCGATCAGGATGCCGACTGCTTGGGTCTGTTCATCCATCGGTCGCGTGTTGCGGCCGATGTTGTTGCGAAACATCAGCCCGCGCGTGGAACCACGCACGCGAATCCCCACCGCTTTCTCGGGCAACATTGTCCTCAATGCAATTGTTCTCCAACCGATTGTGGTGCGCGGCCATGCCGGCCGTTTTCATTCCGGCACAGTGCGCCATCCTCGCCATTAAGCCGGACGAGATTGTCGCGCAATAGTGTGTAGCTGTCTCGATGTCCAATGGAGATCCCGAAACGCCCCTTGTCTTCCAACACGTTCTTTTCGAACAGCCCATGCCGTACGGGCTAGCAAAGGAACAAACCGTCCTCGCCATTTCCGCGAGCCACGCATTCGCGCATGACCTCTCGTTGCGACCTGCGTCCCGAGTGCAGCCCCGGTCCGGCGCTATCTCCCGACACGCAGCGCTCGACGCGCATGTCGTTCGACTTTTGAAAACTGATGCCGTCGCCGTGATACTGGCGGACCACACAATTCTCGATGACCGCGGCGTGACACTGATAAAGAAACACGGCTGCGCCAACTGGATTCGAGAACCGAGTGAGTAGCGACTCGATTCGACGGTTGATCGTGTTTGAAATCCGTCCAAGCAGGATTCAGGTAAGGACTGACATCGCGGCTTTTTGTCCGTGTCATCGCGGCGAAGTTGGATTCAACCGGCATACGCAACCCGGAACGCATAACGAAATACGTTTGGCCTTTTTGGTCTGATTTGATCCGCCGCACCGACCTAGTTGTCCGGACGAGTTCGTTGGACAACGATGCGCCCGCCATCATCCGGACCCAGGACGATCCCGTAACGCCGCGCCTTAGAGCAAGCATCCTTCGCACGAGTTGGTCGGACTTGGCTCAGCAGCGTAGCGATCAGCACCTTCATCTCGTACAGCGCAAACGGCATCCCAAGGCAAATCCGGTTGCCTCCGCCGAAGGGAAACCACTCGTGCGGCCCATACTTGCGTTCCAGAAAACGCTCCGGTCGGAACTCGCCCGCGGCCGGATAGAGATCCTCGCGTTGGTGTACCAAATACGAGCAGGGACACAGTACCACGCCGGCTGGATACTCGCGGCCGGCGATCGAAATTGGCTGCATGGTCTTGCGCACGACAAACGGCACCACAGGACGGAGCCGTAGACTCTCGCGGACGCTGCCATCGAGGTATTCCAATGCCGGCAAATGCTCGGCCGCGGGCGGTCCGCCACCAGTCACGCGAATAAGTTCATCGGACAGTCGGTCAACCACGTCTGGGTGCTGCGCGATTTCCGCAAGCGCCCAGGAAAGTGCCAGGGCCGTCGTTTCATGTCCGGCGATGAGGATGGTAATGAGGGCGTCTCGCACTTCGCGATCCACGAGCGGCGTTCCGTCCTCGTATTTTGCGTCAAGGAGATCGTCCAGTACGTTTTGGCCCGTCACATTACGGTCGCCGCGCCGCCTTGCCGAGATCAGCGCAAAGATATCGTCGTCCAGATCGCTCAATTGACGGAACAGTGGCACCCAACGCGACCCCGCTAAGCGTTCGATCGGCACAATCGTCATGAGCACCAGCGCATACCGCTGCCTGCCGTTGGACAAGAACGCCTCTATTTTTCGCTCGAAGCGATCCAACTCGGAGCCGGGCAGCAGTCCCAATCCAGTCCGAAGAATGACCCGCAACGTGACTCGGCGCATCGCCGGAAGTGTGGGAAATGGCGTCCCAGTCGCCCAGGAGCGCACGGCTTCGAGCGTCTCCAGCCGCATTGCGTCAAAAAAGACTCTCATCCGTTCGCCCTTTAGCGGCGGAACCAAGATCCGACGCTGCCGCAGATGTGGCGCCCCGTCCAGTACCAAGACCGAGCTGCGGCCGACGGTAGCAGTAAAGAGAGTGTTCGCCTCGCCGGAGTGGAGGATGTCCGGATCAGCCTGGAAGATCTCGCGTACGGCTTGCGGGTCGGACAGCATCACGAACTGGCCGTGCCCGGCAATGTGGAGTGTAAACGCATCTCCGTAATGCCGATGGCACTCGTCAAGCAGTCCGAGGGGATCTCCGGCGAAGCGAAATAGCTGCCGCCAGGCAGAGGACGATGGACCTGTAGGCAGAGCGGAAACGGAGGGAGGCATCGCCATCGACATTACAATGACTCTAAGCCAAACTCAACTAGCTCGCGACGGACAGCGATGGGTTTAACAGTATCGTGCGGCAATTCGTTCACGGCAGCAGCTCTCCCTCGGTCGCGGAGCCAGCGGAAACTCCGAATCCAGAAGCTGCTTCGGACGGCTCTGGGATTGGACGCGCGTCTGTGCCGTTGTCCTTGCAGCGGCTGTGGTACACGGCCCGGACGACTGTTCCGTGACACGAATTGCGACTCCTACGTCCATCCTCGCGAATCGGAACGACACCGTCACTCGTTCCAAGATCGTCGACCGCTCTGCATGCACCTCGGCGAACAACTCGAGGACCTGCGCCCAGGGATGAGGTCCGAACATGATCTGATGAACAATGGCCGACTAACGGACGCGCAGGTCGATTTAGCGCTCCATTCTTGGCCTCGCTACAAAGCGCTTCTTGTTTGTAGTTTGGTAATCCCGATCCAGGAGGGCGAACAGTTCGTCGTTCGCCGCAATGGTCGGAGCACGACTGGACGCGCCGAACAGGGCATCAATCGCGGCTGCCGTCGGCCGAATCGGCGACGCTGACACGCCTCGACGCACCGTCGCAGGGGCGGACTGGGAACCCATGTTGTTCCGCACGGCGTTCAGGTCCTCAATGTCGACATCACCGTCGAAAGGAAAAGTGTCACCTACGCCGACGCCGCCGAAGTTGTTTCGCACGTCATTCAAGTCGTCCAAGTTCACGCTGCCGTCGAGGTTGGTGTCGCCCGGCGCGATATTGAGTTGCCGCACGTCGAGGACGTATTCTCCGCGACCGGCGACCGCGGCGAGCCGCACGTAGAACACGCCGCCCGCGACGCTGCCGAATCGCAGCATGGCGTTGCGTCCATCGTGGCCATTGTTGTCGCCCGAGGCTACAAGCTGTCCATTGGCGTTGTATAACTCCAAAAGAGGGTCCAGCGCGTTGACGAACTCTCCGGCACCGTCGCCGGGCGTTCGCGTGGCAAGGTCGAGCACTTTGCCGGGCAGCAGTTCCACGCGGAACCAGTCTTCGTCCATCGACGCAGAGGCGTCGCCTCCCAACGCGCCGACAGCATAGGGCACGGCGATCATGCGTTGAAAAACACCCTCGCGTGAGTAGACGTCGATCCGCGGCAAGCCGCTGACGATGCCCAAATAGATTTCGTTCTCGACGATCGCCACACCCCCGTAGCCACCAGCGTTAGTCAAAAAGGTGTGCGTCACGGCGCCGGTAGCTGGGTCGATCTCGACGATCGCACTGCCAAAGGCAACTGTCGCCACCAAGCGGTCAGGGTCCGAGGCGCCCGCCAAGCCGCCGGAGTAGCCAAGACCAGGAAGCGAGATCGTCTTAGTCAATTGATCGCTCGTCGGATCGAACTCATAGAAGGTGCTGGTAGCGTAGTCCGCGAGATAGATTTTGCCTCCCAACGCCGCCAGTCCGTCGAAACTGCCGCCAGTCACAGAATCGACGTCAATGATCGCGCCCGTATCCGGGTCCAGCTCATAGAGCCGCGCAGTGCCAAAACCGTTTAGATAGAACAGACTCATGCCGTTGAAGGCCAGTCCGTCGGGTCCTTGAGCGGCACCATCGGGGACGGCGAATTGGCGGATCTCGGTCCCGGTCAATGGATCCAGTTCGACGATCAAGTTGCGGCCGTCCAGCGCCGCGGCAAACAGTCGCGTTGAGGCCGTCGCGGCGACGCCTCCAATCACCGTCCCAGATGTCGGCAAAGTCTGCGCCTCTGCGAGGCCATTGTTGGCGCCAAGATCGAGTCCGGCGTCCTTGAGCAGCGTGAGTGTGTATTCCTCGCCGCTCAATCCATGGACGACGATGTAGTAAACGCCCGCCTGGGGTGCCACGAATTCCGGAATCGTGGTGCCAAAGGTGTCGGACTCCAGCGTTGAAGTGACAAGCAACTGGCCCAGGTCGTTCTCGATCGAAAGCTCGGATTCGACTCCCCGCAGCGCCTTGACGGCCATGGCGAGCGACTCGCCAGAAGCCAGATCCACTCGGTAGTAGTCGCTGGTGGCGATCGGCGTGGGGGGCGCCTGCGTGGTTTGCAGGTAGACGTTGGCCGTGTAGCTGCCGCTGTTGTAGGCGCCGACGTCCAGGTAGTACCAACCGCTGGCGAGGATACGCATGCCGTATGCGAAAGAAAGACCAAATCCAGCACCGGCAAAACCGTCATCGAGCGCGCGTTGCGCGCCAGCTTCATTCCGCCAAACGAAGGTCGTATCGGTGCTCTGTCCGCCGTCGACAATCGTGGTGACGAGGTCGCCCGCTTGGAAATTGTAGGCGAACAGATCGCGGTCGTTCGGGATTGTGGCGCCGGCCGTCGCTGACTTGTATTGCACTTCGCGCCAAGCCTGAGACGCGACGTTGGCCGCCGTAATCACGTTGTTCGGCTCGACTTCGGCGGTGAACTGGCCGTCCGTGCGCGGATTGCCCCCGTTGTTTTCGAGCCATACAGTAAGTTCATAGCTGCCAAAGTTGACGCCGTCACTGGGCACGCGGACGTAATAAGCCGTGGAGCGGCCCGCTCCCGAGACGGTGTGGCGGTAGATCAATGCGTCCCCTCCGGAACCGCTGAACGAGTAGTCGGTGGCGACCAAGAGGGGGGCGGCGGCCGAGCCGGCGTATAACTCCAGTTGTGCAGCGCTCAAAGTGCCGCGGCCGGAACCGAGGCCGGCAATACTGACCGTCAGCACGTCGCCATTCGACATCCCTCCGATGTCGAACCAATCAGCGCCGGACCGAACGGACAAATTTCCCAAGATACTGAGTTGGTAGAGGTTTTTGGCATCAACAAAATTGGCAGTGGCGAGGTTCGCCGCGACCTGCGTGTTGTTCGGTTCCACCTCCGTCGGCAGGTAGCCCTCGGGACGATTGTACCGACCTACTACGTTGGCCAGCGACTCACCGCCAATGTCCACGAAGGCACCATTTAAATCCTGGGCCGTCGCCCGGGTATCGTTGAGATTGCCGCCGTGTTGCTCCAGTTCTACGTCAGCGTTCAAGACCGCCGTGATGGCATAATTGCCCGTGCTGGTCGAAGCATCGTTGATCACGATGCGGTACACCCCGGCGGAGCCGATCGGCGCGACACGGAGGACGGCTTCACCGCCCGCAGCCGGCGCCGTGGCCGTTGCGATTACAGCGCCCGATGGATGCACCAACGCGATGGCCGTCGTGAGCCCGTCACCTTGTCCCAAAACAGTCAGCGACTGACGCGCATCGAGCGCGATCTCGAAGGCGTCGAAATCGTTCGCGAAGCCGAGCACGCCCGCGGTTTTTCCTCGATAAACTTGACTGCCAAGCGGGCCGACGGCTTGCAGGGGTACGGCCAACGCGCCGACGCCGGTGTCGGTCGCGAAGTTGACGACAAAGTCGCCTCCTTCAGTACCGTTGCCGGACACACCCGGGGGCGATGGGAACGCGCCCGACTCGCCGTCGATGTTGATTCCGACTAGATCTTCAAACGCCCCGTCTCGTGAAAAGAGCGTGATTCGATACGAATCCTCAGCGAGCGCGGCGTAGGTGACGCTCAGCACCATGCCGGTCGCGTCCCACGACATCTCCTGCGGGGCCACAATTCGCTGAGCACCGAGCGCGAACAGTTCCAAATCGTCCGCCGTCAACTGATCGACGCGCATCGGTTCAGCGAACGTGATGGCGAGCGTCGCATCGCCGGAAGGGAGAGCATCGCCGGGCGCAACGGAGGAGCCGACGATTCGCGGCGCCGTCGCATCCAGGACGAACTGGCTGGAAAACGCGGAGAGTGGCGTGCCCTGCAAATCCTCCAATGCGCCCTGGACAAGCGTGATCTGATGGACGCCTTCCGTGAACCCAGCGGGAATCGTGAAACGAACGGCGGCGCCATGTACGATGGTAACGTTGGTGGCTGGCACGCCGTCCACTTCGAGATCGCCGGAGTTGACTGAGCCCAGCAGGAAGCCCTCGCTAAACCTGACTTCGACCGACGCGGGGGCGAATCGCAACCGCGCGCCATCGCCGGGCGTGACCGAGCTGACGGCGAACGGGGCGGGGATCTGCGACGGATTGCCGATCTTCAGCAGGTAATCCCCTTGAGAGTACGAGCTACGCGGCGAGGACGAGACCTCCACGTAGTACGTGTTGATGCCGCGGGGAATCGTGAACCCGATGCGGGCGTTGCGGCCGTCAGCGGCGGAATCATCGTCTGCGACGACAACATTGCCGGCAGCGTTGAGCAGTCGCAACTGCGGATTGAGCGCGTTTGGGGGGCTCCCAGCGGCGTCGCCCGGCGTGACCGTCTCCAGGACGAGCGTTCCCAATTCGACGACAGTCACGGTGTACAAATCCACGTCGTCACCCAGCTCGTAGGTCAGATTGTCGAGCAGGAATCGCGAGCCGGACACTTCGTTGAAGTCCAGCACGGCGCGGGACACGGGAGCGCCCTGGTAGGCGAATAGCGCCTCGGCATAGAAGAATCCCTCGTCACGCAATTCCACCGGAACCGTGGCGATCAGCGATCCTTGCACGTCGAACAGGTCCACCACGACTCCATCAGCGACGACTCCCAGCGTGTTCAGCAAGACGGCGAAATCCAGCCGCGTCGTCGGCGTAGCGAAATCAAGCGTCAACACGCCGGCGGAAGTCCCTTCGATGCCAATCCCATCGGAGAACTTCGTCGCGCCCGGCCCAACTGCGTTGAAGTGGGCATCCAATGAATCGTTGCCGCCGACTTTGAAGTCGAACGTGACTTGATTGAATACCAGTCCGTCAACCGGTTGAAACGGCAACTCGTTGAAGGCAATCCGCTCTGCATTATTCGGGGCGATGCGACCGAACAAACGCTGCGCGCCCGCAACGGCCCGCGACTCGACATCCTGGGCCTCGGCCGTCGCGTCATTCAGTTCCTGTTCGATCGAGACGTCACGTGTAACCAGCAGTCGGTAGGCCGGTCCACGGCTGGCATTAAGCACGGCGTAATACGTCCCGGCGGCTGGCGCGCGGAAATCGCTGATCGATTGAACGACGCCCACGCTCCCTGGCACTCCCTGGGCCAGCGCATTGCCCAGCGCGTCGCGCAGCTCCAGTTGAACAAAATCTTGACCCAATGAGTCAACGGCGAGTGAGAGCGATTGGCTGGCCGCCAAGGCGATCGAGTAGTAGTCGGGCGCCGCGACAACGGCCGCCGGCGGTGACGTCGAAGACAGGTAGAGTGTCAGATCGTATTCGCCGAGTCCCCCCGCCGTCCCGACGTGAAGATAATAGCTCGAATTGACAGCTGCCCGAAACACGTAAGTACCCACGCGACCGCCGCCGTCCTCGTTGTAGTCCACCGCCTGGGCGGGTCCGCGCGACAAGTACAATTCCATGAAGGGCAACCAACCGGAGGTGGGATCGACCTGTACGGTGAGCAGATCGCCGGCGTTCAAGTTCAGGCGATAAAAGTCGAGATCGCCGAAATCCGACACGGCTCCGCGGGTCGACGATTGACGAACGACCTCGCGCCAACTACTCGAAATGTCGTCAGCCGCCGGGAACGACTCGTTGGGCTCGCTCTCAAAGACGTCCGTCCCGCCGGGGAGTGGCGGTTTCCCGACGGCCTCAACAAGCAAGCTCAGGTCGTAGGTGCCGACGGAGCCAAAGTCGTCGGCCAGCACATAGTAGTCGCCTGTCGTCGGAATCGTGAAGCGGTCGATGAGGCCCTCAGCGCCCGGACCACTGAAATTGTCGCCCACCACGAAGTTGATGGACCCGTTCGCAAGCAGGTACAGATTCACGCCGACGTTAAACGTCGTGCCTCGCGCGGACTCGGCCCCGGCGGCCGCGATGGTGACGACATCTCCTGCCTGGAATTCGCCTAGCCGATACCAGTCCACATCGAGAGAAGAATGCTGAGCGGCTTCGATCTCGAGTTGATAAAACCTTCGTGACGGCGACGTCCAGTTTTCATTGAGCTCCGTTGCACTGGGGTTACTGGAGTTTGGTTCGACTTCGAACGGTGCTTTACCCGCTGACGCGGCGCGGCCGAGGACCAAGGCACGCTCGGCCGTGCCATCCGGGCTGGTGAACGCCGCTTCCAACGATTGCGCGGTCGAGGCCGTGTCGTTCGCCGCGCCGCCGAATTCCTCGACCTCATGCGCGACGTTCACCAGCGGTTGCAACGAGTAAACACCCGTCTGGTCAGTCGGCGCGCCGACCTCGAACGTATAGACGCCCGCTACGGCTAGTTTCACCGCTGGCAGCAGCAGCTGATCCGAACCGACGCCGCCACCCGATAGGACGACGCTTCCCTGCGGATCGCGGACGACGACACGGGGCTGCCATCCGACAGTGCTCGTCGCCTGTACGGAGAGCAACTGGCCCGTTTCCAACTCGAGAGTGAACGAATCGGTGTCGCCATTCACGCCGATGATGCCCTGCGCCGCGGCTGAGAAGGCCAAGCTGCCGTGTGGCGACAGCGCGGTGAAGGCGCCCACGAACGGCACGACGCCGAAATCGAGTTCCATGCTGCTGGAATACAGTTCACTCGGATTGCCGAACGCGTCACTCAGCGCGCCCGCAGCAATGGTCAGTTGCAGCGTGCCCTCTCGGTTCAGCCCGCTCAAGTGGAAGCGAACGCTGTCGGCGTCCAGCAACTCCAGACTATCGACCACGCCCTGGTTCAGTTGGAGATCGGTCATCCCCAGGCTGACTGCGTCGATGGCCTCGTTGAAATGCACGTCCAGACTCGTGAAGGGCAGCACAACGCTCGATCCGTTCGCCGGCGACGTGCTCGCAACTTGCAGTCGTAACGTGTCATAGAAGAAACCGCGCTCGAATTCCAGCGAATCGGCGCCATCGCTCGCCCGCTGCAATGCGCCGGCCTCCATTGTCATCGCCTGATGCCCCTGGGCGGTGACGGGGCTGGATACGAACGTGAACACCAACGAATTGGCGTCGACAACGTTGACGACGTTCGAGGGAATCCCGTTAACGAGGAAATCATTGGCGTTGGCCGTCGCGGAATTGAACTCCTGTGAGAAGTTCACTTCAAACACCGTGGGCCGCGTCGCTAGCACCTGATCCTCTCCAGGGACAGTCGAGGTGACGTGCAGATCGAAGACCGGCGTGTCGAACGCCTCGACGACGAATGGCGAATTAGCTCCATTGCCATCGTCGACGTCGGCGCTCAAACCGAAGCCACGGCGAGCGAATGCCGTCCAGATCTCCTTGGCGTTGGTCCCGCCGGTCAAGACTTCGTCGGCCAGCAGAATCGCGTCGCGGGACTGCGTGAAGGTGGGATTGGCAGGCTGCAGCTTGAGTCCGTCCATCACCAGTTGCAGGGCAAGAAGGTTCCCGCAACTGCCTTCGCTCTGGTAGCCGAGCGCAATGTTCGGCTCATAGCCGTACTTGTCAATCAGCAACCAATTCATGTCCCACAGCGCAGAACTCCAGATCTCCCCTGCGTTGTGAACTTCGGGACTTTGGTTATACACGGCCAGCGTCAAGGGATTGATCGCCATGTCGACGCTATACGGAAAACGGCGGATGCCGCCCCCGTTGTCCGGCTGCCCCAGGACGTAGTTCCCCTGGGGATAAGCCGCCAGTTTCGTGTCGCCGGGATCCTGGGTGAACATCAGCGCCCACCAGTCGCTCCAGCCTTCTCCCATGCCGCCGCTTTGCAGCGAGTTTAGCGCGTTCGAGTTGGCCGGCCCGCCGGTGAGACGGTTGGAGACGCCGTGCCCGTACTCATGCACGATGATCTCGTTCGCCAGGCTGCTGTCGCGCATCGGCGAAGTGAGACTGAACAAAAACTGCTGCATCCGAGGCGACTGGCCGTCGGGAGGCGTGAACATGTTGGCATTGTTGAGTCCCGATCCGTCCTGCGCGTCAGCCTGCACCGGATCTTCCCCGAGGCCTCCCTCTCCGTAGTTGTTCACCTGGAAATTGCCCGCGGCTGCGTCGAAGCCGTAGCGATAGTGCACGTCGTGCAGGATGTTGTTCCAGTAAAAGAGGTTCGTGATCGCAGCATCACGATAGGACGCAGGTTCCTGCGCGGTGTCGAACGGGAAGTCGAACAACAGGCTCGCACCGCCATTCGGGCGGAACCCGCCCGCGTCGTTCGCGTCGCTATCTTCCTGGGCCGAAACATTGTTCCCGCGCGTGTCGGTGAACTCGGCGCCGTCCGCGCCATTAGTGTCGTGCCAGCCGAATGGGCTGGCGACTGGGTCGGGCGGATCCTGGACGGTCACACGTCCTTGTTCGGAGGGACTTTCAGAGGGTCGGGGAAAGACATGATAAGAAGCCCTGCTGGCCCAGTCGGCGGCCAACAGCAGTTCGCCCGAGTTGGCATCGACCGCGGCGTCGTACCAATGTTGGCCATCCGGCGTGCGCAATTGCATGTTCCAACCGAGCCGCACGCCACCATCCGCGTTGGGGACGAAGATCTGCCGCGGAGCGATCGGATCGCGCGAATAACCGAACGCGGTGAACACCGGCTCGCTCGTGAACGGTACGGGACCAGCAGCGTCGGCCGCGCTGATTTCGCCGTGCAAGTCAAGCGCTGCGCCGGCGGCGGCTACGGCCTGCTGAGCATTGAGCACCGGCGCGGCGCGCAGCGACGTCGCCGCATTGTTCAGACCTACGACGAAGCTGCTCCCCACATTGACGACGCGGCCGTCCGCAGTGACATTGATATTCAACGTGGCGTTGGCGACGCGCAGGCCGTCCAGCGTCTGCGCGAAGTAAATGTGCGTCACGCCGCTGAGGGCGTCGCTATACTCGTCGGTCACCACCGCCGTATCGATGTCCGACTGACTCAGACCGAGCGTGGGCGCATTCGCGCGCAGGTACGCCTTAGCGATCTGCAGCGGGTCGCCAGCCGTCGGGCCGGTCAGCAGGTCCCCGTCCAGTTTGCGCAAATGCAACTGTGGCGGAACAAAGAACGGTAGGTCCCGCTCGTGCTGCGGCGCCACTTCGTTCCAGCCCGCGCCCGCATTCGGCGGACTTACCGAGAGTAATTGCCTGGCCTCCAACGTCTCTAACACCGGACGCCGACTACGCCAATCTCTTCTGGTTCCGCCGTGATTTCTGCCGATATTGGAGAGTGTTGAGCGATTCCGCTGGATTCCCCGAGCGAATGGACCCGATGACTTCGGCACGGTTAGCTCCGTAGGTGATTGAGGGACGCTGCAGCTGAGCATTAGTTCGCCATCGCGGCGAAACTCTTGCGAATCTCATCCGTGCCAGTCCGCGAACCGCAATCCTTGCACTGGCGAAAGTGCCGTGAGTCTATTCGTGCGGCCAGCCGAACGCAAATTCAGGCGAAAGTTTCAACGGAATATAACGGCCGGCCAGGTGGACGAACGTGTCCGCTGCTACGATTCTCGGCCGGCGGAGAACTTTGGCTCGTTCGACCACGACGTGGAACTCGCGATTCGAACGGATTTCGGCACGGACACGGGTTGGCAGCGGCTTCTGCGAATAATGACGCGAGTACGACCGCCTAGAAGGCGCATCGCATTTGTGGGAAGGGTAGTCCTTCGACAATGGCCAAGGCCATCGCGTCGTTGAGTCAAAGGCGCGACACCTGCAGCTCGCAGACGCACAGCGCGCCGTCACGACGTTTCTAACCTGAGGAAAGCTGGTAGCACCGCTCGTGCGGCCATTTCCCGATCCACAAAACTGTAGCGTGACGGTTCTTCGCGCCCGCCTGCGTAGCGAATGCAAGGATTCGTCGGCAACAATTCGGTCTTGGCGCACGATCGCCACGCGATCGCAGAGGTTTTCCACTTCGCCGAGCGTGTGACTCGAAAAGAATACCGTGGCCCCGGCAATTGCCCGCTCCCGCAGGCAACGGGCCAACTCAGCCTACATCAGCGGGTCAAAACCGGACCTCGGTTCTTCCAAAATCAGCAGCCGTGGCCGGGCCAGCACGAGACCAAGTTTCTGGCGCGTGCCTTTGGACATTTTGCGTACGCTGACATTCATTTCCAATTGAAATCGCTCCGCGAGCGCGGCGCCTTCGGCACGCAAGTCGAGCCCGCGGATCTTCCCGACAATCGACAGGGCGGATTTCCCCGTCATCCAGGAATAGAGACGGAGGTCGCCGGGCAAGTAGCCGATGTCCCGTTTAATCTGTCGACTCTGTCGCCAACAGTCGAGCCCGAAGATCGAGGCGTTTCCGCCGCTGGGATTCAGGAAGCCGAGCAGGATCCGAATCGTGGTCGTCTTGCCAGCGCCATTCGGCCCCAGAAAGCCGAACGTTTCACCTTCACTTATTTCCAAGTCGACGGCGTCAATGCCGACACGACGGCCATAGTGCCGGGATAGTCGAGCCGTGCAGATGATGCTCACCGTAAAGTGCCTCGTTTGGTGGGCGATTGCGGTTCTGGCGATCTCGGGCGTTGCGTTCAAGGATCGCTGGCACCGATTCCTGTTTCTACGGAATTTGCGTCGCTCGCGCTCCTTGCCGCACCTTTTCATTCTTGCCCCGAAGCAGGTCGGCATCGACTTCAGGTGCCATTCGCCTCACGGACGTCGAAATTGAGTCGCTTATTGGCGCTATATGCCTTGATCCTCACCGCCTGCATTCTCCGCATCCTCCACGGGAAGAATGTTGCAAGTCTTGGTTCTCATGTCGAAATGCACGACGACCTTACCGAAGTCGAGCTGATGGAGTACCTCTTCGACGCGCCGCTCAACGGCGGAGTCGTCCGTGCCGTCGCGCGTGACGAATTCTTCGACGACGGCGCGGAGCGCGGAGGGTGACAGTTGTTTGTGGGGGACGCGCATCGAAAGTCTCCATACGACCTTCTGATCAAAATCGGATTATCGCCTCTTTGGCACCGTCGTGCCCAGTCGTCCGTGGCCCAGCTAGAAGCCCATGCCGGCACCAGTTCTCCAAACTCTGCGGACGGACCGGCCGGCGCCGACAATCCGTGGACGCGAGCATGCCGAGGCGAACAGGATCGGGAAGTGCACGATTGTCGACCTCGCGCTGAATCTGACATACTGGGCTGCAATTCTATCCCCTTGGCGTTTCTTGGCTGCGTACGACGCAAAATCATTGCGTTGAGCATTTGGATGCGATAACGTGGCGACGGTCAGGGAGGACGACTGTGGCAAATGGCGCATCGCCAGACGCTTGGGGCTGCGCCGCTCCACAGTTTACGGACCTTTTATCGCTTTAGTTGATTCTCAAGTAGCCCGGCCACGTTCGGACGTTTAGCCACATTGTCACGTCGCGCGTGATTTCGCATTCCGCATCGGCCCAAGGACTTTCTATGCCTCTCGCCAATCGCACCGGCGTCATTCGAAACCGTCGTGGACCAGACCAAAGCTCCTATCGCTCTCGGTTAGGCATGAACGGAACAACCTTGCGAATGGAGTCCCTGGAGACACGGGCACTTTTGAGTGTGCAGCCGCTTGGAATCACTGCGATTGAGGGGCCGCGGGTGCCCTTGAATTCGACGGTCATGGAGTGGGCCGTGAACCCACAAAACCGTCATCCGTATCTGCTGCTCGCGCAAAGCAATTGGACGAATGGTGAGGCGATGGCAAACGCCCTCGAAGGGCATTTGGCCACGATCAATAGCAATTCCGAGAACAACTGGGTGTGGGATACATTCGTCCCAACGCATCAAAATGGTCCACCCCCGTATGGTCGTCGGCTATTGTGGATTGGGCTCAACGATGCTGGGCAGGAGGGTGCCTACGAGTGGGCGGATGGGCAGGGGGCGGACTACACCAATTGGCAGCCAGATCAGCCGACCGGCGAAGGCGAAGATTTTGTTCAGATGGGCTATGGCGATTACAATGACTTCGACCCGACCTGGAATGATCTTGCCGATGTTTCATTTCAAGATCCGTTCCCGATGCATGGCGTGGTCGAGGTGCCATTCTCAGTCCGCCGGATTCCTGTACCGGAGTCCAGCACATTGGACTTCAAGCCGGAGCAATTGGCAATTGCGTTCAGTGGCGCTTTGTCCACGATCGGTGGGGCGACAGGTGCGGCAAGCGTCACCAATCCGGAGAACTGGCGGTTGACCCGCAATGGCGAGGACGCGTCACAACACCTAGCTCAAGTCACGCTGCTGCTCAATCAAACCTCAGATGAGTACGAAGCCGTCATCACTTTTGATGCGCCCCTGGATGCCGGCAGCTATCAGCTCACGGCTCTGGATTCAATTCGCGACGTCGATGGAGTTCCGATCGACGGCGATTCCGATGGACATCTGGGGGGCGACTTCTCGCGCGCGTTTTCTGTGTTTCCACAGTATTCGAACGTCGAGGTATTCGTCGCCTCCGGACTGATTCCACTTGCTGAACCACCATTCGTGCAATGGCACAGTGGCGACGGCGGAAACGACCATGCGTATGAGTTTGTCGCGGACACGTTAGACTGGCACGATGCCAATGCAGATGCGACGACGCGCGAACGACCGATGGGATTCACGAACGGGCATTTGGCAACGATTTCCAGTGCTGCCGAGAACGGTTTTTTTGGGGCAGCACTGCCACACTCACAGGCGTTGATTGGCTTTACGGACGAAGCTCGTGAGGGTGAATGGCGGTGGATCGATGATACGGATGGGATTTGGCAGGATCCGAATGAATTCGCGGCGCCAATTCAGACGGCCTACACGGCTTGGGGGCATAACCAGCCAAGCAGCGACGAAGGCAGTGGGGGAGAGGATTTTGCACACATTCACTACAGCCAGGTAGGCGATTGGAACGACGTCGACGATGCAGTTTTTCCGTACTTGGTCGAGTATGATCCGTTGCCTGTTTTGTTGGCGCCTGATCCGATCAGCGAAGCCGAACATCTATCGTTCGACGTCCCTCAGTTGGTCGTATCGTTCAGTGAGGAACTTGATACGGCGGCCGGAAGCCTCAACCCACATAGTCCCACTAATCTGGCAAACTGGACGTTGTCGAGAAACGGCGTCGACGTCAGCAGTCGCATTGCGGCGATCGACTGGCTCTTCAACCCCGACAGGAATCGCTACGAGGCGGTGCTGTCACTCGACGCGCCCCTCGGCGCCGGTGCCTACTTGCTCACCGCCCGGGACGGAATCCACGATTTGGCCGGCAACGCACTCGACGGTGACTACGACGGCGAGCCAGGTGGCGACTTCACGCGCACATTCTACATTGGCAATGCATCACCGAGTGCCGACGCCGGGGGCCCCTACGCAATCGCCGAGGGTGAATCACTTCAGCTTGATGCGAGCGGAAGCACCGACCCTGACGAGGGCCAGGCGCTGATTTACTCCTGGGACTTGAACGGCGACGGTGACTACAGCGACGCCAGCGGAGTCGGCCCATTGTTATCGTGGGCCGAGTTGACTGCATTGGGCATTGCGGACGTCGGCACATATGCCCTTCGACTGCGCGTAACGGATGACGCGGGGGCAGCGAGCGACGCCGACACGACGGTGACGATCACGAACGCGGCCCCGTCAAACCTGCAACTTGACCCGCTGGAGGCCTATCTCGAAGGCAGTGAGGTGGTGCTCACGGGACGATTCGACGATCCCGGACAGGGGGACTCGCACACCGTTTCGATCGATTGGGGAGATGGCCAGACG
>Ga0163153_10004397_pt1 | contig 17773 bp, 18 predicted proteins | sample OliLakLV19MP6IB1_FD_148629 | JGI IMG/M metagenome (GOLD analysis project Ga0163153, IMG submission 148629) | Freshwater microbial mat bacterial communities from Lake Vanda, McMurdo Dry Valleys, Antarctica - Oligotrophic Lake LV.19.MP6.IB-1 | ecosystem: Environmental > Aquatic > Freshwater >... | reverse complement strand
ATTTCCTCCAAACAGATTGCTTGGGCAGCAAGCTGAACATGGTCACAGGCGGCGATGTCCGCCCGCTTGTGTCGCGAGCCGTGCTTGTACTCGATTGGATAGGGGCCGTGACTATCGAATTCCACTGCGTCAGCCTTCCCAACCAGGCCAAGTCGGTCGTGGAACAGCGGCAGTGCCCTTTCGGTCCGCACGCCGGCGCGAATTTCCAGGCCCGGGGTGTCCACCGCCGCGTGTACCGCTCGTCCCCGCAGTGTGTGCACGTTCTCCTCGAAGGCCTGTTCCAGATGGATCAGGCCGCATTGGCGTGGGCAGTAGCACCAATGCTGAAGGGCGGAGATCGGGATGGGTTCTCTCTCGTCCATGAAGTGCTACCGCCCGAAATCCAAGCTAGACTGGAGTTTGTGCTACCGGGAGCAGCGCCATGGCATCCCCCATCGACAAACTGCAGGCCGAAGCGATGACCCTCTCGCCCGTAGAGCGCGCCGACCTTGCCGACCGCCTATGGGCGAGCATCGAGCCACAGGCCGATATCGACGCCGCCTGGAATGAAGAGATTGCGCGCCGCGTCGCACAGCTCGAAGCCGGCGAGGTCGAAACGATTCCCCACGAAGAGGCCATCGCCCGGCTGCGCGCCAAGTTCGGTTGATGCGGGTCAGGCTTCTCCCTGCGGCCGATCGCGAGTTGGAAGATGCCGCGGCGTGGTACGCAAGCAACGCCAGCCGTGCCGTTGCGATGAATTTCATCGCCGCATACGACACAATCGCGAACCTCATCTCCGATAATCCGGGAATCAGGATACCGTCGGCCACCGGTACACGCACGTTGCGCTTTCGGGGCTTTCCCTACTCCGCAATCTATCGCCTCCATTCCGACCACGCGGTGATCGTTGCTGTCGCGCATCAGCACCGGCGGCCTGGATACTGGGCGAGGCGGCATTGAGCCAGATGAAGTCATGAATGGCCACAGAACAATGTATGCCTAAACGAAGTAGCCGCCAGCAATCCGCGCGCGATCGCGATCGAACCAGCCCGCCATGTAGCCCAGGCAGTTAGGGTCATAGCTCCAGTCGGCGGGGAGCACGTACAGCTCCCGTGAATCGCGCAGGTGTGCGACACCGTCGGCGCGCGCGTTCAGGGCGCGCATGTTGTGCTGACCGACAAAGCCGCGCACGGTGAACGCCTTGTTACAGTAAGTCCCTGAATATGGGCGGTTCATCCCCGCGCGCGCGGGGAACACCCCGCGAGTTAATACTCTCCGGGGCGCGACTCCGGTTCATCCCCGCGCGCGCGCGGAACACTGGGCAACGCTGAATGTGAGGCCGAGTTGCTGCGGTTCATCCCCGCGCGCGCGGGGAACACTTTTTCTTCGGGAATAGCACGACGGCGATTTCCGGTTCATCCCCGCGCGCGCGGGGAACACTTCCGTGCCCCGCATGAAATACTGGTTGCGGCCGGTTCATCCCCGCGCGCGCGGGGAACACTCGTCCTGCGGCTTCTCGGGCTCGGCCAGCGGCGGTTCATCCCCGCGCGCGCGGGGAACACGCTCGGCCTGCCTGCGCGCGATCTCGGCGCGCTGGTTCATCCCCGCGCGCGCGGGGAACACCGCAGTCGTTCGCTCTCGCGTTCAGCCTTGGTCGGTTCATCCCTGCGCGCGCGGGGAACACGCCTTGGACGCCATGAAATGCCGTGCGGCTACCGGTTCATCCCCGCGCGCGCGGGGAACACTAGCGTATTTCCGGAAACGCCAGGCGCATAACCGGTTCATCCCCGCGCGCGCGGGGAACACAATCAAGAGCGGCAAGGTCATCGGCATCACGTCGGTTCATCCCCGCGCGCGCGGGGAACACCCTCAACGGATGTTGAATAGTGCTGCGCGGGCCGGTTCATCCCCGCGCGCGCGGGGAACACGCTTTGATGGTGGCGAGGATTTTGACATTGGCCGGTTCATCCCCGCGCGCGCGGGGAACACTCCGCGCCAGAGGCTGAGGTGTGGAAATTGATCGGTTCATCCCCGCGCGCGCGGGGAACACTTCATGGTGGAAACTACATCTATGCAATCGTGCGGTTCATCCCCGCGCGCGCGGGGAACACTTGATGTCCTTCCACTCGGGCGAGGCCTGTACCGGTTCATCCCCGCGCGCGCGGGGAACACCCCCCGCCGGTCACATCACAGGAGTACCACCACGGTTCATCCCCGCGCGCGCGGGGAACACGGGGACCGGGCCCTTGAGGACACCGGTGCCGACGGTTCATCCCCGCGCGCGCGGGGAACACTTCGGGATTCGGGTCGAGCAGGAATCCACTATCGGTTCATCCCCGCGCGCGCGGGGAACACGGCTCCGAATGGGTGCCCCTGATCGTGTCAGCCGGTTCATCCCCGCGCGCGCGGGGAACACGTTACCGACCGCTGTACGAAGTCGCACGAGTACGGTTCATCCCCGCGCGCGCGGGGAACACGAGGTGATCCCAATCGGGTTCATCGTCTCGATCGGTTCATCCCCGCGCGCGCGGGGAACACGTGAATCAGGTATCAGGGGGTTGCGACCCCCTCGGTTCATCCCCGCGCGCGCGGGGAACACAAGATGGCAAAGGAGCACGCCAAGCGACGCGACGGTTCATCCCCGCGCGCGCGGGGAACACTGGTGCAAGAGCGAGACCCGGTGGCCTACGAACGGTTCATCCCCGCGCGCGCGGGGAACACCGAATTCCGGTAGCGCACCAGGAATCCGCGGGCGGTTCATCCCCGCGCGCGCGGGGAACACGCTGTCCGCGACATGGATAAAGTTGGGTTCACCGGTTCATCCCCGCGCGCGCGGGGAACACGCGCAGGCCGTGCGCTACGTGGTGAGCGGCTCCGGTTCATCCCCGCGCGCGCGGGGAACACAGCGTATTTGCGCACCGCGTTCACATCGCCGTCGGTTCATCCCCGCGCGCGCGGGGAACACGTCCCAATCGGCGTTGGCTTTGGCCCAATCGGCGGTTCATCCCCGCGCGCGCGGGGAACACCATGTTTGCGACGCGCTCCTGGTTTGTGCCGACGGTTCATCCCCGCGCGCGCGGGGAACACGGCGTCGAGAACCATCAGATTTCCGCGTCCGGCGGTTCATCCCCGCGCGCGCGGGGAACACTCGTAGGTGGCGGGCAACGACGCGCTGACCGCCGGTTCATCCCCGCGCGCGCGGGGAACACGCGGCCGCACCGACTTCGCGAAAGCCGCGCGGCGGTTCATCCCCGCGCGCGCGGGGAACACCGCATTGTCCGCAAGGCATGGGCCCGCGATTGCGGTTCATCCCCGCGCGCGCGGGGAACACTGGACAAAGCCCGGCACCACACCAGCAATGACCGGTTCATCCCCGCGCGCGCGGGGAACACGCGGGTGCAGACGTATGCACGGACCCCAAATGCGGTTCATCCCCGCGCGCGCGGGGAACACATGGCTTCCTTCGAGCCGTCGGCGGGGTAGGTCGGTTCATCCCCGCGCGCGCGGGGAACACCTCGACGAGGCGATGGCGGATGTCACCGTCGACGGTTCATCCCCGCGCGCGCGGGGAACACAGCACGTGGACGCTCACCGCCACAGACGGCGCCGGTTCATCCCCGCGCGCGCGGGGAACACCCTGGCCTACGACGCCCGCATGGTCTCGCCGCCGGTTCATCCCCGCGCGCGCGGGGAACACCACTGCCCACACGCGCAACGAGAGTGCTGTGCCGGTTCATCCCCGCGCGCGCGGGGAACACAAAGTTGGGTTCACGTTTGGCGGTGGCTGCTTCGGTTCATCCCCGCGCGCGCGGGGAACACTATCTAGCCAAGGGCGCGCAGCAGTTGCAGGACGGTTCATCCCCGCGCGCGCGGGGAACACGCCCAGCATCAGCGTGCAATCGCTTTTTTCCCACGGTTCATCCCCGCGCGCGCGGGGAACACATCACAACCAGCGGGAACGTGATTCTCGCCGACGGTTCATCCCCGCGCGCGCGGGGAACACATCGAGCGCATCACGGGCGCGGCGGCCGGTCACGGTTCATCCCCGCGCGCGCGGGGAACACCCAGCCGCCTACACCGTCAGCGATGGGCGATGCGGTTCATCCCCGCGCGCGCGGGGAACACGGGTTGGAGCGCAGTGGGAGACAGGTGGGAGAAGGTTCATCCCCGCGCGCGCGGGGAACACCAGGCATGGAAGGGCGCAGAGAACGGACAAGGCGGTTCATCCCCGCGCGCGCGGGGAACACATTCCTGAAGCAGCGCGGCCGTCGATGGCAGCCGGTTCATCCCCGCGCGCGCGGGGAACACACTTCCTCCATCTTTCTGATTTTGAAGAGCAAATCAGATCGTTGAGATTCTACCGACTTTGCGGGCGTCTCCGGCCGATAAGGCTGGAGACGCGACCGCATCGACCGCCAGAACAAAACAGATTGTTAAAGAACGCCCTCGCCCGCCTGGGGAAGGAATGAAACCAGCTTCGCCCCGTCGACTTCTATGGGAATCCGTCGGTTCGTCCCCAGGGTCTGGAAATCGAAGCCGGCCTCGTTGCTCGTTCGCCAAGCCATTACTGCATTGCCGTCCTCGATTCCCGAAACGACGTTTTCCCAGATGTGGTCACGAATCTTGGCGGAGTAGTTGCCTACATATACCCCGGCCCGGACCTCGAGCAGCCAGATCGCGAGACGCCCGCGAAGTCGCGGCGGAGCATTCTCAAGAACGATGACCAGCATCGCCGAGGTTCTCCGGGTTCGGAATCGCGGGCAGGATTGCATCGTCCGGGGCTTCTGGCGGACGTTCGCCTGCGGACGCCAGCATCTCTTCTATTCCGGGAATGATGCGATCGAGGAGTCGCGTCTCGCGGAACACGTCACGACAGGCGAGCCTCACTTCCTGTTCGGGCCTGGACGACCCACGGGCGGCAATGCGGAAGGCGACTGGCACGACCGTATCGAATTTGTATATGTCGGCCACGTCATAGACAAACGACAGCGCCTTGCCCGTGTGAATGAAGCCTACTGCCGGCGCGTACCCGGCGGCCAGGACCGCCGCCTCCGAGACGCCATAGAGGCAAGAGGTTGCTGCAGAGAGGCAACGATTGGGTAGATCGCTCGCGCCCCAGTTCTCCGGGTCATAGTCACGCGCCTTCCACTCAACCTTGTATTTGCTCGCGAGCTGCTTATACATCTCGCGCACGCGCGCGCCCTCGATGCCGCGCAACTGTTCGACGCTTCGCCGCTCGGGCGGCTCCTCGCCGAATCGCATGGCGTACATCTTGCGCACCACTTTCAGCCGGAGAGCAGGGTCGAGCGCGAGCTTGGCCTGGTAGAGAAGGCGATCGGCGCGGGCTCCGCCGGGCTGCCCTGCGGAATAGAGCCTTACACCAGCCTCGCCGATCCAGACCAGCAGAGTTCCTACACGCCCCGCCAATGCGCACGCCGCGTGGGACACGCGCGTCCCGGGTTCCAGCATCAAGCATGCGATGCCGCCTATCGGCACGTGGGTTCTGACCCCCGTCTTGTCCACGATGACGAACGCGCCGTCGAGAACGTCGAGATGCCCCTTTTCGATGTAGAGCACCGAAAGCCGCTCCTTGATCGGAATCGGTTTGAGCGGCGGAAGCGGCTCCGGCACCTTGACTATCTCGACGGAAGCGGCCGCTTGCGCAGCCCGGTTTCTTCCACCAGAACGAACTGACCTTCGAATTCGCTTCCCGCTTCCAGCAAGGCAGCGAGCATTCGCCCCGGCGCATCCGGGCGGTACGACTTCATCCTGAACAGGATGACAGCGGGCGGCGCGGCGAGTCCGCGTGCAAAGATCAGTTCCCCGTAGTCCCTGTCGAACGTGACGATCCAACGCTTCTCCGCAGCTGCGCGCGCGAGAACGTCGACGTCGGTCGATGTGCCCTCGGTCTCGGCCACCGCCAAGACCTCGTATCCCCGATCTCGCAGATACCGAACCGAGGAAGCAGGCAAGTTCTCGTTTGCGAGGAGCCGCGGCTTCATGCCGCTGTCTTGCCGATCGCTACATAGTCCTCGTCCCTGAGCACTTCGGCGGCGAAAGCAAACACCGCCTGCAGCGCCTCAGGAGTGAGGCGTGGGTACGACTGATATAGATCTTCCGAGGTCCAGCCGTCCGCAAGGCGGTCGAGGATGAGATCCACAGACAGCCGCGTGCCCTTTACCACTGGCTTGCCTACCAGAATCTCAGGGTCGGAAACAATGTGATCGCGCCAGTTCATGGGGCACTCCTTTCCTTGACAACATGTTCGAATATTACTTCCCGCAACAGCACAGCAGTTACGGTCGGCGCACCAGCAGCAGGCCACATCCGAACGCCTTCGCATGGCCGATTCCCCCGAGCAATGCCGACGCGAAAGCCGTCGGATCATCGACTTCGAGCGTGCCGGAAAGATCCACTGTCGACAGAGTGATCTCCCGCTGCCCACCTCGGGGTATACGGTGTTGTAGATACGAATCCACCCGTAGGTCGTCCAACACGCGGAACCCGTTTCGGATGGCAATTCCGGGCCGGGACGAGTCGCCGAGCCAATCTCGAATCGACTTATGGGTCAGCTCGTACAGCGGTGGCCGGCCAGCTTCAGGAACGTCGGCCCAACGAGTGGCCCCATGCTCGGCCATGATGCGCTTCTTGGCATGCATGACAACGTCGTCACGCCTCGACTTTCCATCGCGTTCGCGAGCTTGCGTAGGGTTTACGCGCAGATCGAATCGCAGGCGATCACCGGTACCCACCTGCGGCGCGTACTCCCGGCTCTGAACCTGCCACGCCGGATGCGGCGCGACCGCCGGCCTCTGTGACACGCAATAGAACAACGCCTGCTGTCGCTCGCCCTCGGGATCGAAGCGGCGGAAGAGGAAGTCGCGGGCACTGCCATCGGCAGCGGGAAAGAAGCGCCAGAGAAACTGATGGTCACTACGCGCGCTTCCGAACGCATGTCCCAGGGCCTCGCGCGCTCCAGGATGCCGCTCATCGAGCTCAATCCGGGTGAAGTAATTCATGGCGCCCGCTCGTCCTCGGCTTCGTCGGAAGGCTCGGCCCCGGCGGTCAGCGCTACGCGCTCGGTGCGGTCGGCAAACTGCCAGCGTTGGCGCGAGCGAGGCGAGTCCTTGCGCGTCACGCTGAAGGATTGGGGCCAGCCGGCATCTGCGCCTTCTTCCCAGGCGACCATTACCGGCTCGGCTGGAATCCCTAGTCGGTCGCGCTCGTCGATCTCCGGCAGCCGCACCTTCGCAAGCGCAGACCTGAAATTCTCTGCCTCCACGATCTTCGGCGACAGCGGGAGGGCCGGCGGGCAAGCTTTGCGGCCGAGATATAGCGTGAATTGCGGGCGTTGCAGCGCCATGGCGATCGAATTCAACTCCATATCCGCAGAATGTCCGCGCAGCCACACCCCGACCACGCACAGCGCATCCTGCCGGTAGTCGCGAGTCGAAAGAATCGTATTCAAGTCGTAGCGTGGAATCGCTAACTCATCGGCGCGAGTGCGGTGAGGCCGCTTCTTTATGTCCGACGCCCCCGGCACCTGCGCCGTGTGATAGTCGCGCAGCAGTGAGCCTTCCGCGTACACGGCGACGGCGAAGGTGAGCGCATCGTCCAGTTGTTGGTGGCGCGGCTCATCGGCGCGATCAAACCCCAGGGCGGCGGCGATCAGACCGAGCAGCGCGGACCGGCCGGGGTAGGCGTGGCTCGGTCGGTACTCGCCCACCGCGACGTCGCCCCAACTGGCCAAGGGTGCGTAAAGCCGAAACAGCAGAACGTCCATCGCCCTCAGTCCGCCTGCGCAAACGCGATCAACTCGGCCAGGCTGCCCTCACCCGTTTCGGCGTTGAAGAACTTCCGCGCATCGGCACAATCGCCGTACACCTTGTCCATGTTTTGCCGCTTGTCGTTCAAGGCCTCGATCGAGTCCTGGATCATGTCGGTGCCATTCACGGGTTTGACGAACGCGAGACTGAGAGATCTCGGCTGCTGACTACCCTTCTCGACGAGCATGTAGGACGCATAGGCGCGAGAAGCGAAGCTCGCCTGCTTGCCGGTCGGCGCCACCTTGGCGATAGCCTCCAGCAGTGCCGCGAGCGCCTTGTTCCGCAGCGTCGTATCGCCGCCGAGGTTCGTGTCGAGGAGATCGCGGTTGATGCAAACGTAAAGGTAGTAAACGCCGGCGCCAAAACCAGCTTCGCCGATATGGGCTGCACCTGCATCTCGTTCGCCGCGGTTCAGGTCGTCTACGGCGGTGAAGTAATCATCCTCGGCGGACGCCTTGTGGACGGTGAAGGCGTGGGCTACCTGAGCTGCAGCCTCGATATTGAACCTCGGCTTCTCGGCGAGCATTCGGCCAAACAGCGCGATGTCCACAGCATGATGATCCTCACGTAGAAGCTCAAGCTCCTGAGCCGTCGGAAGCCGAGCCGCATCCGCCAACTTGTTGGTGAGGGCGTCTATCAACGCGTGCTCCGCAGGGCTGATGTGGACTAGTTGACTTGTGGAGAGCGACTTACGAAAGGCTTTGAGCGCCTTGTCGCCAGAGTCGTCGTCCGCCTTTGATTCGTCATTGCTCGCATCGTCTGGGGCGTGTGCCTTTACCTTCTTGGGCGGGTAGTCAGCCTCAAGACTGCCGAACTGCTCGATGATCTTCCGAGTCCCTTCGTGAGCGAGCTTGAACTTCGCTTCCTTGAAGTGCTTGAGGGATTCAGCGTCGATAGTCTCAATCTGAGCCAGCTTCTTGAAGATTTCCAGCCCAAGCGTTTTAGTACGCGTGCCCAAGTGGCCGGCTAGCGCGTCCTGGAAAAGGTCCGAGGTACGCCACGCCCGTTTTCCGCTCTGCGACGACACACGCAGTCGTGCGACACCACCGACCAGCGCGCTCTTCGGGCGCCCGAGATCGTCGCGGTTTAGGTTTGATGGAGGATACGAAGTAAGTACGTGAAGCTGGACGAAACGGCTCATGTCGCGGTCTCCATTGAGTTCAAGCAGATTTTTTGGCGGGCCATTGGTAGTCGTACACCCAGCGCTTGCGCACAACGTCGCCCCAGTACCAGACATTGGCGGCGAGAGCGGGCAGATTCACGTGGCCGTCGACAAGCGGCACTACACGCCGCAGCCGGATAAAAAGTTCGTCCTCGTCGGTCGCGTCCAGGATTTGCCGCAATCGCAGTGGCGAAACGGAGGGCTTGTCTCCGGCGGAAAACGCATCTGGCAGGGACTGGTCGGACAGCCCTTTGACATGCGCTGCGAGAGCGATGATCGAGGCGAGCCGTGGGCTGCGCGAATCGTGCTCGGACAGGCCCGCGCCGACAAGGCGACGACGCGCGTGGTGAAAGGCCTCGGTTTGCATCACCTGCAGCAGGTCGCCACAGCGACGCAACTGAGCGCGATCGCCGCGGTTTTGCTCCAGCCCGCGCCACCAGGCCAGCAGTGCGCCCATCGTCGGGTCGCCCTTTGTGAATGGCTTGTTCATCGTGCCTCCGTGGTGTCTTGCGCCGTCGAGCCTCGGCGGCGCTGCCTCCTGCCTGTCTCCGTTGAGTTAGCGACGATCAATCCGAATGCTTGCTGAAGGGTGTCGCCGTCCAAGTGCCTGCGTAGTGCGCGGTAGGCAACCGCGAGTTTGGCCGGGTTGCCGGCCTCAACGTTTCCTGACGCGGCGATCTCGTCGAACAGGCACCGCGCCGTAAGCCGTAGCACATTGAGCCAGCCGCGCCGCAGCGGCTCGCTCTGATCATAGGCGCCTCGCCCGTGTTCCTTCGCAAGGTCGATGGCCCGCTCGACCAGCACAAAGAAGTGTCGCTCGGTGCGATTCCAGAATATCGCTTCAACAAAGCCGAGGTCACCGCGCGTTTCACCGTTGCCAAACCACGCGTCCCGTACCGCAAAGCGAATGCACTGCGCGACAGACTCGGCGCCGGCGGCGAGCGGGCCGACGATGCTAGCGATTGCCTCGGAGACCTCGGCGGGGCTCTGTTTACTCTCCGGAAGATCGAACAGCGGAAAGTTGGCTTCGTACCAGCAGCGAGCCTTCATGTTGTCCATGTCATAGCCGAACGCCCGCAAGCGAACCTGGCCGCCTTTGGAACGAGTGCTACGGTACGCCTGCACCACCGCGGCGGGCACGATTTGCCTGCCGGCCCGCTTTGATCCGAGCGCCCAGCCAAGCCAATGACGGTACGTCATCCCATCTGGCTGCGGATGCACGGGAAAGAGCGGTTCATTCGCCCCGCTCCGATAGTAGGGCGAAAGCGGATGGAGCCAAGCGCCTTTGTAGTTCAAACCGTAGTTCTTCGCGACGTACCGCTCGATTGGCAGATCGGTTGTCCGAGCACAAATGGCACATGGCTCTGGAGCTGCTCCCCCACTACGGCTCGCAAATTGGAGCCGGATGCGCCTAGGCATGGCCCAGTACACTTGCAACGGATGCACATCCAGCGGCTGGACAGCGTCCGAGTGCTTCATTGTCTGCTCAACGCCGCGCAGCCATGGGAATACATTGCTCAGTTCCGCCTGCGATGAATTCGCGGTATGGAAAGAATGCGGATCGAGAACATTGCAGGCGACGTCCCGCCACAGTGCGGACGCTGGATGCGACTCTCCAATCTGTGCATACGTAACGAGCGTCGTCAGCGGACCCCCGCCGCGTATTGAAGTGCGGTGACCGGCTCCACCGCTAGGCGCGTTTGTCATCAAGCAAAGCAGCGCGGTAGCGGCGCAATGTGGGCAAAGCGCGCCGCCGCTGCTGCGCTTCACAAAGTGATCCGTATTTCTCTCGATCGACTGAGCACCGGGAAAGTCGATCAGCAAGGCGGCGACATCGTTTTCAGTTGGATTGTCCGCGGGACTTAGCGTCAGATCCTGCATGAACCTCGGCCCGTCACCATCCAGCTCGAACGCTTCCCGCAACGGTAAAAACAGTGCCTGGAGCCTCTCCGGTCCTGGGGGCGACCACAGCATCTCGTCACGGTCCCAGTACTCGTCGCCGCGCACCCAAGCGGTCTGCACCAGACCGATCAGGAACTGGATCAGCGCGCCGTTGAAATCGGGCCTGGGCGCGTCGAGAGCGACCACTGGGTCGGAATCGAGCCGGTCGGTGATCTCGTGCGGGGCGATACGCTCGGACCGGCCGCTCGCCCGCCGAACGGGAATCCACTGTTCTTCGAGCAGGTTCAATGTGCTGACTCCTTGTGCGACTGCGGGTTGCTCGCCGGGGCCTCACGCAGCCCGACGATCTCGTCGTACACCCAATTGCGAAGGCGTCCGCGCACGTCCTTAGCCTGCGCGCGCCAGGCTCCTGCACCGTCCCGGGCGAACGGCACCAGAATCGACCACTTGCCCTGATCGGGCAAGGCCTCCCTTGTCGATTCCAGCGCGGCGGCTTGCCGTGGTTCGACGACCGCCTCCTTCATGTGCCGCGCGATCAACCGGACGCTGCTCGATTCCCAGGCATTGGCGCCCTCGCGCCACGGTACGCAAACGCCGTCCTTCCAACGCCCGATGCGCAAGGTGACGGTCGCCTCACCCAGGCGGGTCTCGGCACCGAGATCCCAACCGTCCTCGCTGGCGAGCGCGGGCGCAAGATCATCTGCAAGCCACGCGCCAGCGTGCCCGCGCACATAGCCGGTCGCGAGCTTCAGGCGCGCGGCGAAAGCGATGTTGGTCGCCGCCCAGTCGTGGCCCTCAGCCTGGTTCGCGATCGATTGCAGTGCAGCGGGAATCTCGGCGTCCGTCTCAAACACCGTGTCGATCAGTTCGCGCGCGTCGTCAGGCATTGAAAACCCTCCACGCTTGGCAAGCTCCCGAGCGGTGATCCAAAGCTGGCCCGCATGGGGGTACACTGCCGCTCCGCGACGGAAGAAGCCACTGAACCAGTTGGACTGGGGTTCGTCGACCCACGCGGGACCAAAGACGATCATCCGCGCGCCACCCCTTTGGTCCTTGCCCGACAATCGCGTGCCGTCTTGCGTGCGCCGATGTCGTTGCAGCCGGCCGGCACGCTGGATCAACCGGTCGATCGGCGCCAGATCGGAGATCAGCAGGTCGAAGTCGACGTCGAGCGACTGCTCGACGACCTGCGTGCCGATGACCACCCGCCCGCGCCGTTGCGCCGGCCCGCTGTCGGGACCGAAATCGCGGAGCAGGTCCCGCTCGATGGCGAACCGGTCGCCGAGCGCAAAGCGGGCGTGGAACAAGGTTGCGGACGCTGACGGCTGTTCGGCGCGGAGCCGTTCCCATGCCTCGATCGCGTCGGCCACGGTATTGCGTACCCAGCAAACGCAGCGCCCTGCGGCGAGTGCCGCGCGAATCTCGGCCAGCACCTGGTCCACATCATTGATGAGCGCTACATCGACGCGCCGTTGCACCTCCGCGCGTGTTCCGACGGCCTCCTCAACGGCCGGGCCGGCGCCGATTCGGGTAATCAGCGGGTAGCTAGTGTTCGTGAGAGCCGGCGCAGGCCAACCGCACCCACTGGCAAAAGCTTGCGCCAGCTTGCGCTTCATCTTCAAGGTGAGTGTGGCCGACACGAGGACTGCGCTGCCCCCTGCAGCAGCGTGAAACTGCAGGAGCCCTTCGAGAAGCTCCTGCATATAGGCGTCGCAGGCATGTACCTCGTCGACAATGAGTACCTTGCGGAACAGGCCAAGCAGCCGAAGGGACTGATGGCGAGCGTGCAGTACGCCAAGCAAGGCCTGGTCGATCGTGCCTACGCCGACGCTCGCCAGCAAAGACTTCTTGTTGTTGTCGGCGAGCCAGGCCGCGCAGCGCGCGCTGGCGGTCTCATCGGCCTGGCGCGGATCGCCCTCGGCATGATCCGCGGCAAGCACCGCGCGAAGTCCCGGCACGAGGTCGCGGCGGCCATGCGCGAGGACGACGCTGGGACTTGCGGTCGGTGCGAACAAGCGCTTGACGACGGCACTGACTCGTTCGTACATCGCATTCGCGGTTGCCATCGTCGGCAGGCCGACGTAGATGCCATCCGCGTGTCCTGCGGCCATGAGGCGATAGGCGAGGGTCAGTGCTGCTTCTGTCTTGCCAGCCCCGGTGACGTCCTCGAGCAGGTAGAGCTGCGGACCATCCGGGATCCCGTGCGAGTCCGCCCATGCCTGGAGCGGGGTCAGCGTGGGGATGCGTTCGCGGGTGAAAATGTCCTGCAGCTGGTTGCCTAGCGACACTGGCTGAGGCAGAACACCTGCCGTGTCGATTGCTCGCTGCGCCTGCGGCAGCGCCGACTGGCTCCAGTATTCGGGGAGGGGACGCCTCTCCGAGAGGTAGGGAAAGAAGTCGGTGTTCGAACCCAGCCAGTCCGCGAGCACCGCAATGCCCGCGACCCACCAGGAGCACCGCCGGCCGATTTCGACTGCCTCCTGCGCCGAGCGCTCCCGGAATGCGGCGACAGCCGTGTGAGGTACCAGAAGTTGGCGCGCCTCGGCGACGAACGCAGCCGCCGCCGCCTCGTCACATGCGTCGAAATGCGCATAGAGCGATGCGCCAGCGGCATCCGGCGGCTCGCCGTGGTGTCCCGTGACCGCACAGATCCACGGGACAAATCGACTGGCAAAGCGACCGGCTTCGGCTCCCAATTGAAGGGCGTCAGTGCCGGCCATCAGGTGCATGCGCCACAGGAGTTCTCCGAGCGAGTCGTGGCGAACCGTGTAGGCCTTTGTGCTGACCCGACTCTGCAATTTCTCCAGAAGATCCGGGCGTTGGTTCTGAAAGCTGGTGGCGAACTTGCCGAGATCGTGCAGGACTAGCCAGAACGTGATCCAGTCCAACATTGCAGCCGGGGCCAATCCGGCTTGTTGCCCCAACCAGATAAGCAGCTTCGGATGACCCTGCAGATAGGTCCTGCCGGTCGCGGCTACGTCAAGGGAGTGGTACGCCAGGAGGTGAAACTGCGCCCCCGTGGCGGTCGAGGGTCGCGCCTTGCCCCAATAGGCCAGAAACGGCGCTGGCGCCTCTGTCATTTCCGAGGTGGATCGATCTGAAGGGGATAAGGTCGGCATGGCGAACCATCCTTGTACTCCAGCAGAAGCTCATGGGGTGAGCCTCAGGGTAGCGACGCAACGGACCTTGAGGCTATCCAGTTCCTTCGAGAAATCAGTGGTGGTCGCCTTCGTCGGCCGCCTGCACCGGCTCGCCGCCCTTGTACCACCTGGGATAGAAGCGCCCGACGATCGGGCTCGTCGCGGCGAGCGCATGGCAGCGGTCGAGCTGGAACGGGCGCTTGTCCGGGTCCTGCACGCGCTGGCCGGCCATGGTCTGGAACGCGGCCGTCGCGACGGAGCCGGCAAGCTCGGTGATGTGGGTGCATCCGCGCACGCCGCCGAGCAATTCCTTGATGCGCTGGAAATAGCCGGGCTTGATCGCCACGCCGACCAGCAGCCGGTAGGCGGGCACGATGCGATCGCAGTAGTCGACGTACGGCATGGAATCCATGGCCGCTGCGGCGTCGACGATGTTGAGGGCGCGGTCCACGGTGATGCGCAGCCACATGTCGTGCACCGGGCTGCCCGCCGGCCGCATGGTGCCGGCGACCGGGAAATCGTAGGGCTTGGTGTCGACCAGGTGGCCTTCTATGTCGTAGAGGCCATCCTCGCGCCGATAGCCGCGGATCTCGATCGCGCGGGTGTGCAGCGCTTCGCGCGCGACCGTGGGCTGCAAACCCCCACGTTCCACTGACTGGGGGCCCGTCATCAGGCGGTGGCCACCTTCGCGGCGAGGCGCGCCTCGCGGATGGCCGCGGCGAATTCGGCGCCGGTCTGGTAGCGCACGTCGTGGTCCTTCGCCAGCATCTTGTCGATCAGCGGCACTATCCATTCCGGCAGCGCCGGGTTGTAGTCGCGGATCGGCGGGTGCTGCGTGTTGGCGATGGCGAACATCAGCTGCGTCATCGATTCGCCTTCGAACGGCAGGCGGCCGGCGAGCATCTGGTAGAGCGTCACGCCGAGCGAGAAGAGGTCCGAGCGCCCGTCGATCTTCTTGCCCGCGAGCTGCTCGGGCGACATGTACGACGGCGTGCCCAGCACCATGCCGGTCTTGGTCTTGGACGAATCCGTGATGCGCGCGATGCCGAAGTCGGTCACCTTCACCGTGTCGCTTTCCGGCTCGTACATGATGTTGGCGGGTTTGATGTCGCGGTGGACCACGCCCATGGAGTGCGCGTAGCCGAGGGCGTCACCAACACGCTCGCAGATCGAGAGCACCTTGTCGGGCGGAAAGAGGTTCGGCTGCTTGGTGTACGCCACCAGGTCCTTGCCCTTGAGGAATTCCATGGCGATGTAGCAGAGGTCGTGCTCCTCGCCCGCGTCGAAGATGGTGACGATGTTCGGGTGGTTGAGGCGGCCCGCGGTCTCCGCCTCGCGGAAGAAGCGCTCCTTGGCTTCCGTCAGCTCCTCGGCCTCGAACTCCGCCGACAACGCCATGGTCTTGATAGCCACCACGCGGCCGATCTTCGGGTCCTTGCCGCCGTACACCACTCCCATCGCGCCCTTGCCGAGCTCCTTTTCCACCTGGTAGCGGCCGAGCATCGGCTTTTCCTGCGCGCCGCCCTGCAGCACCATGGTGCTGGCGTTGGTGCGTGCCGCCGAGGAGCCGCCGAGGATGATGGTTTCCGACAGCGCCTTGGCGCGGTTGAGCCTTTCCTCGATGTCGCGGAACTTCGGGTTGTAGGTCGCCATGTAGCGGAAGCAGCTCTCCGCCTTGTTGAACTGGCGGCGGCGCTCGAAATCGAGCGCGAGGCTGTAGATGTTCTCCATCACCTCGTCGTTGAGCGGGGCCTTGCGGAACTTGTCGAAGGCCATGTCCAGCTGGCCCTGCTGCTGGAACGCGAGGCCGAGCATGCGGTTCGATTCCGCGCCCGCGAGGTCCGCGGCTTCCTTGCCGCGTTCGGTCATCAGGAAGCGCTTGGTGGTGAGCAGCGCGTGGCCGACCACAAGCAGCGTCGCGGGCAGCATCAGCTGCAGCCAGAGGCCGGCGGAGGTCATGAGGCCGAGGTGCGTCGCGAAGAGCACGGCCAGCAGGCCGGCGGTGATGCCCGCGGCCATGCCGGCGCCCAGGCGCGGCAGCAACAGGGTGATGTAGAGCGCCACAAGCAGGTAGGCGCCGAGCGTCGCGAACGGCGCCCACGTCGGCTGCACGAAGAAATGCTCCTGCAGGATCGAGGACACCGAGTGCGCCAGCGTCGTGACCGGGTTCATCTGCGCCGAGATCGGGGTCACCTGGCTGCTGCCGATGCCGGTGGCGGTTGCGCCGATGAGGACGATCTTGTCGGCGTATTTCGCGGCCGGGATCTTGCCCGAGTAGACGTCGAAAAACGAATCGATCGGGAAGGCGGACTGCTTGTCGCGGTCCTTGTAGAAATAGGTGTACATCTGGCCCGCGTCGTCGGTGCGGATGGTCTTGCCGCCGATCGAGACGCTTTCACCCGGGACGGTCTTCACGTCCTTGGAGGTCAGGTTGAGGCTTTTGGCCGCGATCATCAGCGAAAGCGACGGGAACTGCTGGTCGTAGTAGCTGATGACGAGCGGCTCGAAGCGCACCGCTCCGTCTTCGTCGACGGCGGTGTTGAGGTGCCCCATGCCGGCGGCCGCGCCACCGAGCAGCTCGATCGGATACAGCACGTTGGCGCCGTTCAGGAAACCGCCCGCGTTGGCTCCGGTGCCGGGCACCGCATTGCGTGAGACAAAATCGGGCAGCGGCTTGTCGGGACGGCCGGCCGGCGGTGAATAGGTGAGCTGGTCGAAGACCAGCGGCAGCAGCACGGTGTTCGCCTTCTTCATGCTGGCGGCCAGGCGTACGTCGCTGTTGAGCGCGGCCGAGGCTTCGGTGAGCAGCTTGCCGATCTCGCCCACTTCACCGGCGGGATAGGTGGGTTGCATCGCCTGCGCGGCCGGCGTCTGCCCGCCGATCGGCGCGACCCCCGGCACCTCGCTGCCCGCGGCGGCGACGGGAGGATAGGCCTTGTTGTAGATGTCGAGCATCTTCTCGACGTAGGTGAGTCCGGGATCCTTCTGCGGCTCGAAGAAGAAGGTGGTGTTGCCGATCACCTTGGCCTTGGCGGCGGCCAGCTGGTCGATGAGCTTGCCCTGCACCTCGCGCGGCCACGGCCAGCGACCGATGTTGGCGATCGACTGCTCATCGATGGCGATGACGGCGATCTTGTCGCTGGGCGACTTCGAGGTCATCTTCACGCCGAGGTCGTAGGCCCAGCGCTCGAGGCCGGGGATGAAGCCCGACATGCGCGCGAAACCGAATAGGGCGATGACGATGACGAGGCCGAAGAACCAGTCGGCCTTCCAGAATGCGGTCTTCATGAACTCTCCCCGAGCTCTCCCCTGACCCGGCCATATTACAGGGAGATACGCGGGCCTTCACTTCCCCAGGTCGAGCTCCGAGCCCAGGCCTTGCGCGCGGGCGAGCTTTGCCAGCGCCGCGGCGATGATGAGGTCCTGGATCGCCATTCCCTGCGACTCGAAGAGGGTGATGTCCGAAGGCGACGCGCGGCCCGGCCGGATGCCCGCGATCACCTCTCCCAGCTCCGTAAGGCCCCCCACGTGCAGGCGCCCCTTCTCCAGCAGCGGCAGCAGGTCACCGGCTTCCTTCTGGGCGCTGGCCCGCGAATCGACGACGATCGGGTCGCACTTGCGGATCGTCGCCTCGTCGATCTCCTGGCGCAGCAGGGAATTGGAGCCCGCCGCGTTCACGTGGGTCCCCGGGCCCAGCGATTCGCCCGAAAAAACCGGCGTCACGGACGTGGTGATGGTGACCACGATGTCGCTGCCCCTGACGC
>Ga0163153_10004394_pt1 | contig 17777 bp, 10 predicted proteins | sample OliLakLV19MP6IB1_FD_148629 | JGI IMG/M metagenome (GOLD analysis project Ga0163153, IMG submission 148629) | Freshwater microbial mat bacterial communities from Lake Vanda, McMurdo Dry Valleys, Antarctica - Oligotrophic Lake LV.19.MP6.IB-1 | ecosystem: Environmental > Aquatic > Freshwater >... | reverse complement strand
AACACCTTGTACATCCCCGGCCTCTCGAACCGCAAAACCGGCCGAAAGGATTAATGGCGAGGTATTTTTACTCCGCCCGCGGACGACAAAACGACGCCGCTTCAGTGATGTAGTTTTGCACCGGCGCACACATCCGGCAGGTTCTCGCACTGGTCGGTGTTGAATACGGTGAAGCGCTTGAGGAACGGAATCGCCTGTGCTTCGTCGCCACGCTCAATGGCCCGTTTGCGTTCATCATCGGGTACGAAGCGGTCGGCGTAGACGACGGTGGTGCCGCGCGCTCCCTTCCTGACATTGCCGCCAAGGCCAAGCGCCTGGCGGAATGTGAGCCAGCTCTGGCCGGTGAAGCCACGCTCGATAACCGCGCCCCACAGGATCAGGACGTTGATCCCCGAGTAGCGCCGGTGGGTCGACGCATTCTGCGGCATGGCCAGCGGCGCCTTCGCCGCCGCCGTCCCCCAGGGCTGGACCCAGGGGATACGTCCGGCTTCCAGCTCGGCGATGATCTTGCCGGTGATGTCGTCATAGAGGTTCGTCCGATCGGCGCCGGAACGGGGGTGGTGGGACTGTCTGGACATCGCGGTTCTCCGCGACGGGCGCCGGGAGCCACTCTCCCGATCCTCAACCCGTCACGGCAAACCCGTCCGCACTCTCACTCTTGATGCGCCGAAGGGCACGAACGCGCGAAGCCAGTGGTGGCCGCGCGGTGATTGGCGGGGCGTTGCGGGGCGGCAGGCCCCGCAGAAGGGGTCGGCCGAGACCATGGCTCGGGCAGGGGAAGGCTTTCCCCTCCGAACTCAAGCGTGATGAATTCGATCCGTGCGGTCCACTGGGCCGACTGATCGATGCTGAAGCCACGATCGTCGTTCGACCGTTGTCGTGTGTCTCCGGTTTGGGCTTCCGCGAGTTAGCGTCGCCTGAGTTGGCAATAAGACGTATTCCCAAACTGCGGTCAGCTACCTTCTATCGTCGATGTGTGATACAAATGCTCGGACTATAGATCCTTTGTTATGAGTTTTCATATCAATGCGCGTGCTCGCCTCTCAACGCCAAATCGCCCGTGCCGTGCTGACAGCGCGCGGAATGGCGCGTTTGGCGGAACTTCGGGAGGCCGGGGTGACGGCGGCTACAATGAGCCGCATGGAGCGGGATGGGGAAGTGCTCCGGCTCGCGCGTGGCCTCTACCAGCTTCCCGATGCGCCACTCGACGCCCATCACAGCCTGGCCGAGGCCGCCAAACGTGTTCCCAAGGGCGTTGTCTGTCTCGTTTCCGCCTTGGCATTTCACGGTCTGACCGACCAGCTTCCAAGCCAGATATGGCTGGCCATTGGCCAGAAGGACTGGTCTCCGAAACCGGACGGTACGCCCATTCGCGTCGTGCGTTTTACCGAGAGCCTGCTCAGTGCGGGCGTCGAAACCCATCTCGTCGAAGGGGTGTCCGTCAAAGTCTTCGGGGTTGAGAAGACGGTTGCTGACTGCTTCCGATATCGGAATAAGATCGGCCTATCCGTGGCGATCAAGGGCCTTCAGGAAGCGCTGCGCCAGCGGAAGACAACCCCGGACGCGATTGCCAGACAGGCCGAACGTGGAGCGGTCGCTACGGTGATCTTTCCCTACCTTGTGGCCCTGACCGCCAATTGCTGACGGGAAGTCGAGAATTATCCCGCATTTCAGATGCGCGATAATACTTGACTGATCGCCCAGAGATGTGCGATTAACGCGCATCTGAAATGCGGGATAATGATGTGGCCATCCACCTAGTGGGAGAAACGATCGATGCGAAGCGGGCGCATCAGCGCGCGCAAGCCGGCGAGCTGATCCAACTCGTTCGGGGCGTTTATGTTGATCATGACGGCGACGCGGAGGCCTCCATCTTGGGCCATGCCGTCCGCATCGCCCACTACCTCTATCCCAACGCCTATCTCTCGTCCGCAAGCGCGGTTCTGTTCGCGTCCACGCCAGACGGGCGCCTGTTCATCAGTGGTCGCCGTAATCAGCGCACGCGCTTGCGCACGCTCGAGATCGTTCAGAACCAAGCCCCGGCACACCCCTCGACGGCGATCGCGGTGATTGGCGACGATCTGGGAGAGCTGCGCGTCGCCGCGTCGTCGCCACGCCAACGCTTCCTCGAGGCCTTCCGCCTGCGAAGCGAACACGCCAGCGCCGTCACCGTCGAAATGCGCGCCCAGATGGCGACCCGGTTGGTGGAGGAGCATGGAACGCCACGTGCGGCGGCCGACGCCGTTTGGGCGCTGGCGCGTGAGAATGAATGGTACCGGGAGGGAGAGGGCGCTGAACGCTTCCTGTTGGCCCAGCCCGGCGCGGCCAAGGTCCCCGTCAACAAGGCGGCGCTCGATCTTCTGGTCGCCTGGCACGGCGAACCTCTGGGCCGCCTGACTCATGACGGTTTCGAATGGCGCTGGAAGGCTCAAAGACGGATTGGTCCGGCGCTGGTCCGCGAGACGACGCCGGGCAAGCTGCCGGCATTCATCGAGTCGCTGCTGCCCGAGGGCTGGCTTGCCCAGGTCCTCCATGAACGCGACGAACGCGAGGCGCTGCGGCGCGGCCGACGCTATATATCCAATATCGCCATCGTCGAGGCCCGCGAGGAATTGGGCGCGCTCCCCGCCGATGTGCTCACCACCACGCTCGCCAGCTTCCTAGACGCCGGCCGTTTCACCGGCGTGTATGCAGGACCGGCGTGCGGCGAGATCGAGGAGACCTTCGAGCAGAACCTGGCACGCATCTTCGCGCGCCCTGAAACGCCACGTTTATCGGGCGTCCAGATCAAGGCGCCGATGTGCCTGACTCCGGATGGCACTCTCGTTCCAGCCATCGACCAACCCTTCACCCACATTCTCAAGCCTGCAGGGACGGCGGGATTCGAGACGCTGCCAATCGTGGAATGGCTCTGCCTGGAGCTTGGCCGCGCCGCCGGGTTCGAGGTGCCCGAGGCGGCCTTGATCGAGATGCCCGACGGTATGTCCCCGGCCCTGGTGGTCGAGCGGTTCGATATCCGGCGCGGCTCTCAGGACGACCGTCGTCTGGCGATGGAGGACTTCTGCTCCATCCTGGACCTTCCGGCTACGGCAAAATATGATGGCACGATCGAGCGCATGGCGCGGGGCCTGCGCCCGCTTTCGACCGATCCCGCCGCCGACCTCGACATCTTGTTTCGTCGTGCGGTCTTCGCCTGGTTGATTGCCGACGGCGACATGCACCTGAAAAACCTCGCCATGCTCAAGACGGCTGAGGCGGGCGCCAAGGCCTTCACGACGGTGCGTTTTGCGCCGCTCTACGACGCTGTCACCACGCGCGTCTTTCCGGGCCTTGGCGGCGATCGGATGGCCCTGAAGCTGAACGGCAAGGATGACCGGCTGACCCGCCAGGACTTCCTCATCCTGGCCCGGACAATCGGTCTGACAGTCGATGACGCCGAGGCGGCGATGAGCGAACTTGCCGGGAGACTGTCCGAGCGCGCCAAGACGCTGCGCCTGCCTGCGTTCGCGGGCGAGGCCGAAGCTGCTAGGTCCGCGCATGATAAAGTCACCGCCATCACTGTTGAACGATGCGCTGGCCTTAGCGGTGCGAACGCGTGAGGCGCCCACAAGGCGCTGATCGATCGCTTAGCCTTGGGGCAGCCCAACCAGGAAGATTTCCTTGAAATACTGTCTCGCGGCGGCTCGGCCACGCGCGCGTTCCTTCACCCACTCGTCCTGGATTTGTCCGCTGGGCCTTCGATGCACGTCGCAGGTTGAGGCCCAAACGGATGTCGAATCGCAGTCAATCGCTGCCGATGATCCGTAGGCGCATCGCGCGGGTTTCCAGCAGATAGGTCTCGACGCCGGCAAGCAGGTGCAAACCTTCCTCGCCGATGGCTTGGCGTGAAAGGCCAGGCTGAACGATACGGACGTCATATTCGAAGCGATGGTCTTGCCATCCGGCCTTCAATTTTTTGATCGTGGCCGCTGATCCCTGCTCGATGCGCGAACTGACTCCCCGGTCGCGGCGCATCTGTTCGCGCTTCAGCATGTGCTGGAGCATCCGGTTTGGTCGATCGCGCCACCTTGCCGACTTCTGGGCTTGTCCGCAGACCTCGTAGAGGTCGCTCAAGCGAGATCCCGGTGTGTCGGCCCCCGAGTATTTGCAGTGGAACAGGGTCACCGACACGGCGCTGTCAGTGATGCGCAATGCGACGACGTCGGCGATCTCACCTTTGCCGTCGTCGTCGAAGATGACGTCATAGGGCTCGGCGTCGGCCAACAAGGTTTCAATGACAAGACGCTGGACGGAATCGGCGCGCTTCTCGACGCCCTGCGCTTCGACCTGAATGTTAGTCTTCGACCAATCCCACGCTTCAATTTTCTCCGGGGGATAGGGTTCGACCGTCTCGCCTTCCGGCAGCGCGTAGAGATGGCTGTAAATCAGCAGTGAGCCATCGCCGAAATCGATCTGTGGTGCGTCGTCGGCGAAGGACTCCGAAAGCGTCTGGATCTTGCTGCCGACCTTGATGGTCGCTTTTGGTCCGCTGCGCTGGGGATAGCGCGCGCCCCCGTCGGTGAAGACAATCTCGAATTCGGCGGACTGGTCATCGCTCCGCACTGCGAAGCGCAGCGGCCCCGTCCGCGCATTGTCGAGCAGTTCGATGTCGCATTCCGTGAAGAGGACCGGCTTCTCGCCAAAGGTAATCTCGATCCTGTCTTCGATCTGGATCAGGAGCGATTCCGGCCAATGAATCGCCACGGGCGGGACGGCGGGGCGATCACTGATCTGGCGCGGCCGCATAGCGCTCTTGAACACTCCGTCCGTGGTGATGCTGGGATCATTCACCGCCCGGCCGATGTCCTGACACCAGTCGACCCAGTCGGTCAGATCACGCACTTTGGAGATCGACCAGAACTTGCCCTTGGCCGAGCAGCCTCGCGACGCCGGCGCGCCGTCGAGAAACCCAGTGGCGAAGACGTTGTTCTTGATCCGGGATTGCGATTTGGCGCTATCGAGTCCGTCGGCGACATCGACGCCCATGTACATGGAGTAGCGGACACCGCGACCTTGATGGTGTGTGAGCCCGAGATTGCGCAGGATCAGGCGCTTGAATCCATGGAGGCTACGAAACACCTCCTCACCCTCGACACGTCGGGCTGTCTCGCCGCAAACGGCCTTGGCCAGCCGATCGAAGGGGCCCTTGGCCGAGCTGCTGATGTAGAGCAGGCCGCTTGCCTGGTCCCAATGCAGCATGTGCAGATCCCAAGTCACATTGACGGCCTGCTGCGCCGTGGTCCAGCGGGCCTGCTCCTCTGCCCGGGTCACGAAGATCGCCACGCGCTGGTGCGGATTGATCTTCATACCGAGGTAGAATCCCGGGTCGTAAAGCTCCTCGGCTTGAAAGGGGTCCCAGCTCTCGCATGAGGTCCGGTACACGACCGCGTTCATTTTCGGTTCGAGTGTCTGCAACGGGATGTCGCTGAGGTCTCCGGTGAAGCCCTTGAACATCTCGGCGCGTCTGACCTGACGCTCGATTTTGGCCGAACTCAGCGCCTCGACCAGCGCGTTCCAATCGGCATCTTCGGCATAGAGCTTGGCGAGCGAACGATCGATATCGTCAATGCCGGTGTTGGCGATGACGGTCGCATCCCCCAAAGTTGGATCCTGGCGGGTGAAACGGCCAACAAACTGGATCGTCACCGCGACACTCTTGTGATGGTCGTGCAGAGCCGCGATTTTCAACTCGGGAAGGTCGAAGCCTTCGCCGAGCATATCGACGCAAACGATGAGCCGGCTTTCAAACCGCCGCAGCGCTGCCAAGTTTGCGCGCCGCTCCCTGATCGGTTGCTGACTATGGACGATGACCGGGCGATATTGCGGATAGGCTACGGTGTAGAGACCATGCAGGTGCTTTGCGCGCTCGATCGTGCTGCAGCGGGCCATGGCCAAGTGGTTGAGACCGGCATCGAGATCGGCGCCGAGCACTTCCCCGAGCTTGTCGACGATCGCCCGATCGGCATCCGGGCGATCGAGGCCGAAAACGGCTTCGAACCGGATCGGTTTGAAATAGCCTTCCTCCTGCGCCTTCTTCAGCGGGTAGGTGTAGATGAACTCACCATCCACGCGCCGCCCGTCCTCGCGAAAGGGGGTGGCGGTGAACTGGACGATGGGGATCGGCGGTTTTCGATCAACGAAGAGGCCGCGAAATTCCGACCAAGTCCGCGCGCCGATATGGTGGGCCTCATCAATGAACAGCGCCGCCGCTCGGGCCGCCATCTGCTCTTGAACCTGCGGATCAGCGCGCCCGGCGATGTGCATGGTGGTGACGATGACATTGGCGCTGTCGAAGATCTGGTCGACCTCAGCCACGGACGAGGGGATATGCGCCAGGCGCGTGACGACAGGATACTCCGCGGAGGCGTCGAGGCAGGCCTGGCCCTTGAGGACGCCGAAGGTCTCGAACTTCCCGGCGATCTGTTCGCGAAGGGCGTCGGTCGGAACGACGACGAGCAATCGGTCGAAACGCTGGCGAGCATTCAAAGCTAGCATCGTCTCCGTCTTGCCCGTTCCGGTCGGCATCACGATGGTCGCCGGCTCCGTGGAGCGTGTTGCGTGTGCGATGGCCGCGTGGAGCGCGCCGATCTGAGGTCGTCTCAGACCGGGGTAAGCGGGCTTGTCGTCGGCGGCCAGCCGTCCTTCACGCAGGTGAAAGGCATCTTCCCAGGAGGCGGTCACATTGGCGAGCCGGGTCGTCATTTCCGGTGCGCTCAGCAGAGCGGGATTGAGTGGTGTGGGCCGGATCCAGCGACCCTCACCGCGTTCCAATGCGGCCTGAATGTCTTTGGGATGCTGGGCGTTGGCAACGAGCAGGATGAAGTCAGCGTCCAACGTCGTCGCTGTTTTCGCACTGAGGATTTTTAGCGTCTCGCCGCTTTTCAGGGTCGTCTCAAATCCGCCGACGCGCCGAACCAAAAATGGTCTGAGCCGACAAAGAGTCTGGGCGGCCGGCACGACCTGCTGGCGCGTCGCACTGCCCAAAATCTTGCCTTCGATCGCAAGCCGGGCCGGGAGGACGAGGGACACCTCTTCGGTAAACAGGTCGTCCTGTCCCGCAGCCTTGGCGATCACTCGTGTGACCATCGTGTCCCCCCCCTGGCACCGGCGATCAGGCCGCGACGGCAGCGAGCGGCGACGGCGTCACCGCGATGATGTCGCCTGTCGTCACCAGCACGATCAGCCCCCGTTCGGTGCCGGTCATGTCCAGATAGTTCCGCACCTGCGCGCGGTAGTGGTCGATGGTTTCCGGCGTCGGTTGGACATCGCTTTTCCAGTCGATGACAACCGTGGGCTTGCCCTCGGAATCAAAGCTGGTGGCATCGGTGATCCCGGCGTTCGCCTGTTCGACATCCTCCACGTCCGTCGAGGAATAGACCGGGAACTCAGGCGCCAGGGTCGGGCGCAATTCGACGATTTCGGGCAAGGCGAGGGTGCGGGTAACGCACCCGGCAAGTTCACTCGGCGTAAGCCCCCTGGCAGGATCATCGGCGACCGGCTGGCCGATCGCGACGATCAGCGCCCGCGCCCGATCGGTCAGAGAGGCAAGATCATCCGGTGTTTCTCCGGTCAGCACTTCCTCGAGCAGCTTGTGCAGGATCAGCCCGCGTTCACGGCCGCCCTGAACGCTGGGCAGAGCGGCCTCGTCATCGGGCTGGCTCGCATCGCTCGCTGCCCAGATTTCCACGGACTCGGGGGTCAGGACGGGACCGCCGCTGCTTTCGTCGCGGCTCGGTGCCAGCCAGATGAGCCGGCGATGGCGGTCGGCAATGGCGGCCGCTTCCGCCGCAAAGCTATCGCGAGTCTGGCTGTTGCCTTCTGTCGGCGCGGCGGCCCCCATCTCCGGCGGGAGATGCGAGAGGTCCAGCGCCGCAAGGTCTGCGAGCGACAAGTCGAGAAGTGCGATCCAGGCGGCCTTCGAGGGCGCAGCGTCGAGCCTGGGCAGAACCAGAAGTTCGCGGGCGCGTGTCGCGGCGACATACCAGAGCCGAATGCGTTCGCGGTCGAGCTCCTCCTTTTCCGCATCGCGCGCTTCGTCGTAGCCCGCCGGCTTCACGCCGAAGACGGGACAATAAAAGGTGTCGCTGTCGCGATCGGTCACGGCGCTTTCCGGCGTCATGATTCCAGTCATCGTGTTGACCGGCACGACGATCGGCCACTCCAGCCCCTTGGCGGCATGCATGGTGTAAAGCGCGATGGCTTCTTCCTGCGCGTCGGGCCGGCCTTCGACGGCGCGCGCCTCGTCCGTCCAGGCCGCGGTCATGGTTTCGGCAAAGGCGCGAAGGCCCCGGACGGCGAACGCCGCGGTCAGGCTGAGATAGAGGTCGACATTGGCCAGAGCCCGTTCGGCTTGTCCCCGGTGCCGTTCGAGTAGGATTGGACGAACCCGCATCACATCGACCGCTTGGGAAAGGAGGTCGTGCGGCGTGGTGCTGTTGGTGCGGCGAGTCAGTGCCTGAAGCTTCTCGATCGTCGATCGCGCCAGCGGGTGGGCAATGCCGCTGGCATCCACCCCGAGGTCGAGACGGGGCAGTTTTTCGGGATCGTTCTCGGCTCGCGGCAGCGCCCAGATGATGTCGAGCAAGTCTTCCTCCGTGAGCCCGACCAGCGGGCCGCGCAGGAGCGCGCCCAAGGCGAGGGTGTCGCGGCGATCGGCGAGCACGCGCGTCAGGGCGATCAGGTCTTGAATTTCCTGTCGGCGAAACAGGCCCTTGCCAGCTTGGGTCGCCACAGGAATGCCGTGACGCTCAAGCGCTTCTTCGTATCGCCACAGATCGCTTCCCGTCGGCGCAAGCAAGGCGATGTCGCCCGGCCGACAGACGCGACTGGCGCCCGAGCGGCGATCGAGGATCATCTCGCTGCCGATCAGGCGGGCGCACATCTCGGCGACGGCTTCCGCTTCGGCGTCGCGTTGCTGTTCGGCCGAGGCTTTACCGTTCTCGTCGGCGACCGCGACGTCCAGAGCCGCGACGCAGAGCGCCTCGCCACGATCAGGATGGAAGGCGTCAAGTGCGGTGAACCCGGGCTGGCCCCCGCTCGAAAGCAACACCTCGAAGCGTTCGTTCACATAGGTGAGAATCGGCGCGCAGGAGCGGAAGTTGGTCGAGATCGACAAGACACTGTCGGCGTCCTGGGCGATGAAAGCATCACGCGCCCGCACGTAGGCGCTGACGTCCGCGCCGCGAAAGCGATAGATCGCCTGTTTGGGATCGCCGACCAGAAACAGTGCGCCGGGTCGGATTTGGAAGGCGGACCAATCTTGTGTTGCGCCGTCGGCAGGCGGCTCACCACAAAGGCGCCAGAAGATCTCGGTCTGTAGCGGATCAGTGTCTTGGAACTCGTCGACCAGTACCCGCGAAAACCGCGCCGCCAGCGCGCGGCGAACGTCATCGTGATCGCGCAGCAGATCGCGCGCGGCAAAGATCAGATCGTCAAAATCGAGTAGCGCCGCTGAGCGCTTATAGTCTCGGAAACGGTGCAGTACGGGTTGCACCTGGGCAATGAGATCGGAAAGAACGCGACTGGCCACGTTCTGCAGCATGGCCTGCCAGGCTTGGCAGCACGCGGCGTAGAAACCGTCGGCCGCCGTGTTGAGGCGCTCGCCATCCGCCTTGGACAAGCCATCGCGCTTGGCTGCTTCGACCCATTTGCCCTTCTTCTTGAAAGCGAGGAACGTGCCGCCCTTGGTGCAGAGATCGCGGTGCGGCGTCGAAACAAGCAGTCGAACCAGTCCGACGGGGGTTTCTGTCACCGGACCGTCGTCCAGCGCATCCGCCATAGCGGCGAAGCGGTCTGCGCACGCCGCCGTCTCTTCTTCGACAGCCGGTGCGGTGCGGATGAACTCGGCGAAGGCGTCGGTCGCGTCGCAAAAGGCGCGAAGGTGCGGTGCGAGCGGGGTCACGGCCGGGGCCGACACGGTGCGCCGTTTGCGCAGGTTGGCGACGATCTTGTGAATTAGGCCGACGGTCTCACCGGGGTTCTGCAACACCATTTCGCCGATGATCCCGCCTTCGCCGCCCGAGAGCTGCTCACGCAACCAGGTCTCCACGATCTCGATGAAGGAGAGGTCGGCCTGATTGCGATCCATGACGCCAGCGCCTGGATCGATGTCGGCCTCGACGGGATAGGGTTTGATCAGGCGCTGGCAGAAACCGTGGATCGTCGAGCAGGTGATCTCGTCGATCGCGGCCGAGGCTGCCAGAAGATTGGTCGTATGGATCTCGGACAAGCCGTCCGGGAAGGCGATGCGAAGTTCGGTCGGAATGGATCCCGCCGCCAGATCGCTGACGAAGTCGCGAACGCGGATCAGCAGCTCGCTGGCGGCCAGTTCGGTGAACGTCACGGCCGCGATCGACTTGGGCGCGATGCCTTCGGCCAACATTGCGGCGATGCGACCCGCCATGACAGCGGTCTTGCCTGAACCGGCTCCGGCTTCGACGAGGATGGATCGATTATGCACGCTGATCGCGTCGCGTCGCGCGGCGTCATCGCGCAGAACTTTGCTTGCGGCGGTCATCACTGGGCCTCCCAGACTTGCGCGGCGTCGCCGAAAATCTCGGTCGCGGCAGGCAGCTTGCGTTTGCAGTAGGTCGCCCCGGCGTTCGCCGGCAGGGCGAAGGCGAGGTCGTCATAATTTCCGCCGGTGTCGGGTCCGATCAGGGCGTTGCCAGCGGTCAAATTGGCTCGCGCTGCCTGCAAATAGCCGGTGATCTCGGTCAGCGTGGCTTCGGGATCGGCGAGCTGGAGATCGATCTGATCGCGCGGGAAGAGTAGGGACGCGCTGATCGACACGTCGGGGCCGAGCAGCGCCTTTACGGCGAACGCGTAGAGGCACCGCTGCAACTCGCGACCGCCATCGATGCTGATCTCCTCCTTGGGCGGGCGTCCGGTCTTGTAGTCCCGCACCAGGGCGCGCTTTCCGTCGCCCGAGAGATCGAGACGATCAATATAGCCGGCGATACGAAAGCCGGCGTCGGGGATCTCAACGGGGGTCGCCGGATCCCACGGGCTGTCGGAAACCGACTTTGGCTCGACCCCGCCAAAGGCCACTTCGCCAAACGAGCGGGCATCGGGTAGGCGCTCATCGCCATAGGTCAGAGCGCGGCCGCTCAGGAGGCGGGCATCATCGAGGGTCCGGCGCCAGATCACAGCGGGCGGAACCGCGCGCTCGCTTTCCCAAACGCCAGCGACGTCGATGGCGGCGTCCTGGACGGCGGCTGCGATCTGAGTTTCATCGGCCTTGGCGAGGCCACCGGCAGCCTCGAGCTTCTGCAGCGCGAGATCGAGGGTCATGTGGACGAGGTCGCCCATCCCGAGGGCGTCAAGAACAAGCGGATCTGTTCTGCTTTCAGGCATCCGCAGACGCATCCCGTAGCGCCATACAAAGCCGAGCGGGCTTCGCAGGAGTAGACGAAGGGAGCTGGCTGACTGGGTGCGACCGAGAATGGCGAGCAGGAGCGGATGGTCTGCGCGGACCAGCCCGTCGTGCGGCGTGATTTCCTTGCGATGCCAGTTGCGCCAGCCCATCGTCGCACTGATCGCTTGGGGCTCGTGGACGAACTCCTGCGGCCGCGCCATCAACCGGTCGGTCTCGCTGAAAGCATGGACGGGGACCGCATTGCGGCGGATATAGGTTTCGTCGCTCGGCGCACCGAGCAGCGAACTGCGCCCAAGCAGCCGCCCTTCGCTGTCCCGCCGTGCGCGGGACAGAATGATCTGGCGTTCCGTCGTGGCGAGGATCGTGTCGAAGTCTCGGCGATCGGCTGCACCGACAGGAAGCGGATCGAGTTCTACGGTCGGAATGATGTGGTCGGAGATCAGACGATCTTCGGAGATGCCGCGCGGCCAGCGTGACGAGTTCATCCCGATCAATCGGACGAACGGGCGCGGCGATGCCGCCAGAGCACTGGCCGGCATCCACGCTACTGTGACGCAGGCCTCAAGGCCATCGTCCTGCTTGAGGGTTTCCAGCGTGGCATCCAGCGAGCCCGATGGCCCCGCCAGGAGCGCCTTGCGCCAGATCGACAAGGCGCGACCGTTAAGGAGCGCCGCGCCGATCTCGTCTGCGGCGCCGTGACCCTTGGCCAAGAGCTCGACAATCCCGCGCAGGGTCGGGACATGGTCCTTATCGTCGGGCCAGTCTCCCGGGGTCAGGCGATCAAGCAAACGCATCCACGCCGAGACTGACGCCAACGGCGCGTCGGTTGGTAGGATGCGTGTCCAGCCAACCGGAAGGGCCTGGAACAGGCCGGAGTCTGATCCACAAAGCGCCGCCAGACGACGCATCCGGGCCTGTGACAGGCCGCGGATGAGGATATCGGTGAGCGCCGCGGCGGTCTGGCCCTGGCGGGTGGTCGTGACCTTGATGCCGTGGACAAAATGCAGATCAAGATTTGCGTCGGCCCGAAGCGACAGCAGATGATCGTCATATTCTGCCGTCGATGCTGTGGCGATCGCGATGTCTGCGGGCTGGGCTTCGCCCGACGCCAGCAGGTTTCGCGCCCAACGGATCGCTTCGATGGCCTCGTGATAAGCGGTGGCTGCACTGACGGCGTGAACCGCAGGTGTTTGCCGAGGCGCGCGAGTGATCGAGACACCGGTCGCCTCGAGCCAGGATGGCGCGGCGCGCGGTCCTGCCGTCCAGGTGACGGACGTATGGTTGGTCAGAGCCTGGAGGAGGGTGCGCCAACAGGGCGAGAGTTCGGTGATGCCGACGATTTCGACGGAGCCGAGGACGGCCTTGGCGTGACCAAGGCGCTGGCACGCCGCCGCCACCAGATCGGTCGGGCGCATCATCCCGGCCGGAAGTTGCGCAAGCACAGCGGCTTCCAGGCGCGCGATCGAGTCGAGGCGCGGATGTTCGCCGGCTCGGGAGGCCAGATCGATGCCGGCGCGCCAAGCTTTGTGCAGGGTGTCGGCTGAGGCATCGACCATGCCGGGGAGCAGTTTGATGCTTTCCAGCTCCCCCAGCGGGGTCATCGGCAGAACGGCCTGGATCGCAGTGCGCAGGCTCTCATCGTCGATCGGCCGCGCGAACCCGCCGGCGAGACGGACCGCCAGTTGTTCGAACGACATGATTTGCAGGCCGTGACGCCGGTGACGTGCGGCGTCGAGGCGAAGCTCGCGCATCGCCAAGCGGCCATGGGCGACGATGGTCCGCCGGTTAGACATGATGGTCATCGTCGCGCTCCCCTGACTTACTTTTTGTTTGGACGCTGGGTCAGCGCCGACGCGGCGGCTGATTTGGCGGCGGCGCTCGATTTGGGATCGCGCAGCACCTGAGAGGCTGCGGTCGCCGCCTTCTTGCTGGTCACTTCACCCTTGGATCCGGTCTTGGCCATCGTGGTCCTCCCGCTGCCCGTCACGGTTTTACTTGACGTGACTCTGTGATGGGGATAGAAACTACGCACGTCTTGCAGATATGTCCATATAGTTTTTATCTGTATCCGTTTGAGGGAAGATTCGGATGGCGGGAAGCCTGACGACATTGAAGTGGGGGGTGGAGCGTCGCCTCGAATTCATCGAGTTTCGCCTGTTCTGGGAGGGCGGGGTCAACCGTTCAGATATCATCGATATGTTCGACGTGTCTGTGCCGCAGGCGTCGAAGGATCTCACGCTCTATCAGGAGCGCGCGCCGCACAACGCCCTCTATGACAAAAGCGCTAAGCGTTACGTCGCCAGCAACCGGTTCCAGCCCTGCTTTCTGAAGCCAGATTCAGCAGCATATTTGAACCAGCTTCGGTCGGTTACCGAAGGGATTCTGGACAGATCCCATGCGTGGATCGGTCAGTTTCCGCCATATGACGCAACGCCGACCCCAGTGCGTGGTGTGGGAATCGATACACTCCGTTCTGTCGTCTCCGCCATCCGGCGGTCGGACGCGATCGAGGTGAAATACCAGTCGTTGTCGCGGCCGGAGCCCCAGTGGCGCTGGATTGCCCCGCATGCGATCGGCTTCGATGGCTTTCGCTGGCACATTCGCGGATTCTGCGAGATCGATCGCGCTTTCAAGGATTTCGTGCTCTCCCGGATCATCGAGATCCGCGAAACAAAGCCGAGCGAGGCCAAGTCGGAGGACGACATCGACTGGTGCGAAATGGTCACGCTCGAGATTGGGCCGCATCCCGCGCTGTCAGGGACCCAGCAGAAGGTGGTCGCGCTCGATTATGGGATGCGCGGCGGCAAGGCGAACATTACAGTTCGGAAGGCCCTGCTTTACTATGCGCTAAAGCGTCTGGGTCTAGATACAGATCCGGCAGCCCGGCGACCCCAAGATCAGCAGATCGTTCTGCTCAACTCCAAGGATATTCCGAGCGCGCGGCCCGCCCAAAACCATTCGGCAATGGTGGAGGGGTAATTTTGATTGAGGCGCTAAACCAGCGTGTCGAGGATGTTGCGACCCTCAACAGCAAGCTGATTCTTCTTGTTGGGGCACCCCGGTCAGGAAAGACGGAGTTGCTGAAAGCCTTGGCCGAGCGGCGTCAGCTTGGCGTCGTCAATGTCGGTGCGGTTTTGGGACAAATGCTGCTGGAAGTCCCCAGCGGCCGTCGGCATGCCGAGGCCGGCGACCTCTTCAAGGATGTGGCAACCGCTCACGCCGTGGACGGGCTCATTCTGTTCGACAATATCGAGCTGATGTTTGACCGCTCGCTGAAGCTCAACCCACTCGATCTGTTGAAGCGACAGGCGCATGTGCGCCGGGTCGTGGCGGCTTGGCCCGGTGACCTTACCGCGGGCCGCCTTACCTATGCGGCGATGGGGCATCCAGAATATCAGGACTATGGCGTTGACGGCCTGGTTCCTTTCAAAACCAAGTGACCGGGGAAGGCGAGTTTTCGATGCGTTACAGCGATCTCATTCAGTTTGAGCCGATCGAATCGGTGATCCAGCTTCTGGACGCCAATCGTCCAGATGAGGCCAAGAAGCTCGTCACGACCTACGTCATCTCCGACGACATGGCCGAGCGGATCGGCAAGCAAATCATTCCCCAATTATCGTTCGACGAGTCGGTTGACCACAAGGGCATCCTGATCGTCGGCAACTACGGCACAGGTAAGTCGCACTTGATGTCGGTGCTGTCGCTGGTGGCCGAGGATGCCGCCTATGCCTCGATGCTCCATCATCCCAAGGTTGCCGAGGCCGCGAGCGCGATCGCCGGCAAGTTCAAGGTTCACCGCATCGAAATCTCCAGCCAGATGTCGCTGCGGGATATCGTCACCCAGCAACTCGAAATCTTTCTTGAAAAGCACGGCGTCACCTTCAGCTTCCCACCGGCCGACAAGGTGATCAACAACAAGGCCGCTTTCGAGGAGATGATGGCGGCCTTCGCCGAGGTTCATCCGAACCAGGGCGTGCTGCTTGTTGTCGATGAGTTCCTCGAATATCTTCGGTCTCGCAAGGACCACGACCTCGTTCTTGATTTGTCGTTCCTGCGCGAAATTGGCGAGGTGTCGAAGCATCTGCGCTTCCGCTTCGTCGCCGGTGTGCAGGAAGCCATTTTTGACAGCAGCCGCTTTCAGCATGTGGCCGACAGCCTACGTCGGGTGAAAGATCGCTTCACCCAAGTGCTCTTGGCGCGGCAGGATGTGAGCTTCGTCGTCGCCGAAAGGCTGCTCAAAAAATCGGCCGATCAACAGGATAAGATTCGCAACTATCTTACGCCGTTCGCCAAATTCTACGGCTCAATGAACGAGCGGATGGACGAGTATGTGCGCCTCTTCCCCGTCCATCCCGATTATATCGGCACGTTCGAACGCCTGATCTTCACAGAGAAACGCGGCGCGTTGGTGACGCTGCGGGACCAGATCCAGGCCATTCTCGGGGATGACGTACCCGCCGACAAGCCCGGGCTGATCGGCTATGACAAGTTCTGGGATACGGTGACGTCGAACTCGGTGCTGCGCGCCGATCCGAACATCGGCCCGGTTCTCAAGGTCTCGGAGGTCCTGGCCGAGCGGGTGCAGAAGGCCTTCACACGCCCTGCGTACCGGCCAATGGCGCTGCGCATCATCAATGGTCTGTCCGTGCATCGGCTGACGACGGGCGGCGACATCTACGTTCCGATCGGCCCGACGGCCGAGGAACTGCGCGACACGCTGTGTCTCTATCAACCTGGCATCGAAGACATGGGCGGCGAGCCGGCCAGCGATCTGCTCTCACTCGTGCAGACCGTGCTGCGCGAGACGATCAAGACCGTGAACGGCCAGTTCGTTTCCAAGGCGGCTGACACCGAGCAATACTATCTCGATCTGAAAAAGGATGTCGACTACGACGCCCAGATCGAGAAGCGCGCCGAGGCCTTGTCCGACGATGCGCTCGACCGCGCCTATTACGGCGCGATCCGGCAGCTGATGGAGCGGACCGACGAGACAGCCTACGTCACGGGCCACCAGATCTGGCAGTATCAGATTGAGTGGCAGGACCGCCGCGTCGACCGGAACGGCTATCTGTTCTTTGGCGCGCCGAACGACCGGCCGACGGCCCAGCCCGAGCGCGATTTCTACATCTACTTCATCCAGCCGTTCGAGCCGCCCCGGTTCCGCGACGAGACCAAGTCCGACGAAGTGTTTTTCCGGCTGAAGGGGTTGGACGACGCTATCAAGCGTCACCTTTCCGTCTATGCAGCAGCTCAGGATCTCGCTTCGACCGCCAGCGGCGGCTCCAAGTCCATCTATCTGGACAAGGCCAGGGACGCCCTGCGCGACATGAGCAAGTGGCTGCAGGAAAAGCAGATGACGGCCTACGAGGTGACCTATCAGGGCAAGACCAAGTCTCTGCAGGAATGGACCAAAAGCATCTCGCTGCGAGACAAGGCTCGGCTGGGACCGGAGGAGCGGATTAATTTTCGCGATGTCGTGAATGTTATCTCCGGCTTGACGCTTAACAACCAGTTCGCCGAGGTCTCGCCAGAATACCCGACGTTCTCGGTGCTCGTCACTGAATCTAACCGCAAGCAACTCGTGGGCAACGCACTCAAGGCGCTGGCTGGCGGGACACGGACCAAGGATGCTGTGGCGATCCTCGACGCCCTTGAGATGCTGGACGGCGATCGGGTCGATCCCACGCGTTCGCGCTACGCTCAAGAAGTTCTGTCCCGCCTAAAGGCCAAAGGGCACGGCCAGGTCCTGAACCGCAGCGAGGTGTTGAGCGGGACGACTGATGTCGAGTATTTCGCGCCGCTCAAATACCGGCTGGAGCCGGACCTGCTCATCACGGTCCTGGGCGGGCTCGTCTATTCTGGTGACATCGTTCTAGCGATCACCGGGGACAAGGTCGATTCCGGCAAGGTGACGCTGCTCGCCGAGCGGCCGCTTGATGATCTGAAGCAGTTCAAGCACGTTGAGGCGCCCAAGGAGATCAACGTCGCCGTCCTGCGCTCGCTGTTCGAGCTGTTGGGGCTGTCGCCGGGCCTTGCACAACTGGCGACCCAGTCAACGCCGGACCAAAAGTACATCACTTGGGCGGAGTAAAAGTACATCACTGACGGTGGATGCAGGTGTTAACGCAGAGGGCCCCCGATCGGGGGCCCTCTGCGTTTCGGCGGCGATATTGAGCAAGCTCAGGGGTCGAGGATTTCGCCGGTTTCAGGATCGAAGGCGGGCTCCGGCGGCGGCTCGGTCTGCGCGGCCGCGCGGCGACGGGCTTTTGAATGTTTCAGGCGGAAGCTGTCGCCGTTGAATTCGAGGATGTGGACGTGATGGGTGAGCCGGTCGAGCAGCGCGCCGGTGAGCCGCTCCGAT
>Ga0163153_10004393_pt1 | contig 17791 bp, 14 predicted proteins | sample OliLakLV19MP6IB1_FD_148629 | JGI IMG/M metagenome (GOLD analysis project Ga0163153, IMG submission 148629) | Freshwater microbial mat bacterial communities from Lake Vanda, McMurdo Dry Valleys, Antarctica - Oligotrophic Lake LV.19.MP6.IB-1 | ecosystem: Environmental > Aquatic > Freshwater >... | reverse complement strand
ACGACGGTTCAGACCTGCATCGTGCACCTCATGCGCAACAGCCTCGGCTATGTCTCGTGGAAGGATCGTCGAGCCGTCGTGGCGGCGCTGCGGCCGATCTACAACTCCCCGACAGCGGAGGCGGCGGCGGTGAAGCTGATCTGGCTGGCCATGCGAAATGCGTTGGCGAGACGCGATGTCACAATTTGCGATGATCTACGGTGAACGTTTCACCGACGCACGTCACTGAATGGCGCCTCGCACACAGAATTGCTGACAGGTCCCTCCGGGTCGCCCACGTCCGAACGGGGAACCCTCAACGCCTCCGCGGTCCGTAGCACACTGCGAGTCCCACGGCGATCACGGCGACGGCGTCGAGCGACATCCGAAGCGACGATCGCGATGCCTCGACGAACTGCAGCGCTTCCACCACGACCGACGGCCACCGCCTCTCGATCAGCGACATGAGCGGCGCGGCGACCGCGCTCACGAACATCGCGCCCGCCAGAACGACTCCCGCGTAAGTCGCCACGCGAAGCGGCAGACGACCGAGGCCTGCGAGCAACGGAAGGAGCGCGAGCGCCAAGAGCAGCTGGGACACGAGCGGTGCGAACCACACCGTCAACCGTCCGGCGGTCGACTCGAGCATCGTCTGCCACCACAGCGGTGGCGGCATCGGTCCATATGCGATCGTGACGTTCATCGCCACAACGAACGCCGACAGAACGCTTGCGGCGATGGTCAGTCCAAGCAGCATCCTCACCCTCGCTGGCCACGTCGTGCCGAGGGCATCACCACGCCACAGCAGAATCAACAGCATCGCCGTCGCGGCCGTCGCGGCAACCCGCGTCCATCCAGCGATGCGTTCACCGCTGTTGCTCAGCGTCATCATCGTCGCGAGCGCCATGGCGACGAGATGCGTCAACCGCGCACCGCCGATCCCTCCGAGTGCAGCAATCCACCGACGGACGTGGCGCGCACGAGTGGCTGCGGGATGCGGAAGCCCGCACTCGGAGCAGGCCGCGTCCCACGCAGTTCCTACCGAGCCCGCGCCAACCGGACTTCGGTCGCTGAGGTCGTATCCACAACGCGGGCATGTCACACGCGTGGCGCTGTCTTCGAGCAGGCGTTGCATTTCCCCATTGTCGCCGCGCGCGACCACTGGCACCCACGTCATTTGACCGCACGTGGCTAGGCCGGTCTCATGCGTCCACGTCCGGACCGCACCCCCCACAGGAGCCATCGCATGTTCATCACTGCACGACTTCGCCGTCCTCCGCCTTCGGGCCACTTCGCCCTCGTCGTCATGATCGTCATGATCGCCATGATCGTCATGACCTCGCTGGCCGGCTGTCAGACGAGCCCGCACGATGCATTCTCCCCGCCTGCGGGCACCCCTCCGTCGACGATCCGTCACATCGTGCTCATCGATCTCAAAGATCCAGCAGACGCCGCCGAGGTGATCCGTGCGATGGATGCTCAGCTCGCGGGAATTCCAGGCATCGTCCACTACTGGCGCGGCGCGCCATTCCCTTCGGGTCGCGCGGAAGTGACGAGCGACTACGACGTCGGACTCATCGTCGACTTTCGTGATGCTGCGGCGTACGACGTGTACACGCACCACCCCCGCCACGTCGAACTCGTGACGACGTGGAAGCCGCGGATTGACCGCCTGACGATCTTCGACATCTCGCCGCAGGCGCGACCGTGAGTCGCTTGTCCTGCGACCTCGCGATTCGTTATGGCTTGACGATCACCGGCTCGGCGTCCTTGCCGTGGCCGAGCTTCCCTTCGAGTTCATCCGCACGCTTGGTCTCGCCGGCCGCGTAGGTGCGCACGAGTGAGCCCGCAAGCCGGTCGAGCGCCTCGCGGTCCACGAGAGCGACCGGTCCGTCGGTCCCGCTCTTCTCGTTCGCCGCGTCGACTGCTGCTGCGGACATCGCAGAGATGCCCGCACGGGTCGCGAGCTGCAGCTGCTGCTGCGCAATCGCCGCATCGACCGTCTCAGGGAGCATCGGCTGACCGAAGTAGATCGGGCTCTTCGTCAGATCGAGCTCGAGTGCCCCGGCTTCGTTTCGCGTCGACGGAACGACAGCGACGACGATGCCCGACTCGTAACCGACGTTCATCAGTTCAGCGACAGTCGAGCCGACGAAGAGGACCGGCTGCGCCAGCTGCCGCGGATAGAGATAGTCGTTCGGAACACGCACGACGATGACGTAACCCGCGCCGATCGGCTGCGAATCCTTGCGCCACTCTTGCGTGTAGCTCGTGGCAAGCGTGAACGGCCGCGCTTCAATCAGTTCGATGATCGGTGCGGGTGTCGGCGGAACGGGGGGTGTGTTGTTGACGTGCTGCTCTGCGGGCACCGCGTTCGGCGCGGCCGGGGCGACCCCGTCCGCAGCCGTGAGCGCACTGCTCGTCGCGAGGACTGACGTCAGACAGAAGGCATGCATGATGGAAGTAGTCATAGGTGCAGATATCGCTTTCGCGTCCAAACTCCGGAATCCCGTTTGGGGATATATGGGGTGGGGATCACGCAATCAGTCTTTATCGAGCATGAGATCATCGATGCCGAGGCGCCCCTGAACGGAGCCGGCGCCCTCGCCGAACGACAGACGCACTGTCTTGATGTTGGTGAGATCGAGCCCGGTCGCATCAGTCAGGAAGTCGGTCGGACGGATGCGAATCGTTTCAAACTCGTTCTGCCAGCCGCTCCCGGTACCAAACCCGGTCCGCAGATACGGCCGCTGCACACCGCCCTTGTACGCCCCGATGTTGATGGAACTCGACACGTCGTTGATGTCGACCAGGGTCACGGTAAACGTGATGGCGCCATTGATTGCGACGTTGTTGGGATGACGCGTGGTCTGCGCGGCCCGCAGCGAAAGATACGCGTCGTCGGCGAAGTTCGCCTGCGCCGGGACGATCGCCCACTCGATCATGGCGGGGCTGTTCCAGTCGAAGAGGAAGCCCTTCGTCAGGTCCGTCGAGCGGCCTCGCACCATGCCGTTGCGCGGATCGCTCGCCAGCCACGTAAACGTGGTGTTCGCGTCGTTGTGAATGCCCTCGTTCGGATTCGTCACCGTGAAGGCGACGGCCGCGCCGGAGCTTGCCAGTGCGGTTGACGTGTTCGTCTGGAAGTCGTCGATGATGTCGCTCGACGGCGATGGATCGCGATACTCAAGGTCCACGATCATTGTCGGATCGACGCCGACCGGACGCAGGTCCTCATACTGCCGCCAGAGATATTCCTTCGCGGCCACATCTCCGTCGATGAAGTGCTTCACCAGCGCGAGATATGCCCCTTTGGCGATGAGCTGCGCTGCTGTACGACCGATCTGCGTTCCCGCCGGTCCGCTGAAATCATTCACACCGCAGCAGTTGAAGTCGTTGTGATCCGCGCCGTGCACATAGACCGCAGCACGTTCACCCGTCGACCGCTCATAGAGATTGAACGAATCAGCGATATCGTTGTCGGGGCAGCCGCAGACGTCGCCGTCGGCCGAGCCGTACATCAAGTGATAGTTCGCGCCATGCGGAGTCGCGGAGTTCGTGCCGAGGAAGTCCGTCGGCGCAATACTCGAAATGAGTTTGATATCAGCGACGCCGTAATTGGGCGGGTTGAATGTCCCGTCAACGATCCGGTCATAGGCACGGACGACGCCTTCGCCGCCACGGCTGTGGCCGATCCAGATAATGCGGCTCGAATCAAGCTTGCCGTTGAATGCCCCGCCGCCGATGCTGGCCTGCAGCGCGATGACCGCTGCCGTGTGGTTGAGCGTCGTCCCGGACGCCGCTTCAATGCCAGCCTGCGTGTTGTTCTGATGAGACATCACGATGTATCCCCAGCTAGCGAAAAGCTGCCCGAGATAGTCGTACCACGTGTAATTGTGTCCGTTGCCGTGGCTGATCACGATCAGCGGAACGGGATCCATATTCTGAATGTCAGTCGGGTAGTAGAGCCGCTCCAGCTGAAACGTCGAGGCGATGGCCGGGTAGTTCGTATCAAAGCTGTTGATCTGCGAGACGCTGAGCGGGCCGTTCTGGGTGAGGTCGACGACCTTCCAGAATCCCGGAGCGTCGGAACGACCGTCGATGAGGTCGCCGCCGTCGAGCACACCATTGCGATTGAGGTCGACCACGAGGTCGTAGCCTCGGCCGACCGAGAGATCCTGACCCGCGGCCAGGCCGTCCGTCGCGAGCGGCTTCACACTCGTCGCCGCCGTCGCCCCGAAGGTGACAACGTCGGGCGCACCGCGCACGTCGACGAGCACCGGATCCGCATCCCACTCGAGCTGCGAGCGGTTCGAGAGCACGAAGACATCCACCGTCGCGTCGCCTGTGGCCGGGAGCTGGGCAGGATCAACCGCGACGTGCACCGTCGAGCCGCTGTTGTAGCTCTGCGTGAACGCGGCGTGCGGATACGACGTGAGCGAGACGGCGGCGAGCTCGCGCTCGATCACGTCGCCGCCGACCGGACACGCGCCCCACCCGCCAAGGAGCACCGCCAAGTCCGCTGCATCCACGGCGCCGTCGCCGTTCAGATCAGCCGGACCGGCACCACCGCTCCATGCCCCCAGCAGGTTCGCGAGATCCGCACCGTCGACCTGTCTGTCGCCGGTGATGTCGGCCGGGCAGTCTGAACCGGCGAAGACGGACGCTGACACTGTGCACGCGACGATCGCCGCGATTGACGTTTTCCAGCCGTTCATGCTGTTCTAACTCCTGGCGTTGAGGGACCGGGTCACGAGTGCGCCCCGAGACCCACCAACGTACTCGCGCGCCCCCCCTCTTCCAACCACAACACCCCAACCTGACGCAAGTTCCTGCGAGCCTGCACGAAGTTGCCCACGTTGCCGCGCCGGTCCTAACCGCGACGCCGAGTGGGCTTTCTCCCGACCGGGCTGTGGCCCGCGTCCGACGGCGGGCCCCGTGATCGGCTACCTTGCGACTTTCGGGCTCGCTCCATCCTGCCTCCTGCAATGGCCATCCGGACAAGCATCCAACCCGGTCAGCTCTACCGCATCGCCTTCCTCGGCCTGCTCTGCGTCGGTTTCGGCATATGGGGAGCGTATGACTACTGGGTCAAGATCCCCGCTCAGGAAGCGCTGGTCGCGGAGCACACCGCCCTCCTGAGCACGAAAGACGCGCTGGAAGCCAAGCAGCTGCGCGGCACCCTTTCGACCGCCGAGGAGACCGAGCTCACCTCCGCGCGCGAGGCGCTGGCGCTGCGGTTCCTCGAAGCGCCGACGCCCCCTGCCGCGTACGACCGTCCCGTGCAGCTCTGGGTCTATGTCATCGGCTGCGGCGTGCTCGGCGTGCCGTCTGTCGCCTGGATGCTGTGGTCGATACGGCGCAAGCAATATGAACTGACAGATGACGGCTCGCTCATCACCCCTGAAGGCACGTGCCGCATTGATGAGGTGAAGGGCATCGACATGAGCCGCTGGATGGAGAAATCGATCGCCATGGTGACGCTGCCGGACGGTTCGAAATCCGTTCTTGACGATTACAAGTACAAGAATCTCCATTTGATCATCGGCGCTCTCGCACACCGTTTCCATCCCGACGAGTGGACGATCGAGGCGCGGCGCATCCTCAAACCGGCGCCTGATGCCGCGACGTCCGACGGGCAGTAAGCGATCCACTCTTTACCACTCATTTTCTTGCACTCATGCCGCACGCCATCAACGAACCAACCACAGCGATTGCCAAACAGGATCGCTGCGCAGACCTTTCCCATCGACCCCGCGTGCTGCTCGGCAAGATGGGCCTGGACGGCCATGATCGCGGCGTGAAGCTGATCGCCCGCATCCTGCGCGACAGCGGCGTGCACGTGATCTACTCCGGCTTGTGGCAAACTCCGAGATCGCTCGCGATCAGTGCGCGTGATGAAGATGTCGATGCAATCGCCGCGTCGATGATGTCCAACTCGCATCTCGTGCTCGTGCCGCGACTGCTGGACGAATGCAAGCGCGTCGGCCGTCCTGACATGATCGTGAATGTGGGCGGGATCATTCCGCAAGAAGACGTGCAGACGCTGATCGCCAAAGGCGTCAACCGCGTCTTTCACACCGGCACGGGCATGGACGCGATCATCGACAGCGTGCGTGACGCGACGAAGCCGTACGCGCCGCTCACGAGCCCTTCGCCGACAGCGCAGCTTGCGCGGCGAATCTCGTTCGCGCATGCCGGCGCCACCCCTGCCGACGCGCCGCGCCGGCGTCCGAAGCAGGTCGTCGGCATCACCGGCTCGCCAGGCGCCGGCAAGAGCACGCTGGTCGCAGCGATGGCGAACGAAGCGGTGCGGCGGGGCGAGAAGATTGCGGTCGTCGCATTCGACCCGATGAGCCCGATCACCGGCGGTGCATTGCTCGGTGACCGACTGCGCGTCGATTTCAACGTTGTCGATGAAAGCATTTTCTATCGTTCGCTGGCGATCGTGGGAGAGGACTACGCGACGCTTCCGGACATCATCGAACTCATCGGCGGTGGCGGATACGACAAGCTGATCATTGAAACAGTCGGCGCGGGCCAGAACGACGTGGCGATCCGCAACTTCGTCGATCGCACTGCGGTTGTCGTTGTTCCGGGCATGGGCGATGCGGTCCAGATGGACAAGGCCGGCATTCTCGAAATCGCAGATCTCTTCGTCGTGAACAAGGCGGATCACGCGGGCGAAGCGAAGCTCGTGCGCGAACTGCTCGACATCGCAAGCGGCCGCAAGATCTTCGAAACAATCGCGACACAAGGCAAGGGCATCGTCGAACTGCTCGACGGGCTCTTTGCCGGAACGCGCGGCTGATCACCGTTTTTTCGAGCTGTTGCGGTGATCCATGGCCGCAAGGCGATGGCGCTGACGCTCGGATTTCTCGAAGTCCTGATCTGGGTGACGGTCGTCTACACGATCGGCGACATTCGCGAGGCTTCGAGCGGCCGTGCGTTCGCGAGCGAGACGCCCCCCTCGCAGCAGGAAATGAAACGGCGCTGACTCTTCGTTACACTTCGCGACCATTTTCAATAGCCGCATCCCACGCCACACTTTCAGGCACTCCAATGACCAACGCCACCGTCTCGCCCGCCGCGTCCGCGACGTCGACCTCGCTGCCACGCAATTCGAATCAGGCGCTCGGCATCGGCCAGTTCGCCGTCGATTTCATGAGCGGCCGGCTGGGCAAGCCGGCACCGAGCGTGATCGAGCGCACGGTCATGTTTCACACCGACAGTGTGCTCTGCGGACTCAGCGCGATCGCGCTCAGGACCAACGCGCCGACGCTGCTGCGCGCCGAAGCGGCCGAGTATGAACGCGGTGCCGGTGTCCCGGTCTTCGGCTCCACGCAGAAGGTTGCGCCGGAGAAGGCGATCGTCGCGAACTCGAGCGCCGTGCGCGAGTGGGACTCGAACGGCACCAACTTCGGCTACAACCCGGCGCTCGGTCACACCGCGGGCGAGTTCGGTCACAACGACTTCTACCCAGTCGCCGTGGCTGCGGCCCAGCTTGCGGGGAAGGACGGCGCATTCGCCGTGCGCGGCATGATCTGCCTCGATGAGATCCGCGGCCGCCTTGCCGAAGTCTTCAGTCTCAAAACCTACAAGATCGATCACGTTGTACACGGCGCGATTGCGAGCGCTGCGGTCTACGGGGCGATGCTGGGCGCAACGCCCGAGCAGATCGAAAGCGCGATCGGCATGGTCGTCGCGCACTACATTCCGTGGCGCGCGATCCGGGCGGGCAAGCAGCTGAGTGATTCGAAGGGTGCGTCGGCCGCGATCTCCACCGAAGTCGCGGTGCTGTCGATGCAGCGCTCGATGCGCGGCTTCATGGGACCGCGCGACATCTTTCGCAATCCCGAGAGCATGTTCCGGCAGTTCGAGAAAACGAACGGAGACAGTCCGTTTGACCTCGTCCTCAGCCACTCGGGGCAAGACTTTGCGGTGATGGGCATGCACTTCAAGCTTGGCCTGTACGAGCACCAGTCGGCGGGCGCGCTGCAGGGGCTGCTCAGCTTGATCGAGAAGAATCCGCAGCTGCTGCAAGATGCCGACGCGATCAAGTCCATCAAGATCGTGGCGTATGAACCGGCGTTCGGCATCATCGGCGATCCGGCGAAGCGCGATCCGAAGACGCGGCAGAGCGCCGATCACTCGATGGTCTACATCGTGGCCACGCTGCTGCGCAAGGCGATCGACGCCGCGCAGGCGACGAAGAGCACGACGAAGAGCACGACGCAGAGCACGACGCAGAGCACGACAGGGGGCACGTCGAACGATGCGTACTGGATGACGCTCATGCTGGGGCCGTACGACTACGACCCGCAGTCGATCAAGCACGCCGCGACGCGTTCCATCATGGCGAAGATCGACTTTGCGCACGGCGGGGCCGAGTACGATCGTCGATATCCGGACGGAATTCCGACGTCCATCGTCATCACCACCAACGACGGCACAACGTTCGACAGCGGCCTCGTCATGTATCCCGCAGGTCACGCCCGCAACACCAGCGCTCATCTCAAGACGATTCTGCAGCACAAGGCGCGTCTGCTCGGTGCGCTGGCGACGAAGGATTTTGAGAAGGTCATCGAGCGGTTCAATCGCGTGCCCGTTCTCACAGCCTCGGAACTCGGGACGCTCTATGACTTCGCGATCGAATCGCGCGACGGCTACGAGTGAGCGTCTGCCGCAGCGAGCGGGCGAGAGCGCAGCGCGCGGGCGACGGCGCAGACGCGTGCGATCAGACAGCCGTAGACGATCACAAAAAAGCCGCCGTCGACCACGGTGTACAGGAACAGCGACCGCATCAGTTGTGGACCGGGCGGGTTCGCATAGAGCAGCCGCTGGAAAAGGAACGATCGGCCTGCGAGCCAGACGGATGACAAGACGATCGCAGCGAAAAGGAACAGCTCGAGGCGTCGTTGCTGTGCGTGCAGCGACACCGCCATCTGATGCAGATGCCAGGCCGCCGCGAGAATCACGAGCGCCCGCATCAGCTCTGCTGCCACCTGCAGAAACTGGACACCGATCAAAGGCACGAGGTTGATCCCCGTCTGATCGAGCAGCGACAGTGCGAATGTGAACACGAGCGCCACCGCGCATGAGACGACGACCGCGCGCAATCCGAGTGACGTGCCGGGCGCCATGGCACGGCGATTGAGAACACCGGCAGTCAGCCATGCAACCGGCATGAGTCGGATGATCCATCCGAGCCAGAAGCGAGCTTCCAGCGCGACCTCCGTCCACAGACGATTGGAAAGGGGCAGCTGCTGCATCAGCTCGCGCCGCATCTGGAGAACCGGGATGGAACTCGCGATGAACGCCAGTGTGATCGTCGTGAGCAGTGCAGCAAGCGACCACAACACAATCGCCGCGAGGCGACGGCGCCCCGCACCGATCTGGTGCGCCTGCTCCGCATCCATGCCGCACTCCGGGCAGTTCGAATCTCGTGTCAGTCCAGCGAGGATCTGACCGCAGCCGATACAACGGCCACGCCACCAGGCTTGGGCTGCGTCCACATGCAGAAGCGGCATCGGGCCCGGCGCCGCGCGGCGCAGGCGGAGCGCGATGCAGAGGATCGCTGCAAGGAGGAGAACCTCCCATGTCCGGCGGGCAATCCTCCACACCGTCATCCAATCGTCCCAGGTCCTCTCTATCCACTGCACCAGGGCCCCCGTCACACTCGCGTCCGTCGAGATGAGCTGCGGAACCCAGAAGCCAACACGCACCGCCAGATCTGCGGCCACCCACCCCAGAAGCGAGACAAGTGCGGCCCGGGCCGCCCATCGGCCTGCGCGTGTCGCGGCCCCGCGCGCCAGTCGAAGAACGCCGAACGTCATGAATGCAACGAGCCCGAACTGGGCAATGGGCTCAAGGATCTCGAGCACCAGATTCGCCGGACTCCGTGTTGACCACGAGGCAAACGAGAGCACGGTAAGCGACGCATAGAGCGCGGCCACAGCGCGCCCCGCTGTTCGCCTCCACCCCGGCGGATACGCAGCCCGCGAGAGGGCAAACGTCGCCATGACAAACAGCACGCCGACGCCCACGACCACGTCGCTCTTCTGCAGGCGCGCTGGCATGGCCCAGTGCAACGCGATCGATGCGTACAGCGCGACGCCCGTGAAGCACAGTCCCACCCAAGCCATGCGTCGCCATGCATCATTCGCCAGCGTCGCATGAAACTGCGCGACGAACGCGACGCTCGCTGCAATCGGCCATCCGCATTCGGGACACGACGTTCCACGAGACGCGCGCGATGCATCGAGCGGGTATCGACACTGCTGGCAGCGCAGCGATGAGTCTGGAGTGATTGCGTCCTTCATGCTCTTGCTTGCAGCAGATCCGATCCCGGTGCCGACGCGGTCACTCACATGCGGACAATGATCTCCGCGCCCGGAATCGTCCTGACTTGTAGCACGCCGCCGGTGATGATTGAAAGCTAACCACCGTTCTTTCCGGATTCCTCGCGCTGCATCCTCGATGCGATGACGATCGCGGAAAGCTGCAGCGCAGCCCCGGCATCACGGTGTCGTTCACATCACGCAAGGTACCCTCACTACGCCCCGGTCACTTCCGCACGCGGCTTGAGCCGCGTCGAGCGCCACAGCCGCACCGCGATCACGATCGCGTAGATCTGCACCGCGAGATCGCTCAGGGCCGTGATCGTGCCGATGGTCATCGGTACGAAGCCAAGTGCAGCTCCCCGTGTTGCCTGCAGCGCGAGGACAAACGTCGCGATCCAGAGGCCAAGCGTGACGATGGACAGTGCGACAAACCGCTGCGGCCGATCCGATTCGATTGCGGTTGCCTTCGCGACGCCGTACACGATCGCGGCCGTCCCGATCATCGGCAGGAAGCGGCACACAAATGCGAGCGGTACGAACCAAACGGGATGATCGTAAATCGCCAGGAGAATGAGTCCGGTTGCGATGAGCAGGAGCCCGATTCCGAGTCGACGACGTCGTGCATACCACGGAAGCGATGCGTCGCTGAAGCCACCGATGCTCCGCCACTCCTGCGTCACTGCCAAGAGGCAGAGATAGTGCGCGACCAACGCGACCAGCATGATGTACACCAGAGCGACGCCCATGTTGGTCGCACGCCACGCGATGCTGCTGAAGGTCAACGCCCACTGCACTCCAACGCAGACGTACAGCGTGCTCCACGCGAGCGCTGCCAGCACCATGCGCACAACCAAACCGTTCAAACCCGCGCCCGACACCCCGGCGCGGAGTGCAACCCACATCCGCGCGCTCTCGCGCACCGACGTGCCGCACTCGGGGCATGCGCCTGCAAGCGTGTGTCCGCTCAGATCGTAGTGGCATACGGCGCAGTCCATGCGAGCGTCTGTGTCGGCGCGAGGATTCATGACCGCTCCCGTCTGCGCACCGCGCGCCGCAAGCTGAACGCCGCAAATGTCAATGCAAGCGGTCCGCCATCGCGATCATTCAGCGCGAGCGCTTTCGCCAAGTCCTTCAGCGTCCACGCCGATCCGGCAACGATGACTCCGTTCGAAATCCACCGGATGAACAGGACGATCCACGTCGACGACGGGGACCGGGCAGCGCGCTGCGTCATGACGATCACCGCCCGGCACGCAGGACAGACCGGCGAGCGTAACGATCGCGCTTACTCGTGCTGCCCGTCGCCTATGGGCGATGCGTTTCTCAATCTGTGTGGGGCCGCATTCAGCACAGCTGCCGTCGTCCGGAAGTCCGACGAGACCGTACCCGCACTGCTCGCACGCGAAATCACTGGGTAACACTTCGCTCACGCGCGGCGCCCCATTCCCCGTCGAGTCACTCGCGAGCCTTCGGTATCGACCTCGAGCGATCGGGATATGGCGGCAGTGTCGGAACAGCGCGCGGCGTGTTCTTGATCGAGTCGAGCAGCACCTCGACGCCCTTCGCCAGTTGCGGATCTCTGCCGGCGAGACGATCCGCCGGCGTGATGTCGACCTCAATATCGGGCGCCACGCCGTTGTTCTCGAGGCTCCACCCTGCCTCGCCCGTGCGCTGCGGATCAAACCACGCGAACTCCGGCTGCGTGCTCAGACCGAGATCGAGGTACGGCTTGTCGGCACGGATGCCGATGACGCCTCCCCATGTGCGCGTGCCGATGAGCGGCGCGAGCTTGTTGATGCGCACTGACTCGGGAAAGATGTCACCGTCGGAGCCGGCGTTCTGGTCGATCAGCACCACAAACGGACCATCGAGCACCTTCGTCGGATAGCTTTCGAGGCGACCTTGGCGGGGTGCCTGATAGGCCCACGGCTTGCGTGCAATCCGCGCGAGAATCAGCTGACTGACCCAGCCGCCGCCGTTGTCGCGAATGTCGACAATCATGCCGCGCTTCTTCGTCTGCGGATAGAACGTGCGGCTGAACTCGACGAGACCGTCCGTATCCATGTCCGGAAGATGCACGTAGCCGAGTGTGCCATTTGACATCGCGTCGACCGCGCGGCGATTGCCGTCGACCCAGTTCGCATATCGCAATCCGCGATCCTCTTCGCGTGCGACGACCTCGATCATGCGGCGATTGTTTCCCTGCACGTCGTCGGCAATCTCGAGCACCACCGCTTTGCCCGCACGGTCCTGCAGCAGCTCGTACGGATCGCGATCAACGCGCGCCGCGCGCCCGTCGATCGAGAACACGACGCTCCCCGGCTTGACGGCGAGGTGCGGCAGCGCGAGCGGACTTACGAGATCGTCGTCGCCGGGACGGCCCGCAAGAATGGTCCCAATGGTGAGCGCATTGCCCTCGCGGCCAAAGTCCGCGCCGAGCGTTCCGACCGCCACAGGTTTCGCGCGATCCGGCTCATCGCCGCCCATGATGTACGTGTGACTGGTGCCGAGTTCCGAGATGAGCTGGCCCATCACGTCATTCAGTTCGCTGCGGCTGCCGAGCTTGGGAACAAGCGCCCGATAGCGCGCCCGCATCGCATTCCAGTCGACGCCGGCCATGTTCGGCGCCCAGTAGAAGTCCCGCTGCAGACGCCACGTTTCATCGAGCATCTGCGCCCACTCGGCCCGTGGCTCGATGCGCACCTGCACGTCGGAGGGATCAACAACTTCGTCCTTCCCGTCGCCACCCATCGGATGAACGGTGAACTTGTCGCCTTTCATCCACACCACATGCGCACCATCGAGACTCGATGCGTACGTTGCAATGCCGTCCACCAGTTCCTTCGTTTCACCAGCAAGCACGTCAAAGTGCTGCAAGGTCGCGATCGGCTCACCAAGAGGCGGGGCAGGCCACTCAACACCGGCGATGCCGCGGACCGGATCGCGCAGCACGATCACGCCACCCGCCGTCGGCGTGAGCAATCGGTAACTGCCCGCGTCAATCGGTGCACGCCAGATGCGATCGCGCATGCCCTCGACCTCGACGCGCATCAGTTCGTCTGCTTCGGGGGCTTCGGGAGCATCTTTCTCAGTGCGCTTCGCCGGATCCGCGGCTGCTTCCTGCTCCGGCGCTTTTGCCCACTTCTTCAGATCGAATCCTGCCGCAGCGGCAAGCGCGAGCGACGGCGGCGGGGTTCCGCTCGCCAGCGGAATCGCGAATACCTGGGTCATCCCCGCAATCACGTACTCGAAGTCGGGGCCACTGATGATCGGATCGAGATGGCGGTCCGACAGGAACCACAAGTACATGCCATTGGGGTCAAACCGCGGCTCGCGATCATGCGTGAGACCGTCGCTCAGCTGCACCGTCGTCGTGCCGTCCGTGGAGCGCATCGCCATACAGTTACTGCCGTTCGCCATCGGCTTTGACCATGCGAGCCAATTGCCATCGGGCGAGAATGCGTAGTCGACGATCTCGCCTGCATCACTCGCATCCATCTCCGTGGCGGTGCGTGCTTCGACGTCGAAGAGCCAGAGGCGGAGATTCTTGTCACCGAACGCGACGAAACGCCGATCGCGGCTCGCGACAGGTCGCAGCACCCACTGCTGCAAGTCGGTGGTGACGAGGCGTGGTGTCGCGCTGCCATCGGCGGGCAGCACCGCGAGCTGCTGTTCACCGCCGGAATCAGTGACACACAGCAGCTCCTTGTCCGAGAGCCAGACAGCGCCCCACTCGCGGCTGCCCACACCATCGGGCTTCGCGTCGTGAGTGAGCTGTCTCCATCCCACCTGTAGACCCTTGGCCGGCTTTCCGACCGGCAGCGTGATCAGATCGCCGCGTGACTCAAGCAGAAGTCGATCGCCCGAGGGCGACAGAGAAAACGCCGACGTGTTCTTCAGCGCGGGGACAAAGCGCGTGCGCACGGCAACGCGGTCACTGGTGAGATCAATCGGCAATCGGAAGAGCGAGTCGCTCGCGATGTCAAAGAGACACACGCCGCCCGCCTGGCTGAAGACCACGCGCGGCGCGCCCGATCGATCCGCGGTCGGATGACGCAATTCGTATCCGGCAGGATCAGTCGCGTTCGCAATGTCGTTCGCGAAGCGTGTGTGCTGCTGCTGATCCGCGCCATCATCGCGCATCGACCACAGATTCATTGCGCCGTCACGATCGCTGGCGAAATAGATTCGGTCGCGGATCCACATCGGGAACAGGTCGTTCGCGGTGTTGCTGGTGAGATTCGTGAACGTCTTCGTCTCGAGATCGCCGCTCCAGATCTCCGGGGCCGTGCCGCCGCGATAGCGTTTCCAGTTCCATCCTTCATTGCTCCATCGGCAGAATGCGAAACGGCTGCTGGCCGGCGCGGGATCAAGAGCGAGCAGCGAGCACTCGCCGAAACCCGCCGGTTGCGCGAGGCCGCCTGTTGCATCAACCCAGAAGAGCTCCTGCCGGCCGAGCGGATTCATGCGCGGGGAGCGAAACGCGATGCGCGTCCCGGCACCGTTGAACGCGAGCGGCACATCGGGGTCGGGATGAAACGTGATCCGCGACGGAACGCCTCCGTCCAGCGGCATGACGTACACGTCGCGGTTTCCTTCGTACTCCGCGCTGTAGGCAACCGCCGTTCCATCGGGGCTGAAGATCGGATGCGACTCGATGCCCGGGCCGTTCGTCAGCCGATACCCAACGATCTTCGCACCGCCCGATGAACTGCGGGTCGCTTCAAGATCCGCAGGCAGCGTGGCCGTCCACAGATCCCCTTCACTGACGAACACCAGACGGTTTCCAAAGAGCGCGGGCTGCGTGCAGTAGCCATCGGCTGCAAGGGCGTTGGATGAGAGTGCCAGTGATGCGAGCGCGCTCGATGCAATCAGTGCAGCCAGTGCGCGGCGCAGAACGTGAGAGTCAGATCGGTGCACCATTGCGTTGGGATCTCGTGCGGTGTCAACGGAGGAATGATCGGACCCGATTCACTTCATCGGGGCTGCCGAGAAGCACCGGCACGCGCTGATGCAGCTTCTTCGGCTCAATGTCGAGCGTTCGCTGATCGCCGCTGTACGAGAGGCCGCCCGCTTGCTCCACGACCATCGCCATCGGATTCGCTTCGTACAGCAGACGGAGCTTGCCGCCGGGATTCTTCTGCGTCGGAGGATAAAAGAACACTCCCCCCGTAAACAGCGTGCGATGCACATCCGCCACCATCGATCCAATGTAGCGGCTCGTGTAGCCGTTGCCGTGCGCATAGGTCAGATAGTCACGAAAGCCTTCCGGGAAGTGCTGGGCATTCGCTTCGTTCACCGAGTACGTCTTGCCCGATGCAGGAATGCGCACGCCGTGATTGACGAGGAGAAAGGATCCGATCGAATGATCGAGCACAAACATGTCGACGCCGTGACCGGTCGTGATGACGAAGATCGTGCTGGAGCCGTACAGAATGTAACCGGCTGCCACCTGCTGTTTGCCGCACTGACAGATCGTCTCCTCCGCGCCGGCGATCGTCGGGTCGTTTCGCAGCACTGAAAAGATCGTGCCCACGCCGACGCCCACATCGAGATTCGAACTGCCGTCGAGCGGATCGAAGAGTACGCAGTAACGGCCGCCTTCATGGCTGCGGCGCAGGATCGTGGGCTGCTCGTCCTCTTCGCTCGCAATGACCGCGACGCTCGCGCGCGAGCCAAGGCACCGCATCAGCACACCGTTCGCGATCACGTCGAGCTTCTGCTGATGCTCCCCCTGGACGTTGTCGGCCCCCGCTTCGCCAAGCACGTCCTGCAGACGGGCATGACGGACTTTGTTACCGATGACTTTTGCAGCGAGCGAGATTGCAGAGATGATCCAGCTGAACTCGCCCGTCGCGGACGGATAGCGTGCTTCCTCCGCGAGAATATGGCTCTGCAGACTGATCAGATTGTCGGACGGGTCAAAGCCACGGGTTTGTGGAGTCATCATGTGCTCATGAAAAGGGCGATGGTCCCCGTCAACGACCAGTCGGAATTGCGTCTCCCGCTATCATCGCCAGCCTTCGCGCAATTGTACTGACGGGAGCGTGACTTTCCCGCGGTGCCGCGCAGCCTGAGTTCAGTGGACCCCTCGATCGAGATTCCTGCATGTCCCCCTCGCCGTCAACCTCGAAGCCCGTCATTCTCGCCGCCCGTCGCACGCCTGTCGGCAAGTTCCTCGGCACACTCAGCAAAGTCCCCGCACCGCAGCTTGGCGCTTACGTTGCCAAGGCGCTGTTCGACGACGTGCCCGGCTCGAAGGAACGCATCGACGAATGCGTGATGGGGAACGTGCTGCAGGCCGGCGTCGGTCAGAATCCGGCACGCCAGGTCGGGCTGCTCGCGGGACTTCCCCACACGCTGAATGCGGTCACAGTGAACAAGGTCTGCGGTTCTGGTCTGCAAGCGGTCATGCAGGCCGCGCAGTCCATCCGATGCGGCGACAATCAGCTCGTGCTCGCCGGCGGCATCGAGAGCATGGACCTCGCGCCGCACATGATGCATCTTCGCAACGGCGTGAAGTTCGGCGACGCGAAGATGATCGACCACATGCAGTTCGACGGACTGACCTGTCCATTTGAAAAATGGGCCATGGGCTGCGCCGCTGATTACATCGCGACCACGCACTCCGTCTCGCGCGCTGAACAGGATCGCTTCAGCGTGCAGAGCCATCAGCGCGCCGCGAAAGCTACGCAGGAAGGCTGGTACAAGAAGGAGATCGTGGCGCTCTCTGCGGAGCAGACCATGCAGAAGACGGGACTCGATGCCGACGAGGGCTTCCGCGCTGACTCAAGCATCGACTCACTCGCGAAACTGAAACCGGTGTTCGGCAAGGACGGAAGCGTTACCGCCGGGAACGCGAGTCAGATTTCCGACGGTGCCGCAGCGGTGCTTGTCGCCAGCGAAGCTGCGGCCAACTCGCTCGGACGCAAGCCGATGGCGCGGATCATCGATCAGGTCACCGCCGGTGTCGCACCGAAGGACATCTTCTTTGCTCCGAAGATCGGCATCGAGACAATTCTGCAGCGCAACAACCTCAAGGTGAGCGATGTCGATCTGTTCGAAATCAACGAGGCGTTCGCGGCGCAGATCCTGTCCAACATCACACCGCTGGGGATCGGCGAGGACCGCCTCAACATCGGCGGCGGAGGCATCGCAATCGGTCATCCGATCGGCGCGAGCGGCGCCCGCGTGCTCGTGACGCTCATCCACCACCTCCATCGCACGGGCGGCAAACGCGGCATCTGCTCGCTCTGCCTCGGCGGCGGCAACGCGGTGACGATGCTGATTGAAGTATGAAGGAAGAAGGAAGAAGGAAGAAGGAAGAAGGATGAAGGATGAAGTAATACGGATCACAGTAACAACTCGCGCGTGAGCCAAGACGTGTGACACAGCGACCGAAGCGTCGCCTTCTCGAGCTTCGGCATGTCCTCGATCGCTGCAACCGCGATGTCCCCGAGTCCTTCAAAAAG
>Ga0163153_10004389_pt1 | contig 17807 bp, 18 predicted proteins | sample OliLakLV19MP6IB1_FD_148629 | JGI IMG/M metagenome (GOLD analysis project Ga0163153, IMG submission 148629) | Freshwater microbial mat bacterial communities from Lake Vanda, McMurdo Dry Valleys, Antarctica - Oligotrophic Lake LV.19.MP6.IB-1 | ecosystem: Environmental > Aquatic > Freshwater >... | reverse complement strand
TGTCTGTCCCGATAAGATTGGGATACCACGACCATTTTTTAAATTGGACTTGTGCAACACCCAATCTTTATCGGGAAGCTACCACGCCAAAATGTCAAAAGAGGCGCAAATATAGGAAAAAAGGAGTTTTTACACCGAAATTTTGACTGGTTACCTTAAGAATCTAGTAAAAGTCATCTCTGCGATTCAAGGATTCACTACTACAACATATACAATTAACTTATAATGTATATTTGTCTCATGGACTGGAATTCAACGATCAAAGGTTTCTCGGCCTATCTCCGGATGGAACGTGGCCTCTCTGGCAACTCCGTGGAAGCTTATATCCGCGATAGTGAAAAACTGGCCACCTATATCCACGAAGTCCATTCCGGTATTTCACCCATCAAAGTCACACTCACCCATCTCGAAGGATTTGTCAAATATCTTGATCAACAGGGTATGGACGAACGATCACAGGCCCGCGTACGTTCAGGGGTAAGGGCTTTTTACAAATACCTCCTGGTGGAAGACCTCTGTGACCAGGATCCGACTGAATTGCTCGAAGGACCCAGATTGTTGAAAAAATTTCCCGATGTACTCAGTTTGGATGAAATCAATACTTTGCTCAACCTCATCGATCTCAGCACGGATAGCGGAGTGCGCAACCGGGCAATGCTGGAAACCCTCTATGCCTGCGGGCTGAGGGTAAGTGAACTCGTAACCCTCAGAATATCCATGCTTTATCCTGACCTGGGTTTTTTAAAAGTGATTGGAAAAAATAACAAAGAAAGGATAGTACCGATCGGTACAGTCGCCCTTAAACATATCCACCTCTATCAGGAAGGCGTCCGAAGAAGGATGAAAAAGATTGCCCCGGGGCACGAAGACATCCTCTTTCTTAACCTCAGGGGTAAAAAACTATCCCGGATCATGGTATTTCAACTGATCAAAGACCTCACCGCCAAAGCCGGTATCCTTAAAACCGTCAGTCCACATACCTTCAGGCATTCCTTTGCCACCCACCTGGTGGAGCGAGGCGCCGATCTCAAAGCCGTTCAGGATATGCTGGGACATGAATCGATAACCACCACAGAAATCTACACTCATCTGGATACGGATTACCTCAGGGAGACTTTACATAAGTTTCATCCGAGGTTTAATACTAGGCTTAATCGTTGAATTGTCAAATTGTCAAATTGTCAACCGTTAACGATTGGTGACGGCCCTGACAATTCAACAATTCAACAATTCAACAATTCAACAATTCAGCAATTCAGCAATTCAGCAACCGAACATCCTTACCTTTGCACCTGCCGAATGCCTAACCTGTCCAGGAAATTTATAGTCTTCCTCTTAACCTCCTCAGCAATATACCAATGTGCCAATATTGGAAATCCGGAAGGCGGGTCCAGGGATACCACGCCACCAGTCATCGACTCGGTGGAATCCACCCCAAACCTGCAACGGAATTTTAACCCGGTCACCGCTGAACAGGATATCATTATTAAATTCAACGAATGGGTAAAGATCGAAGATGCCTTCAAACAAGTAGTGACCTCCCCCCCACTGACCTATACCCCAAAAATAGAATTGAAAGGAAAGGGCGTTGTTTTAAAATTTGATCCCCGCGAAGTACTTAAAGCCAATACGACCTACACCGTCAATTTTGGCAAAGCCATCAAAGACATCACAGAGAATAATGCCGTTCGAAACCTGCGATTTGTCTTCAGCACCGGGGACATCATCGATACCGCTTACATCGCCGGCAAACTCCAGGACGCCGTCACGGGGGAATTTAAAGAAGATCAATTGATCATGTTATATGAATCCGAAGCGGACTCCCTGGTTTACAAACAAAGACCGGTTTATTTCAGCCGCTCCGATGCCAATGGAAATTTTATCATTGAAAATATCAAAGACACCACCTATAAAATCTTCGCCCTTGAAGATGCCAATTCCAATTATCTCTATGATCAGGACAAAGAAAAAATTGCCTTTCTCGATCGCAGGGTCAGGCCCGGTGAAGACAGCACTTCGCTCCTCCTCCGGTATTATTCTTCTTTCGTCAAACCAAGGTTAATGGGCTTCGATACGGAGACAGCCGGGTTGGTAAAACTGCAGACCAATTTCCCTCACCAAGACCTGGTGCTCAAAGCGGCTAACCCACAGATCAAGCTATTTACCATGAGCCTCAAAGACACCGTGATGGTTTTTTACACCCCGGATAGCCTTAGGGACTGGTCATTAGAAATCAACTATCTCAGCAAGCCCGCGGACACGATATTGGTTTCAAAAATCAGACGGCCGTCAGTGGACTCCTTTAAACTCCTGCAAGCCCGAAGTCCATCTATAGAAATTGCCCCAGGATTCCCTGTTGAGTTGACTTTTAACCATCCGGTTGGTCAGATAGATACCTCCAAAATCCTATTTATAGACGATACGACACGACAACCCGCGACGTATAAAATGGATACCAGCAACACCCTTCATATAGTGACCTTTGAATGCAGATGTACTGAACAACAAACCTATAGCCTAACCCTCCTTCCCGGGGCTATTCTGGACTTCAAAGGCATGGGGACGGATACCCTGAAATTAAAAATAAAAGGATTAAACTCGTTGACGGCAGGAACTTTAATGCTCGAAATAGACAATCTGGATTCAATGAACCGGTATATCATCACCCTCAAACAAGACGACCGGGACATCGTATCTTCCACCATTGAAGGTATACCCGGGTTTCAAAAAACCTATAACTTTCTAAATCCTTCTGCATACACCTTAGAAATCGTGGAGGACAAAAACCGAAATGGACGATGGAACGGAGGGGACTATACTACCAAGAACTTACCGGAGAAAATTTTACTTAAAAAAAATATCAGTGTGAGGGCAAATTGGGAACTTAGAGAACAAATCACCTGGATAAAATAAACGGCATGGACGACAAAATACTCCTCAGAAGTGAACATTTATTTAAACGGTATGGCCAACGAGAGGTGGTGAAGGATGTGTCTGTTAATGTCCACCAGGGAGAAATCGTTGGTTTACTTGGGCCTAACGGAGCAGGCAAGACCACTACGTTTTATATGGTGGTAGGATTCATTAAACCCAACAGCGGCAAAGTATTCCTGGATACCGAAGACATCACTGATTTTCCGATGTACCTCCGCGCAAGGCGGGGCATTGGTTATCTTCCGCAGGAGCCATCCGTATTCCGAAAGCTCAGTGTGGAAGACAATATTTCCGCGGTGCTTGAAATGACTTCTTTATCAAAACAAGAACAAAAAGAAAGCCTTGAATCCCTGCTGGATGAATTTGGCCTTCATAAAGTGCGTAAAAACGCCGGGGATTCTTTGTCCGGGGGGGAAAGACGAAGGACAGAAATCGCCCGTGCGCTTGCTACAAACCCAAAATTTATTTTACTGGATGAACCATTCGCCGGAATTGACCCCATAGCCGTGGAGGATATCCAGGCTATTGTTGCAGGTTTAAAACTGAGGAATATCGGTATCCTAATTACCGATCACAACGTACAGGAAACCTTGTCCATTACCGACCGGGCATACCTGATTTTTGAAGGCAGTATATTGCGGGAAGGCACTGCGGAGGCCCTGGCAGCAGACCCTCTTGTACGAAAAGTATATTTGGGAGCTAGTTTCGAATTGAGGAAAAAAACACAAGAATTACCAGCCTCATGAAAAGGGGGATCATTATTTTTTATATTTTTTTTATCGGGTTGATTGCCTGCAAATCCACCAACCCCAGAACCATAAAAACCTGGGTCGCTATGAGTGATACGATGTTTCAGCGCCTGGTCAATGAAGAACAACCTCTGCTGGACAGTCTCTGTGTAAAACGGACAGACTCTCTGTACCGCCTTGCTTATGATAGTATTTATCAAAAACGACTGGTTGAAATCCGTCAACTATTAGACACCACCCAGATCAATGTACGCAGCCGGTAAACTATTTATTATCTGCTTGATCACCCTGACTGCATGCCAGAAGGAAGGTATCCCAAAATCGGTACTTACACTGACCCAGGACCGTTTAGAAGCATATCGCCAGGAACAGGACTCGATCTGCCAATCCAAAGTAAGGTTACAGGCAGAAGTAGCCGTCGATTCTTTCTTTTTATCACTTTCCCGACGGTATCTGCTGGATTCCATTTCCATCCCCCTCAAACCTATAAAACCTTCAGTAGATACCAATATCAATCTGGACCATACCACACCGGTGAAACCGCTATGGGATACCTTAAAATAATTTTATTTGAAATGAGGCTTCCTCGGACAGGAGTGCTAAAATTTATTCGCCTGCACTGACGCGATGCCATTGATCTAACACGATCTCTTGATCGTTTTTTTAAAATTGAATTTTTATTTGCAGGTCGGCGGCTGTCCCGAAAGACGCTGTCACTTCGCGCCTTGCCGCTACGTTTTATAATTTTACCATCGAGATGATCCTGTCTTTGCCGCTCAGGTCCTGGATTAATTCAGGTTTTGTATAGCCAGGTAAAGCCAATACAGCCATCGTTGCTTCTACCAGAAATTCATTGATCTCCACCATGACTCTTCCTCCGGATTTTAAATGCAGAATTCCAAAAGCTGCAATGGCTTTATAAAACCGGACTGGATCATCGCCGGAAAACAAAGCCAGCGGGGGCTCATATTTCAGGGTTGAAACAGACATATATTTTTTTTCACTTTCCAAAATATAAGGGGGGTTACTGATGATCATGTCCAATTCACCGGGCAGGTTTTTCCAGAGCTTCTGTTCCAGAATATCGGCTTGCAGCCACTCCACATCCAATTGTTGGTGTTGCGCATTTTCCTTAGCAACATTCAAAACCAGGGGATCTATATCCAATCCGTACACCCTGCATTCACTAAAAGCAGACCGGATAGCCAACGCGATACATCCACTGCCGGTACCAATATCCAATACGGTGGGACAGGTAATTGGTTTGAGTTGTTGAATAGCCTCGATGACCAAGGTTTCTGTTTCCGGTCTGGGAATCAATACCCTTGGGTCTACTTTTAATTTCAGGTGCAGAAAATATGCTTTACCCGTGATATAAGCCACCGGTTCATGGTCCAATAATCGTTGAACTGCCTCATTCCAGATTATCAGGTCATCACCGTCGATCGTGGTTTTCGGATGAGCTTGTAAATCCTCTTCCAGGGCCCGGATCAGTGCCCGGGATTCCCGGCTACCATATTCGGGGAGCAGTTTTTTAAATGTGTTTTGTTTTAATCTATCCAATGGGGTCATCTTCACAGGATAGATTTTATTCCAAATGAAGTAAGCAGAGCGATCATAAAAACTAAAAATGATTTTACCGGTAAAAAAAGTGATACCGGCATTTTATATTTAACCCATAAGTAACCGATATGTATCAATTTTTCGAGCGCAGACCCGACAACCAGTACCCAGGCTAAGGCTTCCAGTCCGTAAACCGGCACCCAGATCAAGGCTGCGGCAATCATAAAAACCAATTCGATAACTCCGGTGAACAATAAAACCTGGCTCTGTTGCCTCGACTGAAGTATAACCTGTGAAAAAATCATTCGCGGAAGGTAGATCAATAAAAAGATACTCATCAATTTGGAGGCTTCCACAAATGCGTGTCCAAACAAAACGGAAAAAACAAATTCCGAAAAAACAATCAATAGTACCAGCGGAATAAATACCAAATGGATTTGCCGTGCTACTCCCTGTTTTAATGCAAACAATTGAACTTCAGTATCCAGTTTATCCTTTAAATGAGATTGTGCAAACCCTGCCAGCCAGGTTGGTAAGATGGGCAGCTCCCTGGTTCCATACCTAAACCAATTGAGCTCATTGCCCAAGCCAAACCGGAATTGCACGAAATAAGCAGCCAGGGCAGGTCCCAGTCCCCCGGTAAAAGAATATACGCTGTAAATCATGACCTGTTTCCAGAATTTCCATTGAATGACTAAAGGTTGAATCCTGCCCCTTTTTAATACCACCAAAATTAGTGCGCTGGCAATCACCTGATACTGCATATAGCTATAAAAATCCCTGGTATAAAACCCCAACACGATCCAGGATAGAAAAAGTACGGCAGCCAAAAACCATTGAATACCCGGATGGTCTTCAATAAAATTTTTATAAATATGGACCTGAATAAAATAATAAAAAAGGATGAGGATATAGACTGTGATCCAGTGAGCTGCCCGGTCGATACCGGGTAATAAGGACGTCCAAAACAAACTGAAAACAAAATAAACAACCGTTACTAAAACCCATCCGAAGAATAGATTGGAAAATAGGAATGATTTTTGAGACCTTTCATCTTCCCTGGCCGTTTGCATAAGGGACACATTGCCCCACGCCGGCAACCAGGCAAAAAAAAGCAGGAATTGAAATATTGAAAATGACTCAAACAAGGCAATTTCGGAAAAACTCCACCGGTGTGCTATCCAAACGGAAAAAATCAACAATCCGGCAGGCCTTGAAATTAAGGCAGCCAGAAAAGCATATCTGGAGTTTTTTAAAATTTCATTTATCCGGTTCAACATCAAATTAATAACAAGTGTCAAAGATCGCTAAACATAAGTCAATCTACCCGGACCCGGTAATAAATGCCAGCGACCGCCATTTGTTTAAACAGGCACAGCGCGCCTTAAAATACAGTTATTCCCCTTATTCCGGATTTTCGGTGGGCGTTGCTGTTTTGAATGAAACAGGGGCGATTTATATTGGAACCAATATTGAAAATGCTTCTTATCCCTTGTGTCTTTGTGCTGAACGTACTGCCCTGGCCCATGCTTATATGTCTGACCCAAAAAAGAAAATTGTCGCCCTTGCCGTGGTATGTAAAAACCCAAAACACGAATTAACAGAACCAGGCTATCCCTGTGGGGCATGTCGTCAGGTCATTAATGAACTGGAAGACAAACAAAAATCACCCATTCGTATCCTTGTCGGCACTACTGCCGGTAAAGAATTGAATGCATTTCAAAGTATCAAAGAAATTTTACCGCACTCCTTCGGTTCCAAATTATTGAAATGACTTAATCCACTAAATGGGTGACCTCCGAAAAGTTGGGGAGCAGCAATGTTGTCGAGCAGTTGTACTGCGACCATCCCAATTGTTCCAAGTTGGGGAGCAGTTGTACTGCGACCATCCCAATGTTGGGGAGCAGTTGTACTGCGACCATCCCAATGTTGGGGAGCAGTTGTACTGCGACCATCCCAATGTTGTCGAGCAGTGTACTGCGACCTACGTGTTGGGGACCAGTTGTACTGCGACCATCCCAATGTTGGCGAGCAGTTGCACAGCGACCCAATCTAAGTCTTACATTACCCCAACAGTTCTTCGATCACCCGGATGTCATCGGGCACATCCACAGCCATCGAAACATATTCTGATACCCCGATGTGTATGGAATAACCGTGCTCCATCCACCTCAATTGTTCCAGGGACTCAGCGGATTCCAGCGGAGTGGGTTCAAGACGGGAAATTGATTCCAGGGTTCGACGGCTATAGGCATAGATACCCAGGTGTTGATAATAAGCTGGAGTTGATTTGTTCCTGTCATAAGGTAAGCGGCTTCTGCTGAAATATAGCGCTTTGCCCTGTTGGTCAAAAACACATTTGACCACATTGGGATTATCAATCATAGCGGGATCAGTGATTTTTCTAACCAGGGTTATAATGTTATCCCCCGGATGGAGATGGATCAGGTCAATCAATTGATCCAGGATAAGCGCCTGGACCAGGGGTTCATCTCCCTGAATATTGATATACCAATCCATTTTCGGCATCTTTTCAATGACTTCAGCACATCGGTGAGTCCCACTCAAATGATCGTTGCGGGTCATGATCACCTGGCCGCCAAATCCCTGGACATGCTCCCGGATCCCTTCGTCATCTGTCGCTACCACAAGCCCTGATAATTTTGTACATTGCAGGCATCCCCTATAGACATGTTCTATCATCGACCGGTCTTTGATCAAGGCCAATGGTTTGCCGGGAAACCGGGTTGAACCAAACCGGGCAGGTATAATCCCAAGAACATTCATTTTAACGCTTTAAAATGTTAACTAACATATTATAATAATATTTAATACTTTTGCTATTCATATTAAACTGTTTGTATGCTGAGATTGCTTGCAAGGGCCATTGTAATGATTTGTTTTTTGGGATATGTCGTGGAGGCTAAATCTAATGATTCGTGGATCAAAGATACTATCGTAGTCCGGTTGGATGAAACCTATGGAAAATACATGGAGCACCTGGTGGAGAAAAAACAAACCTTGTTTTCCCTGGCCATAGCGTATGGCATTGACCTTTATGATGTATATGATTACAACTCTTCTTTAAAGTCCAGGATACTGGGAGTCAACGATCTTTTGAGGATCCCGCTTTCCAATGATCACATTATTACGGACGAATCCCTGCTCCTTCCTAATAAGAAGTACCGACCGGTATATTATATCACCAAGCCGAAAGATAATCTTTATCGCATCTCCAGGGTTTATTTCAATATGGCATTTGATGATGTCATTGCCCGTAACCACCTGACATCGCACACCATCAAAGTAGGTCAAAAACTCATGATAGGTTGGTTTGATCCTACTAAGAAACAAGTGGGGAAACCGGATTTTAAGTCCGATGTCACCAAAAACGAACAAATCAGGTTGGAAGAAAACTGGGTCAATTCAAACCCAAACGCTTTTACGGTGGAATATAAAGCCCTTAACCTGACTTCATCCGAATGGGCCAAAACGTACGGAGGAATTGAAAATCGGTCAGACCGGCTCATTTTGGTCAAAAAACCAATACCTGCCATAGTTTTGAATCAAAGGAAATCAATGGATGGAAGTTCTATTGCTTCTAATGTCAAAACCGGTGCGGAAACTAAATTGAATACGGATGAAATTGTTTTGACCGATGTTACTAAATCCTCTGAAAAAGCAGGGTATAAGGCCAAAGTTTTAAAACGGCGTATGGTCACCCAGAATGGAGTAGCTCAATGGGCTAAATCAGGGCCTACCACCCAGGGATTGTACGTCCTCCACCCTACCGCTCCGGTAAATTCCGTGGTGGAACTGTCCAACCCGATGACCCATCGAAAGATCTACGCTAAAGTATTGTCCAATATGCCCCCCAAACTCTATCCTGATGATATCAGCGTGGTCGTATCTCCGGGTGTAGCCAATTTATTAGGGGCTATCGACAGCCGGTTTTATGTTAAACTGCGTTTTGTGGAAGAGACTATTCAATAGGGGTACGCCGCCTGTTAAAATATTTGCGAAAAATCTCAGTCCGGGGGCTTTACTTTTGGGGCAAAATGAAATACGCAGAAAATATTTTAAGTACGATAGGCAATACTCCACTGATCAGATTAAACAAGGTCTGTGACGAGGTCGAAGCGTTGGTATTAGCTAAGGTAGAAACCTTTAACCCGGGCCATTCCATCAAAGACCGCATGGCAGTGACTATGGTAAGGGATGCCGAAGAAAAAAGATTGCTTACACCCGGCGGCACTATTATTGAATGTACCTCCGGCAACACCGGTATGGGCCTGGCACTGATCGCCGCTATCCAAGGGTACAAGTGTATTTTTACGACTACGGATAAACAATCGGCAGAAAAAATCAATTTGCTCAAAGCATTCGGGGCGGAAGTAATCGTTTGCCCCACCAATGTCGAGTCTTCCGATCCGCGCTCGTATTATTCAGTTGCCGAACGATTATCTAAACAAATTCCGAATTCATTTTGGTGTAATCAATATGACAACTTATCCAATTCCCAGGCCCATTTTAGTACCACAGGGCCTGAAATCTGGGAGCAGACGGAAGGAAAGATCACGCATTTGATTGCCGGGGTGGGTACCGGTGGTACAATATCCGGAACCGGGCGATACCTCAAATCGAAAAACCCGCAGGTTAAAGTCTGGGGCGTGGACACCTATGGTTCAGCACTTAAAAAATACCACGAAACCGGGATATTAGATCCAAAAGAAATTTATCCCTATATCACGGAAGGTATCGGCGAAGATATTATACCAAAGAATATTGATTTTGCGGTGATCGATCATTTTGAAAAAGTTTCCGACAAGGACGCGGCGCTCGCGGCCAGGCGTCTGGCCAGAGAAGAAGCCCTGTTGATGGGTTATTCTTCCGGATCAGCCTTAGCCGGATTGATTCAACTCAAGGATCAATTGACCCAAGACGATATCGTGGTGATCATCTTTCCCGATCATGGTTCTCGTTATGTCGGTAAAATATTTAATGATGATTGGATGCGGGAGCGGGGATTTTTGGAAACGGATCTCAAGGTAAAAGATCTGATCCGCACCAAGCAGGATAAACGCTTTTTTTCCGTTACGTCCAATAGTACCGTACGCGACGCCCTTCATCTGATGAAAGAAAATGATATCTCCCAACTGCCGGTAGACAAAGAGGACCAATTCATTGGAGCCGTGACCGAAACCAGGTTGCTTTCTTATATTTTGGAAAATCCCTCCTCCCACCTGGACACCAATATAGAAGCGATTATGGGCGACCCTTTGCCACATGTACCCCTGGAAATGGCGATGCAGGATGTCAGTCGTTATTTTGACCGCAAAATACCTGGTGTGCTTACGCAGGATACAGCCGGAAACTGGCATGTCATTACCCAGCACGATATTATACGATCCATTAGGAGTTGATAATAAACCCCTAAATTTGACAGTAGATGCCAAAACTTTTTATCCGGTCTGTTTTAGGGGTGATGATTCTCCTTGTTTTTAATCCAACCTCTTATCTTCAGGCACAGGACAAACATTTTTCCCAGTTTCACTCTTCCCCTTTGCAGCTCAATCCTGCATTGACCGGGCTGATCAATGGAAGTTACCGGGTAAGTATGAATTACCGTAACCAATGGAGTAAAATCATTGGCAACAATTTCCAAACCATTGCCGCATCGGGGGATATGAATATTAAATCACCGGTGAAAGCATGGAATAAAGATTTGTTGGGCATCGGCTTATCTTTTTTCTCTGATAAAGTGGCTGGATATGACCTCAATAATACCGAAGTTGCTTTTCATTCAGCATATCACAAATCCACCGGCGCCAATCAATTTTTAAGCCTGGGGGTCAAGCTTGGTATATTTCAACGAGGGATTAATTACGAAAATCTCCGGTTTGAAGATCAATATGTGGAAGGTCAGGGTTATTCTAAAACTTCCCTGGAAGTCCTGCCTGAAAATAATCTTTCCATGATGGAACTGGCCCTCGGGCTGGATTATACTATCACCGGAAAACAAAACCAGGGACTCGACATCGGTGTTTCTCTGCACCATATCACTTCCCCGGATTTTTCTTTTTTTAATCTCACCCCTGCTCTGGTAGAGCCTGCAAAACAACCTTTATACAGTATTTTTTCATTCCACATCAGCGGCTCATTGGCTTTATCTGAGGATCAGTCCATCTTACCCCGAATGTGGTATATCCAACAAGGGCCCCATAGATTATTGACCCTGGGGACCCTGATCAAAACTCCGCTCGATCAGGACAATATCAAATCCCTGCATGCAGGCGGTTTCCTTAGGATCGTCAACGGGGAAAAAAGTCTTAATCTTGAATCCTTTATTCCCATGATTGGTTTTGAGTTGGGTAATGTCAATATCGGGTTGAGTTATGATGCCAATCTCAGGCGACTCGCCCCCTCCTATTTCCAACAATCCATTTTCGAATTGTCCTTGTCTATCCTGGGCAGTCATGACAATGATAGTTTCTTCTGCCCCACATTTTAAGTGGTTATATTCATTTGATCAGGCTGTAACCCGGGTTCTGTTTTCCCCCCTACTGGTAGCCATAAGGATGGAATCCCGCTCCCTACCCATTTGAGGAATCTGAATAATAGATAAAAATCTCTCACTGAAAAATATGATCAATACAAACAGGAGAAAATTACATTTAAAACTTCTATGTGCTTCTCTATGTGTACTATGTCCTTACGTGGTTCACCATTACGTCAGTTAATGTCTAACTCTGCGCTGATACCTGGTGTCCTATTCAAGATTTTACCTATAGAAAAAAATCTTCCGGTTAACATTAAAGTGTATTGGGCCTGCGCTTTTAAATTACCTTCCCGAAATCCGTTTAGATTATAATATTATTTTTGCTCATATGAAGATTGGGATCTCGCTGAGTGGGGGTGGCGCCAAAGGCATAGCACATGTAGGAGTATTGCAGGCTTTGATTGATCACGGTATTGAAGTGGACCTTATTGCCGGTACGAGTGCCGGGGCGATTGTCGGGGCACTGTATGCAGCCGGCATACCTGCCACTGAAATGATGTCCGCCATTCGCAATACGAGTTACCTGCGGATATTCGCGCTGCAATGGCCTGACCGTGGATTGGGTGATATGGCCTACCTCAACAAACTATTGACCAGGATGATTGGGGAGAATTCTTTTTCCCGCTTACAAAAACCATTGTATGTGACCTTGACCAATCTCAACACGGGGCAAGTGGAAATCAAAAGCAAAGGAACCTTATTTGAAGTCATTTGCGCTTCCTGCTCGGTCCCGATCCTGTTTAAACCAATTGTGATTAACGGCAACCATTATCTGGATGGCGGAATTGCCATGAACCTTCCGGTACGTTGCCTCATCGGAAAATGCGATCTCGTCATCGGTGTCAATCTGGTCAATCACCATCCCCTGCCGGACAAATACCTTAGCAACTGGAGGGAGATCATGTCCCGGGTTTTCGATTTGTCCGTCTACAACAACGTCAAACCTGAAATGGATCTTTGTGATATTGTTATTGAACCCATAGACATTCATTTATACAGCAGATTCAATTTTAATCAGGCGGAACAATTGTACCGGGCTGGATATGAAGGGGCCATGCTGAAGGTACCTGAAATACTGGCCCTGGTCAAAAACGCTCAACAATTCCCGGAATAAAAATGTAAACAACTCAATTATTCAGTGATTTTTTTCGGAGTGAAAAAGCAGGCGGGCTGATCCTGGTATTCGTAACTATTCTTTCAGTCAGCATGGCCAATTCCTCCTGGAAGACCACTTATGTTGATTTCTGGTTATACCATTGGGAAGGTGAGACCATGGTGCATTGGATTAATGATGGGTTGATGACCTTGTTTTTTCTACTCATCGGCCTGGAGTTGGAACTCGAAATTTATCAGGGCGAATTATCGGATTTAAAAGATGCTGCGTTGCCGATTTTTGGGGCTATAGGCGGCATGGCAATACCGGCGGGTGTTTATCTGTTGATTAATTTTGGTACGGAGACCCAATCGGGCGCGGGTATACCGATGGCCACGGACATTGCTTTTGCTTTAGTCATTCTTTCCTTGTTGGGCAAACGGGTGCCCTTGTCCCTAAAAGTATTTCTGACGGCACTGGCCATCATTGATGATCTGGGTGCCATTTTAATTATTGCGATTTTTTACAATTCGTCGATATCGATTTCAAATCTGTCCATTGCATTAATTATTTTTGGTGTACTATTGATACTCAACCGGCTAAGGGTATTTAATTTGATCCCTTACCTGATTGGAGGTGCAGTTATGTGGTATTTTATGTCCCACTCCGGAGTACATCCTACTATAACCGGTGTATTGCTGGCATTTTCCATTCCGTTTTCGGATGGTGGCAAAAAATCCCCGTCCTATATGCTCCAACATTTTTTACACCAACCGGTCGCTTTTATCATACTTCCATTATTTGCCTTAGCCAACACAGGGATAACCTTAGGGGATGATTGGCACCTTGGTCTTGTACAACCATCCAGCCTGGGGATAATGGCTGGCTTAATTATCGGCAAACCATTAGGTATTCTGCTGTTGTCTTACCTGGGTGTACGCACCGGGATTTGTTCGATGCCACAAGATATCAGCTGGAAAAATATCCTGGGTGCCGGATTTTTAGCAGGTATTGGATTCACTATGTCCATTTTTATTACACTACTGGCTTTCGATAACCTCGTCCACATCATCGATGCTAAAATTACGATACTCGTGGCATCCCTGATCGCGGGCATTCTGGGATTCATTTTGTTGAGGTTGACTTTACAACTTACCGGTGAATACAAACAAACACCGTAACACAAACTTACTTTAGAAGATTTAATCCTATGGTTGATTTTTGCATAAATGCTTGCACTTTAGATAAAGGACGTGTTTATAACCAGCTTTGTACCTGATATACGAGCCCTTGCTTAAGTTGAATACACAATAGGCATCGTGTTGGAGCACCTGGGGCGCACGACAAATTGCACATATTGCCAAAGCCCGACCGAATAATCCCGATGTAGCTCGGGACAGTCGCACGAACCTAACCTTAGTGCAATCTGTCGTGCGCCCGAGCACCTGTCATCACAGTAGTTTTGAACGTAATTCAGTATCTTTGTATCCTACACTGCTGATCTTGCGCCCTAAGTCCGAATAAATAAAAAAAAATTTTTTAATTATGATTACCGTCATCATACCGGCATTAAATGAGGGCACTACTGTCGCATCGGTTGTACAGTTGGCTATAAATTCAACGGGTGTAAACGAAGTGATTGTGGTGGATGACAAATCCATGGACAATACTATTAATGAAGCGCGCCAGGCAGGGGCAACAGTCATCACCAGTACAAAACTGGGCAAAGGTGCCTCTATGAAAGACGGGGCCCTGGTGGCAAAAAATGAGATTATCGCTTTTCTGGATGCGGATATACCTAGTTATTCCCAGGATATCATATCAACACTCACTGAGCCGATAATAAATAATGAAGCTGACTTTGTAAAATCTTATTTTTCCAGGCAAGCCGGCAGGGTCACTGAACTGGTGGCAAAACCTTTGCTTTCTATCCTGAATCCGGAATTCCCTACATTTCGTCAACCACTGAGCGGAATGATCGCAGGCAAAAAAAGTCTGTTCACCCAATGCGAATTTGAAGAAGGATATGGCGTAGATATAGGCATCCTGATGGATATGCATTACCTGGGAGCCCGAATTAAAGAAGTGAACATCGGTAAAATTGAAAACCGGATGCAGTTATTGGAACAGCTTGGAAAAATGAGCCGGGAAGTGGCTCAAACGATTATGAAAAAGTCAAAAGGGAGGGATATCCAAAACCTGGAAACTTATGAAAACATTCAAGTGATCAGAGAACAAATGGAATTTGCGATCAAAGAAGGGTTGATGTCATTAAAAAAAATTGCTGTATTTGACATGGACAACACTCTGTTTCGCAGCAGTTTTATCCAGACTGCGGCTACAGCTTATGGATTTAAAAATGAATTGGTGGATGTCATTACGAATAATTCTAATCCATTTATCCGGACCAAAATGATTGCACGCCTGCTAAAAGGAAAAAGTATCGGTGATCTGCTCGCGCTTACGGACACGATAGAAGTCACTCCGCATGTATCCGAGTTGATCGCTGAGATGAAAAAAATGGGTTATATCACAGGCATCATCAGCGACTCGTATGATTGTGTAACCAATCATATAAAAAACAAATTCGGTTTTGATTTTACCATAGCCAATGAACTTGAATTTTCTAAAAGTGTTGCCACCGGTGAAGTAAAAATCCCTTCCTTATGGTTGTCCGATGACAACAGCCAATGTAAACATGATTATTGCAAATTGAATGCCCTGATTAAGATATGTGTCAAGTATGGAGTAGAATTAAAAAACACCCTGGTCATCGGTGACGGGGAAAATGATATTTGTATGATCCGCAAAGCGGGTATAGGAGTTTCGTTTTGTTCCACTGATCATCTGGTAGATGTCATTGCGGATTATCAGATTAAAGAACCGGATTTCAATTTATTGATTCCACTGCTGAATTAATCCAAAATCGGATACCCCTTAGGCAATGCGAAATATGCATTAACTTTAATTTGTCAAACAAAATATATTTAAATCATGGACAGCAGAATTGTGGTAGTCGCTTATAAGCCCCTGCCGGGCAAATACGCAGCACTGGAAATGCTTACCTCAACCCATCACGCCCGTTTATTCAGTGAAGGACTGGTGACCAATCGCACCCCCATCACTTTTGTAGCAGCTGATTAAACGGTCATCGAAATATTTGAGTGGGTGTCTAAAGAAGCGATCCAGCCCGCACATTCCAATCCCGCTGTGTTAGCTTTATGGCAGGAATTTTCAGCGGTGTGTGAATATATTCCAGCAGGTCAGGTTAAAGAATTTCAATCCATGTTTTCTGAATTCACCCCTTGCTAATTGCTGAACCGTTGAATTGTTGAATTGCTGAATTGCAAGGCGAGCTCCTCCATCCTTTCATCCTTTCATTCCTTCATTCCTTCATTCATTGTTCATTGTTCATTGTTCATTCATAATTGTTCATTCATAATTGTTCATTGATAATTGTTCATTGTTCATTTTTCATTGTTCATTGTTCATTGTTCATTGTTCATTCATAATTGTTCATTGTTCATTGTTCATTGATAATTGTTATCGTTGTACTGCATAAATCTTATCCTGCCTTCCATCGATATATCTAAATCGTTCCCCATCAAAATAGCCATCCTGCTCGAGCATGATGCGGATAATTTTACCATTCCATTCCGGTATAACCACCGATGCATTCAACTCAATTGAATAAGCCGTGTTCGCATACATAGGATAATCGCCGGGGCCAATGGTCTTCCCCTGATTGTCCCACATACCAATAGTGGGCCCTGCCGCATGTCCATGTGAACCGATCGGATGGGTATAGATAGACCCATTGATGCCTTCCGCTGTGGCCTGCCGCAGCGCTGAAGCCAGGATCTCATTGCCGGTGCGGCCGGTTTTGAAATTTTCAGTGAGGATATCCTGCAGGCGATAAGCCTGTTTAAATGCTTGCTGTAAAAATGCCGGCACCGCCGTTTCTCCGGGTTTGAGCACATAAGCATGCTCCTGCATATCGGTATTCAAACGGAGATAGGATATACCAAAATCTACATGCAATAAATCACCTGGCTGGATAATGACCTTATCCGGTCGTTTGGAAAAAGTCCGGAGATGGTCAAACCGGCTGGTATCCGCCTTCTGGACATCTACAGTCGGGTGAAACCAGGTTTCCAGGCCCAGACTGGTTATTTTCTGACGGTACCACCAGACTACATCATCCGTACTGGTGACACCCGGTTGAATGACTTTATCGCTCAGTCCTTCCCTAAGGACCAGATGGGATATCCGGGCAATGTGCTCATATAAATTCACTTCCATCCCGGACCGGGTTTCCAGCCAGGCAACAGCCAGTTTTTCGGCTGAAACCACTCTCGAACGGAATTCCAGGGGCAAATGATTAATCAATTGATCGTATTCAAAATGGCTCAAACCATCGGCATGTGCGTAATTGGCTGAATAATTGATCCCTATCTTTTCGGGATTACGGGTAATCACAGCCTCGACCAGGGCATCCCATTGATTTGGATATACGTTTAGGTTCCACTCGGCTTTTAGCAAACCTACATCGTATCGGGCAATAGCCAGTTTTTCCAGTTCCTTGCCGGGGCCTTTGTCAAAAAATACAAATACCGTCCTCCTGCGAGCTGAAATCCACTCCGCTGGTAACATCGTTTTCATCACCGGGTCTTCATGATACTCCCTGGAAATCAGGATCCACATATCAAAACCTTCGCGGCGCATCAATTCGGGCAACACTTTTTCAAAGCGGTATTTCAATATTTCATTGACCAGATCCGCCCTTTCCCGCTCGGGTAAGATCAATGGCAGATGCTGGGAATACAAAGTCGTATTAAATACAAAGAGGATGATGAGGATTCGCTTCATGGCTTAAAGGTAAGGTTAAGGGCGAGGATAAGGTTAAGGT
>Ga0163153_10004388_pt1 | contig 17812 bp, 12 predicted proteins | sample OliLakLV19MP6IB1_FD_148629 | JGI IMG/M metagenome (GOLD analysis project Ga0163153, IMG submission 148629) | Freshwater microbial mat bacterial communities from Lake Vanda, McMurdo Dry Valleys, Antarctica - Oligotrophic Lake LV.19.MP6.IB-1 | ecosystem: Environmental > Aquatic > Freshwater >... | reverse complement strand
CTGCTTCCGGCCGCCCGCCCCGCCGGCCCGCTCGCCGCCGCCGTTTTGCACTATCTCTCGCCCGTGCCGGGCGCGCCCTTCGTCATGGGCGCCACGACCCTGGCCCTGCGGCTCGATGACGCGCTTGACCCCGCCACCCTGACGCCGGAGTTAATTAGCATGACCGGCCTGGTCACTGGCGTGCACCCGGGCCAGGCGCACGTCGCGCTCGACGGCCGCACGGCGATCTTCGAGCCGAACAACGCCTTTATGGCCGGCGAAACCGTCAGCGTCACCATCCAGGCCGGGCTGGCCACGCAGAGCGGCGCAGTCTGGGCGGGCACCGCCTTTACCTTCACGGTAGCGCCCCCCCCCGTCGCGGCCCTCAGCCACGCGGTGCTGGCGGCCAGCTTCGCCGCCGAGGCCGAGCCAAACACCAACGCTGCGGCGCTCCTGCCCGCGCAGACCACGGTCAGCCGCACCGTGGACCCGCTCAACTACGTCACCCTGCCCGACGATATGCCGGTCTATACCGTCAGCGGCACGCTCAGCGGCACCGTCACCGACACCTATGCCATCTCGGCGTTGCCCTGGACTGGTTATGACCCGCATGTCGTGCCGAGCCACTTGCTGCTGCTCGACGGCATCGGCGAGCCAGTGTTCGTCCAATCCCTGCCGGCGGTCGGCTGGCAGGGTGTTGATTTCAAGCGGCAGCCGGGCGGCCTGTTGAGTTACTGGAGCGAAGCCGACTACCGCTATCACCTGCTGGATAACACCTACACCGAGGTCCGCCGCGTCCGCGCCGGCAACGGCTACCTGGCGGACCTGCACGAGCTGCAACTGCTGCTTAACGGCGAAGCGCTGCTGATGATTTACGACAGCCAGCCGGTAGACATGAGCCAGTTGACCCTTGGCGGCCTGGTCACCGCCACCGTCATCGGCCTGGTGATCCAGTCGGTAGACGCCGCCGATGACGTGGTCTTCGAGTGGCGCAGTTGGGATCACTTCCTGATTACGGAAACCACTGTGTCGCTGACCACCGCCGTGGTGGACTACGTGCATGGCAATGCGATCGAACTGGACGATGACGGCAACGTGCTGGTGTCGAGCCGCCATCTGGACGAGATCACCAAAATCAACCGTGACACGGCCGAGGTGATGTGGCGGTTGGGCGGGCCGCGCAACGAGTTCACCATCCTTAACGATCCCGACGGCGGCTGGTATCACCAGCACGACATCCGCCGTTTGGCAAACGGCAACATATCGATGTACGACAATCACAATCCCGGCCCGACCTTCTCGCGCGGCGTGGTCTACGCCCTAGACGAGATCAGCAAGACGGCCACACTGGTCTCACAAGATCGGCACACGCCCGATGTGTACGGGTTCGCCATGGGCAGCTACAACGTGCGCGCCGACGGCACCCGCTTGGTCGGTTGGGGGGCAGGGCTGACCACGATGACGGAGTTCTCCGCCGACGACAGCATCCGCCTGGAAATCGCGATCGCGGCCAGCCACCGCAGCTACCGGGCCGCCCGCTTCCCCTGGGTGGCGGCCCCCGCCTGGCCCCCGACCCTGGTGCTGACCGATACCACCCTAGCGGCGGCCGGCCTGGCAGCCGGCAGCGGCCCGGCGCTGTACTTTAGCTGGAACGGCGCCACCGAAGTCGGCAGCTATGCCGTCTTTGCCGTCGGCCCCGCCATCTTCACCCAATTGGCGGTGGTGCCGCGCACCGGCTTTGAGGATCACATCCTGATGGCCGATCTGGTAGACGTGCCCGCAGACACCTGCGCCTATCGCGTGAGCGCCCGCGATCACAGCGATCAAACCTTGGGCTTTACCAACCTGGTCTACACCAGCGAGCCCTGCCTCGTGGGGCAGGTCTACTTTCCGCTGGTGTTTCAGCAGGCACCGGCCGCCGCGCTGCTATCACTGCTGCGCCTGGGCCACTAACTAACGCTCACCGCCGTTCTGAACTGACCTAGCCCGTGGCCCGGTGTGACGCACATCGGGCCACCGGGCCGGCCCCTTCACCCACTGCCGCCACGCCCAGCGGCCCTCCGCGCACCCTCTGGGTGCCTTGGCAGTTATTGGCGCAGCCGCTTTGGGCCTGCCGTCACGATTTTTGGCCAGATACTGGCTATCACAACCACCCATTGCGGCGAGAACCCGCCGCGACGGTGACAATCACACCTCCTCCGGCACGGCCCCCAGTCCGGCCAATTCGCTGATAGAATTGCAGGCAGGCTGGATTGACTACGCCTGCGACCCAGCCCCAGACAACTATGCTGACTTCCCTCCAACAATATTGGCCCATCATCGTCGCCGCCGGGCTGCTGGCCTTTCTGGCGACGCCGCTCACGCGCATCCTGGCGCGGCGGCTGGGCATGATTGACCAGCCCGGCCTGCGCAAAGCCCACCGGCTGCCCGTGCCGCTGCTAGGCGGGCTGGCGATGTATAGCGCCCTAGCGCTGGCCTTTCTGCTGTTTGGGCAGCGTGACTGGCTGGCCGAGGGCGTGGGCATCTTTGGCGGCGCGACCCTGCTCTTCCTCACCGGCCTATGGGACGACCGCTTCGGCCTGCCGGCCTGGGTGAAGCTGGCGGCCCAGATCGTGGCGGCCTTTGTGATCATGGCCGTGGGCATCCATGTGCAGTTGGCCGGCCTGGCCCCGCTCGACTGGCTGATCACGCTGCTGTGGATCGTCGGCATCACCAACGCCGTGAACCTGATGGACAACATGGACGGCCTGGCGGCGGGCGTCACCCTCGTAGCGGCCGTCTTCTTCTTCCTGCTGGCCGCGCTCGAAGGCCAGGGCCTGGTCGCCAGCCTGGCGGCGGCGCTGGCCGGCGCGGCGGCCGGCTTCCTCTTCTACAACTTCGCCCCGGCCGTCAGCTTCATGGGCGACGCCGGCGCGCTGACGCTGGGCTTCATGCTGGCCGTCATCGGCCTCAAGCTGCGCTTCATTCATCACCCGCTCGGCTCCACCTGGATGGCCCCGATCATCGTGCTGGGCGTGCTGATCTTCGACACGCTGCTGGTGTGCGTCTCGCGCACCCGGCGCGGGCGCTCGATCTTTCAGGGCGGGTCAGACCACACCTCGCACCGGCTGGCGCAGTTGGGCATCGGCCAGCCGCGCGCCGTGCTCACGCTGTACGTCACCGCCGCCGGCCTGGGGCTGGCCGCGCTCTTCATCACCCGCGCGCCGGTCGGCGTCGCCAACCTGGCCTTTGGGGCGCTGCTGGCGGCCGGCCTGGTGGCGCTGGTGATGTTTGAAAGGATTGAGCCGCGCCTAAGCGGCGACCCGGCCCTGGTGCTCATCCCCGGCGGCGGCGGGCTGGTCGAGGCGGTGCGCGCCGCCGGCCGCCTCAGCCGCGAGGTGGTGCTGCTGCTGGCCCCGGCCTACACCGCCGGCGGCGAGGTGCGGCCCGCCCGCCAGGAAGTGCTAGACGCCATCGCCGCGCTGGCCGAAGACCCGGCCGCCGTGCGCCACCTGCTGGAGCGCGGCTTGGGCGAGGCCTGGTGGGAAGACCTCAACCGCCTCAACCTGGCGCTGCGGCTGAACGGCACGGTCTGGGCCGTGGCGACCGAACCCGCGCCGGCGCTGCCCGACCCGAGCGCCGAGTGGGTGCTGCCGGGCGCGGCCCAGCCGGCGGTCATCGCCGCGCTGACCAAGGCCCAATTGATTTTGCTGGGGCCGGGCGATCCGGCCATCAACCTGGCGGCGGCGCTGGCCGCGCCGGGGCTGCGGGTAGGCGTGCGCGGCACGCGCGGGGCTTATTTGTGGGTGGGGGCCGAGGCCGGCCAGGCGTTGGTGTCGGCCTGGCTGGGCGAGCCGGTGACGGCCGCCGCGCCCGCCCGTTGGGAACACGATGTGCAAGCGCGCCTGCTCAACCAGGCCGCCCAGCAAGTGAAATCACGCGCCGAGACGACGTAGGCCGCTGTAATCAAGCACGTTCTAGGAAAGTGGAGACCTTCATGGAATCAATCTGGCCGGATAGCCACGCCTTTTGGAATGGTAAACGCGTCGTCGTGACGGGCGGCGCGGGCTTCCTCGGCTCGTTCGTGCTCGAACGGCTGGCCGCGCGCGGCGTCGAGGCCTTTGCGCCCCGCAAGCGCGACTACGATCTGGTGCAGGCCGAGGCCGTGCGCGCGCTGCTGGCCGACGCCCGGCCGGATGTCCTCATCCACCTGGCGGCGCGCGTGGGCGGCATCGGCGCGAACCGCGAAAACCCGGCTAGTTTTTTCTACGACAACTTGATGATGGGCGTGCAGTTGATGGACGCGGCCTATCGCGCCCAGGTGAGCAAGTTCGTGGCGCTGGGCACCGTCTGCGCCTACCCCAAGATCACGCCCATCCCGTTTCAAGAAGACGATCTGTGGGAGGGCTACCCGGAGGAGACCAATGCGCCCTACGGGCTGGCGAAAAAAATGCTGCTGGTGCAGGCCCAGGCCTACCGCCAGCAGTACGGTTACAACGCCATCTTCTTATTACCCACCAACCTGTACGGCCCGCGCGACAACTTTAACCCCGAGTCGTCGCATGTGATCCCGGCCCTAATTCGGAAGTGCCTGGAGGCTCAGGCCGGCGGCGCGGACGAGATCGTCAGTTGGGGCACCGGCTCACCGACGCGCGAGTTCTTGTACGTGGAGGACGCGGCCGAGGGCATTCTGCTGGCGACCGAGCGCTTCAATGGGGCCGAGCCGGTGAACCTGGGCAGCGCCTATGAGATCAGCATCAAAGACCTGGTCACCACCATCGCCCAGCTCACCGGCTTCACCGGGCGGATTGTGTGGGACCACACCAAGCCCGACGGCCAGCCGCGCCGCAAGCTCGACACGCACCGGGCCGAAACGGCCTTTGGATTTCACAGCCAGACGACGTTTGAAGCCGGCCTGCGCCGGACGATTGAGTGGTATCGCGCGCAGCAGCCGGCCGCCGCCGGCGCGCTCTAAACGGGGCCGGTCAGCGGCGGGCGCGGGCCGGAGGGGGGCCGCGCCCGGTCGGCCAGCCGCCGCCAGGCCTTGCGCAGCGCCTTGCCCGGCAGCTCGGCCGGGTGGCCCAGCCGCCAACTGAGGCGCAGATAGTGCCCAAAGCCGCCCAGCGTGGCGCGCTCGCGCGCCCGGCTGGCCAACGCCTGATAGCGTTCCCACTCCAGCGGGAAATAACCCAACAGCCCCGGCCGGCGCAGGCGCGCCCGATAGTAGCGGCGCTCCTGGTCGCTGACCGGCAGCGCCCGCAGCGCGGTCAGCGCCGCCGCCGGGATGGGCGCGTGCAGCAGCGAGTCCAGCAGGCCCAGGGCATCGCGCAGCGGCAGCACCAGCCGGCGCGTCTCGGCCTGTGCCACCAGCCGCGCCCAATCAATCTGCGCCTCGGCCTGCTTGAAAATCTGCATCGCGTCGGCCAGCCAGCGCAGCGGCGGGGTGGGGTCGTAGCGCACCCCGTGGACGCAGACGTGCAGCAATTGGTCCGTCGGGCCGAGGGCCAGCGTGGGCAGATGCTGGACTTCGAGCGGGACGGCCTGCTCCCAAAACGCAAAGTCGGCCTCGGGCGTGGTGTGGTCCCAGAGCACATGCCAGTGCAGGTCGAAGTGGCGGCCATCGGCGTGGACAAAGGTGCCGGCCTGCTGAATGTCGAGATAGCCGGGCGGGATGGGCGCGTGATCTTCAAAGTGCCAGCCGTGCTCGGCCAGCGCCGTCACCGCCCGCGCCATGTCGGCCGTGCGCACCAGCAAATCAAAGTCGGTCATCGGGCGCAGGCCGATGTCCTGGTAGTATTGGATCGCCAGCGGCGCGCCCTTGAGCACCAGGGTGTCCAGCCCGGCCGCCCGCAGCGCCGTCAACACGCCCGACATCTGGTAAAACAGGGTGTTGTTCTTATACCAGGTTTGGCGATAGACAGTTTTATAATACGGCAACGAGGGGTCGGATGGGTCGGCCAGGCCGCAGGCGCGCAGGTTGCGGAACAGCAGCGGCAGCAGCCGGTGCGAACCGGCATCCAACCGCTGCGGATCAACCGCCGCCCGCCAGGCCTGCCAGGCCGGCCGGGCCGCCTCGGCCGGCAGCAGCGCCGCCTGCAATAGCAGTTGCTGGGTCGGATTAGGCCAGACATCGCCTGGCCGTTCTTGGTTTGGGGTGGGCATGGTTTGGTACACTATCATACCTGAACATCGGCGGCGCGAGCAATAGGCGCGCCCGTCACCCAGGTTGCTAAGGACTGTGATCGCTATGGAAGACGATTTCGAACTGCGCCGTTATATCCGGGCCGTGCTGCGCCGGGGCTGGCTGGTGGTGGGGCTGGCGCTGGTGGCTGGGGCTGGCGGCTGGGGCTACGCCGCGCTGCGCTCCACCAGCTACCAGGCCACCACGCTGCTGGCGGTCAGCCGGCCGCTGTTTGCGCTCAACCTAGACGCCGTCGCTCAGAGCGGGCCAGTGCCGGTGAAGACCTTTGGCGAGTTGGCGATGTCGGACGGGGTGCTGCAAACGCTCTATGAGCGCCTGCAAGCCGCCGGGGCCGAGCCGCCCACGCCGGCCCTGCTGCGCAGGCAGTTGACGGCCACCGCCGCCACTGACACCGGCCTGCTGCGCCTGACCGTGATTGACAGCGACAGCGCCGGCGTGACCCAAATCGCCAACCTGTGGGCCGAGGTCATCCTGGCGCAAAGCCTGGCGCTGTATGGACCAGACAGCCCCCAGATGGTGAGCTACACGGCGCAGTTGGAAACGGCCCGCGCCACCTGGGCCGCCGCCGACGCCGCCCGGGCCGCCTACCAGACCCAGAATCAGGCCGGCCTCATTGAGACCCAGCTCGGCAGCCTGCGAGCCCAACTGGCCGCCGCCCTCGACCGCCAAGCGCGTTTGGCCCTCTTGGCCGACGACGCATTCGGTCTACAGACCCGCCTGGACGAGCAAGACAGCGCCGCCCCTGCCACCACGGTAGACGAGGCGGCCCTGCTGCTGCTGGTGATCCAGGCGACCAACACCGGGCTGACCGCGCCGCAATTAACGCCCAACCTCACCCACGTAGACTTCGGCACCAACATAGACGTGGTGCAGCAATCGCCGGCCGCGCCGCTGCAAATCCAAATCGGCATTACGGGCGGCGTCTCCAGCCAGACGGTGCGGGCGCTGACCGACGCGGTGCAAGTCTTTACTGAAAGCCTGGACGCGCGCATCGCCGAGGCCGGAACCCTGGCCGAAACGCTGTCGCCGCAAATCATCGAACAGCAAGCCGCCCTGGCCGAGGCCAACCGGGCCGCCGGCGTCTATGGCTCTGCCGTGGGGTTGGCCGAGGCGCAGTACAACGCGCTGGCCGGGCAGGTCAACCAGGTAAAAATTGCCGCGCAAGACGCCGCCGGCCTGGTGCGGCTCGCCAGCTCGGCCAGCGTGCCGACCGAGCGCATCACCTCCGGCCGCCTGACGACTGCGGCGGTCGCGGCGCTGGTCGGCCTGATCTTGGGCGTGCTGATCGCGGTGGCGCTGGAATGGTGGCGCACGCCCCTGCCCGCGCCGCGCGCCGCCGCCGCTGACGCGCTGCCGGCCCAGGCCCCATAGACGGCGGCATGGACCCGCGCCGCCCGCCCGAAGACCCGGCGATCTTGGTCGCCTCCTTCGATGCCTACCAAGACTTGTGGCCGGTCTTCTTTCAAGCCTTCTTTAAATATTGGCCGGACTGCCCCTACCGGGTGTACCTGGGGGCCAACACGGCTGCCTATGCCGACCCGCGCGTTAGCCCGATCTTAATCGGGGCCGACCGCGACTACACCTCGAACCTCCAGGCCATGCTGGCGCAGGTGCCAAACGCCTGGGTCATCACCTGGATTGAAGACCGGCCGCCGTGCGCGCCGGTAGACACGGCCCGCCTGGTGCAAGCCATTCAGTTGGCGCAGCAGCGGCAGGCCGCCTATCTTAAGTTGATCCCGCTGTACCCCTTGGCGCTCGTGCCGGCGGCGGCCCTCATCGGCGAAATCCCCAAGGGCTGGCCGTACCGCGTCAGCCTGACCGTGGCGCTGTGGCAGCAGACGGCGCTGCGGCAACTGCTGCGGCCCGGCGAAACCGCCTGGGACATCGAGCGGCAGGGCAGCGGCCGGTCGGCCGGCCTGGCCGGCGGCTTCTATGCGCTGCCCCTGGCGGCCCGCTGGTCGCCGCCGCTGCGCGACCAGCATCTGGTGCTCAAGGGCCAGGTGATGCGCGCGGCGCTGCCCTTTCTGCGGCGCGAAGGGCAGGCTGAATTTCAGGCGCACCGCCCGGTGCAATCCTGGTGGGCCTTTCTCTACAACTGGGCCTACTACGTGTTCTTTGATATCTACTACCACCTGTTGTGGCTGGCGGCCCAACTGCGGCCCGGCCGCCGGCCGCCGGCCGAACCCGCGCCGCCGCTGGGCGATCACCCCTAATGCGGATCGGGATTAAGTTCACGCCCACGCACACGACGGTGGGGGGCAGCCAGATGACGGTGGCCCAGCATTTGCTGCCGGCCCTGCACACCCAGCACGCCGATCTGGTGCTGTTGACCGCCACGCCGGAGGTGTTTGGGCCATTGGCGCGCCAGGTACCGGTGGTGCGCGTGCGCAGCCCGTTTTTGCAGGCCAGGCTGCCGGGCAAAGTCGGGGCGCTGCTGCTGCAGCAATTGACCATTGGGGCCGCCGCCCGCCGCGCCGGGTGCGACGTGATCTATTGCCCCTATACCTATGAAATCATCCCGGTCACGCGGCTGCGACAGGTGGTGATGGTACACGACCTGATTGCCCTGCACCATGCGGCCCACTTTCGGGTCACGGCGGCCCTGTGGCGCGCGCTGTATCTGCCGGCGCTGCGGCGCGTGGCGGCCGTGGTCACCAATTCGGCCTACACCCGCCAAGACCTGCTGGCGCACAGCGCCGTGGCGGCCGAGCGCGTGAGCGTGGTGGGCATGGGCTTTTCACCCTGCCAGGGCGACGCGGCCTGGCCCGCGAGTCTGCCGCCCGGCCCCTACCTGCTCTACGTCGCCAGTTCCTGGTATCCTTACAAGAACCTGGTGGGGCTGCTGCACGCCTTTGCCCGCTTGCAGGATAAGCTCCCGCACCGGCTGGTGATCGTCGGCCAGCCCGTCGCGCGCTTTGCCGGTGAGGTGGAGCAGACCCTGGCGCACCTGCGGCTGGGGCCGCGGATAGCCATGCTGGCACACGTGAGCAACGCCGAGCTAGGCCGCCTGTATCGCCACGCCGCGCTGTTCGTCTATCCCTCGCTGTCGGAGGGGTTTGGGATTCCGCTCTTAGAAGCGATGGCGAACGACGTGCCGGTGGTCGCCACGCGCGCCGCCGCCATCCCCGAAGTCTGCGGCGACGCGGCGCTGTACGTGCCGCCGGGCGACGTGGCGGCGCTGGCCGACGGCATCTGGCACGGGCTGACCGATGACGCCCGGCGCGCCCAACTGCGCCAGGCCGGCCGCGAGCAGATTCAAAAGTTCTCGTGGGAGCGCAACGCGGCGAGCATCTTGGCAGTCTGCCGCGCCGCCGCGCCGAGGCCCAATTGACGCCGACCACGGCCCCGCGCCGCAGCCTGTTTCGCTCGTCGGTGATTATCTCCGGCCTCTCGGTCGGCGTGTCGCTGGCGGGTTTCGCCAACCAATTGTTGGTGGCGCACTACTTTGGCGCGGGCGCGCGGCTCGACGCCTACTTTGTGGGCGTCAGCCTGCCGCTGCTGCTGATCGGCCTGGTGAACGGCATGTTTGCCTTCTGGCTGGTGCCGCAGTTGGTGCGCGAGCGCGCCGGCCCGCCGGAACAATACGCCCAGTTTGCCGGCCGCCTGCTGCTCGGGCTGGCGCTGGCGGGCGGGCTGCTGGCGGCGCTGGCCGTGCTGGCCGCGCCGAGGCTGCTGTACCTGATGGCCCCCACGCTGCCCCCCGCCCTGCACGCCGAGGCGACCCTCATGGCGCGCATTGGCTGGCTGGCCTTTGCCGGCGCGGTCGCCATGTTTTATCTGACGGCCATGCACAACGCCGGCGAGCGCTTCATCCTGCCGGTGCTGGCCGGCCTGCTGCCCCCGGCCGGCATGATCGCCTTCAGCCTGCTGTGGGCGGCGCAAGTCGGGCCGGTGGCGCTGGCCTGGGGCCAATTGGCCGGGCACGCCGGGGCGGTGCTGCTGCTCTACCCTGGCTGCCGCAAGGAGTTGAGCTACAAGGGCGGCTTGATGGCGGCCTGGCGCGAACTGCGCCCGGTGCTGCAGCCGCTGCCGCTGGTGGTCTTGTCTATGTTGATCTTCACGATCTATGGCACCGTGGATGCGGTGTGGGCCTCGCGTTTGGGCGCCAGCCAGGTGTCGTACCTGGGCTATGCCCAGCGCCTGCTGGTGGCCGTGGCGAATGTGATTACCCTCGGGCCGATGACCGTCATCTTGCCGCGCCTGGCCGCCGCCGCGCACGCCGGCCAGCGCGAGCAATTTTTGCGCGAGACCGCGCTGGTGGTGCGCCTGGTGCTGGTGCTGGCGGCGGCCGTGGCGGCCGGGCTGGCGGTGCTGGCGCTGCCGCTGGTCGAGCTGCTGTTTGAGCGCGGGGCCTTCACCCACGCCGCCGCCGAGGGCCTGGCCGCCACGCTGCCCGGCATGTTCACCGGCCTGGTCGCCAGCAGCGGCGTCATCATCCTGTTCCGCGCCCTGCACGCCCGGCACGACCGGCGCGCGGCGGCGGCGCTGGGCGCGCTGGGCACCGTGCTCTACTTTTCGCTCTCCGGGCTGTTGAGCCAGTTCTGGCAGCTTAACGGCATCGTGGCGGCCTACGCGCTGACGTGGTGGCTGCTGCTCGGGCTGGCCGCCTGGCGCGTCTGGGCCGGCGAAGGCGCGGCCCACCTGAGCCGCGCCCCGCTGCTGTTCGGCGCGCGGCTGCTGGTTGCCACGGCCGCCAGCGTGGCGGTGGGGGTGTTCGCGCGCCAGTGGTTCATCGAGCCGCTGGCCGCCACCGGCGCGCTGGGCCTGGCGCTGCGGCTGGCGCTGTGCGGCGGGCTGAGCGGGCTGGCCTTCTTTGTGACGGCGGTGTTCGTCTTGCGCATGCCCGAACTGCGCCTGCCGCTGGCCCGCGTGCCGCTTTGGCGCTGGCTCGAAGCGCACTGGACCCCGGCGAGGCTGCGCTCGTGACGACCGAACTGGCGGCGCTGCGCCGGGCCGACACGCTGGCCCGCCTCGAACGGCTGGCCCCCTACGGCCTGGCGGCGGTCTGGTGCCTGGCGCTGGCCCTGCTGTGGCGCTTTGAGGCCCCCAGCCTGCTGCACACCGTCGTCGCCACCTTTACGACGCTGGGGCTGGGCGTCGTGCTGATCGAGGCCGGGGCGCGCCTGGGCTACGTGTCGTCGCGCCGCGCCTGGCTGTTCGCCTTTCTGCTCAAGCTCACGCTGTCGTTTCTCATCACCAGTTACTTATGGGCCGAGCCGCTCACCAAGCTCGGCCTGCTGCGCGTGCCGGAAGCGGTCCCGTTTGTTCAAGACTCCAACCTGTATGACTACCAGGCGCTGCAAGCCGTCCAAAACGGTTTCCGGCTGGAGTTCCTCAGTTTCACCTGGCAATCGTTTGGGGTGGTGACCTACCTGGCCTCGATCTATAAAATCTTTGGGGTCAGCGTCTGGTACGTGTCCTTGAGCAACACGCTGCTGTCGCTGGGGGGCGTGCTGGCGCTGGCGGGCATCCTGACCACCATAGACCCGGCCCACCGCCGCCAATGGCAGTGGGTGCGCTTCGCCATGCTCATCCCCTATGTGGCTTACTACGACGCCACGCCGGCCAAAGAGCCGCTGACCTTTGGGCTGTTCTACTTCACGCTGCTGTTTATGCTGCGCCTGATCACCCGCCAGGGCCGGGCCGGGCGCAACACGCTGCTGGTCTTGCTGGGGCTGGCGGCGCTGACGCTGGTGCGGCCGAATGTGGCGCTGCTGCTGCTCATCCCCAACCTGCTGGTGCTCACCCTGCGCCTGGGGGTGCGGCGCGGGCTGGTCATGTTATCCGTAGCGCTGCTGCTGGTGGTTGGCCTAATCAGCCTCACCGGCAACCTGCCGCGCTTGCTCTATAACTACTTCAGCCCCGACGCCTGGCTGGCGTCGCTGGCGAACTTTTGGGCCCAACGCCAGGCCGGCGGCGATAGCCCCCTCAAACTGGCGGTCGGCAACCTGCTGCTGCCGCGCACCCTGGCCGGCCTGGTGCTGCTGTCGCCGGTGCGCGTCGTGGTGTGGTTCTTCTTGCCCTATCCGCTGATCATGCCCGACTGGAACACGCTCTTCAACCTGCGCCAACTGGCGGTCAGCGACACCCCGGCCTACTTTCTGTTTGGGGCCGATCTGCCGGCGCTGTTGAGCACCTGGCTGCTGATCGGCCTGTCGCCCTTCTTGGCCGCCGCCGTCTTCGCGCGCCGCACCTGGCGCAGCCCCGGCTTTCAACTGATCCTGTTCAATCTCTTTTTCATCCTGCTGGTCATCAGCAACCTGCAATTCATCATGGGCCGCCGCTACCGCACGCTGCTCGAGCCGCTGATCCTGGCGGTGGCGCTGTGGGGCGGCGTACACGGCCGGCCCGCCAAATACCAGGTGGCTTTTTACACGCTCCTCGGCGGCGGCGTGCTGCTGGTCGAACTCATCCTGTTGGGCTAACCCCCACCCCCGACCATGAAATTCACCCGGGCTGGTTTCAAAAAACTCTTGCCCTCGTCGCTGCTCACGCTTTACCGGCGGGTCAAGGTCGCCCGGCGGCGGCGGCGGCAGCGCGGCCAAACGGTCAAAGAGGTCTTTACCCAAATTTACGCGGACAACGTCTGGGGCGGCCGGCCCAACGAATACGTCTCGGGCCAGGGCTCTAACCAACTGCACGCCGCCCAATACGCTGAGATGGCCCGGCGGTTCATTAGTCACAAGGGCCTAACGACCGTGGTTGACCTGGGCTGCGGCGATTTTGTGGTCGGCCGGCGGCTCCAAATGGAAGGCGTCAACTACGTTGGGGTTGACATCGTGGACGAACTGATCGCGCACAACCAGCGGGAATTTGGCGGCCCGCAGACTCGCTTCCTGTGCCTGGACATCATCGCCGACGAACTGCCCCCCGGCGAGCTGTGCCTAATTCGGCAAGTTTTGCAGCACTTATCCAACGCCCAGATACTTGCCATCCTGCAAAAGGTCACAGCCTATCCGTACGTGCTGATTACCGAGCACTACCCCGCCCCCAGGGCGAAGACCATTCCGAACAAGGACAAGCCGGCGGGCGGAGATATTCGGACGCTTGACCATTCGGCGGTCTACCTCGACCAGCCGCCTTTCAACCTCACGCCGGTAGCGCTGCTGCTGGAAGTTGAAGTTGATCAGAACAACCTGCCGGGCGAAACGCTGCGAACGTTCTTAGTCGAGCACCCACCCTCAGGCTCGGTTAAGAGTTGCTAATGGCCGCCGCTACTTCCGTGCCGGTGTCGCCCCGCCGCGCAGCGCGCCGCTTGACGGCCGCGCGGGTGATGCTGGCGCTGCTGTTCGCGCTGGCCCTGGCGCACGGCGCGCTGTACGCTTTGCTCACCCCGCCCTGGCAGGCCCCCGACGAAATCGCCCATTTTGAATATGCCTGGCTGTTGGGGAAACTGGGCCATCCGTTGTGGAATGAAAACGCCTCGCCCGAGTTAGAGCAGGCCATCATCCAATCGCTCTACGAGTATCACGCCTGGACCTACGTGGGGGTGCCCACCCCGGCCGTGCCGCCCGCGCGCTTGGCCGACGCGCCCTTCTTCGGCCTGTCGCGCACGCTCACGCGCTTCTCGCTGACCTATGTGGTCTATGCCGCCGCCGCCCTGCCCTGGGCGGGCGCGGGCCTGATCGCCCAACTCTATGCCATGCGGGCGGTGTCGGTCATCCTGAGCGCGTTCGTCGTCCTGCTCACCTACCGGCTGGCGCGGCTGGTCGAGCCGCGGTCGCCGGCGCTGGCCTGGGGCAGCGCCTTGTTCGTGCTGCTGCTGCCGCAGCACGCCTACATCAACAGCGTGGTCAACGACGGCACGCTGGCCGAGGCGCTGGCGACGCTGGCGATCTACGGCGTAGTAATGATCTGGCGGCACGGCCTCCGTTGGCGCTGGCTGGTGGTTAGCCTGGTCAGTGGCGGGGCCGCGCTGCTCTCGAAAACGACCGCCGTGTTTCTGCTGCCGCTGCTGGCGCTGGCCGCGCTGGCGGTGGCCCTGCGCTGGTTCAGCGCGCCGGGCCGCACCGCCGCGCAGCGCCGCCGCGCCGCCCTCGGCCTGCTGCTGGCCGGCGGGCTGCTGCTGGCCGGCGGGGCGTTTTCCCTGCCCTGGCTCAATCGAGTATCATCACAGTGGCAGGGCATCACGGCCACGCTCCAGGCCACACTGGGCAGCGCCGGCGCGTGGTGGGCCTACCTGCAGCGGCTGCTGACCGGCGGCGAGTTGGGCCAGGCCGGGGCGCAGACCTTTGAGAGCTTTTGGGGCTATTTTGGCTGGATGGTCGTGCGCCTGCCGGCCCCCTGGCTGACGCTGCTGGCGGGCCTGACGCTGCTGGCCCTGGTGGGCTGGGGCCGGCGTCTAACGGCCGAGCGCGCCGAGCGCCGGGGGGTGGGGTTCTATGCGCCGGTGGCCCTAGCCGCCGGCCTGGCGCTGCTGGTGCTGCTGGCCTGGTTTATCAGCACGCCGCTCGGTCTGGAATACTCGCAGGGCCGCTATGTGTTTGGGGCCATCGCCCCGCTGGCCGTGCTGCTGGTGGGCGGTTGGCTGGGCCTTGCCCCGCGCCGCCGGCAGGGGCCGCTGCTGTTGGGGCTGCTGACGGTCTGGGTGGTGTTCGACGCGGCGGCGCTGTTGGGCGTGCTGCTGCCTTACTTCTATCGAGTGCTATAGGGGCCGCCGTGCGCGCCGCCCCAGAACTGAGGTCCCGGTCATGTCATTTTGGCGGCTGCTGCCCAGCGTGTCTCTGCTGTTCGCCCTGAGTGGCTGGCCGACCCGCGCGCCCCTGGTCGAGTCGCAGCCGGTCACCCCCGGCGCGGCGGCGCCCGCCCAGCCGGCTACCACCCACCTGATTTATCTGCCGGTGATGGCGAACCGCTTTGCCTCGGGCTACGAGTCGCCGTTCGGCGTGGTGATGTACACCGCTATCAACAACGACGCCGGGCAGGCCAAGATGCTGGCAGCCGGCGCGCATTGGTTCACCACCGACCTGAATTGGTCCGAGGTGGAGCCGACGCCGCCCGCCGGCAGCGTGCACACCTACACCTGGACCAGCCTCGACCAAGACGCCGCCAACGCCCAACTCACCGGCAACGAAATTTACGTGCTGATCAACCGCAACCCGGCCTGGGCCTCCGCCTACCCCAGCGGCCCGGTCAGCGCCACCGCCACCGCCAACCTGGTGGCCTTCGCCACGGCGGCGGCCGAACGCTATGACGGCGATGGGGTCAGCGACGCCCCCGGCCACCCGGTGATTAACTACTGGTCGTTTTACGCCGAGCCGGATAACGGCGACCCGGTCGCCGCGTTGACCGGCAAGGGCTATTTCGGCCACAACCCCGGCGGCTACGCGTCTATGCTCATGCAGGTGTCGTCGGCCATGCACGCCGCCAACCCGCGCGCCAAGATTTTGATCGGCGGCATCGCCTACGACTCCTTCGAGTCGGAGGGCGGGCCGTTCGTGCAGAGCTTTCTGGGCAACGTGCTGGCCGCGCTCGGCAACGCCGCCGCCGCCAACTACATAGACGCCATCGCCTTCCACTATTACCCCATCAGCCTGGCGCGCTGGCCCAGCCTCCGCGAAAAGGGGCTGGAGATTCGCAGCATCATGAACGCCCACGGCGTCGGCCAGTTGGAGCTGATCGTGCCGGAGATGGGCTACTGGAGCGACCTGGACAACGGCAGCAGCGAGCTAACCCAGGCCCGCACCCTGGTGCGGATGTATGTGAAGGGCCTGTCCATCGGCATCAGCCACCTCGACTGGTTTGGCGTCTTCGACGATGGCGAAGGCATGGAAAGCCACGGCCTGTTCCACGGCCGCGACCTCAGCCTGCCCAAACAGGCCTATACCGCCTACGGCACCCTGGCCGCCACGCTGTACGGGCTGACCTATAACCGCACGTTCTACATCAGCGGCGGCGAGGGCTACGTCTTCCGCGCCCCCGATGGGCGCGAGGTGGTGGTGGCCTGGGCCACGGGCGCGTCGGCCACGGCCCACTTCCTCGGCGGCTGCTGGCGCAAAACCGATCTGCTGGGCGGCAGCCCCACCGTCATCGGCGACGGCAGCGGCGCTGACGCCGACGGCGCGTTCAACGGCCAGGTGGGGGTGGCGCTCACCCAAAATCACCCGGTGTATATCGCCGTCTGCGACTGACCAGCCCGCGCTTGCTACCCATCAGACGCCGTCAAGCAGACAGGAGGCCGCTCTTACCACGCCCCGCCGTCGCCGAGTAGGCCGCCGCTATATTTCCACACTGCGCCGCAATCGCAAATCTGGAGTACCATTTCCGCATGACCACAAATATTTCGCTGGCCTGGCTCCGGCGCCGGCTAACGCGCTTCACCCCTTCAACCGCCCTCTGGATTGGGCTTGGTCTCTATGTCCTGATGGCGGCGGCGCACATCGGCTTGGGCCAGCACAACGCCGATGAGGGCTGGTATCTGTACGCAGCCGGGCGCGTGTGGTCGGGCGCCTTGCCCTATCGCGACTTCGCCTTCACACAAATGCCCGCCCTGCCCTATCTCTACGGGCTGCCGCTGGCGCTGCTGGGGCCGAGCTTATACGTCGGCCGGCTGATCACGTTGGCGCTGGGGCTGCTGCAAGTGGGGGCCGCGGTGGCGTTGGCGCGGCGCTATGCCGGGCTGCGGGGGGCAGCGCTCACCGCCCTCTTGCTGGGCAGCTTCACGTACGTGATCTACTTTAACACCATCGTCAAGACCTATGCCCTCGTTTCGCTGCTGATCACCCTGACGTTTCTAGCCCTGCCGCCCACGGCCGGCCGCCCCTGGCGCTGGGGGTTGGCGCTGGCCTGCGCCTCCCTCGCCGCGATGGTGCGGCTGTCGGCCGCGGCGTTTTGGCTGCCGGTGCTCATTTACGCGCTGTGGACGGTGCGCGGCGGTTGGTTGGCCCGCCTGGCCTTGGCCGGCTGGGCGGTGGCGTTGTGGCTGCCGGCCCTGTACCTCTTCACGCGCGACCTCGATGCCACCCAGTGGAACCTGCTTGGCTATCACTTCGGCCAGTGGCAAGGCGCTTCGCTGGTGCGCCAGCTAGCCGAGATCGGGCTCTATCGCGCGCCCCTGATTCTCTCCGGCTATGCCCCGCACCTGGCCCTGGCGGGGCCACTACGGCGGTGTACCTGGCCACCAACCCCCGGCCGCGCCGCCTGGGCCAACTGGGCCTCATGCTCCTCAGCCTGATCATCTTTGCGGCGTCCCACCTCAGCACCGGTGATTGGCACATCGAGTATCTGGTGCCGGCCGCCGCCGGGGCCATGCCGCTGCTGGCGATCGGCGTCGTCCGGGTGTGGGAACGGGCCGGCAGCCGCGAGTTGCGCGTGCTGTGGGCCAGCCTGTTTGCCGCCACCCTGCTGACCGCCCTCACCCAGAACTTTCCGGCCTTCTTGGATCTGAAATCGAGCCAGCCCCCGGTGGAAGAAATCCGGGCCGTCGCGCAGGTGGTCACCGACCACACCACGCCCGACGACAAGCTGCTGACGCTCTCGGCCATGATTGTCGCCGTCGAGGCCCGGCGTGAAGTCCTGCCGGGCCTCGAGCTAGCCCACTTCTCAATCCAGCCGGTGAGTGACGCGCGGGCGCAGGCGCTGCACGTTCTGTCGCCCGCCCTGCTGGCCGATAACCTGGAACACGAGGCCGCCCGGCTTGTGATTCTCACCGGC
>Ga0163153_10004387_pt1 | contig 17816 bp, 12 predicted proteins | sample OliLakLV19MP6IB1_FD_148629 | JGI IMG/M metagenome (GOLD analysis project Ga0163153, IMG submission 148629) | Freshwater microbial mat bacterial communities from Lake Vanda, McMurdo Dry Valleys, Antarctica - Oligotrophic Lake LV.19.MP6.IB-1 | ecosystem: Environmental > Aquatic > Freshwater >... | reverse complement strand
GGCCGCAGCGGGGCCTATGTTCATCATGACGCCATCAATGGCCGTTTGCGCGCCCGGCCGGCAGCGCGGCTGACTGCACTGCAAAATGGTGGAGCCATTCCTGATCAGTTCGATTATGAAGTCATCATGCAGCCACAAGGCTTTCGCGTCGGCACGCTGAATGAGGATTTTGCCTTTGAGAGTTTACCAGGCGACATTTTCCAACTGGGTAACAGCAGTTACCGCATCCTGAAAGTGGAACAAAGCCGGGTGTTGGTCGAGGACGCCCATGGCCAGCCACCCACCATTCCCTTCTGGGTGGGCGATGCACCGGGCCGCAGTGATGAGCTGTCCGCTGCTGTTTCCGATTTGCGCGACCAACTGCAAACACGGTTACGCGAGCAATCAGTGGCGGAGGTCACGCAGTGGTTGGATACATCGCTGCACAATCCTGCGGCAGCAGAGCAAGCAGTGGAGTACATGGCGGCTGTACTTGGAGCGTTGGGCTGTATTCCTACGCAAAAGCAAATGGTGCTGGAACGCTTCTTTGATGATACCGGCGATATGCACCTGGTGATCCATGCCCCCTTGGGTTCACGCATCATGCGCGCCTGGGGATTGGCTCTGCGTAAACGCTTTTGCCGGCACTTTAATTTTGAATTGCAGGCCGCGGCGCTGGAAGATTGCCTGATTCTGTCACTGGGTGAAACCCACAGCTTCGATCGCGATGCGGTACCGGCATTCCTGAACTCTGCCAGCGTGCGTGAGGTGCTGATCCAGGCTTTGCTGGATGCACCCATGTTTGGCGTTCGTTGGCGTTGGAACGCCACCATTGCGCTGGCGGTACAGCGCATGCGGAATGGCAAGAAGTTGCCGCCCCAATGGCAGCGCAACCAGGCTGAAGACCTGGTAGCTGTGGTCTTTCCGGATCAACTGGCCTGTCTGGAAAATATTCGTGGGGAGCGGGAAATTCCGGATCACCCCCTGGTGGTGCAGACCATCTCCGACTGCCTGCACGAAACTATGGACATAGAAGGCCTGGAGCAGGTGTTGATTCGCCGCGAGCGGGGCGAAGTCGAAATTCGCAGTGTTGACCTGGTAGCGCCATCGCCGCTGGCGGCGGAAATCATCAATGCCCGGCCTTACGCCTTTCTCGATGACGGTGAAGCCGAAAATCGTCGGACCCGGGCCATATCGCAGCGTGGTAACGACCTGGTTGATGCGGCTATGCTCAGCATTATCAGTCGCACCGCGATAGAGCAGGTGCAGGCCGAGTGCTGGATTGCGCCGCGCAATCCGGATGAATTGCATGATGGCCTGTTGCAATTGGGTTTTCTGACCCAGGAAGAATTCACCAGTGGTCAATCTGCCACCGGCGCCAGCGGTGATGCAAGGCTTTGGGGTCGCTGGTTCCAGGCATTGGCTGAAGAATTGCGCGTCAGCTGCGTGAGCTCCTCTGATGGCAAGCAATGGTGGGTAGCAACAGAGCGACTGGGTGAGTTTCTGGCGCTGGATGAGACCCGTCAACCGCGACCCGACCCTGGCCCCGTCTGGACCCACGAGAAGCGCCCTGAAAGTAACGTGGCTCTCATTGAGCTCCTACGCAGTCGTCTGTCTGGCTTGGGGCCAGTGAGTGTGGTTCGTCTGGCTGATGACTTCGGGCTGTCCCGAGGCCGTCTGGAATACGCTTTGCTGGCGCTGCAAACCCAGGGCTATGCCATGGCTATGGACACTGGATCGGTGGCCCCCGATTCGATTGCAGACAGCTCAGAGCCTGTTGGATTAGAGTTTGATCAACCAGCTCCTGCCTCGATCTGGTGCGAGCGCCGCCTGCTGGCACGAATTCACCGCTACAGCAGGGAGAAGCGCCGTCAGTCTGGCCGTGTTGTGGCACCGGCCAGTTACATGCGTTTCCTGCTCTGCTGGCATGGCCTGGATAACAACCTGGACAATAGCGCGGACAATCGCGGAGCCGAGTTAGGTCCTGTGTTGGCCCAGTTAGAGGGCTGGGCAGCGCCTCTGGCTGCCTGGGAGCCTGAATTACTTCAATCCCGTTGCCGTCACTATTCGGCGCAAAGCCTGGACCAGATGTTTTTAAGCGGGCAACTGGCCTGGTTCCGGCCTGCGCAGGGTGCTTCCGACCGGCAACAGTTGATTTCTGCGACACCTCTGGCCATGGTGCCTCGCGCCGCGCTGTCCGCCTGGCATGACGGTACCTTGCATGCTGACGGTGATATGCCGGATGCGGCTACAGCGGTTCTGAGCCAATTTCAAACCCATGGCGCCATGTTTATGGCTGATCTGTTGGCCACGACCGGTCTGCTGCAGCCACAACTGGAGCAGGTGTTGGGACTACTGGTAGCAAGAGGTCTGATCACCGCTGCGTTGGCTGGCACGTCCTGAGCAGCAAAAAAGGCGGCAACTGCGCAATGCGCGCCGGGTTATGGGGAACAGCGGTGAATTCAATGGCATGTTGAGTCGGTGGAGCAAATTCAACGCACCAGTCCCCATCCTGGATTCTGGTCCGAACAGCAAAGCAGCCCTGATTTGCATGGCCTTGTTGCGACGTTATGGCGTGGTGTTCCGGGCCGTGCTTGAACGTGAAAGCCTGCTTCCACCCTGGCGGGATTTGCTGCGCTATTACCGCCGCATGGAAGATCGCGGCGAGGTGCTGGGCGGACGCTTCGTGGATGGGTTTTCCGGTGAACAGTTTGCCTTACCGGAAGCGCTTGGGCTGTTGCGCAATGCAGATCAACAGAGTTCGAGTGACAAACTGCTGGTGATTGCCGCAAGCGATCCGTTAAACCTGGGCGGAATTATCACACCGGGAGTAAAAACGCCTGCAGTCAATGGGCACCGCATTCTGTTGCGGCATGGTTTGCCGGTCGCGCGTTTGCAAGGCAGCGAAGTTGAAATACTGGATCAAAAACTGCAACTCAATGTCGAACATTTGCGATTGCAGCTATCACCAGTGCGCCAGCTGCAGCCTAAAGCCAGAAACAGCACAATGTGAAGTTCAGCCATTGGTCAGCCAAATGCTGCATACTGGCCAAACTTGCTGACTTTGGCTTAAACACCGGGAGATGGAAATGCATAACGGAAAAAGAATCCCTTTAAGGCTGCTGCTGGTACCTGTGGCGGCCCTTTACCTGACTGCCTGTGCAACGACCGCCAGCGATCCCAATGACCCCTACGCCAAAACCAAAAAGGGCGCCATGATCGGCGCTGCGGCTGGCGCGGTCGCTGGTTTGTTTGTGGGTGATGGCGAACTTGATGAGGTTCTGGGCGGCGCTGCTGTTGGTGCCGGACTGGGTGCTGGCGTTGGCATTTATATGGATAAGCAGCAACGCGAACTTGAGCAGATAGAAAATGCCGAGGTAGAACGGATTGATGCAGAAACTCTACGTATCAGCTTTGACTCGGACATCCTGTTTGCAGTTGATTCATCGGTATTGTCATCTGGCGCCATGCGCTCACTGGATGATTTTTCGCAAGTAATGCAGGACTATCCCAAAACCGCAATTCTGATACAGGGCTATACCGACTCCACCGGTAGCGAACAACACAACCAGGCATTATCAGAACGTCGTGCCGGGTCGGTTGAACAACACCTGTCGTTACGAGGAGTAGACGGCTCACGGATGAATGCCCTTGGCTATGGCGAGGGCTACCCCGTTGCAGATAACGATACGTCGCAAGGGCGTTCGCAAAACCGCCGCGTTGAGATTCTGGTGAAGGGTAAGGCCTGATTATTTGCCTTTCGGCACCTGACTTTCTTATTGCAAGAAAACAAAGGGGCGGCTGGGTATTTTACGACAGCCCCTTTTTTACGCTAACCAAAAACCTGAAGTCAGGCCGCCAACTGGCGCAGCACGTACTGCAGAATGCCACCGTGTTGGTAGTATTCCCATTCCTTGGGCGTATCGATGCGCAACCTGGCCTGGAATTGCGTGACCTTGCCACCGTCTGTCTTAGCTGTGACTGCGATAGTAGATGAACTATTTGGTATAAGCTTTTCAATACTATAGGTTTCTTTACCGTCAAGACCTAAAGAGGCTGCTGATTCTCCGTCCAGGAAGGTTAAAGGCAATACACCCATGCCAACCAAGTTGGATCGGTGGATGCGCTCGAAACTTTCTGCAATAACCGCTTTAACACCCAGCAGATTGGTGCCCTTGGCAGCCCAATCGCGTGATGATCCGGTGCCGTATTCTTTACCGGCCAGGATAATCAGCGGTGTGCCTTGCGCTTGGTATTTCATGGCAGCGTCATAAATGAACATCAACCCATCGCCGGGTTGGAATGTGGTCCAACCACCTTCAGTACCCGGAGCCAACTGATTGCGCAGGCGTACATTGGCGAACGTACCACGCATCATGACCTCGTGGTTGCCACGTCGCGAGCCATAAGAATTGAAGTCCGGCTTCAAAACGTTCTTGCTTTTCAGGTAGGCGCCTGCGGGTGAATCTTCCTTGATGGCGCCAGCCGGCGAAATATGGTCGGTGGTGATGGAATCGCCCAGCTTGGCCAGGCAACGTGCGCCTTCGATGGTCGGCATGCCAGGCGGCTGCAATGTCATGCCTTCGAAATAGGGCGGATTCTGAATGTAAGTTGAGTCATCCTGCCAGTCGAAGATTTCGCCTTCAGGCGTTTCAATGCTGTTCCAGCGGTCGTCGCCCAGGAACACGCTCGAGTAGCTGCTCTGGAACATTTCCGATGTAATGCTCTTGGCAATTTCATCCTGAATTTCCATGCTGGAAGGCCAGATATCCCTGAGAAAAACAGGATTGCCGTCAGTGTCTGTGCCCAATGGCTCGGTGGTCAGATCCACATCCATTCTGCCCGCTAATGCATAGGCTACAACCAATGGGGGTGAAGCCAGGTAATTCATCTTCACTTCGGCATGCACCCGGCCCTCGAAATTGCGATTGCCGGAAAGCACTGAAACAGCCACCAGGTCGTGCTCGCGAATCGCTTCGCTGATGGGTTCAGGCAACGGACCTGAATTGCCAATGCAGGTGGTACATCCGTAACCCACTACGTTAAAGCCCAGCGCCTCCAGGTCGTCAAGTAAATTGGCTTTCTTCAGGTAGGCTGTAACCACGCGCGAACCCGGGCCAAGCGAGGTTTTCACCCAGGGTTTTACCCGCAAGCCTTTAGCTACTGCGTTACGGGCAAGCAGGCCAGCTCCCAGCATGACCTGTGGGTTTGAGGTGTTGGTGCACGAGGTTATCGCTGCAATGACCACGGCGCCGTCACTCAAATTAAAGTCCTGGCCTTTGTAAGAGACTTTGGCGACAGGCGACGGACTGACTGCATTGTTACCCACAGCGGTTCCACCGCCTTCAGATTCCATGCGCATCACAGCGCATCCTGCGGGCTCACGATTAGCCACCATTTCGGCATGATGGCGACGATAGTTATCGGCCGCATCTGTCAGCAACACGCGGTCTTGTGGCCGTTTTGGACCAGCCAGACTGGGCAGCACTTCTGCCATGTTTAATTCCAGCACCGCGCTGTAGTCTGCCTGTTTCTGGCCCGGTGTGCGGAAAAAACCCTGTGCCTTGGCATAGGCTTCTACCAGCGCAATCCTTTGCCCGTCGCGCCCTGAAAGCCGCAGGTAGCGCAGACATTCATCATCAATTGGAAAAATGCCACAAGTGGCGCCATATTCCGGGGCCATGTTGGCGATAGTGGCGCGATCCGCCAGCGGCAGGTGATCCAGGCCGGGCCCAAAAAACTCCACAAACTTGCCCACCACGCCATGTGAGCGCAGCATTTCGGTAACCGTTAACACCAGGTCAGTGCCAGTGGCACCTTCCGGCAGGTCGCCAGTGAGTTTGAAACCAACCACCTGCGGTATCAGCATGGTAATGGCCTGGCCCAGCATGGCCGCTTCGGCTTCGATGCCGCCTACGCCCCAGCCCAACACGCCAATGCCGTTGATCATGGTGGTGTGAGAGTCTGTGCCCACCACGGTATCCGGGTAAGCAACGCCTTCGTTATCAAACACCACTCGCGCCAGATGCTCGAGATTGACCTGGTGCACAATGCCGGTGTTGGGTGGCACTACCTTGAAGTTGCTGAACGCGTTCTGACCCCAACGCAGGAAACTGTAACGCTCATTATTGCGCTGAAATTCAATGCGGTTATTGATATCCAGAGAGTCGGCTGCGCCGTAACTGTCTACCTGCACCGAATGGTCAATCACCAATTCGGCCGGTGACAATGGGTTGATCTGGCTGGGAGAGCCTCCCAGAGCCGTCATCGCATCGCGCATCGCCGCCAGGTCGACTACGGCGGGTACACCGGTAAAATCTTGCAACACAACGCGAGCGGGGGTGAAAGCAATTTCGGTATCGGGTTCAGCCTTGGCATCCCAGTTGCCCAATGCTTCGATATCGCTTTTCGTGACATCTACACCATTCTCGTTACGCAACAGGTTTTCCAGCAGGATTTTCAGACAGAAGGGCAATCGCTTGACGGGCAGAGTTTCGTCGAGTTTAGGCAGGCTGAAATATGTATATTGCTTGCCATTAACTGTTAGCGAACTGGCGGTTGAAAAAGAGTCACCCATTGCATTCTCCGGAGTAATAAAAAACAAAACTGTGGCTTTCGTGCACGAACTTCACCCTTAATCGGGATATTCGTGGCCGTGTCCATGTTCCAATCAGGCATTATCGCTGATGCTTAAAAGTGTTCACAGACCGGAATCAAACATAAATTTTCAATATCATTATAAACCCGTCACGATTGGCCGTTGTGATTGGCCGTTGCGATTTGACGATGCCCGGCAAGCTTCTAGCTTTGCAATAGATGACGTGCCTGTTCCAACAACTTGCGGCGCCCGAACATCAGTTCCATACGGCCGCCTCCCAACTGATCCCACAGCACAGCGGAACGTAAACCGGACAATAACAGGCTGCGTACCCAATTCACCAACCGGTCAATTTTCAGGTACTGCGGCCGCCCATTTACCACAATACGTGGCTGCAACTGGCTGATGGTTTCGGTGTACAACACCGCTACCCGTTCTGCTTTAAAGTCCTCGGCCGTTTCTTCGGATTGCTCTTTTGCCGCCCGTGCTATGTCGTCCAGACCCTGGCCAACCTTGCTTTGCAAAGTTTTGTTGCCCTGAAAGCGACGTTCAATCTGTAACAGGGCAATGGCGTATCGCAGGGCATCATTGCTGCTTTGATCACCCTGTAAAACCGAAATCAGTGTTTCCAGCCCCAGCCGCATGCGCTTGCGATCACCATAGACGGAATCAACCGTGTCCGCTTCCAGATGGAACAGCGAATCCAGGCTGGCCGTGGCCGCGTATCCTGACCAGGTGCCATGCCAGGCGGCTTGGCGCACCAGTTCGGTAGCCTGTAAAACACCAGCCAGTGCCAGGGTGCGATCTTGAAGGTTATTGCTCATACGAACTTGCCTGTGATTTCTGAATGACTCATGTTGTTGCAAAGTACTCGGCTGGGGGCGTGTTGGAATATTGAATGATACCCCCGCCCAGACAAACTTTTCCGTCATAAAGAACCATGGATTGTCCGGGCGTTACCGCCCATTGCGGCAAATCAAATTCCACAACCAGTGAACTCTCGTCCACTTCAACCACGCGGCATGTTTGTGCCGGTTGACGATAACGCACCTGGGCCTGCAAGGGTTGTCCAGCCTGCGGTGCTTGACCCGAAGCCCAGCTCAATTCAGTTGCCATTACGCGCTGGGAAAGCAACCAGGAGTGGTCGTGCTGTTGGCCCACGTACAGCACGTTGCTCTGCATATCCTTGTGCAACACATACCAGGGCGCGTCCGGAAAGCCGCGCACACCGCCGATACCAAGCCCCTGGCGTTGTCCCAGGGTATGGAAAGCCAAGCCCTGGTGTTGGCCTATAAGCTGTCCTTCCGGTGTGCGCATCTCACCCGCTGCGCTGTCTACATATTGAGACAGAAAGGAACGAAAATCCCGCTCGCCAATAAAGCAGATACCGGTGCTGTCCTTCTTGTTATGCACTTTGAATCCAGCCTCGTTGGCCATTTGTCTTACAGTTGACTTGGCCAACTCGCCAACTGGAAAATCTGCACAGGCCAGTTGGTCCTGGCCCAGGGTATAAAGAAAGTAGCTCTGGTCCTTGTTGTGGTCGCGTCCGCGCAGCAGACGATACAGGCCATCCACTTCGTCTGAACGAACGTAGTGACCGGTTGCAATACGCTCCGCTCCCAGGTCCTGGGCGTGCTGCAAAAAGGTTTTGAATTTGATTTCCCGATTGCACAGAATGTCCGGGTTGGGGGTACGACCGGCCTGGTATTCAGTAATAAAGTTCTCAAATACCCCGTCCCAGTATTCAGCAGAAAAATTACGTGTTTGGAATGGTATGCCCAGTGACCCGGCCACGCCTTGAGCATCCGCGGCATCCTGTTCGGCCGGGCAATGACCGGAGCGATCATCTTCTTCCCAGTTTTTCATGAACAAGCCCGCTATAGCCTGGCCTTGTTGTTGCAATAACAAGGCGGCCACCGACGAATCAACGCCGCCAGACATGGCAACCATAGTCAAAGCATTTAGTGCGGACTTGTTCAGCATGGTCTGAAAATGGGGGCGATTGGCCAAACACTAAAGCCCTGAATCCGCTGAATCTGCATTTGTGTGCGGCAAAAATCACCAACATGGACTTGGACATCGACTCGACCCCGCTCGCTGCGTTAAAATCATTCCATGGGACAGGATCTGGAATCACGCAAAGAGCAAGGCATCGCGCTGGAAGAAGCACGGCCAGAGGTCATGCTGCCGCCGATGTATCGCGTTATCCTTATGAACGACGACTACACGCCTATGGATTTCGTCATCGAAATCCTCAAAACCTTTTTCAATATGAGCCATGACCGGGCAACCCAGGTTATGTTGCACGTTCATACCCGTGGCAAAGGCGTTTGTGGCGTGTTTACCTTTGAAATTGCCGAAACCAAAGTAGTACAGGTCAGTGAATACGCGCGCCAGAATGAACACCCACTGAAATGCACCATGGAAAAAGTTTGAAACCTTGAAGTGCGCCTGACGGTCTACATGTAGAGAGTAGGGCGTTTCATTCAGGAAGGTCCATCAGCACAGGCGGGAGACGGGGAAAATGTTCAGCAAGGAATTAGAACTTTCAATCAGCAAAGCCTACCAGGAAGCCCGCGAAAGCAGGCATGAATTCCTCACAGTAGAGCACATGTTGCTGGCCCTGCTGGACAATGGCTCGGCGCTGGCCATACTCAGTGCCTGCGGTGCTGAAATCAAGCAGTTGGAAAAAGAAATCCGCAAGGTGCTGAATGACACGGTACCGTTGCTCAAAGATGACGATGTGCGCGATACGCAGCCCACCATTGGCTTTCAACGGGTTTTGCAGCGTGCACTTTACCATGTGCAGTCCGCTGGCAAAGACGAGGTGCTGGGCTCCAACGTGCTGGTAGCCATATTCAGTGAAAAGGATTCCTACGCCTGCTATCTGTTGCACCGGCACGATGTAAATCGCCTCGACGTGGTGAATTATATTTCTCATGGTGTCAGCAAACGGGAACCAGGCGAAGAAAAGGAGACCGATCCCGGCGTGCTGGATGGCGGCCTTGATGAAGAAGGTGAGCGCAAAGTCAGTGCACTGGAGCGCTACACCGCCAATCTCAACGAGCGGGCGCGCAATGACGAGATCGATCCGCTGATCGGGCGCGCCAAAGAAGTCGAAAGAACCATCCAGGTGTTGTGCCGCCGGCGCAAGAACAACCCTTTGCTGGTAGGTGAGGCAGGTGTGGGTAAAACCGCCATGGCGGAAGGCCTGGCATTGCGTATCGTCAAGCATGAAGTGCCGGAGATCCTGTCCAACGCAACGATTTACGCGCTGGACCTGGGTTCCTTGCTGGCTGGCACCAAATACCGTGGTGATTTCGAGAAACGCCTCAAGGCCGTTATTGCCGAACTCAAGAACGACGACGGCGCCATTTTGTTTATCGATGAGATCCACACCATTATTGGTGCCGGTGCCGCATCAGGTGGTGTGATGGATGCATCTAACCTGATCAAGCCAGTGCTGGCTTCAGGTGAATTGCGCTGCATGGGTTCAACTACTTTCCAGGAATTCCGCAGCGTATTTGAAAAAGACCGGGCATTGGCGCGCCGTTTCCAGAAAATCGATATCGATGAGCCCAGCGTAGCCGAGACCATAGAAATTCTGCGCGGGCTTAAAAGCCGCTTCGAAGAGCACCATGGCGTCACGTACACCGATGAAGCACTGGTCGCTGCAGCCGAGTTGTCAGCCCGGCATATCAATGACCGGCATCTGCCGGACAAGGCCATTGACGTGATCGACGAAGCGGGTGCCCGTCAGCGCTTGCAGCCTGAGAAGACACGCAAGGTCAAGCTGGACGAACACGATATTGAAGAAATCATCGCGCATATGGCGCGCATTCCGGCCAAACAGGTGTCCCGCTCTGATCGCGATGCCTTGCGTAACCTGGATCGGGATCTGAAACTGGTGGTGTTTGGCCAGGACAAGGCCATTGATGCCTTGTCGGCCGCCATCAAAATGGCGCGCTCTGGCCTTGGTGATGCCGATAAACCCATCGGTTCATTCCTGTTTGCCGGACCTACCGGTGTAGGCAAAACCGAGGTCACGCGACAACTGGCTCTGACCATGGGCATTGAGTTGATCCGGTTTGATATGTCGGAGTACATGGAAGCCCATTCGGTGTCGCGTCTGGTAGGTGCGCCTCCTGGCTACGTAGGTTTCGATCGGGGTGGCTTGCTGACTGAAGCCGTTACCAGGAATCCACATGCGGTGTTGTTACTGGATGAAGTGGAAAAAGCCCATCCGGATATTTTCAATATTCTGTTGCAGGTGATGGATCACGGCAAGCTGACCGATGCCAATGGGCGCGAAGCCGATTTCCGTAATGTCATTCTGGTCATGACCACCAATGCTGGCGCACATGAAAGCGCCCGCCGCTCGGTCGGTTTCATGGAACAGGATCACACCACCGATGCCATGGAAATCATCCGCAAAACTTTTGCGCCTGAATTCCGTAACCGGTTGGATACGATCATCAACTTCAAGTCGCTGGACTTGCCCATTATTTTGCGGGTGGTGGACAAATTCATTCTCGAGTTGGAGGAGCAATTGGCGCTCAAGAACGTAAGTATTTCGGTTACGCGCTCAGCGCGTGAGTGGCTGGCTGAGAAGGGCTTTGACCCCAAGATGGGCGCCCGCCCGATGAAGCGGATTATTCAGGAGGAAATCAAGCGGCCGTTGGCTGATGATCTGCTATTTGGCGACCTCGTCGAAGGCGGCGAAGTCCGCGTAACCGCACCTCGCACCAAGGGCGATAAGCTTCAAATCAAGAGGATTGCCAGCGGTAAGCCATCCAGTGAAACGCAACTTGGGGAAAAGCAGTCCAGTGGAAAACAACAAGGAGCGTTGCCAACCGCCACGGATTTGTGATTCGCGGCGTTGCGGTGAGAATTTATTTTGAACGGTAGGTGATGCGGCCTTTACTCAGGTCATAAGGTGTCAGTTCTACCTTGACCTTATCACCCGTAAGTATGCGGATATAGTGTTTACGCATGCGTCCGGATATGTGAGCGGTAACGACATGACCGTTCTCCAGCTCCACTCGAAACATGGTATTTGGCAAGGTTTCCAATACCTTACCGTCCATTTCTATAACGTCTTCTTTGGCCATAAGCCCCTGTCCAGATTAAAAGAGCGGCTATTGTGCCACCCTCACTGTCGAATCGAAAGCCCGAAGATCATTGCAGGACTTAAGCGCCGTGCAGCAAACGGTGAAAAAATGCTGCCTTCAGGAGTAACAGCGGAGTTGACACGACCCGGCTTTTCCTTACAATACGCTCCCTCACTGCGGGAATAGCTCAGTTGGTAGAGCGCAACCTTGCCAAGGTTGAGGTCGCGAGTTCGAGCCTCGTTTCCCGCTCCAGAATAAAACAGCCCGGCTATGGGTTAATCATAGCCGGGTTTTTTTATGCCCGACTTAAGGGTACCCGCTTTAAATCCGTGTAAAAAATCAGCAAGACGAATTTGCACGAGCCGCACAGCTTCATCAAGCAGGTGACCTGAAAGCATTAAGCACGGGTTATAAACCTGATCGCAAAATACCACTGACGGGCGTTGGGTCGGTTACTTGACTCCTTAAGAGGTGTTCAATGACACCCAGGAATTACTAACCGCTGCACTTCGCTGTTGAATCCGAGAGCTTCCGAAAAGAGCATGAGCGCAAATCCAAAAAGCGTATTTCCCGGTTAAAGAAGCTGGAAGACGGCATCACCACGCTGGCTGCGCACATGGACGCTGCCATGTATCGCTGGTTGGAAATGGTGCGGGAGTTTGATGCAGGTAACGGTTGGACCGGTGATGGCTTGAAATCCTGTGCGCACTGGTTGAACTGGAAATGTGGCTTGAGTTTGGGTGCGGCCCGCGAACGGGTACGGGTGGCTCATGCTTTGCCTTTGTTGCCGAAAACCCGTGCCAGCTTCAAGCAGGGACGTTTGAGTTTTTCCAGGGTGCGTGCCATTACGAGGGTGGCCACGCCCTGGCACGTGGAGCAGGCGGTGAGTGCCTGGCGGCGTGAGTTGCGCTTGCAAGCGCTTGAAGTTGAAAACCGCCGGCATGCAACCCGCGAACTGCGCTGGTACTGGGAGGATGATGGCTGCCTGAAGATCAAAGGCCGGTTGACTCCGGAGCAAGGCGCAATTTTCCAACAAGCGATAGCGTCCGGCATGCAGCAACTGTTTGATGAGCAAAAGGACGTTCCCGCTGGAACGTCTTTTGATGATCAGGCGCCAGACATTCTGCCCAAGCCCCATCCCATCGCCAGCCGCAGGGCTGATGCTTTGGTGCGGATGTCTGAAAATTATTTGTCCGGGAAATCGGGCAATACCGCGGGCAGTTTTGTGATCAACCTGCATACCGATATAGAAACGCTTAAGTCGGCTGGTTACGGTGCTGAAGCATCATTGGAGACCAACGGCGAAAACGCAGGAAACGTTCCCGCAGAAACGTCCCGGCGTATTGCCTGCGATGCGGGTTTGATTCATTGGTTGGATAACAAAGGCGAGCCGCGTAATTTGGAAACCCTCGGCATCGGCCGCAAATCTCGCACGGTTCCGCCAGCCATTAGAAGGGCCCTGCAGCAACGCGACAAGTGCTGCCAGTTTCCGGGCTGTACCTGTTCTCACTTTGTGGATGCCCACCATATCCACCATTGGGCCGATGGCGGTGAAACCAACATGAACAATCTGCTGTTGCTGTGCCGCACGCATCACCGTCTGGTGCACGAGGGCGGCTTTCAACTGAACCGATTGCCTGGCGGAAAATTCCGAATGACCGGTTTATGTGCTACATGCCGAGCGTGATGTTCGCCATGCACAATTGGCATGCACAAACCAAAGACGGCTTGTTAATCAGGCACCGTGGCAGGCTGGCTGGCCAACGACTTCAAGCGTCGAATTTCATCATCCAAACCAAGCATTTCCCAGCGTTGCAACGCAATCGGTACATTGCCGTTGTGAATCAACTGATCATGAAAGCTCTGCAAAGAAAACTCTTCACCTTTTGCCAGGCGCGCATCGGTAAGGAATTTTTCAATTTGCAGTTTGCCGATCTGGTATGAAATGGCCTGCCCCGGGTAGAAAGCAAAAAACACCGCTTCATCAAAAGCTGTTTGTGCATCCATGGGTACGGTCTTGGCGGAATATTCGCCCGCTTCGGCGATGGTGAAATCACCAATCGCCAGGCGTATATCCACCTCAACCCGCAAGGCCCGCAAGCGCATAAAGCTATACATAATCTCGCGACTGCGTGGGCTGAAATCAAACAGGCCCGCTTGCACTAACATTTCTTCTAGGTAAAAGCCGATGCCTTCATTGGCGGAGGAGTCGAAAAAATGTCGGCGGATAGGGTCAGGGTGTGCCCAGGACAAAGCCAACTGGAAATAGTGGCCGGGAATACCTTCATGAATGATGATGGGCCGCGGGTCGCGAGCTGATGCCAGGCTGAAATAAGGCAAATCTGCAGACGGTTCGCGAATGTAGCTATAGGCATCCTCATCCAACCGGCTGGCAGAAGTCAGGTCATCGGTTACGCCCAGATGAGCCAGCGGTGCCAACCAGGCCGGCATGGGCCGGTTGCGGTAGTGTTGCAGCCAATACGGCACACTGAAAAGCCGCTGGTTTTGCAGAAAAGCACGTATTTCCTGTTCATTCCGGGTGGCCACTGCGATCTGTTCATCAACAGAACTAAACAGCGGCAATTCGGGCATATCCAGATTGCGGTTTTGTTGCCATGTATCCAGCGTCACCGCCTTGTTCCAGGCTTGCTGTCCCTGGGCCAGCAGTTCAACGGGTGTGTACGGAATCAGCGCCACATTGCTCAGGAACCACTGGTAAGCATCCGGTCCGATATCGAACTCTTCACCCATTCGATTCAGGTTTTTCTGCAGCCACAGGCGGTAGTCGGCCAGGGCATCTGAAGCGATCTTGACGGCCTTGCTCATGTTCTCGTATTGGTCCTGAGCAATTTCCGGGGTCAAACCCTCCTGCATGGCAATCAGTTGTTCCTCGACCGGCGTCAAAAGCTCAATCGTACTCAAAGCAAATGGCTGGACGGAGCGAGTCAGATTAACCTTGGCCTGTTCGATCGTGATCGGGAAATGCTCCAGCCGAAGCATTAACTGAGTGGTGCGTTCGAGCGTCCAGGGTGAAGACAGCACTAACAACTCGAAAACGGAACCCAGAGTCTGCTGCAAATAGAACAAGGGGTTACGGTGTGGCTCGCCCAGAATATCCAGTTCCCAGCCAATCCGTTTGATGGCAGAAGACAACAGCAAAGCATCGACTTCGTCTGCGCGGCTAAAACCGGTGCGATCCAGATCATCGAGCTTTAGCAGATAGTCCTTGTACTTGACCCGGTACACGGCCAGATCTTCCCGCGACCACGCGGGCAGCCAGCCTGCAGGACGCTCCACGCGCGGAATATCGTCGCCAGAAGCAGGTTGCTGCTTGCTGCGCCAACTGAAGAAATCCGCTGCCAGGCTTTGCAGGGCAGGGTTTAACCCAGAAGTTTTGGTCTCAACTGCCAGACCAACATTCGGCAACAACAAGCAAAGGATAATCGGCAGGTAGCGCATACTATTTCCCTGAGTATTGGCTTACTGGTTTTACAGCATGCCCATACTAAAGAAAAATTTCTGATTTTGTATTAAAACTGGCGAGACTCTTGGCCAGTCTTTATGGGCAGTCTATGCTGCATCACTCTGATGCTATCGGGAAAAGAACATGAAAAGAGTATGTCGTGGAGCATGGGTAGCTGCACTGCTTATGAGTTCAGCGCGACTGCAGGTTTACGGTTGGCCCGATATGAAGGCCGTCAAAGTCAGCGTGAACACCAGTAAACCCCGGGTGTTCGGTTTTGAACCGCTTTTTGGTGATGGCAATATTTCTATGGCATTCAAGGACTAATGGTCATGTCCAGAGCGCTAACGGAACATCTTGAGAAGCAAGGATTTGTGCTTCTGGATGGCGCACTTGCCACCGAACTGGAACAGAAGGGTGCCGATCTGAACGATCCGCTGTGGTCAGCCCGGTGTTTGCTGGAATCGCCGGAGCTGATCTCAGAGGTCCACAGCGATTACTTGCGTGCGGGTGCCGATGTCATTGCATCAGCGACTTACCAGGCCAGCGAGGCGGGCTTCCGCGAGCGCGGCTTGAGCAGCAAAGAGGCCAGGGCATTGATGCAGGAAGGTGTGGACCTGGCGGTACGTGCGCGGAATGACTTTTGGCTTGGTGATGGCAGCGGAGATTCATATAACGAAAAAATTGCTGGCGGTGAAATCGGTCGCGACGGTTTGAAACCATTGGTAGCGGTATCCATGGGCCCATTTGGTGCCTGCCTGCACGATGGCTCGGAATATCATGGAAATTACACCAGCAATTGGCGTGAAGTCAGCGTCTTTCACCGCGAACGCATGTTGTGGTTGGCAGAGGCTGGTGCCGATTTACTGGCTTTTGAAACCATACCCTCATTGCCAGAAGCGGAGATTCTGCTGGAGCTGCTGGAAAAACATGTAAATGACTTGCATGGACTGCCGACTTGGATCAGCTTCAGTTGCAAAGACGGCCAGCATGTTAGCCATGGTGAGCCTTTTCGTGAATGCATAGAGCTGATCGCAGGGTCCAGACGGGTAGTGGCTGCTGGAATCAACTGCACGGCCCCAAGCTTAGTCACTGAATTATTGCGCAGCGTCGACGCCACTGATCTGCCGTTGATGGTATATCCCAACAGCGGCGAAACCTGGGTTGCTCACGCACATTGCTGGCTGGGGCAGAGTGATACGGATTTTGCCATTGAGGAATGGTTTGACGCGGGCGTGCGCTTATTTGGTGGCTGTTGTCGAACGCGTCCTGATGATATCGCTGACATGCGAAAAACCCTGGTGGCGCTGGGCGGCTAGGGATAGTAGAATGCGCCGCTCGGGTTTTCCCGCATTCTCAAACCAAGGCTAGGTGGCAGAGTGGTTATGCAGCGGCCTGCAAAGCCGCGGACGCCGGTTCGATTCCGACCCTAGCCTCCAATTTTCCAGTATCACCGTCATCCCGGACAGCGCGTAGCGCGTGATCCGGGATCCATGGTTGGGTGATGTTTGGCAAGCAAACCAGACCGATTTTGCCTCAAAAGAACTACAATAACGCTCTTCCTTGCCAGATAAGACAAACCCCAGTTGGCTAAACCCGTTTATTCCCATCCCGATACGCTACCCATTGCCGAATCTTTGGATTTTGGCATCAGAACGCGGTCATTGCGCGATCTGTTGGACTACTTTCATCTGCACCAGCATGAAGTTGCTCTTATCGGTGATCTGCCTTCTACCCTCGCTGCCTATTGTTATGTCTGCCACGGGCACCAACGGCTTTCGATCGAGAGCCACGATGGCCAAGCGAATTGGCGGGAGACCCTTCGATGTTCATCGTGTGGTTTGATCAATCGTTGGCGCAGCAGCATTCATCTGTTTGAAATACTTTGTGCGCCCAAAAAAGCAGATCGGATCTACATCACCGAAGCGGTTACTCCGCTTTTTGAGATTCTGAAGCAGCGCTATCCTCGAACCATAGGTAGTGAGTACGTAGAAGGGCATGCATCCGGCAGCTCTGTTACCGCTAACGGCAAAAGAATCCGGGTAGAAGATGTAACCAGGCTAAGCTTCAAGGCCAGGTTTTTCGACAATATTCTCAGCTTTGATGTATTAGAGCACGTGCCCGATTATCGCCAGGCGCTCAGGGAGTTTTTCAGAGTGTTGAAGCCGGGCGGCAAGCTGCTCTGGAGCGCACCGTTTAGTTTTGCCGAGAATACCGAAATACGCGCCAGTTTGTTGGCCGACGGCAGCATAGAACATCATTTGCCAGCCGATTATCACGGTGACCCGTTGTCCGACGAGGGCGTGCTGTGCCTCCAGTCCTTTGGGATGGATACCCTCAAGGCCATGGAACACATAGGCTTTGTTGACGCCAGGGTTTGTGCTTTTTCAAGTCGAGAATTTGCTTATCTGGGCGATAACATCCTGTATGTGGCGCAAAAGCCCAGCGATTCCGGATCAGCCAAACGGCGCTTCACTTATTGGTTTTCTGCCAAATCCTCGAAATCGATTCAAGACTGAAATTCAGGGGTGAAAGCCCACGGGCAGGGCGGTACAATGTGCGGCCTTCCAGAATGCCCGGGTGGCGAAATTGGTAGACGCAAGGGACTTAAAATCCCTCGACCGCAAGGTCATGCCGGTTCAATTCCGGCCCCGGGCACCAAGTA
>Ga0163153_10004386_pt1 | contig 17816 bp, 16 predicted proteins | sample OliLakLV19MP6IB1_FD_148629 | JGI IMG/M metagenome (GOLD analysis project Ga0163153, IMG submission 148629) | Freshwater microbial mat bacterial communities from Lake Vanda, McMurdo Dry Valleys, Antarctica - Oligotrophic Lake LV.19.MP6.IB-1 | ecosystem: Environmental > Aquatic > Freshwater >... | reverse complement strand
GAAATAGTGAAGGAAACTCGTCGTTTCCACAATGGCGGCAAATTGCGTCCCGTTCGAATCCATCATCGTCCTCCGATTGCGACTCAGTGGATGACAACAGATTCAGCACTGCAGTCCTTTGTCACGACAATCCTTCACCCGATTGCCCTGGGTAAAGCTCTGGGCTTCGGCGACAAGATCGTCATCAAGGGCTATAGTCGTGCGCATATTTGGGCCTCTATGGTAGGCACGTATATGTCATCATTTAATGCCTAAATCAATGCCGTCAGCCGTCGCGCATCTAGGCCTCGATCGACCTCGCGTAATCGTCCCAACCGGTGACGCCCATCTCGGCGAAGAGGCGGCGGGCCTCGGTGAGGTCGCGCTTCATGCCGTCCATGTCGCCGCGAAGTTTCGCGAGGCCCGCGCGTTCAAGGAGCAGCATCGACATCCATCCCGTCGACTCCATCCGATACAGTGGCTGGAAAGCCTGTGAGATCTGGGCTTCCAATTCGTCAATATGTTGCGCCCCGCCTGCGGTTCGCAGCACGCGTGCCCGAACCACGCCGACAGCGCGTGCCGTGTCATTCGACGCTTCCTTCCAGCCTTCGCGCGCCAGCTCAAGGCCGCGCTTTCGTTCTCCCATTTCAGACAGGCACAAAGCCTGAAAGGCATTGACGAACGGGCTCCACTCACCGCCGGCACCCGTCGCCCCCAACTTTTGCCGGGCGCGCTCGAGGAAGCCATTTCCTTCTTCCCAGCGAAGTCCGAGCGTGCTCGCGTTTCCGCAGGCCATCAACGCGTAAACGATATTGCGGTCGGAGCCGTTGCGCTCAGCCAACTGCAACGCTTCGTCCGAGTAACGCCGCGCGCGCATTGCGTCGCCCGCCATCCAACACGGCCAGAACCGGTCGCTCGCCGCCGACGACAGGTCTGCTCCAGTTCCGGCTATACGCAAAAGTTTTGGAAACGACTCGGCAAACTCGAATCCTTCGCGCACACGGCCGGAAATGCTCAGGCAGGCGGCGCGGATGCCAAGAGACTCTACATAGGGGCGCCAGCCGAGCACTTCAATTTTCGCTGCATCATCACCACCGGCAATCGCAATGCTCTGATCAAAGATCTCGACACTCTTTGTCCAATGCGATTGCCAGGCATAGCCCCGTCCCAAAAAGTGACGAGCAAGCAAACCGACGGCGCGATCACCCGCGGCATCGGCAAGCTCGATCGCGCGCGACGCGTGCTTAAGTACATCGTCGAATTCGCTGTGGGAGCTCTTGAGCTGACTATAGATCGCTTCCAACAGGGCTTCCGTGCGCCCATCTTCTGCAGCGTGGGCGATTTCGATTGCTTCCTGAAATATAGACTCGGATTCTGCCGGCGCAGCGCCCAGACGGTCGAAGAGGTTGATCAATTCCGGATAAACTTTCAGCAGGAGCCGTGTTCGCTCTGCAGACGGCGGCAAGACGATCAGCAGTTTTCTGCTTTCGCCCCAGTTGATCCGAGCCGCTGCGAGATCCGAATTGCGTACCCAGCGGGCGGCGCGGATGTACCAGGTTGCGGCACGCAGCGCTTCGCCGGCTTGGCTCCAGTGATGCGCCAGCATGCCTGCCAATTCGTCGAGGCGGGTGGGATCGGCGGCTTCGATCGCCAGTGCCGCGGCCTTGTGGCGCGCTTGTCGCGGTGCGGTCAGCTGCGCATGAAGGGCTACTTCGTGGGTGAGCGGGTGCTTGAAAGCATACTCGGCGACAGGATAAATCGCGCGCTCATGGATGATCTCGGCGGCGAGCAGTCCTGCGAGCGCTGAGTCCAGATCGAAGCCTGCGGTGGCGATGACGGCTTCGAGCAATGGCCTTGAGAATTCCTTGCCGATGACGGCGGCGGCGTAGAGCGCGTGTTTCTCGCGCTCGCCCAGCCGGTCGATGCGGGCGGCGAGCAGCGACTGCACGGTGGCTGGAACTTCCAATGCGTCAAGCGGGCGGACGAGTTCGTAGGCGCCGCGCGTGCCCACCAGTCGGCCGGTTTCCAGCAACGACAGCACGATCTCCTCGGAGAAGAATGGATTGCCACCAGAGCGTGCGCCAATGAGCGCGGGCAATTTCGCGACCGATGGACCTGCGCCCACCCAGTCGCGCACGAGGTCGGCAAGTGCTTCCGCGCTCAACGGTGTCATCGGCAACTGCAGCACCCAGGATTTGCGCAGCCACTCCGCCTGATACTCGGGACGGAAGTTGACAAGCATCAACGTGTGCGTGGCACTGACGGCTTCAACGATCTGGGCGACGAACAGATCACTGCCGGGATCGATCCAGTGCAGGTCGTCAATCAACAACACGATGGGTTCGGCCTGCGTGCGCAGCTGAAGCAGGCGGCGCAGGAAGGCGAACAGGCGGCGTTGCAGGACGGCGGGCTCGAGTTGGAGTGCCGGTGCCTTGGGATCGCCAACGCCGAGGAAGTCGAGGACGAGCGCGCGGTCGTCGGCAAAGCCGTCGTCAAGCAGTGCCAACTCGCCGGCGATCTTCTGGCGTGCCTCGCGCGGTCCGTCCTGCTCGGTGATGCCGAAGAGATTGCGCAACAGTTCCAGCAGCGGCAGATACGGGATCGTTTTGCCGTGCGCCGGACAATGCGCTTCGTAAACGGCGAGCCCACGCGCGCGGCAAAGCTCGACGAACTCGGCACAGATGCGGCTTTTGCCGACGCCCGGCTCGCCCACCATTGCGGCGACACGGCCGGTGCCTTTCAGCGACTGGTTCAGCGCGGTTTCGAGTGCCGCCATTTCGTCACCACGACCAACAAAGCGCGATAGTCCGCGCGCCCGCGATGAGTCGAGGCGTGTACGCCGAGTGCCGACACCTTCGAGAACAAAGACTTCGACAGGCTCGCGTGCGCCCTTGACCTTCATCGGACCAAGCGAGCGGGTGGTAAAAAACCCATCGACCGGCTTTTGCGTGTTCTGCGAAATGGCGATGCCGTCAGCAGGCGCGATGCCTTCCATCCTCTGCGCCAGCCCCACCGTGTGACCTTGCGCCGTATAGTCCATGCGCAAATCGTCACTGATCGAACCCACAACCACTTCGCCCGAGTTCAACCCGATGCGCACCGAAAAGCTGATCCCCGGCGACACACGTAACTCATCCGCATACTGACGAACACGATCCCGCAAATGCAGCGCCGCATAACAAGCCCGCTGCGCATGATCCTCGTGCGCAATCGGCGCCCCGAACAACGCCATAATCCCGTCGCCGGTAAACTTGTCGACAAACCCCTCGAAACGCTCAACGCCTTCGGTGAGAATGGCGAAGAACCTCGACATGATCTTTGAGAACGCTTCGGGATCAAGTCTCTCCGCCAGCTCCATCGAACCCTTCACATCCGCAAACAACACTGTCACCTGCTTGCGCTCGCCCTCCACCGCCGCCTTCGATTGACGAATCTTGTGGGCGAGGTGCTTTGGGGTTTCGCGGGGTGGGGGTGGAGAAGCACCAGCGCCAGCTCTAGTGCCGCACTCAAGGCAGAACTTCGCGCCTGGTGGCAGTTCGGTTCCGCAGGCGGCGCAATGCGCTGCGAAGGCGGTACCGCACTCTACGCAAAATTTCGCGCGTTCAGGATTGGCGCCGCCGCATTTCGTGCAATTCACTATCAAGGCCTTTCAGCATTTGGCATGCGCATTCGTTAATTCTGGACCGTCGATATTGTCTTGTAGTACAATGCTGCCATGAACGAAACGGCACATCCCCGCATTTCGCGTGACCCCAAGGTGATGATGGGCAAGCCCGTCATTGCAGGAACACGTGTGCCAGTGGACGCCGTCGTACGCCAGTTCGCGGCCGGCGCCGACATGGACTGGGTGCTGCAGGGGTTCCCCGATCTGAGCGCAGACGAAGTTCGTGCAGCACTCGCCTTTGCTGCGGCGTGCGTGTCCGATGTACCGGCCGCCGCAGCCGAATAGATGCGATTTTCCATCGACGCCTGCATACCTGAACAGCTGGCGAAGGCACTCGGTGCGGATGTAACCTCAGCCGCGGGCCGCCCGGCAATGCCCGACGACGAAGTCCTGAGTGGATCAGTGTCGCGCGACCGATGATTTAGAGGAAGCTCATGCGGGGTGGCTATCGGCGCGCGGAGACACGAACATTCATCCCCGCGAGTGCGAAATGCAGTTCGCAATTCACCTCGCGTGCCGCGCGCGTCAGGGTTTCGAGTTGGACTTCAGCGTTTTCCGGGTCCAGCAGCCGGTCAAGCTGGCTGCGGCTGGTTTCCATGCGCTTGGCCATGGCGCTTTTGGTCAGCTTCTGTTTCTTCATTTCCTCGGCCAAATGCCACGTAAGCACCCGCTTTATGGCAACCGCTTGCGTCTGCGCATAGGTGCCCTGCTCGCGCAGAAAATCGTCGAAGCGCGCGCCGATCCTGCCCTTGGCCGGGGTCCGTTGAACTTTTGCACCGTGCACACTTTCGGCATTTTCAGAGGTCCAGCCGGGTGAACGATCCGTCCTCAATACGGACAAGCGTTCCCGGCTGCAAGTTGCACAAGGACGTACGAGGTCGAAGCTACGTGTTCAACCGCCGTTGGCAACAACGGCCTTCTGTACGTTCTCCAGCGCCTTGTCGATGTTCACCTTCGCACTCTCGACGTCGCTATAGCCTTTGCGTGTCTGCGTGGCGTTCAACAGGGCACGCGCCTTGGTGAGCATGTCACTGGTGCTGTTCAATTTTGCCAATGTGTCTGAACCTTGCGCTAATCCGGCCGAGTAGGACAGGCCCATCATAACAGCGATAGCCCCTGCAAGTACGCACTGTTTCATCGATAACCCACGCATGTCATTCTCCCTTGAAGACTGCCTCATCATTAGGCTTGGGCGTGGCACCAAAAAAGCCAATTCGTCGACATTGTGTCAACGTGCACAGTCCCTTTAACCGCATTTGAGTTTCGCCGCGCGCAATTCAGCCACCGGATTCCATGGTTTTTGCAACGCCTTCAATTGCACGGCGATACTCTCGAGAACGTCGCAACTCGACAAGGGCTCCTCGTCTTCCGCATTGAACCCCTGATCCTTTTTGTCGGGTCTGTTCCATTTGACCAGCAACACATTACTTTCTTCCCGCTCAAACGCGTCTTGCAAAAGCTTGAGTTTTGCCGGGCCCGTCGCTATCGCCGCCTCTCGCAGTGCCATTGCCGCCAGCAAATGATAGACCCACCCCGTGCGCTCAGCGCAGTACCCGTCGGCACGTTCGTTGCAAGCTTTTTGCGCTCCGATTTTTGCCGCGTCCACACCGGGCATGTACGCAATGTAATTCTCGAAATACTTCTTGGCGTCATCGAGTCTGCCCAGCGCCCGATTGCCATAGCCCGCGAACGCCAACGCCGTTCCGTTGTATGGTCGCAGTTGCAACAGCGGCAATGCGAAATCCAACACCTCGTGTGGCCGCCGTGCCTTATGCATGGCGCGCATCACGTGCCCGGCTTGCAAAAACACGGCTTCTTCGGCCGCAGGCGTCGAGTATTTCAAGAGGTCCACAAAGCCTTCCTTGTGCGCCTCGATCCGCGCCTGCAACGCCCGCACCTCGTCCGCGCTCGCTTGCAGATGGTTTGCCAGGTCCTGCGTCGCAAACCACGTGCCGGCCGCAATCAGGGCGCTAACCCCGATAGTGACTAGCCACTTGGCGCGAATCTCGGGCGAAATAATTCCCGGAATTGGCCCGAGGAACGCCGCCAGACCTGCTCCAATCGTCGCCAGAACCGGACGAAGCGAGACAACGTCCCACAAGGCGATGCAGATCAGAAGTATGGCCGTAACCGACATCAGGGTCAGCACCGACCACAGGTTCAGGTACCTGTCCGTCATGCGCCTGATCTCTGCGTTCAGGCGCAGAAAGCTCCTCCACACAGCACTTTGGATTGCTGCCTCGCTCATTCGCGCCTCCCATTTGAGCCCTTGTTAGCCCTCAACGCCAACTTCGCGCAATTGTGGCTCACGCACCCAGTTTACCTGACGGCGGCTCTCGGTTACAGGCTGTACTTCAATTTTTGAGATACACCCCATGCAAGTTCTTCTGACCGGTGCCGCCGGCTTTATCGGCTACCACGTTGCCGAAGCCCTCCTCGCGCGCGGTGACGAAGTCGTCGGCGTCGATAATCTCAATTCCTATTATGAAGTGTCGCTGAAAGACGCGCGTCTCGCGCGCCTCAAAGCCAACAAGAACTTTTCCTTTGAGAAGGCCGACATTTCCGACCGTCATGCCATGGCCATTGTCGCCGCCAAACACTCGTCGATCACGCACATCGTCCATTTGGCCGCCCAGGCCGGCGTGCGCCACTCGCTTAAAGATCCCTACACCTACATCTCGTCCAATGTCATGGGTCAGGTCGTGATGCTGGAACTGGCGCGCGAGTTCGCACACTTCGAACACTTCGTCTATGCCAGCTCATCGTCCGTGTACGGCGGAAATACCAAACTGCCTTTCTCCATCGACGACGATACCGAGCAACCCAATTCGCTCTATGCCGCAACCAAGAAGGCCGATGAGCTGATCGGGCACACCTACGCCCACCTCTATGGCATCCCATCGACGGGTTTGCGCTTTTTCACCGTCTACGGGCCCTGGGGCCGCCCCGACATGGCAGCATTCCTGTTCACGAAAGCCATCCTCGAGGGCCAACCAATTCGCGTTTTCAATCACGGCGAGATGTGGCGTGACTTCACCTATATCGACGACATCGTCGCGGGCATACTTGCCGCAGTGGCGCACAAGCCGGCACGAACCCCGCCGCACGCCGTCTATAATCTGGGCAATCACAAATCGGAAAAGTTGACCGACTTCATCGGAACGCTCGAACGCGCGCTCGACCGCAAAGCCGAATATGTGTTCGAGCCCATGCAACAAGGCGACGTCGCCCGCACCTACGCCGATATCGAAGCCTCGCGCCGCGATCTGGGCTTCGACCCCAAAACACCCATCAGCGAAGGCATCCCGCGTTTCGTGAAATGGTACCAGGACTATTATCGCACCTGGCCAAAGAATTAGGTGCAGCGTCCCCTCATCAGTCCCGCCGAAGTGGCGGGCCAGCCTCTCCCAAAGGGAGAAGCGCTAAGAAAAGAGGAAAGCCCTTCGCCCGCTTGCGGGAGAAGGTGGATCGACGCGCAAGCGGCGAGACGGATGAGGGGACACTGCACCACTGCAAAAAGGGCCGGAGTTTTGCAAAAAGGGCCGGAGTTTCGCTCCGGCCCTTTTGACTTTCACCTACCAGCAGAAGCGCCAGTGGTGGTTGCCCCAATTCCTCGGCCAGTGCCGGTCATGCCAGCGATAGCTGCCGCCGTAACCCCAGTGCGGATCAGATTGGCGCCAGCAGAAACTGCGAACATCCCAGACCCACCACGCATCGTCGTAGTGCCACCAGTACAAATCATCGTAGAAGCGCAGCGAGATATTCCAGCGCCAACTGTCGTCCCAGCCATTATTGTACCAATGCGGATGCCAATAGCCGCGATTATAATAGTGGTGTTTGCGCCACCGCGGATGATGCCGGACTTGCCGCCAGTCCCGATCACGTCTGCCATTGTTCCAGTGGTCGTCGTGCCGGCCATCACGGCCCCAGCGGTCGTCGTGCCTTCCGTCGCGGCGCGCGTGGTCGTCGTGCCGGCCATCACGGCCCCAGCGGTCGTCGTGTCTGCCATCGCGGCGCGCGTGGTCGTCGTGCCGGCCATCACGGCCCCAGCGGTCGTCGTGCCTGCCATCGCGGCGCGCGTGGTCGTCGTGCCGGCCATCACGGCCCCAGCGATCATTCTGCCCGCCATCGCGGCGTGCATGGTCATCTTGCCTGCCGTCACGGCGCCAACCATCGCGCTGACCGTGCTGGTCTGCAGACGCACCTTGTCCACCCTGTGGACCAGGTGGATTGAAATTCGAGCCAGATCCACCGCCGGGTGGTCCGCCGCCGCCGCCGTTGCGCCAGCCACTGCCGCCGCCTCCACCGCCTTGAGAGCTGGCATTGTCGTGACGTTCACGACGATCAGGATGGCGCTCTCCGTCACTGTTGTTGCCGCCGTTGCGCCAACCACCGTCGCCGCCACCACCGCCGCCGCCTTGACGGCCTGCGTTGTCCTGATGATCCCGTTGACCGCCGCCGCGTCCACCGCCACGCCCGTCACGGTCGCCGCGATCAGCCCAAGCAGCGTCCGCAGCCACGAGCGACAAGCTCGCCAAAGCCGCAAGCGCCGGAGCTAAAATTCTGAGTTTCATGGTAAGCCTCTCATCCAAATGTCCCCAACTTCGGCTTTTGCTCCGAACCAACTGAATGGTGCATGAACAAGGTGTTCACACTTGACCGCTTATTGTGGGCGAACAGCGAAAGGCATCTTCTATGCGCATCATGTTGATCGGCGGCGCCGGCTATATCGGCTCATCCATCGCCCATCATTTGCTCGACCGCGGGCACGAACCCGGCATTTTCGACAATTTGTCCACAGGATCAAGGCAAGCCATACCTCCAGGCGTTTTCTTTGACCAGGGCGACTGCGGTGATGCAACCACCCTTTCAGCCGCGCTCAAGGACTTCCGAGCCGAAGCCGTGGTCCAACTGGCGGCATCCGTGCGCGTCGAAGAGTCGGTGTCGGAGCCTGCAAAATACTATTTCAACAACACGACGAAGTCGTTGACGGTATTCGACACCTGCGCCAGATCGGGCGTCAAGGATTTCGTCTTCTCCTCAACCGCCGCAGTCTACGGCGAGCCCGATACGGTCCTCATCGACGAGCAGGCTCCCACAATCCCGGTCAACCCCTACGGCCATTCGAAACTGGCGTCGGAGTTCATGCTCAAGGACATTGCCCGCGCCTCGGGTATGCGCGCCACGATCCTGCGCTATTTCAATGTTGCGGGCGCCGATGTGAAACTGCGCACCGGGCAACGCACGAAAGAGGCCACGCATCTGATCAAGGTCGCCGCCGAAGTCGCCGCAGGACGCAGGCCCCACCTCGACATATACGGCACCGACTATTCCACGCCCGACGGCACCTGTGTGCGCGACTATATTCATGTGATGGATTTGGCACTGGCGCATGAATTGGCGCTCACCAAACCCGGCAAACCAAGCGAGACCCGCATCTTCAACTGCGGTTACGGCACCGGCAACTCCGTGCGCGAAGTCGTCACCGCCTTTGGCGAAGTTCTGAACCACGCGCTCCCCACGCGCAACCAGCCGCGCCGGCCCGGCGATGCGGCGGCGCTGGCATGCAATTCGGCAAAGCTGAAACGCGAACTCGGTTGGGCACCCAACCACGCATCGATCAAGACGATTGTCGAAACAGCACTAAACTGGGAACGCAAACTTTCGGCGACGCCGGGCACATAAAAAAATGCCCGGTGCCTTGTGATGGTCTCACAAGTCACCGGGCTCAAATCCACCCTGGCCGTAAAAGCGTGAACTGATGAACTATCTTTAACTGCATCAGCCACCGCTCGCGCAACAACCCAGAAGTTAAAATACACAGCTTCATGCAAGCCCCACGACTAGCGCGCGCGGCAGCTCGCCAAGACAATCTCCGATACGCGATCAACGTCGCCGTCGCTCATCGCGGAGCCCGAAGGCAGACATAACCCGCGTTCGAAAAACTCTTCCGCCGTCGCGCCACCGATCACGCGCGCCCCCGCAAAGACAGGTTGCATGTGCATCGGCTTCCAGACCGGACGGCTTTCGATGTTGGCGCGCTCCAGCGCCAGGCGCACGGATTCAGCCGTTGCCGGGGCGATGGCGGGATCGACCAACATCACCGTCAGCCACCGCGACGAGCGTCCATAAGGCGCCTCCGGCATGAAAGAGACGCCCGCAAGCGGCGACAAGTTGTGTTGATAACGCGCAAAAATCGCGCAGCGCCGCTCGACGCGCGCCTCGAGCACCCGCATCTGCCCCACCCCGATCGCCGCGCAAATATTGGAGAGCCTGTAGTTGAAACCCACAGCCCGGTGCTCGTAATGAGAAACACTCTCGCGCGCTTGTGTCGCAAGATATCGCGCGCGGTCGACAAGGGCGCGGTCGTGGCTGGCCAACATGCCGCCGTTGGAGGCGGTGATGATCTTGTTGCCGTTGAACGAATAGATGGCCACCCGCGCCCCATCACCGGCGTGGCGAGAGCGATAGCGCGTGCCCATCGCCTCAGCTGAATCGGCAATCACCGGCACGCCGTGCACATCACACAGCGCGACAATGCGGTCAAGATCGCAAGACTGCCCGTAAATATCTGTCGGAATCACGGCTTTGGGCAGGCGGCCCACCCGCGCGGCCTTCGCCAGCGCCTCTTCGAGCAACAGCGGATCAAGCGTCCACGTCTCGGGATCGCAATCCAGAAACACCGGCACCGCGCCCTCGTGCACCGCAGGCCCGATGCTGGCAATGAAAGTCAGCGTCGCCGCCCAAACTTCGTCGCCAGGTTCAATGCCGAGCAGCTTCACCGCCAGATGCGTCGCCGCCGTCCCCGACGCCAGCGCAACGCAGTGCGAGATGCCGGTGTAAGCAGAAAACGCGGCCTCGAACGCCAGCAACATCTCCCCCGCCGGCGCCACATAGTTCGAGGCGAATGCCTCAGCGACAAGACGCTGCTCCTCGCCACTCATATGCGGCGGCGAGAGGAACAGGCGTGCACTCATCGCCCGCTCTCGAACGGCGGCAGCATTTTCAACCGCCGCGCCGGATTACCAACCACGCACTCGTTTTCGCCGACATCGCGCGTGACAACGGCGCCCATCCCCACCATCGCCCCGCGCCCGATGCGCAGGCCCTGACGGATGACCGCACCCGTGCCGATCTCGACCCCATCTTCAAGAGTCACGTTCCCCGAAACAGCAGCAAGCGGCGCAATGGTGCAGAAGTCACCGATGCGCGATTGGTGGCCTATTGTCGAGTTGAGATTCACGATTGTGTGCCTGCCCACCAAGATGTCTACCGTTGCAACAACACCTGCGCAAATAATGCTTCCAGACCCGAAACTTACACTGGCGTGGCAACGGACCGACGGATCGATCAGCGTTGCAAAGCGATCATCAGTAATGTCGAACATTAAGGTGCATATCGCGTGTCTCGAACGCGGCGCACCCCGCGCAATGACGAATTTCGCGTCAGGCTGCGCTTTATAACTTTCGACGGGCCCTAGAAGTGGAAGCGCCAGAAATGCAGAGGTCTCACGATCACCTAGAAATCCGCGAACGTGCCAGCGATCCCGCTGTTGAAGCGCAACCCAAGCGACTTCCTGCGCGAACCCACCGGCTCCTATAATGACCAGATCAACACTCACTTGTGATTTTTGCCTTCAAAAGGGGGCATCGTCGCGTGACCTTCCGCACTGATACCCTTGCGCGCCAGAACCTGCCACACCGTGAGCGCAAGTATCTTCATATCGAGCCAAAATGATTGGTTGTCCACATACCAAACATCCAACTTGAACTTCTCATCCCACGACAAGGCATTGCGCCCATTGACCTGAGCCCAGCCAGTTATCCCCGGCCGCACCTCATGCCGCCGCGCCTGCTCAGGCGTGTAGAGCTCAAGATACTCCATCAAAAGTGGTCGCGGCCCCACGAGACTCATGTCACCGCGAAGCACATTCCACAGGGAGGGCAGCTCGTCGAGGCTAAACGAGCGCATGAAGCGCCCCAACTTCGTAAGGCGCTGCGCATCAGGCAACAACCGCCCATCCGCCCGGCGCACCTCGCGCATAGTTCGGAATTTGTAGATGCGGAACGTCTGTCCCCGCAGGCCAGGGCGGAGCTGGGTGAATAAAAGGGGATAACCCAGCAAAACCCGCACGATCCCACCAAGCACCACAAACACCGGTAGCAGAAAAACAAAACCGCATGCGCTTACAATGACATCGAAAACGCGCTTGGGATCGTACAAAATCGGCATGAGTTCACCCGTTGAGTCGCACCGCAGAACGCAGATAGGAATGGACGATGAATAACGTCAACTGCGCCGCGCGCAAGCCTTCCGCAAGAAAGCGGCCGCAATGTTGAAGGCGTTGGTAACGTCAAATTTCGCCGCATTGTCGGGTGCAGCCATAGCCTCTCAACTTCTAGCGGTTGCAACGGCTCCGATATTGCTTCGCCTCTACCCTCCGGACGCGTTCGGCGTCTATTTTGCGATGACGCTATTGACCACCTTAGGGTCAACTCTTGTGACGCTGCGGTTCGAGCTTGGAATCCAATCGCCTCGCAGCCAGCGAAAAGCATTCGCCTTGGCAATGGCAGCGCTGAGTTCCGCCATTGTCATGATCCCTGTGGTTTCCCTCGTGTATTTGAGTTTTGCAGGCCCGCTATCGGCGTTCCTGAAAATAGGCAGCATTGCTGAACATTTCTATTTCATACCCGCAACGCTTGCGACCACGGCAGTTGGCGACACTGTGCGCTTCTTGCTATGGCGGCGTCACAACTACAACACGACTGCCGTGGCCAGCCTCGTAGCACCTATCGCCACTCTTACAACGCAAATGGCCCTCGGACTGGCGGCCTTCGGACCCGATGGCCTTCTCATCGGCGCTGTGATTGGACAAGTGTTAGCAACTCTCTGGCTTATGTTGTCCTCACACATTCTGCGCGGCGTCCGCTCATCGTTGCGCCTGGCCATCGTTGTCGAGACAGCGCGTGAGTTTCGCGCTCTCCCCCTATTCACAATGCCTGCCGGATTTGTGCAGCAAGCAAGCAACCAAGTCGCCCCGTTGACGGTCGCCGCCTTGTTCGGACCGCATATCGGCGGACTGTACTATTTGGCGCTGCGCTTGATTGCAGCCCCCGCTGGCATTCTCAGCGCTGCGGCCTGGCCCACGTTTATCGGTAGCGTCGTATCCGTCTTCGAAACCGACAGAAGTAAATTTGTGCGCCTCTATATGTTGTACGTTGGATGTTTGCTGGTGCTCATGCTGCCGCTGGCACTGCTGTTTCCATTCGGCGGTGATCTTTTTGCGCTCGCATTCGGTGACGGTTGGCGCCTGTCGGGCGACTACGCCGCATGGGTTGCCATCGGCGCAGCGTTCCATCTCGCCGCCAATGCAACCTCCTGCCTCCCAACGTTGAAGATGAATCGCATTCACGCTTGCTGGGCCACGATACACGTCGTGCTCGTCCTCTGCGCTGCAGCAGCGTCTTTTATGTTGGCGCCAACGCCTCTGCAGGCGATCGCGATGTTCTCGATAGCCTCCGCACTGTCTCATGCGCTTCTCATCATCATCACGACCTTCGCTGTTTCCTACGATCGCGACAATCTGCACATCCCATCACCGGTGGCCTCTCGTTCCCCGCAATGGGGGCAATAGTTATGTGCGGGATCACGGGATATTTGACACTCGACCACGATACGCGGATGCAAGGTGCCGACGTTTTGACGGCAATGACCGCAGCACTTCGCCATCGAGGACCCGACGCCGCTGGGCATTGGTGGGACCGCGAGGCCGGCATCGGACTGGGGATGCGCAGGCTTGCCGTGATCGACTTGTCCACCGCTGGCGCTCAGCCCATGTCGTCGTACTGCCAGCGCTACATGCTGGTCTTCAACGGTGAGATCTACAATCACCATGAAATCCGCTCGCGGCTCGAATCCGAGGGCCATGCGCCGGTGTGGAGCGGTCATTCAGACACCGAGACGCTGCTGGCCGCGATATCCGCCTGGGGGCTCAGCCGCGCCCTTCAAGCTGCCAATGGTATGTTTGCCCTGGCGCTTTGGGACCGGCGGGCACGCGTGCTCAGCCTTGCCTGCGATCGCTTCGGTGAAAAGCCGCTTTACTATGGTTGGATGGGCAAGACCCTGTTGTTCGGATCGGAATTGAAGGCCTTGGCCCGGCACAAGGCATGGGCCGCTCACATTGATCCGAACGCCCTCTCGCTTTACCTGCAATACAGCTATGTGCCGGCACCCTTCAGCATTTTTCGGGGCGTCAAAAAACTCACGCCCGGCATGATTGCTGCCGTATCCGCAGAAACGGCGTTCGGCAAAGAACCGGATCTGCACCCCTATTGGGTTACCCGCGACGTTGTCGAAGCCGCTGCGCGCACGCCCCTAAAAATAGACGAACTCCAAGCACGCGAAGAATTCGAGCGCTTATTTGAAAATGCAGTAGCCCTTCGTATGGAAGCCGACGTTCCACTGGGCGCCTTCCTTTCGGGCGGCTTCGACTCAACAGCCGTCGTCGCCATGATGCAGCGCCAGTCGCGCCGGCCGGTGAGAACCTTTACAATTGGCTTCACCGAGCGCGCCTATAACGAAGCCCCGTTCGCCAAAGCAATTGCCGCTCACCTTGGCACCGGCCACACAGAATTGTTCGTGTCGCCGCGTGAAGCGATGGACGTCATTCCGCGCCTCTCAACAATTTATGACGAACCATTTGGCGATAGTTCGCAAATCCCGACATTCCTCGTGGCCCAACTCGCACGCCAACATGTCACCGTTGCCCTTTCCGGCGATGGTGGAGATGAATTGTTCGGTGGATACAATCGGCACTTCGTCTCCGACCGCCTATTGCCGGTCATCGCCCAGCTTCCGCAATACTTCCGTCGCCTGCTGGCGCAGGCGATCCGCTCAGGCGGTTCGAAGCGATGGGAGAGGGCATATCAGCTAGCCACATTGGGCCGGGGGCGAATGCTGATTGGAGATCGGACCTCTAAATTCGCAGACTTGCTCTCGTACCCGTCGCCGTCCGACGCCTATCACCAATGGGTATCAGCCTGGACTGATCCCACGTCCATGGTGCGTCACACCGAAAACCGGCAGGCGTGGTCCAATCCCCCTTATGACGGACCAAGTGATCTCAGTCCTGTCGAAAGGATGATGTATCTCGATCTGGTGACCTATCTCCCGGGCGACATCTTGACCAAAGTCGATCGCGCCACCATGGCCGTCAGTCTCGAAGGCCGTGTCCCCTTCTTAGATCATCGCTTGGTGGAATTCGCATGGCGGCTGCCGCTCAGCCACAAAGTGGCTGGAGGCGTTGGCAAACGAATTGTTCGCGACATGGTCTACCAGCATGTACCGCGGCATCTTATGGATCGCCCGAAATCAGGTTTTGGTATTCCAATCGACGACTGGCTGCGCGGGCCGTTGCGAGAATGGGCAGAGTCCCTTCTCAGCGCAGACTCCATAGAATCGACAGGTCTCCTAAACTCCGCAAAGATCACAGCGTGTTGGGCCCAGCACCTTTCCGGCGGTCGAAATTGGCAGGCAAGACTCTGGCCGGTTCTCATGCTTCTGAGTTGGCATAGAGAGTGGGCTCAAAGTTTACGCCACACTACATTGGCATCGTAGCGGATTGAACCAATGACAGTCCGTGAAACCTTGCTCGATAAACCCAGACCACCGGACTCCCGGCTTCAGACGGCCGACTATCTGCTTATCTTCGGACTTCCGCTGACAGTATTTTCGGCTTTGCGCGCGGAGTGGCTGCCACTGGGTGCCGGTGAAATACTTGTTGCCCTTTGGATCCTGCAGGTGGCGCTCGTCAAACTTGGTCCGCGCCATCCAAAATCGTTGCAGGCAGGCGAGATGCAAAAGGCAACGGAGCCAACGATAATCTTTTGGTGCCTGGCCGCCCCAGTTCTGCTCGCAGCAACGGCGCTCAGTATACTGACACAATCTTCCGACCCGCCTGACAGATATCGTGATCTGATTGCCTATGGTCTGGCATCGGCATTTTGTACGGCGCTCCTGCTGCGTGGCTTCACGATGCAACAAATGCGGACAGTCTATGCCGGCGCTCTAATTTTTTTCGTCGTTTCAACCGCGTTCAGCCTGCTGTACTACGAAACAACAGGCACGCCGCTATTCGGCATAGCCTATGATGGCCGCTTCGCAGCATTCTCGACCAACGCCAATCAACCCAATGTATTTCTGGCACCAGTTCCATTTTTGGCCCTCTACTTCGCAAAACGGAACAATCTAGGTTGGAAATACGTGTCCTGGATCGCCATAGCGGCAACGGCCGTGTTGGTTGGATCTCAAACCGGTAGTGACGGACTTATTTTGAGTTGGTACGTTGGCGCAGTCATCTTGGCCGCTAGTGCAATCGGTGCCTTCATCTTTCCGCGAAAGATTGGCGTGTTCAGCGCCCTAGCATCGGTTCTCTCAGCGACAAGTTTGGTTATCTTCGCTGGCTTGATGACATATCTCTCCGGTTCGTCAATTCCTCAACAAATTGCCGAGACCGTTTCCCAGAACTGGGATGGCGGCGATTCCCGTCTGGCCTTATGGAGTAACGCGCTCACAAAGCTCTCAGAGTCTCCGATTGTTGGTTTTGGCGTCGGCGCCCATTCGTACTTCAACTTTGGCCCCACGACGACAGGAACGGAGGCGCATAATTTCCTAGTCGATTGGACCTTACAGACTGGAGTCGTGGGTTTAATTCTACTTCTCTGGTTGCTCTTTCGCGTCGGCGCCCTCACATGGCGCAGCGGACATGCGCTTCTGTTAGCAGCCTTTGCCACGGTGCTCATCACAAGCATGACCAGTTTCTTTATGCGCCACCCCATCTTCTGGTTCAATTTGATTGCGCTGTCCGCATTTGCAATTTCGGAAATCTCCGAATTCGCCAACCGCAACAAGCGCACGATATCAATGCCACCTACGCCGTTGCTGCCCGCAGCCCCAAAAGCTCCATGACATCACGGCTTACCGCGCTTGAATCAAAGAGCAAGGCGGCGCGCTGCCGGGACGCAGACCCTGCTGAAGAAATCAGATCCGGACGCACGGCGAAAACCGACATAGCTTTGGCAAGCGCGGTGCTGCTTCGGGCCTCCACCAGCAATCCATTGACCCCGTTCTCAACCGTCTGCCGGCAACCCGGCACGTCTGTCGTGATAATTGCACGTCCCATGGCCATCGCTTCAAGCACCGTGCGCGGAGTGCCTTCACGGTACGACGGCAGCACCAATACATGGCAAGCAGCAATTTCAGGGCGCACGTCTTGAACGGCTCCCCTGTACTCAATGATGCCCTCGCTCACCCACGCCTTGACCTCATCGGATTTGACGGCGGCGGGATTAGGATCGAATGGACCCACGAGCACAAACTTCACGTCGGGATGCACTTTCTTCGTGATCCGCGCGGCATCAACATAATCGTAAAGCCCTTTGTCGCGAAGCAGCCGCGCAATCATCAGGAAGGTGACCGGTCCACCTTGGAGCGCTGCTGGTCGGAAATGCATCAGGTCAACACCCGAACCATTGACTCGGGCTGATTGATATTTATTTCGCAACAAACCCAACTCTAGAAAATGTGCTTCATCGTCCGGATTCTGAAAAATAACCTTGTCGGCATATCGAAGCGCGAGCGCGTATGCAGCTTTTGCAGCGAAACGTGCCAGCCGGCGCCTAAACTCATCCCCGTCTGTAAACGCGTAGCCTAGCCCTGTAATCATGGCAAAACGCTGACGAACGCCTGCTATGCGCGACGCGATCAACCCATAGGTGACAGGCTTAATCGTGTAACCCAGAAACACATCCGGAGCGGTTCGCCGCATCAATGAGACGAGCCGGCCGAGCGCAGCTATATCCGCAACCGGATTCATTCCCGCTCGCGCAAGTTCCACATGTTCGAACTCCGCACCCCAGCCTCGCAAAGTCCAGGCCACTTGCGCATCATTGTCGCCTGCAGCCGCGGTGACACGATGTCCGGCAGCGAGCATGGCCTGAATCAATGAGCCTCGAAAATTCGTCAACGATGCAGCCAGTCCACCTACGACCAAAATATGCTTGCGCTCCGCAGTTCGCGGTATCTGGGACCGGGCTTCGAACAAGCTTTCGCAAACAAGTGCACTCATAAATCTGACCGTAACTCATAAAAATCTGACAGCAACACCCTACAACCC
>Ga0163153_10004385_pt1 | contig 17819 bp, 13 predicted proteins | sample OliLakLV19MP6IB1_FD_148629 | JGI IMG/M metagenome (GOLD analysis project Ga0163153, IMG submission 148629) | Freshwater microbial mat bacterial communities from Lake Vanda, McMurdo Dry Valleys, Antarctica - Oligotrophic Lake LV.19.MP6.IB-1 | ecosystem: Environmental > Aquatic > Freshwater >... | reverse complement strand
CCGTCGTCGCCGCCACAGCAGAAGGGATCGCCGCCGTCGGGATTGCAGACACAGGCGGAGCAGGTCGACTCGACGCACCCGACCTCCCCGGGACGAGCGCGGCAACAGTCGACGATCGCCGTCGCCGTCGGCGTAGGCGGGGTCGGTGGCAGCGTCTGCGTTGGAACCGCGGTCGCCGTCGGCGTCGGGGTTTCGGTACGCGTGCGCGACGGCGTGAACGATGGCGAAGGTGTCGGCGTGGTCGGTCGGCTGCTCAGGAGGAACGTCAGCGACGCGGATTCCTGGTTGGCGACGATCAAGTCGTCGCGCCCGTCGCCGTCGATGTCTGCCACCGCGAGAGCACGCGGCCCATCTTCCCCGCGGCAAATGTCGGGGTCGAGGGAGCAGAGGCCGGGAACGCGCACCAGGGTTCCGGTGCGGCCCCCTGCGAACAGCGGCAGCGTGCCATCACCGCGATTGGCAACGAAGATGTCGAGGTTCGCATCACCGGTGAATTCGCCGGCGGCGAGGGCGACCGGGTTGGTGCCGACGGCGTCGATGAACGCGGTCTGGTTCGGGTCGAACGGCTCGAAGAGATCGTCGGCGATGCCACGGTGAAAAGCGAGCACGCCGTCGATCCCGCCACCGACGATCGCCAGGTCGGGAATGGTGTCGAAGACGATCGATTCGTTGAGATCGTTCGGGTCGTTTGGAATGCTGGGCGCGATGCCCAGGCTTCGCGCGACGATCGCCGCCGGCGCTTCGATCGAGAAGAACTTGAACCCATCGCCGAGGCGGAGTTCACGATCGTCTTTGGTCGGATCCTGGAGGAAAATCGAAACCTCGCCCAGGGACGTCACGGCGGCGATGTCGTCGAAGCTGTCGTCGTCGAGGTCCTGCACCAACACGGAGGTCGCAGGGCCATCGACGAACAGGAAACCCGATTCGAGCTCATCGAACTCGTCGCCGTAGAGGATGGTGAGCGAGCCGCCGCTGCCGTTGCCGACGACCACGTCGGCGCGGCCGTCGCCGTCGACGTCGCCGATCGCGATCGAGGCGGGGTTATCGCCGGCATCGGCAGCGATCGCTTCGTCGAAGCCGCCTTCGCCGTCGCCGATGAGAATTTCCACGCCGTCCAAGGTTGCAATCGCCAAATCCAGGATGGTGTCGGAGTCGAGGTTGCCGACGGCGATCGCCTGTGGTGCTTCGCCAACTGGGATGGTGCTGCTGGTGACCGCCGCCTCGCAATCGAACGCGGCGAAGCGGTCGCGCTCGGTCAGGAAAATGATGATCGCGTCGTTTTCGACGTCGGCGATGGCAATGTCGGGGTTACCGTCACGATTGAAGTCGCCGGTGGCGAGTGCGACGGGTTCGCCCTCGAGCGCAACGTTGCAGTTGGTGAAGCCGTAGGGGACGGGCCCTGCGGTCGTCGGCGGTGGCGTGCGCACGAGCAGCGCCGCGGCGAAGACGCCGGCTGCGGCGACCAGGATAGCACTCTTGAATCTCATCGCTGACGTTTCCGTGCGGCGAGGATACCGACGAGCGCGAGCAATGGCCACCATGCCGCGCCGCCTGCGGCGGACGCGCCGGCAGCAACGGCGCACCCTTCGCCGTTTAGCTTGATCAGGCCGCGCGCGGTCGTTGTCGGCACCGGCGTCGGGGTATCGAGCGGCCGCCGCGTGCGCGTCGGCGTTTCGGTAATGGTCGGCACCGAGGTCGAGGTGGCGGTAGCCGAAAGCACCGGGGTCGGCGTCGCCGTATTCGCGGGAGTCGGCGTCGGCGGCGGATCGCTGCTCAGGAAGAAGGTGAGCGTGCCGTTGGCATTGGCGACGATGATGTCGTCGCGCGCGTCGCCATCCAAGTCGGTGACTTCGAGAGCCTGTGCTGTACCTGGCCCCGATGACACCGGGACGAGGGGCTGGCCGAAGCTGCCATCGGCGAGCCCCAGATAGATGACGACGTCGTCGCCGCCGTCGCTATCGAGCACGATCAGATCGAGTCGCGCGTCGCGGTTGATGTCGCCGGCCGCGATCGTCAGCGGTCCGGTGAGGGGCACACCACCGTCGGCCAGAGTCGTGCCGGTGCCGTAGCGCACCGACGCGGTACCGCTCGCTTGTCCGAGGTGGAGTCGCGCCTGCCCCGCGGCGGTCTGCGACGCCACACCGACGGCCAGATCGGGGATCGCGTCGGCGAGGTCGAACACTCGACTGACGAGTCCGCGTGGCGGTCCGCTTAGGCTGATCGGCGCGAGGGCACCGAAGGCTTGGGAGATATTGTCGCAATCGACGGTCACACCCGAATTGCGCAGGAACACGGAAATGTCGTTGGTTTGCTCGCTGGCGATGGCGAAATCAGGACGCGCGTCGCGATTCAGGTCCGTGGCGACGATGCGGCTGGCGCGCTTGCGGATGTTGAATGGGCAGGCTGCACCGGCGAAGGGATCGTCGCGATCGGTCGAACCGAGGAAGAAATTCACGTTGGTGCCGCTCGCATCAGCGACGACCACATCGGGGATGCCGTCACGATTGAAATCCTCGACCGCCAACTCGGTGGGCTGCGTGCCGGCAGCGAGCGGATCCGCCTGAATGAACTGTCCCAAGCGTGAGCCCGGCCCGAAGAGAGTCGTCAGGCCCGCGCTGCCGATGACGGCGAGGTCCGGCCGGCTGTCGCGATCGAAATCGGCCGCCGCGAGATCGACCGGCGCGGCGATGTTGCGGATGGTCTGGCCGCGGGACAGATCGAGCTTGTTGCAGTCGTCGTTCGGATTCACGCCGCCGGCGTCGAGCGCGCCGTAGTAGACGACGACCCGGTTGCCAGCGCGGTCGGCTACCGCGATGTCGCGGCGGCCGTCGAGATCGAAGTCTGCGGTGGTGACCGCGACCGGATCGACGTTGGTCGGCAGCGATCCTAGTAGGGTGATCTGGCAGCTGCCGAGGGGAACCGTCGGGATCGCGGTCGGCGTCGCGGTCGGCCGCGGGGTGTTCGTTGGCGCGGGCGTCGCGGTCGGACCGGTCGGGGTGAACGTCGCGGTACCGGCGGGGTTCGTCGGCCCCGGGGTTCCCGCCGTACTCGTATTGAGAAAGATGCCAATGGTCCGCAGGTCGGCAGCGAGTGCGACGAGGTCATCGAGGTCGTCGTCGTTGAGACGCCCGGCGGCGATCGCGACCTGCCCCTGGCCGCCGAGAGACAGATCCGGTTGAAAGCGGGGAGCGCGCCAAATCCCGGCCTCGAGCGGTTCGCCCTCGAACTGGAGGTTGCAGAAAGCGCTCGGTTGGCAGAGCACGGCCATCGGGTCCGCGTTCAAGGTAGTGACGGCAAGGTCCACCTTGCCGTTGTTGTCGGCGTCGAAGGCGGTGATCGCGAACGGCGCCTCGGCCGCGGTCAGCGTCTGTGCCGAGGCGAACTGCCCCTCGCCATCTTCGTTCAGGAATAGGGCGAGTTCGGTCGTCGCAAACGATTGCGGGTCGACCGCGACGATGTCGGCGGCGGCGTCTTGATCGACGTCGGCGACGACGACGCCGGTGACTTCCGAACCGAAGTTCAGAAACCCATTCGGGCTGAACGTGAAGGTGCCATCGTCGTTCGACAAGTAGATGACCAGTTGCGCGTCATCGCGGTTGCTGATGACGATATCAGGCGACGAATCGGCATCGATCTCGCCGACGGCGATCGCGAACGACGAAGAGTTCGCGCTCCGGGTACCCAGTCCGGCTGGAACGAAGAACGTGAAGCGGCCGTCGCCCGAACTGCGCATGGGGTACATGCGCCCGCCGGTGAGGACCGCCGCGTCGTCCGTGCCGTCGTCGTCGAAGTCGGCGACCGCCACGCCGATGACGGCGGCGGCGACAACGGTATCTTGGCGGCCGGCGGTTGCGAAAATGCCGCTGCCATCGCCGAGGAAGACGCTGACCGTGCCGGCGACCTGGTTGACGGTGATGATGTCGACGTCGCCGTCGGAGTTGAAATCGCCGGTGGCGACGGCGACCGGGCCGGCGTCGGTGTTGATGCCGTCGCCGGCATCGAACGTACCATTTCGCTGATTGAGATAGATCGTCAGCGTGTCCGTGCCGCGGTCGACCGTGAGCAGATCGGCGAAGCCGTCCTCGTTCACGTCGGCCAGGTGGATCACCTGGGGACCGTCGCTGCCGAGTTGTTGGTTGATCGTGGAGGACGAAAACGAAATGGTGCCGGCGGCCTGCGTCGCCACCATACCGATAGCCGCTATCGCCAAGACCGAACGGAGACCGTAACGAGGCATAAAGCGGAGTTTCTCGCTCCCGCAGGCGAGTTTGTCAATCACAGAGGCCAGGAGACGCACGTCGCTGCCCGCTATTCACCGCCGGCGGCCGTTCAAGCCGCGCGGCGAGCGGCGGCTTCGCGCAAGCTACGTTCGAGCGCGTTGATGGTGACATCCAAACGGGCGTCCTTGGCGCGCCGCTTCTCGACGGTGCGCACCGCGTAGACGACGGTCGAGTGGTCGCGACCGTTGAATTCGCTGGCAATCCCCGCGTACGGCGTCTCGCAGAGAGTCCGGCACAGAAACATGGCGACCTGCCGAGCCTCGGCGACGGCGCGTTCGCGCCCATGCGCGCGCAACTCGTCGATGGGAATGTTGAAGTACGTGCTCGCAGCGGCGACGACCTGGGCGATGCTCACTCGCCCGGGAGCACGGGTGACGTGACCGAGCAGCGCCGCGACGCTCGCCTCGTCGAGCGGCATGTTGCTCAGTTCGGCCCAGGCCAGAGCACGGGTGAGAGCGCCTTCGAGTTCGCGCACACTCGGGCCCGAGCGTTCGACGATCAGGCGCGCCACGGCGTCGCTGAGTTCGACGTGCCGGTCCTCGGCCTTGCGGCGGACGATGGCTAGCCTGGTTTCCGCCGTCGGCGGGCGGATGTCGGCATTGAGGCCGCCCTCGAAGCGACTGCGCAGGCGTTGGGCGAGATGCGGGATCGCCTGCGGCGGTTTATCGGACGTGAGCACGACTTGCTTGCCAGCCGTGAACAGCGCGTCGAAGGTATGGAAGAACTCTTCCTGGGTCCGCTCCTTGCCGGCGAGGAACTCGACGTCGTCGACGATCAGTAGGTCCAACTCGCGAAAGCGTTCGCGAAACGCCTTCATCTGGTCCTGGCGCAACGCGGCGATCATCTGATTCATGAACTCTTCCGCATTCAGGAAGGCGATCCGGCGGCGCTCGGCGCGGCCGAGGAATCGGTGTGCCACAGCGCTGATGAGATGCGTTTTGCCGAGTCCGACGCCGCCCCAGAGGAACAAGGGGTTGTAAGCGCGCTCCGAGCCATCGGCAACGGCGCAGGCGGCGCGGTAGGCGAGTTCGTTGGAGGGGCCGACGACGAAGCGCTCGAAGGTATAGTGCTCCATCAAGTGGCCGATACGGAGTGCGCCCGCCGAGCCCGTGGCGCGCTTACGCGACGGCGGCTGGCGGTCCGGCCGGGCCTCGGCAACTGCCGGCGGCGGCGCCTCGCCCTCGACCACGACGACGCGCAATTCCGGCTCGCTGCCGGTCAGCTCGCGCAACTCCACGCGGATATCGGACAAGAAGTGACGAAGAACCCACTCCTTGAAAAATGCGCTGGATACTTCGAGGCGAAAACCGTGTTCGTCTCGAGCGCAACGGATGGGTTCGACCCATGCCTTGTAGCTGTGTTCCCCGACCCGCGCTCTGAGCCGCTGCAACACGGCCTGCCACTCAGCCACCATTCGTCCGCTCCCCTCAAACTCACGACCAAACCAAGTTTGTCGGCAGCGCACGTCGCCGCGCGAATCGCTTCGCCCGACACGGGTCTCCGCTCGTCACCCCACCTCCACCACAGCATCCCCAGCCGCCGAACGAACCCCTCCCGTACACCCGCGTCCCCTCTTGCCGAAGGGATCGGCGCGCGCTGAACCGAAGTGTTCAAAACGCCTCACTTGGAGCACCCCGGCAAGCCAGGGTGGGGCGACTTAATCCGCACCTCGCTCAGCTGTCAATACTGTTGCGCGAGGGAGCGCGAAAGCGACCAAGAAGCGGGGACTTGCACGCCAACAAGTATCGCAACCCGATATTACAGATTCGCGAGATTTGATTACAGAACGCGTAACCAGTTGATTCGTATATGGTTTTTCAAGCAGGAGTGAGGGCAGAAAAGGTGTTCTGCAATGCAGCAATGAGAGAATCACCGCGCGTCTGCGGTAATCTCATCGCGTGCCAACGTGATCGCGTCCAGAAGTACATCGCCTTTCGGCGCGCCCTCGATCCGCCGGCCGTTCAGGAAAATCGTCGGCGTCGATTGCACCCCGAGACGAGCCCCCTCGCGCGCATCATTTTCGACCCGGGCGCGCGCCTCGTCGCTCTCCAGACAGCGCTCGAAAGCGGCCACATCGAGGCCGACGATGCGTGCGTAACCGACGAGATCCGAGCGCCGGAAGCTCCCCTGGTTCGCAAACAAGGTGTGTTCATACTGCCAGAAGCGATCCTGTTCGCCGGCACACTCGGCCGCCACGGCTGCCAAGCAAGCAGTCGGGTGGATCGTCGACTTGGCAGCGGAATTGCAGTCCGAACTCAGGGGGAAGTGACGGAACACGACCCGTAGATCCGGGTGCTTGCCGCGCAGGATCTGGCTGATCGTTTCATCGAGGTGCGCACAGTGCGGGCAGTTGAAGTCGGAGAATTCGACGAGGGTCACCGCTGCATCGACGGGACCACGGGAGTGGCCCTCCGTTGGCACATCGACGCGCGGACGTTCCATGAACCACCGGTAGATGTCCGGTTTCGTCTGGCGAATGCCCTCCGCGTCGAGAGGCTCGCTGCCGCCGCCGAGCACGCCGAAGGCGCCGAAGGCGATCAGCAGGGCGCCGGCGCCGAGGCTGGCCAGGAGAACCTTCTTATCGTTGCCGGCCGTGCCCTCGCCGGTCCGCTTGCCGCCATGCGCCGAGTTGGTGGCGCTGCGCAGCCGCCAGGCCGAAGCGAACAACCCGAGGCTCACGAGGTACAGCGCCGAGCACATCAGGCAGAGAGTCCCGAGGATGAAAAAGGCAACCACCGCCATGTAGATCGAGAACAGGAGGCCGAGTACGGACATCCCGAAGACGACCCGGGCGGCGCCCTCGCGCTGGCGTGCCTTGTCGAACCGGACGCTTGCGAGCGCCGCCACGACCACGCCGACGTAGAACAGGATCGCCCAGAGCGAGACCGTGATCCCGCCAAGGTAGGCGTAGGGGCTCATCAGCACGACGTCGCAATTGATTTGGCTGTTGATGTTGCAGAAGCTGGTGAACGTAACGTCGGCGCTGAGTTGGCGATGAATGTCTTGAATCATGACACTCACGGCCACACCGCATAGCGCGAACAGGATTACGGGCAGGGCGTTGAGGATGCGTCTTTGCATGGAAACCTTCGCGATCAGCGGAGGCCTCTTCTTGCCAGCGTCGCGCTGGCAGGGCAAGGCCGGCGCGTCAATCGTCAGTCGTTGCGTCAGTCGTTGCGTCAGTCGTTGCGTCAGTCGTTGCCTCAGTCGTTGCCGCCGAAGACGCGGGCATAGCGCCAGGTGCCGTCGTCCTTGCGCGTCAACACGGCGACGAGTTCATCCGCCGCCGACAACAGCTTCAGCGCCGCCGCGCGCGTGGGAAGTTGTAGTTGCGCCAGCAACGCCTCGCGCCCCTGCCGGGCTCGGTGTACGTCTTCCGGGCGCAAGCGCACCGCCTCCATCGCTTCGAGGGCCGCACTCGGCGACAGCACCCCTGCCCCCGGGTTTGCTTCCACCGCGTCGAGGCTGATGGCGGCCGCGACGATGAAGTGGCCGAAGCCGGTGCGCCGCAATGTACGGACGTGCCCGACCGTCCCGAGGGCACGGGCAATGTCCTCGGCGAGCACGCGAATGTAGGTTCCCTTCGAACAGGAGACCGTGAAGCCGAGGCTATCGGCAGCCTCCCAGCGCAGGTGCAGTTCGTGGATCACGATCGCGCGCGGCTCACGTTCCACGGTGATGCCCCGATGGGCGAGCTTATAGAGCGGCTGGCCGGCGCGTTTCACCGCTGAATGCATGGGCGGCACCTGCTGCTGGGGGCCAGTCAGCGCGGCAGCCACGGTGTCGAGGTCGACGTCGGCCGCGGCGGGCACTGCGGCGGTGTCCACCACCGCGCCGGTGCGATCACCGGAATCGGTCCGGCAACCGAGCTGGATCGAGCCGACGTAGGACTTGTCCGCGTCGTTCAGGAAGGGCGCGATCTTCGTCCCCTCGCCGAGACAAAGCGGCAACAACCCACTTGCGAATGGATCTAGGGTGCCGAGATGTCCGGTCTTGGTGTTCAACCTACGTTTGACGCGACGCACGACCTCCGCCGACGTCATCCCCTCGGGCTTGTCGACGAGCAGAATCCCGTCCATCGCGCTCAGTCCCCGGAGCCGGCCCCGGAGCCGGCGCCGCGCAGCAACCCGGCCAGGTGCTCGGCGCGTTTGAAGCTCTCGTCGTGTTGGAAACGCAGTTCCGGCGCATGGCGCATTTGGAGTCGTTTGCTGAGCTGGCTGCGGACGAAGCCGGCAGCACTCTCGAGGCCGCGTTGGGCCCGCGTGACATGCTCGTCGTCGCCGATGCAGCTGAAGTAAACCCGCGCGTTGCGCAGGTCAGGTGAGACGTCGACCTCGCTGATCGAGACCATGTCGACCCGCGGGTCTTTGATTTCGCGGAGCAGCAGCTCGGCGATCACCTCGCGCATGGCGTGGTTGACTCGTTCGACTCGGCGGCTGGACATAGGCTCTCCGTGCAACGCGGTGCGGGTTCAGATGTGCACCAATTCGATTTCGTCGGCGCCGAGTTCGGCGACCTGGAGGTCGTCGACGAAGCGTACGACTTGACGCAGGGCGCCGTCGATGTAGGCGGCGTCCGGGCCGATCATGCAGACCCCGAGCACGGCGCGCTGCCAAAGGTCGTGAGCATCGCACTCCGCGATCGAAACGTTGAAAGTGTTGGCGACGCGCGCCTTGATCTTCTTGATCACGCCGCGCTTGCCTTTGAGGGAATGGTTCTCGGGCAAGTACAGGGTGAGCTTGAGAATCCCGACGACCACGCGTCAGACCCGCTGCGGGGGGAAGGGCATGCGCTGCGGACGGGGAGAATCCCCCGCCCGCGCGCGCTTACCGTCAGGCCGCCGCGGTCCTCCCGGCAAGCGGGGCCGAAAGGCGCCGCTCGACGGCTTCCTGCTCGAAGACTTCGATGACGTCGCCGGACTTCATGTCGGGAAAGTTCTCCAGCCCGATCCCGCACTCGTAGCCGCTCGTCACCTCGCGGGCGTCGTCTTTGAAGCGGCGCAGGCTGACGATCTTGCCCGTATAGGCGACGACGCTGTCGCGCACCAGGCGCGCGGTGGCGTTGCGGGTGATCTTCCCATCGAGCACGTACGAGCCGGCGATGACGCCGACGTTGGGAATCGAGAACACCTCGCGGACTTCGGCCCGACCGACGGTCTTCTCGCGGTAGGTCGGTTCGAGCAAACCCTCCATGGCGGCGCGGACGTCGTTGAGCGCGTCGTAGATGACCGTGTACATCCGCGTGTCGACGCCTTCGCGCTCGAGGACCGAGGACGCCTTGGTTTCGGGCCGGACGTTGAACGCGATGATCACCGCGTTCGAAGCCGAAGCGAGGAGCGCGTCGCTCTCGGTCACGCCGCCGACCGAGCTATGGATGACATTGACGCGCACCTCTTCGGTGCTGAGCCGGGTGAGCGCATCCGCGACCGCTTCGACGGAACCCTGAACGTCCGCCTTGACGACGAGCTTGAGTTCCTTGACGTCGCCCGTATGGACCTGTTTGTAGAGATCCTCCAGGGTCACCTTGGCGCTCTTGAGTAGTTCAGCATCGCGCTGCTTGGCCCGTCGATGGTCGGCGACCTGGCGCGCGGTGGTCTCGTCGGCGACAGCGACGAACGATGTACCGGCCTCGGGCACGCCCTGCAAGCCGAGGATCTCGACGGGCGTCGACGGGGGTGCCACTTCGACGCGCTGCCCCTTGTCGTCGATCATCGCGCGTACGCGGCCGTAGTTGCCGCCGCAGACGAACGGATCACCGCGCCGGAGGGTGCCCTCCTGGACGAGAACCGTGGCGACCGGGCCGCGTCCGCGATCGAGCTTGGCCTCGACGATGGTGCCGCGAGCGAGCTTGTCGGGGTTGGCTCTGAGGTCGAGGACATCGGCCTGGAGCAACAGCATTTCGAGGAGTTCGGGCACGCCGGTGCCGTTGAGCGCGGAGATCGGCGCGCAAACGGTATCGCCACCCCATTCCTCGGCAACGAGTCCGTAATCGGCGAGTTGCTTGCGGACCTTCTCGAGATCGACGCCAGGCTTGTCGATCTTGTTGATGGCGACGATGATCGGCACCTCGGCGGCGCGCGCGTGGTTGATGGCCTCGATCGTCTGCGGCATGACGCCGTCGTCGGCGGCGACGAGGAGCACGACGATATCGGTCACCTTGGCGCCGCGCGCACGCATTGCCGTGAAGGCTTCGTGGCCCGGTGTGTCGAGAAAGGTAACGGTACGACCGTCGACGTCGACACTGTAGGCGCCGATATGCTGGGTGATGCCGCCTGCCTCGTGACCGGTGACGTTGGTGGAGCGGATCGAGTCGAGGAGCGAGGTCTTGCCGTGGTCGACGTGGCCCATGATGGTGACAACCGGCGGGCGCGTCGCGGTTTCCTCCTCGACGGCCACTTTCTTCTCGACGTCGAGCATCGACTCCGCATTGAAGGCGACATTTTCGACGTTGTAACCGAAGTCGGAGGCGAGCAGCGAGGCAGTATCGGCGTCGAGCAGCTGATTGATGGTCGCCATCATGCCGGAGTCCATCAGCTTGCGGATGATCTCTCCGGCCTTAACGCCCATCGACCGCGCCAGTTCGCCGACGGTGACGACCTCGGAGATGCGAACGACGCGTTTGTGTTCGGCGGGCGTGGTGATGGCGGTCTTCCTCTGTTCCTTGCCCGGCAGCGCCCGGCGCTTGCGGGGGACCCGCAGACGCCGCTGGTCCTCACGCACGTCGAACGACTCCGTATTCTTGATGACCCTGCGCTTCTTGCCCTTCTTGCGTTTCGCAGCATCGGGCCCCGGTCCGGCACCAACGCCCATCGGCGGCATCGGCTGTGCCGTTGGATCCGTCACTGGCTCGCGGCGCGGACGTTCGCGCACGGTGCGCGTTTCACGGGTCGCCGGCGGCGCCGCCGGCTTGGTGAGGTCGATGCGGCCGAGGATCTTCGGACCGCGGATCTCGGGTCGCGTGGCCGCCGCCCGAGCTTCGGACGCGATCGTTCCGTCACTGCGTCGCTTGATCGGTGCACGTGCCGGCGGCATCTGGCGCACTTCGCGCGAGGTGACACCGACATCGGGCTCCGGCGCGGGTTCAAATACCCGCTCGGCGACGGGCGGTGCTGCGATCGGCGCGACGGGCGCGACGTCGGCAGCAGGGGCAACCGGCGGCGGCGCCTCCTCGGCAGCCAAGGGCGGCGTGGCGTCGGCGACGCTGGGTGTTTCCGCCAGCGGCGTGGGTGGAGCCGCGAAGGGAAGCGGCGCAGGTGCGTCGGCAAAGACAGCCGCGCCGGCTTCGACCAATGGCGATTCGGGCAACGGAGGCGGCAACGCTGCTGGTAGCGGGCTTGGCGTCACCGCCCCGCCCGGGACCGACAACGGTTCCGCCGGCCCGGCGCCGAGAGGCTCCAATTCGTCCGACTCACGGCGCTTGGTGCGCCGGCGAATCACGTTCGACTTGACGCGAGTCTCTTGGATCGTTTCGCCTGCGATCCCCTCGCGAACAATTTCGTTGCCGACGGCGATTTCCGGCCTTACATCAATACCAAGTTCCAGGCGCACTTTTCCCACTTCGTCGTCTTCGACCGAGCTTTGCGGTCGGCGGTTGGAGATCCCAAGCTTCTCTAAAGCTGCGACGATCGACTTCGATTCGACGCCGAGCTCTTTCGCTAGTTCGCTGATTCTTTTGCGCGCCATAGACCTAGTCTTCCCTCACGTCCGGCCGGGCCATTGCGCGATCCTGCAGACCGTCGACGAAGGCGTGTCTCGTCTCGCGATCGACGCTCCTCCGCAAGGAGCGCACCGAACCCTTGCGTGCCGTGAACCGCCGCCAGCATTGCTCATCGGGGTGCAGGTACGCAGAGCGCCCCCGTCTGCCTGCTCTCGGCACGAGCCGCAAACTCCCGCCCTCGCCGGATCCGAACCGCACCAAGGCCGCTTGCGCTGCTCTCGCGCCACAGCCGACACACATACGGACCGGGCCGTTTTCTCTATGGCTCAAGATACCTTGCTCTCCTGATCCGGGGCAACCGCTTCGTCGGTCGGAGCCGCAGCCTGCGGCTCCTCGGCGGCAGTCTCTGCGCCCGCCGCCTGCGCCTCGACCGCGGCCGGCTCTTCTGCCGCGGCCGGTTCTTCTGCTGCGGCCGGTTCTTCTGCTGCGGCTGCTTCGCGCTCCGCGGCTGCTGCCGCATCGCGTTCCGCCTTCTCAGCGGCAGCTACAGCAGCCGCCTCGGCCTGCTCCTGCAACTGGGCGACCCGTTCGATCGCCGCCGCCGAAATCTGCGGTGCGCGTTCGGGTCCGACGCCTTCGACTTCGGCAATCGTCAAAATGTCCGTAATTGCGACGTCCTCGGCCGACTTGAACCCGTTCTGGTAGAGGATCTCCGCGATCACGTCGCTGACGCCGGCGATGCCGGTGAGCGAGGCTCGCGCCAGGCGCGCCTCCTCGTCGGCGTCGGATTCACTGCGCACATCGAGCTTGTATCCGGTCAGTCTGGAGGCCAGGCGAACATTCTGTCCCTTGCGCCCGATGGCGAGCGAAAGTTGATCGTCGGGGACGATCACCTCCATCGTGTTCTCGTCCTCGTCCATGATGATCTTGGCGACCTTGGCGGGCGCGAGAGCGCGGCAGACGAATTCGGCCGCGTCGGGCGTCCAGCTGACGATATCGATCTTCTCGCCACGCAGTTCCTGGACGACGGACTGGACGCGGGTTCCCTTCATACCGACGCAAGCGCCGACCGGGTCGACATCGGGATCATTGGACGCGACGGCAATCTTGGCCCGGCCGCCCGGCTCGCGCGCGACCGCCTTGATCTCGACGATTCCCTCGTAGACCTCGGGGACTTCCTGCTCGAACAGCTTCATCAGGAAGCCTGGATGGGTCCGCGACAATACGATCTGCGGCCCTTTCGCGGACATGTCGACATCGTAAATGTAAGCGCGGATGCGATCGCCCTGACGGTAACGCTCGCGCGGGATCTGCTCTTTTTCCGGCAGGATCGCGTCGGTGCGGCCGAGGTTGACGATGATGTTCTTCTTCTCGAAGCGCTGGACGATCCCGGAATGGGTGAGGTCGCCCTTACGGTCCTTGAATTCATTGTAGATGATCTCGCGCTCCGCATCGCGCAAACGCTGGATCAAGTTCTGCTTGGCTGCTTGGGCGGCGATGCGCCCGTACTTCTGGTCGAGCTTTTCGAGAAATTCGTCGCCGACTTCGGCATCCGGATCCATGTTGGCACGCGCGTCGACCACGGAGATTTCCACCTCTGGGTCGGCGACGGTCTCGACGACGGTGAGGATGCGGAACAATTCGACCTCGCCAACCTCGCCGTTGAACTTGGCCTCGAGTTGCGTGGTCGGCGGGACGATCTTGCGGGCAGCAGAGAGCATCGCCGCCTCGATGGCGGTGATAACGATCTGGCGATCGATACCCTTCTCTTTGCTGACCTGCTCGATTACCCGGCTTAGTTCCGGTTGCATGTGTTCCTCCTGCACCTACTACAAATCCGCCTCGTAGTTCGCCCGGACGATCTCTTCGTATCGTATCCGAAACGAACCCTGCGCGTCGGCAACCTCGATCGCCTCGTCGTCGGCCGCCTCGAGCCTGCCGAAGAACGCGCGGCGACCGTCTAGTCGCTCCGAGGTCTTCACCCGGACGCGCTCGCCGATGAAGCGGCGGAAGTGCTCGGGACGCCTGAGCCTCCGGTTGATCCCTGGGGAGGAGCATTCCAACAGATACTCCCCGGGGATCACGTCGTGCACGTCGAGAACGTCGCTCAACTGCCGACTTGCCCGCGCCAGATCATCGACGTTGATCCCACCCTCGCGGTCCAGATAAAACCGCAGAATCGCCCCCCGGCCCTCACGCTGGTACTCGACGTCGACGAGTTCCAGCCCTTCTGCTGCCACCAACGGGGTGGCTATCTCCCAAACGCGGGCGACTACATCTCGGGACATTTCGACTCCAAAACGAAAAAAGTGAGCCCAGAGGCCCACCTCGTCGCAAGCGGCCCGAAATCGAAGCGGAAGCTAGCACACGCCCCGCAGGACCTGCAAGGAACGTGGCGCGGCCGCAGCCCTATTCGACCCTACTCTGCCGGCCGGCGCTCGTGCATGGTCACCAACGCCGTGATTTCGTAGTTGCGCCGGCCGCCCGGGGTCTGAACCTCGACCTCGTCGCCGACCTCCTTGCTCATCAGAGCGCGGCCGATCGGTGAACTCAGCGAAATACGCCCGGCCGCCGGGTCGACCTCTTCGGGAAAGACGATCTCGTAGACCTGCGATCCGCCCGCTTCGAGGTCGTTGACCGTGACCTTGCTCCCATACGCCACCACGCCCGCTGGGATCGACTGAACATTATACAGCGATAGCTCGCGGATGCGTTGCTGCAGCTGTCCGACACGTGCCCGCAGGAACTCCTGGCGCTGCTTGGCGGCATCGTACTCCGCGTTCTCGCTGAGATCCCCGTGGCTGGCGGCCTCGTGCAAATCCTTCGGCACCTTGTGCGTGAGCTCGTGCTGCAGCTCGGCGAGGTTCTTCTTCAACTTCTGAACGATCGGTAAATCCATGTGCGTCCTCGTCAGATCACGCCCGCGGCGCGCAGTCGATCCATCTCCTGCGCGGTGAGTCCCAACAACCCACCGTAAACTTCGTCGTTGTGCTGGCCGAGCTCCGGCCCCAAGGTCTCCACTTTACCCGGAGAGCGCGACAATTTGAAAGGCACGCCGGTCACCGGAATGCGGCCGAGCTTCGGGTGCGGCAGATCGACGAGCATCTCGCGCGCCGCGATCTGCGGATCGGCGACGAGCTTGTCCACGGTCATCACCGGAGCGCAGGGCACGTTCGCGCCTGCGGGTCCCAACAGCTGCAACACCTCATCGACCCGGCGCTCGGCGACCCACTCGGCGACGATCGCATTGACCTCGGCATGGCGCTCGAGTCGTGCCTGCGGCGACTTGAAGCGCGGATCGCGTCCGAGTTCCTCCTTGCCGATCGCCGTCATCAACTCGCGAAAGAGCCGGCTGTTGCCGATGCCGATGACCAGGTAGCCGTCTTGCGCTGTAAAGCAATCGTAGGGAGTCACGAACGCGTGCTGGTTGCCGAGTCGCGGCGGCTTGCGACCCGTCATAGCGTACACGGTCGGCCAGTTGTCGAGCATCGAGAAGATCGCGTCCATGTTCGAAACGTCGACCATTTGCCCTTCTCCCGTGCGCTCCCGGTAGTGGATCGCCGCGAGAATCGCGACCGCCAGGAACGTCCCGCCGATGAAATCGCCGAGCGAGCCGCCGCCGCGGGTGGGCGGACCGTCCGCGAAGCCGGTGATTCCCATCAAGCCGCCGAACGCCTGGGCGATGATGTCGTAGGAGGTACGATCGGAGTAGGGGCCGGTCTGGCCGAAGCCGGACAAGGCCGCATAGATCAGGCGCGGATGCGACTCGGCCAGCGCCTCGTAGCCCAGGCCCCAGGCAGCCATGGTTCCCGCCGAGAAATTCTCCACGACCACGTCGACGTGTTGCACCAGGCGGCGCAGCAGCGCGGCTCCTTCCGGCTTGCGCATGTCGAGAGTGATGCCGCGCTTGTTGCGATTGAGCGCCATGAACGCCACCGGCACTCCAGAGACGGTCGGGAACCCATAGCGACCGTCGTCGCCCCGCCCCGGCAACTCGACCTTGATGATCTGCGCACCGAGGTCGCCGAGCATGCTGGTGCCGAACGGACCGGCAATCACCCGGCTCAGGTCCAGAATTTTGATGTCATCGAGCGCCTTACCCATGCACCTTTTCCTCCGCGTCAGCGTCGCACTCCCGGCGGCGCGCGACCCTAGCCCGCATTTCCCGCGAGGTCCACGTCGCAGGTGAGGTACGATTTGGCGCGCCGATGTCGTTGCCAGTCGCGGCGCCAGAGCGTACCGTTTCGCGCGTGTCCGTCGTGCGACAAATCCTCGATCTCGTCTATCCGCCGCTTTGCTACGGTTGCGACGGCACGGCGCCTAGCGGCGGCTTCTGCGCGCCATGCAGCTCCCTGATCCGCCCACCAGAAGAGAACGCATGCCACACCTGCGGCCATCCGTTCGCCACCTTCGGCGGCAGCGCGCACGTCTGCGGCCGCTGCCTACGCAAGCCGCCGGCGTTCCGCTCCGCCCGCGCCTGCACGCTCTTCGGCTCCCGCGACGCCAGCAGCCCCCTCCGCACCGCTTTACACCGCTACAAATACGGCCGCGAGGTCGCCCTCGCCCCCTTTCTCTCCAGACTGCTCGCTACCGGCAACGACGACCGTGCCGCCCGCCACGACATGATCATCCCGGTCCCATTGCACATCGACCGCCTGCGCTGGCGCGGCTTCAACCAGGCGTTACTGCTCGCACGCGACCTCGCCCGGGTACGTGCCATCCCCATCGAGGCACGCGTTCTCTGCCGACGCAGGGCGACGGCGCCGCAAGTCGACCTCGACGAACACGCGCGCCGCAGCAACGTCGCCGGTGCCTTCACGGTCGCCTGCCGCGACCGCGTCGCCGGCAGGCGGATCCTCCTCGTCGACGACGTGCTCACCACGGGATCGACGGTCGACGAGTGCAGTCGCGCGCTGCGGCGCGCCGGTGCCGGTGCCGTCGATGTTCTCGTCCTCGCGCGCGCGGTGCGCGATTGAGTGGGATCGCCATGTCACGTGACGACCAAAATCGATGGGAAGCGCGCTACGCCGGCGACGCAGCGGCGCTGTCGCTGCAACCCCCTTCGCCGTTTCTGCGCGCGCACGCGCCTTTGCTGCACGGCCGGATCCTCGACATCGCCGCGGGCGCGGGGCGCAACGCGCTGTTCCTCGCGGATCGCGGCAACGTGGTCCACGCGATCGACGTCGCCTGCGGCGGCCTCGCTGCGCTGCAGGTTGCAGCGCGCCGCGCCGAACGCGCCGTTCACTGCCTCCAAGCAGATCTGGAAACCTACCCGCTGCGCCCGGCGTACTACGACGCCATCATCGACATTCGTTACTTGCAGCGCTCGCTGTTCGCATCAATGCGCCGCGCCCTGCGCCCGGGCGGCGTCGTCTTGGTCGAAACCTTCCTGCGCGAGCAGGCGCAGAGCGGCCACCCGCGCAATCCGGCGTTTCTCCTCGAGCGCGGCGAACTTCTCGCTGCCTTCGCCGGGTTCGAGATCCTCGTGCACTCGGAGGGCCGCGTCGACGATGGCGGCGAGCCCGCACATCTCGGCCGAATCATCGCGCGGCGTCCCGAGTCGACCCCGGTTTGAGTTTGCTACACCGCTGTGACAAGTCCCCCGGGACCATGTTGGACAGGCGCATCTACACCCGCTCGAGGCTTTTCGCGACCATGAGCCTGCTGGCGACGCTCGCTGCATGCGGCGGCGGCGGCGGCTCCGACGCCCCTCCCCCGCAGTCGCCGTGGCCGCAGTTCCGGAGCGACCCGGGCCGCTCCGGCGGGTTCGGCGGCAATTTGCTGGCGAACCGCGGTGCGCTGCGGTTCGCCCCCGTCGACGACGGTGACTCCCCCGCCCCGATTTCGGCGTCGCCCGCGGTCGGGATCGACGGCGTGATCTAC